>Ga0209312_1000131_pt1 | contig 80894 bp, 86 predicted proteins | sample BioC13SIPDNA_4_FD_185744 | JGI IMG/M metagenome (GOLD analysis project Ga0209312, IMG submission 185744) | Anaerobic biogas reactor microbial communites from Washington, USA - Biogas_R1_B C13 SIP DNA (SPAdes) (version 2) | ecosystem: Engineered > Bioreactor > Anaerobic > Unclassified | place... | reverse complement strand
GTCATTCACTATAACTGTGTTGGCGCTTTTGAAGTGCCTGACCGCCGCAATATCCCCGAGGAGGACATCCTCATGCAAACAAGAAAAGGCGTAGCATTAAGCTACGCCCCGTCACAAATTGCGGTATGAATTTTTGAAATAAAAAATGCAGAGTGTCCATTACAGGATACTCAGATCCCATAAGGACACTCTGCATGGTCGGAGTGACTGGATTTGAACCAGCGGCCTCTACGTCCCCAACGTAGCGCTCATACCAAACTGAGCTACACCCCGACGCAAAGAATATTTTACACCACCAGCAGTACACCGTCAAGACCTATGCTATACAAGTAGAATTGGTTCGGTGGTCAGCAGGGCAGACACATGGGTCTGCCCCTACAATCCTTAGCAATTCAGCTTATCCAGCTCAAACTTCCGGTGTAGTGCTTTAACTGCAGTTACTACCTTATCTTCATCAATAATACAGGAAACCTTAATTTCGGAAGTGCTTATCATCTGTATATTGATTTTTTCAGCAGCCAGGGCTTCGAACATGGCCGCAGCAACTCCCGGGTTGCTTTGCATTCCTGCACCTACGATGGAAACTTTGGCTACGTTGTCTCCGTGGGACATGCCGGAGGCACCGATTTCCTTAACTATCTTATCTACCACCGGCAGAGCCAGGGGTAAATCGTCACTGCAAATGGTAAAGGCTATATCATTGCGTTCTTCCCGCATAGCACTCTGTATAACCATATCTACGTTTACTCCCGCCTGGGCCAGAGCACTGAAAATAAGGCTGGCTACACCAGGTTTATCCGGTACATCAAAAATACCGATTTTGGCACATTTACAATCGTGAGCGATTCCGGTAACAATTCTGTGTTGCTCCATGTTGTTAACCTCCGTTATTATGGTTCCTGGTTCCAGGCTAAAGCTGCTTAAAACCTCAATATCTACACCGTAAAGCATAGCGAACTCAACCGCCCGGGGCTGCATTACTACTGCGCCCAGACTGGCCATCTCCAGCATTTCTTCGTAGGAAATGGTAGATAGTTTTTGGGCCTCCTTAACTTTCCGGGGGTCGGTTGTATATACGCCATCCACGTCGGTAAATATCATACAACGCTCCGCTCCCAAGCTGGCCGCTATGGCAACGGCACTGGTATCTGAGCCACCTCGACCCAGGGTGGTGATATCGCCATCGGTCGATAATCCCTGGAATCCAGCCACGACAACTATTTTGCCTACGGCCAGTTCTTTTTCCAAACGCCCTTCGTCCATGCCGCTAATTTTAGCTTTACTGTGATTGCAATCGCTCTTAATTCCCGCCTGCCATCCAGTCAAAGAAATAGCTTTACAACCCATTTTGTTCAGGGCCAGTGCTAGCAGGGCAGCTGATTGCTGTTCTCCAGTAGCCAGCAGAGCATCCATTTCCCGAAGATTGAGGTTACTGCCAATACCGGCTGCCAGTTGCAGTAATTCGTCGGTGGTATCCCCCATGGCGGAGACTACTACTACTACACCATATCCTTCATCCTGTAAACTTTTAACCCGCAAGGCCACATTGTTGATTTTATCGATACTGGCTACCGAACTGCCGCCAAATTTACAAACAATTAGTCCCAACTCTGTTCACTCCTATTCTGCTTCACTGCCCTCCAGCCTGATTACATTGTCTATTGCTCCGACTATGCTCATTCCCTTTAAAAGCGTTAATGAATCCCGCAAATCCCGTTCCCGTACTTTATGGGTTATCAGTATCAGCTCGGCCATACCGGCTTGGCTAGTTTTCTGTAGTACCGTGGCTATGCTAACCCGGTTGTTGCCAAAAACACCGGCGATACCGGCCAGTACCCCGGGACGGTCTTCTACGATCATACGTACATAGTATTTGGCCTGCAGTTCCTGAATTCCTAATATAGTTTTATTTTCGTAACAGGTACAGCCAATTCGAGCATTTGACTGGTTTAGCAGATTACGCCCAATCTCTATAATATCACCTACTACCGCACTGGCAGTAGGCATTTTTCCTGCTCCTCGTCCATAGTGCATAATATCCCCTACCGCATCACCACGTACAAATACTGCATTAAAAACATCGTTTACTACTGCCAGGGGGTGATTTAACGGTAAAAATGCCGGATGTACCCGGGCCTGAATGCGGCCTGCTTCATCTTCTTTGGCAATGGCCAGAAGTTTAATGACATATCCCAGTTCCCGAGCATACTTAATATCAGCCTGGGTAATGGAGGTAATCCCTTCTACATAGACATCGTCCAGGGTAGTACGGCTGTTAAAGGCAATAGAAGATAGTATGGCGATTTTGCGAGCCGCATCCAGGCCTTCAACATCAGCTGTAGGGTCGGATTCCGCATAACCCAGTTGCTGGGCCTCGGCTAAAACCTGGCTAAATTCTAACCCTTCCCGACTCATCTTGGTCAAAATATAGTTGGTGGTACCGTTTAATATGCCTATTACTTCCTGAATGCGGTTGGCAGCGAGGGATTGCTTCAGGGGATAAACGATAGGAATACCGCCGGCTACACTGGCTTCGAAATAAAAATCAATTCCGTTTTCCTTTGCTGTCTCAAATAGCTCTTTACCTTTTACCGCAATTAAATCTTTGTTAGCGGTAACTACATGCTTGCCCGCATGCATGGCTTCTATTATAAAGGTGAAAGCAGGCTCTATACCCCCAATCAACTCTACCACAATATTTATATCCGAATCATTTATTATTTCGTTAAAATCAGTCGCCAGCATATCTTCCGGAATTCCCAGAGCACGGCATTTATCCTGGTCCTTTTCTAGTACCTTTTTAAGAGCAATCTTATCTCCGGTTCGTTGGGCAATGATATCTGTGTTTTTTTGGAGCAGTTCCACTACTCCGGAGCCAACCGTTCCGCATCCCAGTAGTCCAATGTTAATCATTTTTAATACCTCCATATCAAAATCAGGTACTATAATTTGATGTATCTTCCTTTTTCAGTCCCATTAAAGCAGCATACAGAGTTACCATAATAAACAAGCCCATTATTAGTAATGGGAGTATCGTAAGATCCCTAAATAAATACAGCGTAAAGGGAAACAAAATTAGGAACCCTACCAGCATATGCTGCAGGAAAATATCCCAATGCATAACCCATGGTCCCGGGTTAGCTTCCTGTTCACGAAGATGAATACTTATAAAATATATACTACCAATAATCAGCAGTAAAACCCAGAGTAATATGTTAACTAAAGGAGTAAGGAAAAAAAGAATGGTAAGGATTATTCCTCCCAGCACCTGCCGAAAATTACTCATCTACCTCACCCCCTTTAATATTATGGCACTTTACTATCTATTTGACGAGATGCCAGGCTATATGAAAAAAATAATCCGTTTAAGTTGTGGCAATGAATCGTTGTCCCTGCATGCTTACTCAAACAACGATGGTAACTAGCCTGTCGAACTGTAAGATGAATTGCCAAAATTAAGTTAGAACCCGGAATTTGAAATGTGTTGCTGTCCTATAAGGATAGGTTTTCCTTGTTTCACCAATACTAAAATAATATAATATCATGGTAAGTTAAGATAAATTACCAATAGGAAAGTAAAAGGTAACGCTGGAGACTACAGCAAATTATTAAATGTCACAGTTTTTTTCGTACAATATTGAAACCCCATATCTTTATGTAAATCAATTTGTTATAGTATATACTTGTGCATCCTTTCCGTTTGGAATGTTTGTTTGGAAACTTACATTTTAAAACGCGGATGCATTTTTTAATCAACTATGGTAGTGAGAAAGAAAAGGTGCAATCTAATGTCCGACAACAATGAAAAACAGGCTAAACCTAAGAAAATAAAAAGTTTTGTTTTAACCACTATAATAATGTTTCTTTTTTGGGTTATGTTGTCCTGGAACTTTCAACCCGTATTCCTGGGTATTGGGATTATTTGCAGCCTGTTGGTGGCCTATTGGTCTCATGATCTTTTAATTGGCGAACCTGATTTTGGTATGACCCTGAGAAGATATTTGAGCCTGGCAAAGTTCATACCCTGGTTGCTATGGCAAATTGTACTGGCAAATTTGAACGTTGTTTATTTAACGCTTAATCCTAAAGATCTAATTGAGCCTACAGTAGTGCGTTTCAATCCTGATTTGCAAACGGACATGGGAGTAGTAATTCTTGCTAACTCCATTACCCTAACTCCGGGAACTGTTACTATAATAGCCAATAAACAAGAGTTTGTCGTTCATGCTATTACCCAAAAACATGCCGAGAGTTTATTGCAGGGTGATATGCAAGCTAAAGTAAGAGATATTGAACAAGGTAAAATATAAAATTTGCCTGATACATTTTTGTTTGGAATTGAGGGATTAAATGTTTGAATTTACTATTCTAGTGATTGTTATTTCGGCTTTTCTTACCTTATATCGAATGGTAAAGGGCCCTACTATTTATGATAGGATACTGACTGCCAATATAATTGGAACTAAAACCGTGGTTGTTATTGTATTAGCTGGTTTTGTTTTTAAGAGTCCCCAGTTTTTTATAGATATTGCGCTGGTTTACGTTCTAATAAATTTTATTTTGGTGCTAGCCTTCTTGAAATATGTTGAGAAAGGACGTTTAGACTGATGCTAAAAACCTTTTTCGTTGTTTTGTTCCTGGTTTTGGGTAGCTTTTTAATAGTAGTTGCTTCTATTGGTGTAGTAAGATTTCCTGATTTTTATAGTCGTATACATGCGGCTGGTAAGGTTGACACTCTGGGGCAGTCTTTAATTTTATTGGCCTTGATAATATATGAAGGTTTTTCTCCTCTGAGCTTAAAAATTTTTTTAATAATTATATTGATTTACCTTATTAATCCATCAGCTACCCATTTTGTAGCCCAGGCTGCTTATCTGGCACGTATCTGGCCGTTTGAAAAAACCAAAAAATAGCCTGGAGATTACATATATAAATTAGTCGTGCAGCTTAATTACTGGATGTCGATAAAATGTTAAATGAGTTGCTTGTCTGGAGATGGATACAATGGCAGATTTAGTTCTTTTGTTTTTCCTCATAGTTTGTGCAGTTGCAGCGGTAGTTCAAAAAGAATTATTAAACTCGGTAATTATTCTTTCGATTTACAGCTTAATTATGGCTGTAGTCTGGGTACGTCTGGGCGCAGTTGATGTTGCTATAACAGAAGCAGCCGTAGGGGCAGGTATTTCTACGGTATTATTTATTGCTGTTTTGACCAGAGTTAAACGAAGAGAGGAGCTTACCCGTATCCGATTGCAGATTTTGCCCTTAATTGTGGTTCTGGCTGTGGGTCTTACCCTGATTTATGGAACTTTGGATATGCCTGATTTTGGTTCACCTGCGGCGGTAACTAATACTCATGTAGTACCACGCTATTTGGAAAAGGGAGTAGAAGAAACGGGAACCGATAATTATGTAGCTGGTATCCTGGCCTCATATCGAGGCTATGATACCCTGGGTGAGACTACGGTTATTTTTACTGCCGGATTATGTGTAGTTTTACTTTTAAGGTCGAATAAGAAAAGGCTTTAGTACGTCTCCCGCTTATGAAAGGATGAGTAATAATGGCTAATAAAGAAACAGATAATGACCTGTCTGCGCTTGATCATGAAAAACAATCTAATATTATTCGTAAAACGCTGGTAACAAAACTAATTGCTTTCATCCAGTTGTATGCCATTTATATAATTATTTTTGGGGAATTGGGGCCTGGTGGTGGATTCCAGGGAGGAGTAATTCTGGGTTCTAGTATTATTATTTATATATTAATATTTGGCCTGGAAGACGGAAGAAAACGGATATCGCAAAAAACATCTGATTTATTCAGCTCTACCGGCGCCTTAATATATGCTGGTGTAGGTTTATTAGCAATATTTTTTGGCGGACACTTTTTACAGTATGGCGCATTTCCTTTGGGGGGTTCGGACGTAGCTAACCACTATGGGATAATGGCGGTTGAAATAGGAATAGGTATTACGGTTGCTGCCACCATGATTATTTTATTCTGTGAAATGATAGGAAGAGATTAATATGATGGAATTTATACTGGCAAAATATAATTATTGGATTTACGTCATTATAATGATGATCGGCTTTTATGCCGTAATATCCAAGAGCAATTTAATAAAGAAAATAATAGGTCTTAGTATTTTTCAGACTTCAGTTTTTTTATTGTTTATCTCTATCGGAAAGGTTGATGGAGGAACCGTCCCTATTTATCAAGGAACAGAAGCTGTATATATTAACCCCCTGCCCCATGTTTTAATTTTAACAGCCATAGTAGTAGGCGTAAGTGTTACTGCAGTTGCATTTGCACTGGTTGTAAATATTTATCGAGAATTTGGGACTATCGAAGAAAATGCCATACTGGAGATGATAAAGCACGATGACTGAACATTTTCCCGTCCTGGTAATAATTATACCCCTGGTCTTAGCCCTCATTGCCCCTGTAGCAGGCAGGCTTAATAAAATATACAGCTGGGCTATTGCTCTCCTGGCAACTCTTTTTTCTTTTATTACTTCTATGCTACTTCTTCATCAGGTGATGTATAACGGAACCATCAGTTACTGGATGGGAGGCTGGGAACCACCCTGGGGAATTGAATATGTCCTTGATTACTTAAGTGCTTTTGTCCTGGTAATTGTTACTTTCTTAGCCGTTGCTGTTACCATCTTTGCCAGGCATAGTGTCACTAATGAGATTGATGATAATAAGATTCCGGCTTTTTATGGGGTATATTTACTCTTTATCGTTGGTTTGATGGGTATGATAGTAACCGGTGATATATTTAACCTCTATGTTTTTTTAGAAATTTCATCGCTTACCGGATATGCCCTGGTAGCAATGGGTAAACGTAGAAAAGCTCCTCTAGCCGGTTTTAGATATTTGGTAATAGGGACGGTAGGAGCAACTTTTATTTTACTTGGGATAGGCTATCTATATATAGCTACTGGGACCTTGAATATGGCTGACCTGGGAGCCAGGCTCCCGGGATTGTTTAACTCCAAGTTAGTAATTACCGCTTTTGCCTTTTTTGCCATTGGCTTTAGCATAAAAATTGCATTGTTCCCACTACATACCTGGTTACCGGATGCTTATACTTATGCACCATCCGCTGTCAGTGCCTTGATGGCCTCAACTGGAACTAAAGTTGGAGCATATAGTTTTATAAGAATTATTTTTACCGTCTTTGGAGTTAAGGTTTTTCTCAATCAATGGGTAAGTGTACCTTACTTCTTTCTCATTATTGCGTCAGTAGCCATGTTGGTAGGCTCTATTCTGGCAATCGCACAGACAAATATCAAGAAAATGCTAGCTTATTCCAGTGTTAGCCAAATTGGATATATTATGCTGGGAGTTTTCTTAATGAACCCCATTGGTTTGCAGGGAGGATTGCTGCACATATTTAACCACGCTCTGATGAAGTGTGCCTTGTTTCTGTCAGTGGGCTGTATCGCTTATAAAACGGGTATATCTAATATTAACGACCTCAAAGGGTTGGGGTTTAAGAAGCCATATGCGATGGCTGCTTTTACTATAGGTGCCTTATCCATGATAGGAATACCTTTAACGGTTGGATTCGTAAGTAAATGGTACCTGGCTCTGGGCTCGCTGGAAAACGGCATGTGGTATCTGATTCCGGTAATTGTTATCAGTTCTATACTTATGCTGGTTTATTTCTGGAGGGTGATTGACAATATTTATTTTAAAGCAGGGGAGCCCAATGATGTGGCTAAGATACCTGCTACTCCAGCTAGTATGATAATTCCAACGATAATTGTCGCAGCACTTTGTCTAGTATTTGGAACCCTGGCATTTATTCCGGTAAGCATAACTGAAAAAGCAGCTCTTTTACTACTTGGGTAAGAAGAAAGAGGGATAGATCTTGGACGTAGTTACCTCAGTAAAACCACTATATGCCATTCTAATATCTTTAATTGCCGTTGGGTTGATTTTAGCTTTTCCCAGGAAACCAACCTTTAGAGAGTTTTTTACAGTTATTTCAGCACTTGTAACGTTTGTTATGGTTTTGTCTATGCTTCCATGGATTCTCCAGGGCGGTATTCTGGAATACCATATAATTACGGTTCTACCCGGGCTTAATATTGCCTTGCAGGTAGATGCCCTGGGAATGGTATTTGCGCTCACCGCATCTTTCTTATGGTTGGTTACCTCCTTTTACACCATCGGCTATATGCGTTCTCATTATCCAAAGGATTATACTGGTCGGTCAGTTGACCGTTTTTTTGCCTTTTTTCTAATAGCTATGACTTCAGCTATTGGAACTGCTTTTGCGGGTAATCTTTTTACCCTGTACATATTCTACGAAATACTCACCTTATGTACTTATCCGCTGGTAGCATATGATAAGACTCAAGAAGCTTTATACGGTGCTCAAAAATACCTCATCCATCTGCTGGGAACCTCGCTGCTGTTCTTTTTACCAGCTATGTTTTTGACCTATTACTACACTGGAACCCTCGACTTCAGTACCAGCGGAATTCTGGCAGGTAATGCCCCTGATATTGTCTTAGTAGTAACTTTTATTTTGTTTATTGCTGGTATTGCTAAAGCTGCATTAATGCCATTTCATGCCTGGTTACCGGCTGCTATGGTCGCTCCTACCCCTGTAAGTGCATTACTTCATGCGGTAGCAGTAGTAAAGGCCGGGGTATTTACGATTATCCGGGTTGTCCTCTTCATTTTTGGCGCTGACTTGGTACAGGGTTTAAATCTAGGCTATTATTTGGCCTATTTTGCTGCTTTTACTATAATTGTAGCTTCCCTTATTGCCTTACGGCAGGATAATCTTAAGCGGCGCCTGGCTTACTCCACTATAAGTCAGTTGTCCTATACTATTCTAGGAGTGGCCTTGTTAACCCCGAGCGCAATAACCGGCAGTGTTCTTCATCTGGTTATTCATGCCTTTGGTAAAATTACCCTGTTTTTCGCTGCTGGAGCTATATATGTAGCCAGCGGTAAAACTGAGATCAGTCAAATGAACGGCATTGGGAAAAAAATGCCTTTTACCATGGCGGCATTTACTATAGGCGCACTATCGATGATTTCTATACCCCCAGCGGCAGGTTTTTTAAGCAAATGGTATTTAACCATGGGAGCAGTTGAAGCTAACCAGCTTGCTTTGGTAGCTGTTCTGGCTCTCAGTTCTCTGCTAAATGCAGCCTATTTCCTACCTATAGTTTATCGAGCCTTTTTAAAGCCTGTTGAAAACGGAGAAAAGGTGAAAATGAAAGAGGCTCCTGCATTTATGGTAGGTGGGTTAATGATTACAGCAATAGCAGTTTTATGTTTATTCTTTGCACCATCTGTTTTCCTGGAATTGGCCCGGATGATTGTAGCTGCCATGTAGGAAAGAAAGGGAGGCAAGAAAATGAAAAAAATTATTGAATTCATGGACAGACCTGATATAAGGAAAAAAACCCGCTGGATTTTAATTGCCATTCTGATAGGCCTGGTTTTAATAGACCCTTTTATGGAGAAACATCCGGTATTCGTAGTGGAAAGGCTACCAGCTTTTTATGCTGTTTATGGTTTTTTAAGTTGTGCTCTAATCGTTGCAGTATCTAAAATCATTGGTAAGCTGTGGTTGCAAAAACGGGAGGATTATTATGACTAGCTTTATACCCCCTTCTGTGGTTTTTATCGCAGGAGCCTTCTTGCTTCCATTTTTTAAAGGAAAGCTGCAAAAATTTTTAATCGTTTTACTGCCGGTTTTGGCTTTTATAAGCATGCACCTGTTGCCAACAGGGAATTCCGGCCTGGTTGAATTTCTGGAATATATACTGGTTTTCAATAGGGTTGACCGCTTGAGCCTGGTTTTTGGAAATGTATTTATAATAATGGCCTTTGCCGGCGCTATTTATTCCCTGCACGAAAAGGATATATCTCAGATTATAGCTGCATTTATTTATGTTGGCAGTGCCCTGGGAGCAGTATTTGCAGGTGATTATATAACCCTATATATTTTCTGGGAGGCTATGGCCTTCAGTTCCGTTTACCTTATTGCAATAAGAAAAACGGATAAAGCCAGGGGCGCATCTTTTAGATATATACTGGTGCATCTTTTTGGGGGTATGTTGCTTCTGGCAGGAATTGTTATCCACATTGCCAGCACCGGGTCAAGTGAATTTGATTTTATAGGATTAAATGGCCTGGCTTCATATCTTATACTTATTGGATTTGCTATTAATGCTGCTATTCCACCACTTTCCGCCTGGTTATCTGATGCTTATCCAGAGGCAACTGTTATTGGTACTGTTTTTTTAAGTGCTTTTACTACCAAAACTGCCGTTTATACTTTAGCCCGAGCTTTTCCAGGAACTGATATCCTTATCTGGGCAGGTATTATAATGGCATTGTATGGTATTGTTTTTGCCATATTAGAAAACGACATGCGCCGTATATTATCCTATAGTATTATCAACCAGGTAGGTTTTATGGTAGTGGGAATAGGTATAGGTACACCTATGGCTCTTAATGGTGCAGTTTCGCATGCTTTTGCTCACATTCTCTATAAAGGCCTGCTGATGATGTCAGCAGGGGCAGTGCTGTATACTACCGGGCGCAGCAAATGTACGGAACTGGGTGGGCTATATAAATCGATGCCCATTACTCTAGGTCTGTGTTTAATTGGAGCAGCTTCTATTTCTGCTTTTCCTCTTACCAGTGGATTTGTAACTAAATCTATGATTGCTGATGCTGCAGCTCATGAAGGTTTAATCACCATCTGGATGCTTTTAACCATGGCTTCGGCAGGGGTATTTTTACATGCTGGAATCAAGTTCCCCTATTTTGTGTTTTTTGCCAAAGATAGCGGATTAAGGCCTAAAGAACCACCTCTTAACATGCTGATTGGAATGGGTGTCCCAGCATTTCTATGTATTTTTATTGGAATATTTCCTCAGAGTGTTTATCAAATATTGCCTTTTGCAGTAGACTATGTCCCCTATACTTCCTACCATGTTATTACTCAATTACAGCTTTTGATGTTTTCCGGACTGGCGTTTTTCGTGTTATTAAAATACCTGCAGCGTACGGATACCATTACGTTGGATACCGATTGGTTTTATCGCCGCGGGGGGCAGATAGTTGTTAATATGGTAGGAACACCACTGGTACACCTGAGTAATAGTTTAAGTAAAACATGTTTCGAAACCATACCTGGGTTTTTGATCCGGTTTGGAGAAAATCCAACTGCAGCAATTAAAATCGGGGTAGATACTATGGCTGTGTGGGCGGATAAAAAGATGGGTAAGACACCTCCATTAAAGAAACTGGTCAGAGAGAAGAAAATTTATCCTCGCAGCCAGATAAAACCGTTGTCAATAGGGGCCGGGGTAGCTTTTATCCTGTTTTTCTTCATCATGATGTTTTTGATTATTTTAAACATTATTTAAGAATATAGAAAACTAGATTTTGATTCATGTTTCTATGTAAAGCTATAGAACATAAAAGAGGGCCTGCTCGATGAGCATACCCTCTTCTAATTCTTAATTTTTAATTCTTCATTCTAGTTATATGATGATACAGATTAAGCCGCCGCTGCCTTCGTTAACAATCCTTTGCAGGGTGTCCTGCAGTTTAACCTGGGCATTTTCCGGCATACGGTGGAGCTTGTTTTGTATGCCTTCGCGTACCAGATCATGCAAGGATTTACCAAAGATATTGGAGTCCCAGATCTTGGTGGGATCTTCCTCAAATTCATCCAGCATATAGCGCACCAATTCCTCGCACTGCTTTTCCGTACCAATAATAGGGGTAATTTCGGTAGTTATGTCAGCGCGGATTATATGCAATGATGGTGCTTTAGCTTTCAGTTTTACCCCAAACCTGCTGCCCTGCCTGATTAGCTCAGGTTCCTCCAAGAACATCTCTTCTAACCTTGGAGTTACAACGCCATAACCAGTATCTCGAACCTCATCCAGTGCTGATGATACTTTATCAAATTCTTTTTTAGCAACACTTAAGTCCTTCATTAGTCTCATGATGTCATGAGTTCCGTCCACAGGAAAACCGCTCACTTCACTTAAAGAGCGGTAGAATAGTTCCTCCGGTACCGTTACATCAATTGAAGCGGTGCCGGTTCCCAGGCTCATTTCTTCCAGGCTCACATAACTTATGTTCTCTATGTCGGATAGTTTTTCTATGGCTTTGTCTATGTCTCTTACCTTTCTTATGCCATTAAGTACTTCCCGGATAGAGTCCTCCAGACTCTCCCGCAGCCAGAATTCCTCGTCCAGTTCATCTACCCAGCGCGGAAGCTTGATGTTTACTTCCTGGACTGGGAATTCGTAGAGTACTTCCTCCAATATTCCCAGCATCTGATCTACTGATATCAAAGCCACATCAGCAGGTATGACACTAACCTCGTATTTGTCACTTAGTTCTTCAGCCAAAGTCAGAGTCTCCCGGTCATAGGGGCGAACAGAGTTTAATATGATTATAAAGGGTTTGTTTAGTTCTTTTAGCTCATTGATAACCCTTTCCTCCGGCTCCTCATAGGCGTTCCGGGGGATATCGCTGATGCTGCCGTCGGTAGTAATAACCAGACCTATGGTGGAATGGTCGGCAATAACCTTCCTGGTTCCTATTTCGGCTGCTTCCTCGAAGGGAACCTCATAGTCAAACCAGGGAGTTCTTACCATACGAGGTTCTTCATCTTCTTCGTAACCCAGTGCCCCTTCAACGGAATAGCCTACACAATCTACCATTCTAACCTTCAGGCTAAGGCCATTGGTAGTTGTGATTTCTACTGCTTCATTGGGTACAAATTTGGGCTCCGTAGTAGTGATTGTTCTCCCCGCACCGCTTTGAGGAAGCTCGTCTTTGGCCCGTTCCTGGTCATACATATCTTTGATATTGGGAATGACCATCATTTCCATGAACCTTTTAATGAAGGTAGGATTTGCCTGTTCTGACCGGACCTACTACTCCCAGATAGATATCGCCTCCAGTTCTTTCAGCGATATCATTTAAGATAATGTTTCCTTCCACTTCTCATTTTCCCTCCCTTGGATTTAGACTTTTTAAAGGCACCCTCCCTCCGATTTCCGGATAGCCCTTAACATGGTTGTCGCTATAACAGTATAAATATATTTATCAATTTCAGGTAATATAACCAGAAAACAAAAAAAGTGTGTTTTAATTCACACTTTTTTCGCCTTACCAACCTTTTATGTTTACCGCAATCTCTTCCAATTCATGCTTCTTTCGTCGTTTCATTAAAGTTTCCACCGTTTCCTGGGCGGATTTGTTTTCATATAATATGTTATAACAGGCTTTGCTAATGGGCATTTCCACCCCCATCTGGTTAGCAATCTGGTTAACTACCCGTACAGTATGGACTCCTTCTACGGCCTGACCGATTTCCTCCATAGCTTGTTTCAGGTTATAGCCCCGACCCAGGAGTTCACCTGCACGCCGATTACGGGAATACTTGCTTCCACAGGTGACAACTAGATCGCCCATACCACTCAAACCGGAAAAGGTACGATAGTCTCCCCCCAGGGCTACTCCCATCCGGGTAATTTCAGTAAGACCCCGGGTCATTAATGCTGCCCTGGTATTATCACCAAAACCTAGTCCATCACACATCCCGGTAGCCAGCGCTATTATGTTTTTAAGCGCTCCGCCTAGCTCTACTCCGGCTACATCCGGATTCGTATATACCCTGAAAGATGGTGACATAAAGGCATCCTGAACAATAATAGCTGTCTCCCGGCTATAGGATGCTGCTGTTACCACCGTGGGTACTCCGCGGGCTACCTCTTCGGCATGGCTGGGACCCGATAACACTGCAAAATGTTCACGTATTGGTCCGCCTAAAACGTCCTCGGCTACCCGGCTTAAGCGCATAGCCGTTTCTATTTCCAGGCCTTTGGCGGTATTAACAATAATGGTATCTTTTTTTAGGTAGGGGGTAAGGAGTTGTAATACTTCTCTTACCGCCTGGGTGGGTACCGCCAGTACTATTAGTTTCGCACCCTCTAAAGCAGCTTTAAGGTCGATGGTCGGTACTACATTATCCGGCAGACTTACTCCAGGAAGAAAGCGTTTGTTCTCCCGCTCGGTACGCATTACCTCTATGCCATCCTGGACTCTGCCCCAGAGATTAATTTGCCTGGTTTTTTTACTAAGTAAGAGAGCCTGAGCCGTACCCCAGCTGCCGGCTCCCAATATTGCAACTTTTTGCATGATTTACCTCCAGCTTTGATCCCCTATCCGGGCTTCACTACCTGCTTTAAGCCGGGAAATGTTTTCCCGGTGGCGGTATACTACAACAATCATCAGTAAAGCACTAAGCATAGTGTACTGCCAGGGATTATGAAACAGGTATGCAACGAATGGTAATGAAATGGCCACTATGACTGAACCCAGCGAGACATAGCGGGTAACAACTAATACTGTGATAAATAATAATAGCAAGACCAAACCTACTTTAGGCATAAGGAATAATACTACGCCTCCGGCAGTAGCAACAGCTTTACCCCCGCGGAATTTTAAAAAAAGCGGATAACAATGTCCGATAACTGCAGCCAGGGAACAAAGTATTACCATTATCGGTCCTCCCATGGCTAAACCTAACCAGGCCGCCACTGCCCCTTTTAAAAGGTCTCCAGCCAGAGCTGGGATTGCCGCCCATGCCCCTGAGGTACGATAAACGTTAGTTGCTCCTACATTACCACTCCCTCGGGAACGTACATCAGTATGAGCCAGAATCTGAGCGGAAATATAAGAAAAGGGTATCGAACCAATAAGATAGCACAGTATTACCACTAATACTTCTTTCAAAATCCCACTCCCCCCAAAAAAATCAGTATTCTTCAGTGTCTAATAAATCTATTTTCTTATTAACCAGCCATGAGTACGGCACACAACCACCGATGAAAATGTTTATTCTTGCTCTTCATGTACAGTAGCACGTAATCTGTAGGGGCGGACCCATGTGTCCGCCCGCGGGATTGCAGTGGTCGGCCGGGCAGACACACGGGTCTGCCCCTACAAAAACTATAGAATTAATCCGCGTAAATCCTAATATAATCCGCGCGATCCGCGTGAATTAAAATCTATTTTCTAATTAACCAGCCATGAGTGCGGCACACAACCACTTATGAAAATAGAAGTATTTTGTTTCTAACCCATGGCGGAACGGCACAGGGGCCGTTCCCTACACATGACGCGATCCGCGTGAATTAAAATCTATTTTCTAATTAAAGTTATTTTCTAATTAACCAGCCATGAGTGCGGGACACACAACCATTTATAAAAATAGACGAGAGCGATAATCCATGAAAAATTATATTTTTAATAAATTCAGTGTTTTTCATAGTTTTCAGTGTATTCAGTGTCTATTTCCGTATTAATCTTTCCCGGTTTTCTGCCGCACCAAAAGGCGGATAGGCGAACCTTCAAAGCCAAAGTTCTGCCGCAGTACATTCTCCAGGTAGCGCAAATAAGAGAAGTGTACCGCATCCGGCTGGTTAGCGAAAAATACAAAGGTCGGTGGGGCCGTACGTACCTGGGTAGCGTAATAAATTTTAACCTTTTTCGCTCCCCCACCCGGTAAGGGATTAAGCATCATGGCTTCATTTACGACCCGGTTTAATTCGGCCGTATTTATACGCCTATTATGCTGTTCCACCACAAAATCTACCAGCTCCAGTACCTTAAATATCCGTTTTTTAGTCAGGGCAGAAACATACATTATAGGTGCATAAGCCAGGAATTTAAGGTCTTCCCGGATATCTTTATCAAACTTATTCATGGTATGCCCGTCTTTTTCCACCAGGTCCCATTTGTTAACTACAATAATATTGGCTTTTCCCGCTTCGTGGGCATAACCGGCAATTCTTTGGTCCTGTTCGCTGACCCCTTCGGTAGCATCCAGCATAATTAAAACCACATCGGCCCGTTCTATGCTCTTTAAGGCTCTGATAACACTATATTTTTCGGTTGCCTCCTTAATACGGGACTTCCTTCTAATACCGGCAGTATCAATCAGAATATAGTCAGTATTATTATAACGGAAAGGGGTGTCAATGGCATCGCGAGTGGTACCGGGAATATCGCTTACGATAACCCTTTGCTCACCCAAAAACGCATTTACCAATGATGATTTCCCTACATTAGGCCGGCCTATTATGGCTATTTTAATTGCATTGTCATCTTCCTCATAATCTTTAGGGAGAGCAAAATGAGCTATCACCTGGTCTAACAGCTCATTAGTATTCAGGCCATGCATGGCTGATACCGGTATAGGCTCGCCTAACCCCAGGTTATAAAATTCGTAATAATCAAGCTGGCGGTCAAAATTCTCTACCTTATTGGCAGCGAGAACTACAGGTTTACCGGAGCGGCGCAGAATATCAGCTACCTGTTCATCTTCCGGACTCAGTCCCTGGCGGGCATCCAGTACAAAAATAATAACATCGGCTTCGTCTATAGCCAGTTCTGCCTGTAATTTTACCTCCCGGGCAAAAATATCGCCTTCTTCAAAACGTATGCCGCCGGTATCAATTATAATAAATTCCCGCCCAGCCCAGTCAGTATTATCATAGAGCCGATCCCGGGTAACTCCGGGAACATCCTCTACAATAGCTTTTCTTTTTCCAATTAAGTGATTAAACAGGGTAGATTTGCCCACATTGGGCCGGCCAACTACGGCTACTACCGGTTTCGCCATTAAATATTCCTCCCTAGCACTGTTTCCACCAATGACCGGGCACTGCCATCGACGGTATGTATCTGTGCCCCGCTCCTTTGGCGCAGTTCTTCCAGGCTGATGTTATCCAGCAAAATATCATCACCTTGTTTAAATATTATTTCTGGTATAATTACCTCTTTTCCCTGGTATTTATTCTCCATTACCTGCAATATATCCTTGCCCGTTAAGAGACCGGTTACACTTACGTTACCTCCAAAATAGTGATTTTCTACCGGCACCAGGTGTACGGTTAAACCCTTAATGCGATTAAGTCTTTGTACTACCGGGTCAAGTACCACCGTAGCGGATACGCCGGTTATAATAAATACTTCCCGTTTTTGAACCTGTTCAGGCAAAGATTTTTCCATCTCGGCAAATTGGTCTAGAAATATTCGCGCCAGACCAATTCCATTTTCAATCTGGCAATAATCATCGTAGTATTCAGCTCCTGGGAAATTTACTCCCGCCTTTATAAAAAATTCATCTGCCAGGTAGACAAAACCTTTCTTAAAACGGTTGTGGTATTCTGCCTGGTAGTTATTTACCATTGCAATTAAATTTCTACTTTGTTCAGGGGTGACAACCTGCAACCGGGGTAATTTTAAGCGGTGACCGGTAAGACCAACCGGGACAATACCTACTGATTGGACTGTAGGGTAATAAGAAGATAGTTCCTTTATACTCTGTTTTAGAATTTCACCATCATTAATTCCTGGGCATAATACTATCTGGGTATGAATTTCTATGCCGGCATCCAGCAATCGTTTAAGATCCTGACGAATACTTGCTGCCCGCTTACTCCCTAATATCTTCACCCGTAGCTGCGGGTCCGTACAATGAACTGAAACATAGAGAGGACTAAGATGCATATCAATTATTTTAAGCCAGTCCTTTTCCTTCAGGTTGGTTAGAGTAATAAAATTACCGTAAAGAAACGAATAGCGGTAATCATCGTCTTTTATGTACAGGGTCTTTCGCATTCCCGGGGGAAGTTGATCGACAAAGCAAAATAAACAACGATTCTGGCAAACTCTCATCTTATCAAAAATTACATCATCAAAAAGCAGCCCCAGTTCCTCATCCCAATCCTTATCTATTTCCAGTGACCACAGCTCACCATTAGTTTTTTTAATTTCCACTACTATAAAATCATCCTGGGAATAAAATTGGTAGTCGATAATGTCCTGTATCTCCTGGCCATTGATAAGCAGCAGAATATCTCCGGCTTCTATCGCCATTTCATCAGCAATACTTCCAGGAATAACGCCTGTAATGGGAGCGCTCACACTCATCCTCCTATTGGATAATACTCCTAAACATTATCCAATAAAAGTTGTCGCACCGCAAGTTAAAGCGCAATAATGTCTTAATACTCTTCCTGTACAGGAGCACGTAATCTGTAGGGGCGAACCCATGTGTTCGCCCGGAATAGGCAGCTCTATGTGCAACGGGGTTTACCCACCACGGGTCAGCAGTCGGGCCGGGCAGACACACGGGTCTGCCCCTACACAAACTGTGTTATATCCCGGTAAATGGTTTTTAACTGGTTTTTAAGTATCAGGGCCGGGATTAATTTATGCCATAAATGACCGCCCAGGGATGCCGGGATATGGTTTAACAGAGCCAGCATTTTTTCGCCTTTTACCGAAACTGGTTTTACTATCAGGTCGTTAGCAGAACAACCTAAAACATTTCTTAAATCCTCAATTGATTTTTTCGCCATTTCCACATCGCCAGCTCCCAGACTATATACCTGGTTACCCTGTTTATCCTCCCCCACATAAATGGGAAAACCGCTGGACTCTACAGCTACATTAGCGAATTCCGGTATAGAATTAAAATCTGTAACCGGTTTTTTTAAGTAGATATTCGCTGCTATCAGGGCCTGATGAACTCCACTTGTACCCAAAAATAAAATATTCATAAGCTATACCATATGCATAGCCCGCAGGCGAGTAATTTCTACCAGGTTAACCAACTCCAAAAATGCTTTTCTACTGCCCTGAATAACCACTGGTCGTCCCAGTGATACTAACCCCATTTTTCTGGAACTAAAACCTCCCAGTTTCATAAACATATTAACCCGATTCATGCAATTTACCGCCAGCAATTGCTCTTCCTCGCCCAGTATTTGGGCAATCCCTCTAAGCAGGTTGGAGTAACGGTCTCCCCCATTTTTCTTTCCCAAAACATAAACTTCATTATTATATTCATCCTTACCCATGAGCCGTATAGAACCAAAATCAGCATTAGTGGTTTTATCAAAATAGGGTATAGCCATAAGGTTGGTTTCATTCGGTATACGGTCTTTGGGCAGCAGTCCTAAATGGAGTGCTGCCGCCATTACCGATGAATGCGAACCCCCATAACAATGATAAATAATTTTCATGACACCACCCCCAGGTTTAAATAGACGCGGATCACGTACCCACAGGGCACACAGATGCTCCCTACGGTCGCCATTAAGGAAGCGGATAAATTAAGGATTTACGCGGATTTTTTATGCATTTTAATTAAATTTATTATTATGCCAAATCACTTACATGTGATTATGTTGATACAACAGGACGGAACGGCACAGGGGCCGTTCCCTACATTACGGCACCCTCACGCCTCACTTACCAATCAATGACGGCAGATAAAGTAGAGGCCGTTTTCCAGGTCGTGGACTATTCCGCCTAAAATACGAGCTAGCAGAAGGCTTACTTTTACCTGTTCTTCCTGGTCAGAGGCTAAAATAACTGGGCAGCCGCCGGGAAGAACCTTTTTTTCATCTGTTGCTACTATGGCCAGTATATAGTTAGATATGGAATTATCCATCTAATCAGCCGCCTTTCTGCCAAAGTAACTTTTCAAGGTAGTCCCCCGGGCCGATTCCAGTACCGGAACTTTTCTAATTATCTCCATAAGGTAATCCAGATCAGCTTCGTTAGCTACTATAAATACAGCCAAATATCCTTGATCCGGGTTCTTGCGAGCTACCGGCATAAGTTCAGTCTCGTTGATTTCTACTTTACTGCCCAGTATGGATACCACATCATGAACAATAGCCATACGCTGTCCGGGTGCATCCAGGGTTAAACGGGCATCGTCATCTTTAGGCTTAATCAGGACACCCATACCTTCCTGAAGTATTTTTTTCCGGGTTTGGGGCAGGCCTACATTCATTATTATTACGTCATCTACTCTAAGTAATGAGCCTTCAAAATTAACCTGGGCAGCTACTACTTCTGCTATGTTGCCAATATAGGAACCGCTCATCAGCAGCAAGGAGAAGCCAATACAAACAATAGCAGCGGCTACAGCATATTGCCAACTCAACCAATAAGCAGCGGCGCTGCTAGCTAGTGCCGTCATTATAACCAGGTAGTTACGGGCCTCAAATACCCGGGCAATGCCTTCTATATAGTCGCTGCCCCGACGAATAATTTTGGTTTCTTCCAGATGATTCAGGCTTTCCCGCTCCATATTGCGTACTTCCCGGAATTGTTGTGCTGCCAGTACCAGAAAGGTTACCGCTACATAGTCCGGTTTAGCTATAGCCGGTATAGCTACCGCTCCCAGACCGGCAGCGATAAATCCTAAGGCCAGGTGAGTTAATTGACCGTGGGGATAAGTTGGATAGTGGCGGTGGTCGCTGCGCAGCATCAACCACCGGGCTATGAACCCCGCCACTATTCCCAATATTATGGCTAAACCATATTTCTCCATCTTTATTTACTGGTGCTGCCCCTATTAAGCAGGTAAAAACCACCTGTAGCAGCGGCAACTACTACTAGAATAATCAATATAGTAGTTCCTGCTCCCTGATTTTGAGTTGATAGGGGTTTGGCAGCTGGGGTAGCATTGGTATTAGCGGGGTTAATACCCAACACTGCTGGTAATGTATCAGCAAAGAGCATCACCCCCTGGGTAGCATCGTTTTTCTTATTAGTATGTGCCCCTACCTCAATTAACATAGCTCGGGGACTAAGATCCTGGTTATAATCTCCTTTACCAATATAAATACCATTGGAAAGGCCCGGGGTTTTCTTATCCATTGCTGCTTTCATACGTTTGGCAAACTCTAAATTGGTCTTCATATTAGGGTTTTGATTTCCTACCACCAGTTTTACTTTAGTCGCTTCTGTACCTTTAACCTCAGTATTATACTGCTCGGCAGGGACAGCATCCCGGTGGACATCAAGAATTACATCGGGCCTTTGTTTTAACAGACCGGCTGCTGTCTTGCGTGAGCGGCTGTAGGCATTAACATCATGAGGATTATGATTATTATGGTTATACTGTACATTAAAACCCAGTTGTTGCAGACGGTTGCTCAAGGCCTTCCCTACATCATAAATTCCACCTTTACCATTTACACTCTCGGCACCGTCACTGGGTACATAGGATTCATCACTATGGGTGTGATAAATGGCTATGGTTGGTTTCTTATTAGCTGCTACCGGGGTCAGGCGTGTACCACTATAACCCAGGGCATTGTTGCGGGTGCTATCATCAATGACCGGCATTTTTTCCTTGCCCTGATAAACACAGCGGGCAGTATGACCAGTAATATCCACTACCCGATAGCGTGAATTATCTGTACTAATGTATTCATCACCTTTGTTAACCATCATTGCCGTAAAAAGAATTACGTTATTATTATCATCTATCAGGGTAAAGTATTTCCCCCCTGACAATTCGCTGTGAGCCATAGCACTCCCGCTGGCAGTAATGATAAAGAGCATCATAACAGTTAATAGAAAACAACGTTTAATCATGCTCATCACCCCTATCCGAGTCATCTTTTGGCTGATTATCTATGCCGCTATTTTTAATATGATAAATCTCTGCCGGTTTACGAGCCGGTTCAGGTTCTCTTAAGTTTTTAATCAGTTCTTCTGGTCTGCCTTCGGTTTTAGGGCCACCCTGTATTCTCTCCAGGGTTTCCCCGATTAGTTCAGCCAGGAGAACAGCCAGTATGCCGGCTAAAATTAGAGCATCGAATGCACCGGCGCCACCAATGTGTACGGTACCGACCTGACCTGCTCGTACTAAATAGAAATATTGCCCCACATCCAGAGTCAGAACTCCTATTACCGCTGCAAAGAAGGCCCCCCTCCGGGATCTCCCCGCCAGATAACCTACGATACCAGCTACAATAGGATAAATGTAGAGCGGGTCAATGAACATATTCTCCGGCTCAGCACCCAGAAAACGACCGGCCAGGAATAATGCCAGGGCTGTAACTCCAGCAGCGACAATAGCGCGAATTTTTTCATAGCCGGTACCTGCTCCCAGTAATACATACCCGGCCAAGCCGACAGTAATTAGACCTCCCAGATTTATTACAATCCTTGGCCCCAGGGGGATATCAATAAAACTTCCAATAATGATTGCAGCTATAACCGCCAGAGCAGCTTTGTCTGAAAGCCTTAGACGATCCAGCACCCGGTGAGCCACCCCGAAGTATATGAGTATCGAAATGACTACCAGGGCTATTAACCCAAAGGGGAAATTAACCATACTCTTCATTCCTTTCTTAATTTTTTGCCTGCAGATATTTTTCCCCTTTGTTATAAGATTATGTGCAAAACAGCCACCCATAAATGAGTGGCTGCTTAATTATGAATTTTGAATTTTGAATTTTTAATTAAGGTCGAAATGCTAACGCATTTCTTTTTATTGCTTTTAACGTAGCGGTAATGAATAAGTTATAAGGTGTGCTGAATTGCTATTAAGGAAGTAAATTAACGCAGATTCGTTATGTTAAAGCTGATGTGCTAATGGTTGTAATAAAGAGAAATACGAAGTATTTCCACCACAATTCAAAATTAAAAATTAAAAATTAAAATTTATTTTACCGTTTCGCCCATTGGGTGGGGTCGATGTTGCGGGCTCTTAGCCATTCGGCGGTGGGGCCTAGGATTATGACCGGTTTTTCCCTAATACTTTTGGTATCGCTAGCCCCGGACATTAAAAAAACAGCCTGCAGACGGTATAGAAAATCGTTTACCCAAAGATCGAGTTCATCGGCCCCTTGATGCAATAAAATTCTTAGCAAGGAACCTGCTACTCCTACCATATCGGCCCCCAGAGCCAGAGACTTGGCTGCATCAAGCGCAGACCTAATTCCCCCGGAAGCTATAATTTTTACCGGCAAATTACTGGCCAAAATTTCCAACAGGCTTACTGCCGTAGGTATGCCCCAGCTATTCAACTCTCCTTGAAATACTCCCCCGCGTTTATCTTCAATGGCTATAAAGTTAGTCCCTCCCTGTCCTCCAGTGTCAAAAATCCTTACTCCAGCTTCATATAACTGCTTTACACTTTCGCGGGAAAAACCAAATCCAACTTCTTTTGCTATTACCGGTACCGGGCAGGTTTCTACGACCCGGGCTACTTGTTCAATAATACCTTTAAAATGGCGGTCTCCTTCTCTCATAGCCAGTTCCTGAGGTACATTAAAATGTAACTGTAAAGCGTCGGCATTTACCATATCTATGGCAGCCCCGGCATCATCACTGTTGGCGGCAGCGCTGAGGTTAGCTATAATAACTCCATCGGGATTATATTCCCGAACTACGGAAAAACTTTCAATCCAATCCGGTTCCTCCAGGGCTATGGTCTGTGAACCTACCGCCATAGCCAGTCCGTATTTGTGGCAGAGGCCTGCTAAAACCCGGTTAATATCACGGGCTTGATCACTTCCACCAGTAATAGCATTTACTATCAGAGGAAATTCCAGTTCTTTTCCCCATACACTTAACCTTAAATTTATATCTTCCAGGTTTAGCTCGGGAACTGAGCAGTTTAACAACCGAATATCTTCAAATCCTGTAGACACAGGACCATCAGGAGTCTTACCGGCTATGTAAATATGCTCTATCTTACGCTGGCCTCTTATAATAACAACCTCCCTGCCATCTTTTGAGCTTCTGCCAAAGCCACCGGGTCATTAACATTAAAAAACATTTCTCTTACATTACCAAACTTCTGCAATTCATCTTCATTTAATACCAACGCATTTAGTTCGCTGAATATGCGGACCAGTTTTAATTTATCATGCTCCAGGCATTCGGTAAAAACCGGCAGGCAGGTACGATTATAAACTGCAGCCAAGGGTTGTAAATATGAATCTATTTCAGGTACCACACTATCATAATTACTAATTTTACTTAACATATACTCTACCAGTTGCATATTCATAAAAGGCATATCACATCCCAAAATAAACATCCGGTCATAGCTGGCATTTACCAATGCCGAGTGTATCCCTCCCACCGGTCCCAGATAAGGATAAATATCCTGGTAAATCGGTAAGCCAAAGTTTTTAAAAAGTTGGGGCTCGTTACTGATAATAATTAATTCTTGAAATAGCGGTTGTAATTTGTCAATTATTATCTGGATAACCATTTTACCACCGACTTCAGCAAAGGCCTTATTAAACTTCATCCGAGAACTTCTGCCGCCAGCCATAATTATTCCAGTAGCTTGCAAACCTTACACCTCTCAGTAAAAAAAGGCTGCCTACGGCAGCCTAGAACTTCATGCTTCATCCACCACTGTTCATTGCACTGCAACCCTGACAACTGGCAGGAGTCGTTTTCGAACCCCCACCGGTATTAAATAACGATAATAACTGTTTAACGTCACCTGAATTGCATTCCGGGCATTTAACCTTGTCTTTATCAGCATTAGAAATCATAATATCAAATTTTTTCCCGCATTGGTGGCAAAGATAATCAAATATTGGCATCTTATCACCCCGTTTGCCTATTCGACCTCTTCATTATCCTGTTCTTCCAGGTATTGCTGGACTTCAGTAGCTTCTTCTTCTTCCTGTACCTGTTTGATAGATAATCCAATTCTTTTGTCTTCAGGGTCTATACTAATAATCTTAATATTAATCTGCTCATTAACTGAGACTACATCTTCCGGTTTCTCCACCCGGTAATTGGCCATCTGGGATATATGCACCAGGCCATCTACTCCCGGATCCAGTTCCACAAAGGCCCCAAAAGGAGCAATCCTTACTACTGTTCCTTCTACGATATCACCTTCGTGGTATTTTTCCTGAGCAATTTCCCAGGGACTCTTGAGTAATTTCTTGCGACTCAGGGAAACCCTTTCCTTTTCGTGATCCAGAGCTAAAATGTAAACATCAATTTCATCGCCTTCATTTAGTATGTCTGATGGATGTTCTACCCGGCGATGTTCCATTTCTGATACATGCAGTAATCCTTCATAACCACCCAGGTCAATAAAGGCACCGTAATCGACAATACGTTTAACTCTACCCGGACGGGTCTGGCCTTCTTCTATATTCTCCCAGAATTCCTTCTTTAAGCGATTCTTCTCTTCCGCCACCAGTTCTTTACGGGAGAGTACAATCTGGGAACCCCGTCGCTTATTACGATTAAATTCAATAATCTTAAATTGCAGGGTTTTGCCAATATATTGTTCCAAGTTTTTCACATAGCCATCTTCAACATGAGAAGCAGGAAGGAATGCTACCATACCTACATCCACTAATAAACCGCCTTTTACGGTTCCGGTTACGGTACCTTCAACAATAGATCCAGCATTGAAATCCTCACTCAATTTATCCAATACTTTTTGGGTGTCTACCTTTTTCTTGGAGAGTAATATACTGCCATCATCATCCCACTTAAGAACCATAACCTCTATTTCATCGCCAACATTTACGAGCTCTTTGGCAGAGTTGACATCTTTTAAGGACATTTCCCGCAAAGGAATTATTCCTTCTGATTTTCCTCCAACGTCAACCATTACCTCATCATCCTGAACCTGAATAACAGTTCCTTTTATAATATCTCCCCGGCCGGGAGTTTCAAAATCTGCCATCTCAGCTTCCATTTTGGCGAATGATTCCTCGCGTTCCTCTTCATTGGCCGGTTGGCCAACAGCTTCCTCTGCACCAACCACTTCGTTAGTAGTTTCTTCCTCTTTTTTAATATCCTGTTCGCTAGTGGCCTCCTGTTCCAGTTCCTGCTGACTCTTTTCTTCGAACTCTGTCATCCTATCCAATACCTCCTTAATTATCCAGTCCGGAGTTGATGCTCCTGCAGTAATTGCTACCGCGGAGACTCCCGATAAACAATCCGCAGGGATTTCGGAAGCATCCCGAATTTGCAGGGTTTTAACTCCGGTATTTTTACACTCCCTGGCAAGAGTGGCTGTATTTGAACTTTTCGGATCGCCCAGAACTATAATCAGGTCTGCCCCCAAGCTTATTTCACGAGCAGCCTGCTGTCTTTTTTGGGTCGCCGAACATATAGTGTTAAATACTCTAATTTCTTTCGCAAGCGGTAATAGTGCATTAACTACAGCGTAAAATTCTTCCCCATCCTTAGTGGTCTGGGAGACTACGCCTAACTTATCCACGACCTGCAGTTGACAGGCTTCATCTACGCTGGCGATTACCCTAGCCTGGTTATCACACCATCCTGTAATTGCCTTTACTTCAGGATGACTAGCATCGCCAAATACTACTATTTCATACCCTTCACCTCGTAGTGATGCTACAATTTCATGGACTCTTGTAACCAGAGGACAGGTAGCATCCTTGATCCCCAAACCTCTCTGTCGTGCCTGTTCAATAGTCTCAGGTGGTACACCGTGTGACCTGATAATAACACCGGCATCCTCACCTACCTGAATTTCTTCCAGCCGGTTTACCGGAATTATGCCTTTCCCTTTTAGATTATCAACCACTGCATCATTGTGTACCAGAGGACCCAGACTATACCATCTGCCCCCCTCTTGTGCAGCTTCTTCGGCTATTTTCACAGCCCTCCTGACTCCAGCACAAAATCCGGCATTCCGAGCAAGCCGTGTTTGCAAATTTTACACCCCGCCTAAATACTAAGTATTAATTTCGTATTAATACATATAAATCCTTCTTTATTTGTCTAAAAGACTATTAATTTCTTGCATTATCGCCTCACTAACTTCTTCCAGCACTGCTGAACTAATTTTTTGGCCTCTATATTTGTCCAAATCAACCGGCTCGCCTACCTTTACCAACAACGGGCGAAACCAGCCCAGGGGAAAGGCCTTGTCGGTTCCTATACAGGCTACCGGGATTACGGGGGCACCTGATTTTAAAGCCAACAGAGCAACACCGCTCTGAACCTGGGCACCAGGCAGAACTTTTTTACGAGCACCTTCCGGGAAAATCCCCAGCACTTTTCCTTCCTCTAAAACCTGGAGAGCCTGGCGAATGGCTTTACGATCGGCTGCTCCCCTTTTTACCGGAAAAGCATGCAGTGCTGTTAATAATTTACCCAGAATTTTATTATTAAACAACTCAACTTTGGCCATAAAATAAACTGGCCGCGGTAAAGATATGCCAACCATAATCGGATCCCAGTTACTCATGTGATTGGAGGCAACAATAACTGCTCCCTTTCGGGGTATTTTATCTATGCCTTCTTTTTTTAATCCTAAAAAAACAAATAATAGTCTACATATACCCCGGGCGCAGTAATATATCATTTCATTCCTCCCGGATAATGGCCAGCATTTTTTGCAAGACCTGTTCTATGCTCAGGTTGCTGCTATCTATTACTATTGATTCGGCCAATATTTTCAGGCTCCCTACTTCTCTTTCTGAATCTCTTTTATCACGCTGGGTAATATCATGTAAAATGGTTTCGTAATCAATGGTAAAGCCGCTACTATCAAGTTCAGCTGCCCGCCGGTGCGTTCTTTCTTCTAAACTGGCGGTTAAAAAGAACTTGTACTCGGCATCTGGTAATACACATTCTCCAATATCACGTCCGTCCATAACTACGGATATGTTATGAGCCATCTCTTGCTGTTGTTCTACCATTATTTTACGAATAGCTGGATGAGAGGCAACTGTGGAAACCATGGCACTTACTTCGGGTAAACGGACGGCTGCAGTCAAATCTTCCCCATCGCATATTACCTTCTGCTGGCCTGAGTGATATTCGAAATGAATCTTAATACTATTAGCAAGCTCATAAAGTGCTTCTGCATTCTCAGGATCAACTTTTTTTTGCAGCGCTTTCCAGGTCAAAACCCGGTACATCGCCCCGGTATCTATATATACAAACCCTAATTCTTGAGCCAATCTTCTAGCAACGGTACTTTTACCCGCACCGGCCGGTCCGTCAATAGCAATCTTCATTACCTAACCACCTATAAATATTACTTTTAATTTTAGCATACCTCGGGTTCAGGTCAAACCGGAAAATAGGTAATAACGAAATAAGCGCTGATAACAAAGTTTTCTTGTTAATACGGCCTAATTTATAACTTGAGTGATGTTTAGAATGAGGGGTTAGGCGTGAGGAGTGAGGGGGGCGAACACACGGGTTCGCCCCTACAGAGTTTCACCTAGCACGATATTTTCTCCAGCATATCCCAAAAGGAAGGAAAGGAAATGTTTACCGCCCCGGCATTGCCTATAGTAGTTTCACCTTCAGCTATTAGACCGGCAACCGCCAGGCTCATAGCGATACGATGGTCACCATGACTTTCTACTCTGACTCCCTGGAGCTGTTGTTCTTTTCCCGTTATACGAAAACCGTCCTTCAGTTCAGTAATGGTCACACCCATTTTCCCCAGTTCGCTGCAGATAGCCGCTATACGATCGGTTTCTTTTATTCTTAGTTCCCCTGCTTCCCTGATTTCAGACTCCCCTTCGGCTACCGCCATGGCCACAGCCAGAACTGGTATTTCATCTATTAGTCGAGGTATAATCTCCCCTTCAATCTTTACACCTTTAAGCTGCGAAGCGGTGACAATGATATCAGCTATAATTTCGCCGCCAATGGTACGCTGGTTTTCCAGCTTAATATCAGCTCCCATTTGCTGTAGTACCTCGATAATACCTGTTCTAGTAGGATTTACACCTATATCACAGATTTTTAATTCGGAGCCGGGAACAATAGCAGCCGCTACCAGGAAAAAAGCCGCTGCAGATATATCACCCGGTACCTGAAACTCCTGAGGGGATAGTTTATTACCAGGCTGAAGCTGAATCCTTAACCCATCAACCTGAATAGAAGCGCCCATAGCCGCCAGCATATTTTCACTATGATCCCGGGATTTTTCCGGTTCCAAAATCTCAGTAACCCCATTTGCGTTTAATCCTGCCAGTAAAATAGCCGTCTTAATCTGGGCACTGGCAACCGGTGACAAATAATTTATACCTTTTAGTTTACCACCCTTAATTGCCAGGGGTGGATAGTTACCTCCCTGGCGACCTTGCAGCTCTGCTCCCATTAGCTGCAGAGGTTCAATTACCCTTCGCATGGGTCTTCGGTTTAAAGAATGGTCTCCGGTCAGTACTGAGAAAAAGGGTTGGGCCGCCGTTACACCGGCCAGTAAACGCATAGTAGTTCCGGAATTACCGCAATCTAACACTCTATCCGGTTCTTTTAGCCCCTGCAAGCCACCACCCTTAATTACCAGAGTACTATTCCTTTCCTGTATATCTACCCCCAGGTTTTTCATACACCTGCAGGTGGACTGTATATCCTCGGCCTCAAGCAGATTTTTTATTACGCTTTCCCCCTGGGCCAAAGCAGAAAAGATAACTGCCCGATGTGATATCGATTTATCTGCTGCCACGGTTATCTCACCTTTAAGCGGTTTTGCTCTGGAGATAATTCTACTATCCATTCCTTTCCCCCCTTATATACTGTTGGCTAAATACACGCGTATTGCGCAGATTTTATAAGGATTTACGTGACTCCTTAAACGATTCTGTTTTATATCATTTTACCCAGGCCTTTATGTTATTAGCTAATAAAGCCTGTACAGCCTGCTCGGCATCATCTGGTGAAGGTACGCCTAAACGTATAGTTCCGCCATCGCCTTCGCGTACCCGTAATATTTCAATGTCCACTATATTAATATTATGCTGGTCAAGAATAGAACCCAGGAAACCTATAATACCTGGGCGATCTGGTACTATGCAAATAATATCCGAAAAACCTGGCATTAATCCACGGCTTGCCCGGGGTATAAGGTCACGAATAGTTTTGGCCCGGCTTAGTTTTTCATGCATAGCTGGAATATCACCGTTCTGTAAAGCGGACTTAATATCAGTAAGATGGGCTATGAATCCATCTAGTTTATCCAACAGTATGTCTCGGTTGGAAAAGATTATATCTTCCCATAGTTCCGGAGTAGATGATGCTATCCGGGTAGTATCCCGGAAACCTCCAGCGGCCATCATCAAGTCTTCCTCCCTGCCACCAGTCAGGTGAACCAGAGCCACTGCTGACAGGTGCGGAATATGACTGACCGTAGCCACCAGTTGGTCATGAAGTGATACCGGCATTATTCTGATACGGGCACCGGTAGCAGACAATAAATTGCTTAGAAAATCCACCTGCTGCCGGGGAACATTATCCCCTGGAGTCAGAACATAAACTGCATTTTCAAATAGGTAGCGGTCGGCACCGTTTATCCCTTTTATCTCTGCCCCAGCCATGGGATGCCCGCCTATGCAAAATATATTGCCTGGTATTTGCTTAAAAAGTTGTATGACCGCTTGTTTGGTGCTACCCACATCAGTTACTATACAACCAGGTTTGAGATGAGGTGTTATCTCCTCAATTATTCCGGCATAAAATCTTAAAGGGGCACAGATTATTATTACATCAGCTTGCGCAGCACCTGCTGCCAGTTCCACACCGGCATCTATAGCGCCTATCTGAAGTGCCTGCTGCACCGTTTTGGGGTTAGTGTCAAAACCGTTTACTGTTTTAACGTACGGGGTTCCCCGCAGGGCCAAACCCAAAGACCCCCCAATTAGACCAAGCCCGATTATGAATACATTGGTAGCCATATCACATCTCCTGCACTTGTTAATATTTATGGTGGAAAATAGCGGTTGTTTAGAGTAAGGGGTTAGGGGTTAGAGGTGAGGGATACCATTATTATGCCTCACTTTTGACACCTGACACCTGACGCTGGATCCTTACTCCTTAGACCTTACACCTCACTACTGGCCATTTTCAAGCGCCGCTTTCAAGTTTTGGATTTTTTTCACCATAGTGTTGAAGTTTTCCGGGGTTAATGATTGGGGTCCGTCGGAAAGGGCTTCACTGGGGTTCTGGTGAACCTCCACCATTAAGCCATCACATCCTGCACCGATTGCTGCCAGAGCCATGGGCTCTACCAACTTCCATTTTCCTGTGCCATGACTGGGATCAACAATTATCGGCAGATGGGTAAGTTGTTTTATTAATGGTACCGCACTTAAATCCAGGGTATTGCGGGTGTAGTTTTCAAAAGTACGAATACCCCGCTCACACATAATTACTTGCGAATTGCCGCTGGAAATAATGTATTCGGCGGCCATTATCCATTCTTCAATAGTCGCTGACGGTCCCCTTTTCAATAGTACCGGTTTATTGATTTTGCCTAGTTCCCGTAAAAGGAAAAAGTTTTGCATGTTCCTGGCCCCCACCTGCAAAACGTCGGCATAGCAGGCCACAATATCAATGATCCGAGGATCCATAACCTCGGTTACCACCGGCAAACCCGTCAATTCACGGGCTTCGGCTAAAATTTTTAATCCTTCCTCTTCCAGACCCTGAAAGGAGTATGGTGAAGTACGAGGTTTAAAAGCCCCTCCCCGCAGCATGGTAGCCCCGGCCTCTTTTACCATCATGGCCGCTTCTAAAAAAAGTTCGCGGCTTTCTACCGCACAGGGTCCGGCAATAATCTGAATCTTGCCGTCACCTATAGGATTATCTCCCACCCGCACAACGCTGGTTTGATGCTTAAACTCTCTTGAGGCTAGCTTAAATGGCTGCACTATAGGTACAATCTTTTCTACTCCGGGCAGGGTTTCAAACATTTCCATAATAGCCTGGCTGCGCTCACCAATAGCACCGATAATAATCCTTTCTACGCCCTGGGATAGGTGTACCTGAAAACCCTTATCTTTGAGTTTTTCGCTAACCTGCTCAATTTGTTCCTGCGGGGTATTCTTTTCCATTACAATAATCATTATTTTGCTTTCCTCCTTTTACCTCGGGGAAGGCGATAAGAAACAGAAAAAGCCATTAGTGAAGAAATCACCAATGGCACTGTTGCCAGAGTCTATTTCCCACCATCCTACCGTCCTACCATATTGTAAATAATTCCGTCCTACATTATTCAGCATATATTAATCTCTTATTAAATTCAATACTAAAAATGGGTAAATAAAAGGCAGAGCAGGAATACCATTTATATCAGGATTTTTAGGCTGGTTGCCCGCGATGGCCGGAAATGATTTTAAACATTTCCCGCAATTGTTCAGGCTCACCCATAATGATAAGTTTGTCACCGCTTTGTACAATATCATCAGCCCCGGGGTTGGATATTATTTCTTCACCTCGATAAATAGCCAAAACGGTAATCCCCAGGTGCTTGCGTAAATTAATTTCGGCCAGACTCTTACCATTTACCCCATACCATGGTTCTACCCATAGGGTTACTATATCTACTCCACTTAAAGTTAGCGGTAGCTGAGCAGCAGCATTACGGGAACGGCTGCGAAACATCTGATAATCTTCTTTTCTGACCCGATCAATGTAGCGCTCAATTTCATCATCAGGTATCAGGTAACTGCTTAAAACCCGAGCAAAAATCTCTACGGAAGTTTCGTATTCTTCAGGAATGACATCACTGGCCCCAAGTTCATATAAATCATGAACATCGGCAACAAATCTAGTTCTGACTATCAGATGAATGGTGGGATTCAACCTCCGGATAGTATAGGTAATTCTGCGAGTTGCCACCGGGTCGGATATCGCTATAACTACTACCCGGGCAGAATCTATATTGACTGTGTTTAAAACTACTTCGTGGGCGGCGTCTCCATAAAAAATAGGCTCTCCATTTTCCTTTTCATTGCGTACGGTTTCAGCGTTAATCTCCAGTATTACATAGGGTACCCCGGCAAAGGAAGCAGCCCGGGAGAGGTTCCTGCCGTTAATACCATAACCAACTATAATTAGATGGTCCCTCATGTGTGCATCCTCATCCAAATCTGCTGCCCATGGTAAAATTCCGCTACGCAATCTTTCCGGCAGTGGCCACTTATATATAATAGCTGCCAGCCGAGGAGCAAAGTTCATCATAAAGGGAGTAAGCATCATGGTCAAAATTGATGCTGCCAGGAATACCTGGTAGAGACTTTCCCCGATAAGACCATTATTAATTCCAGCCTGAGCCAGTATAAAGGAAAATTCCCCAACCTGGCAGAGGCTAAAGCCAACAATAATAGCAGTTCGCAGGGGATAGCCCAGGATAATTGTAGTAAACAGGGCCACCAGGCTTTTTAGCATTAAGAGTAAAAGGGTAAAAACAGCTACCAGAGCAATATTATCCAGCATGCTGCCGGCATTTAAAAGCATGCCAATAGAAACAAAAAAGATACTGGTAAAGGTATCAATGAAAGGCAGAATATTGGCCATGGCCTGATGACTGTATTCGGATTCAGCAATAATTAAACCCGCCAGGAATGCCCCCAGAGCAAGTGACAGGCCTGCACTGGAAGTTAACCAGGCAACCGAAAAACAAATTAAGATAATACTCAGGAGAAACAATTCCCGGCTCTGAGTTCGGGTAATCTGATAAAGCAACGGGGGGATAACATATAAAGCCAACACTATTACCAGGATAATAACACCAGCGGTCTTGGCCAGAATCAGAAGCGGTGAATGCAGTGCTGCGGCTCCAGTTCCTAGTAGAGGAGTAAATAGCATCATGGCTACGACAATAATATCCTGATAAATTAAAATACCCAGGTTTATTTTTCCCTGGGGTGTATCCATTTCACCCTTTTCACCCAGTTGTTTAAGCACTATAGCAGTACTGCTAAGAGAGATTAAAAAACCCAGGAAAATAGCCTGATTGATAGGCATTCCCAGGGCCCAAGCAATGACTGCGGTAAAGATGACAGTAAGCAATACCTGCAAACTGCCCCCCAGTAAGACTGTTTTTTTAATATCCATCAGGCTTTTAAAAGAAAATTCCAGCCCGATACTAAACAGCAGCAGAATAACCCCAAATTCAGCAGTTACCTGCACCTGCTCGGTAGATTCGATTAGAGCCAGACCATGAGGCCCGGCCAATATTCCCGTAAGCAGGAAACCTACAATAGCTGGAATTTTCAGGCGATAACAGACGAAGACAACTCCGACAGCCAGGCCAAATATGATTGCGATATCGCCCAAAAAGCCCATTGCAGGTATCAGCCCCTTTTAACTTCCTTTTTGTATAATACCCTCTCTCCTGCCGGCATTAATTATTAGTGTTAATAAGGCTGTGGCTGATACTCCTATAGCCATCAAGTAGGCATAACTCAAGTTTAGATCTAACATAAAACCACCCAGTGAAGGCCCAATTACTCTCCCCAGGCTATCATAACCCTGTAAAATGCCCATGGCACTACCCTGTTGCATGGTAGTCCTTTTGGATACGGCTGCAGATATAGAGGGGCGTATTAATCCTATCCCGCCCGAAAAAACACCCATAAAGACAATCAAACTAACCAGGTTAGTAGACATCAGAAAACCTGCCAGGCTGGATATCAGGATAATTATTCCCAACCCTATGGTCTTTTCTTCTCCTATACGGTTGATGAGTCGGCCTACCAGCAAGCCTTGAACCAGTGCCATCACTATTCCGGCACAGGTAAAGACTATACCAACATCGGTGGCGCCTATGTCTAATTTACCCTGGGCATACAAAGCAAAGGTACCATGATTTGTTGATTCTGCCAGGCTACAGAATAACATAACGATAAAAAGAAAGGCCAGCGGGGTTTTTAATCCTTTAAACAGAGACTCGCGCCTAACCCCTTTATAAGGAATACGCTTTTCGAGGGCCAATGATTCTTTTATGAAAGCAAAAATGCCCAGGCTGTTAAGAGCACATAGTATTCCTGCAATTAGAAACGGAAAGGCAAGGGATATATGGGCCAGGCCACTGCCTATAGCCGGACCAAAAATCATACCCACTCCCATGGCTGCTCCTACCATTCCCATACTGGAGCCCCTTTTTTCTTCGCTGGTAGAATCACCAACATAGGCCATGGCGGTGGGGATGGTAGCACAGGAAAAGATACCTCCGGCAATACGAGCCACAAATAGCATCCACAGGCTATTGGCCAGGGCAAAAAGAAAGAAGGTAAGGGCAAAACCTATCATACCCATCAGCAAAACTGGTTTTCTGCCTACTTTATCGGAATAAGCTCCCCAGACCGGGGCAAATATGAACTGGCAAAGAGCATATACGGTCATCAAAAGTCCCAGTTGAAAAGCGCTGGCACCCATAGATTCAGCATAGTAAGGCAAAATAGGCATAATGATAGAGAATCCTATCCCTACCAGAAAGATGGATGCATATAAAATCATCATGCTTTTGCGATTAATTTGATTTTCCGTTGCTAAAACCTCCAAATTGCTTTTTCCCCAGTTGGGCCAGATCTTCAAGTTCCTTTATCGTTTTGCGGAAATTTTCCGGAGTAAGTGATTGTTTGCCATCAGACAGTGCCTTGTCCGGGTCCTGGTGTACTTCAACCATAATTCCATCCGCACCGGCAGCTATCGCCGCCCGCGCAACGGGGGCTACCATATACCATTTACCGGTCGCATGGCTGGGGTCTACCATGATGGGCAGATGGGACAGGTGTTTAATGAGGGGAACTGCCCCAATATCAACGGTATTACGGGTGTAAGTTTCAAAGGTTCTGATACCCCGCTCACAGAGAATAACTTTATCATTACCACCATTAAGAATATATTCAGCTGCCAGCAGCCATTCCTCAATAGTAGCGGAAAGGCCTCTTTTTAGCAGTACCGGTTTATCTAGTTTACCCATTTCTTGCAACAGCGAGAAATTTTGCATGTTCCTGCTGCCCACCTGCAGTATGTCAGTAGTCTCATATAAGACATCTAGATCACGGACATCCATAATCTCAGTCGCCACCGGTAATCCTGTAACCCGGCGGGCTTCCCTTATAATATCTATGCCGGGACTACCCAAACCTTTAAAAGAATAAGGTGAGGTGCGTGGTTTAAATAGCCCTCCCCTTAATATATGTGCTCCGGCTGCCTGCAGCAGTTTTGCCATCTCAATATAGGATTCCCGGCATTCAACTGCACAAGGTCCGGCAATAATAGTACAATAGCCTTCTCCGATAATTACTGGTTGAGCCGCAGTTTTAATTTCTATTATAGTATCGCTCTCCCGGTATTCACGGGAAGCCATTTTAAATGGTTTCATTAAATGTCCTCCAGATATCAAGTGCAATGCCCCAGTTTATAGTTTATTTTAGTATAACATGAGTCCTTTAAACATTTTATGATATATTATCGGTAAGAGACAAGCAGCTTTATCCAGGAGGAACATATGCATAATATAAAAGTAGCCGTTATTCAAATGTCTGTGAGTGATGTTAAAGAAACAAATCTTAAAAAAGCCCAATCCATGATTAAAAAGGCCTGCCAACAAGGAGCACAAATGGTGGTTTTGCCAGAGGTATTTAATTCCCCTTATCAAACTGACCTGTTCCCCGATTATGCTGAGCCTTATCCAGGGCCAACTACCAGGTTGTTATCACAACTGGCAGCAGAACATGAGATTTTACTGGTAGGCGGATCGATTATTGAAAAGGACGCAGATGGCAAGCTTTACAATAGCAGTTTTGTCTTTGATGAAAAAGGTCAGCTCCTGGGTCAGCATCGTAAAGTTCATCTTTTTGATATTAACCTATCCGGTAAAATTACTTTCAGGGAATCAGATACCCTTCATTCCGGGAATAGTATTACTGTAATCCGGCATCAGGGACTATGTTTCAGCATAATGATATGCTACGATTTTCGTTTTCCGGAACTGGTCCGGGCGGCTGTGCTTGAAGGTGCCCAATTATTAGTGGTACCAGCCGCCTTTACGGTTACTACCGGTGAAGCCCACTGGGAATTATTAATGCGCAGCCGGGCAGTGGATAACCAGAGTTTTGTTATTGCCGCTTCACCTGCTCGCAACCCGGAATCTTCTTATCAGGCCTGGGGCCATTCCATGGTAGTAGATCCCTGGGGACAGATTATAGCTGAAGCCGGCGAAGACGAGGGTATTATCTATGTGGAACTTGATTTGAAGCAGGTAGATCAAATACGGCAGCAATTACCCCTACTGCAGCACCGCCGTCATGATTTGTATAAGTTAAATTACGGGAGGTTGATGGAATGAAATTTCATACTGAGTATTTATGGTTTAACACGGAAAAGAGACGCGAGTATATTCGCATAACTGATAAAGTAAGGGAAGCTTGTAAGAAAAGCGGTATCCAGGAAGGAATGATTCTAGTAAGTGCCATGCACATAAGTGCCGGGGTATTCGTTAATGACAACGAAAGGGGAATACTTACCGACATAGATAATATGCTGGAATCTATTGCCCCCTTTGGACCTGATTATCTGCACCACCGTACCGGTGAAGATAATGGCGATGCTCATTTGAAAAGCATACTGGTACACCACCAGATTATAGTTCCGGTGACCGGGGGCGACCTGGATTTAGGACCCTGGCAGCAGATATTCTATGCCGAGTTTGACGGCAGGCGGAAAAAACGGGTAATAATAAAGGTCATGGGGGAATAAGCCGGTTATTCTTCGATAAGATCCTGCCTTAGGCTGCGGGCTTCTTTAAGGTAAATATGCTTAATTTCCTGCTGGCTCTTTTCCGTGTTCACATGAACCAAAACCCGGATACATAATCGCAGAGATCCGGGTACCTCAATCTCTTGAAAGCACAGCAAGGGTACTTTTTCCCAACCAATAGACCGGGCCGCAGTAGCGGGAAAAACTGCCCTTAAATCCGAAGTAACAGTAAAAAGAGCACTGGCAACATCGTCAATAGCAAAGGCGTTTTCCCGTTGTATAATTTGCAGCAACTCCCGGGTTGCCTGCAGAATTTCTTCCACGTTGTCTTCCTTTACCGTTGTTGCTCCTCTTATTCCTCTCATTATCATATTGCAACTGTCACTCCTTATAAATCCGTCATGCCCGAAGGACATAGCCTAAAGGGCACACAGCAACCACCAATGAAAATTCCCGTGGCTTTCGTGGGTGTCATCCTGAGCGTAGCGAAGGATCTGATATGATATTCCGGTGAAAGATCCTTCACTTCGTTCAGGATGACACGGAAAGTTATTTTCTTATTAACCAGCCATGAGTACGGCACACAACCACTTATGAAAATAGAAGTATTTTGTTTCTAACCCATGGCGGAACGGCACAGGGGCCGTTCCCTACACATGACGCGATCCGCGTGAATTAAAATCTATTTTCTAATTAACCCCTTATGGGTCCCAGGAACACACAACCACCTATAAAAATAGTAGTTAGGGTTAGGTTTATTTAAAAAAATCAGCGTTAATCTGTGCCCAAAGGGTCCGCGTAATCCGCGTCTATTAAAGCCTATTTTCTTATTCATCCATCAAGAGACTGCCCGATGTCCTAATCCAATGGCAACCTCATCTAGATGCAGCAGACCTATGCCCATAAATATAGCAACACTAACATGGTCATTAAGACGGGCAATACCAATCTTTCCCCCTACATTTAAACCAAGCGCTTTAGGCATAATCTGGGCTATAGCTTCCCGGGCAGCACCGGCTACTGCACCCTCGTCAGGATGACTATCTTTTATAACGTTTTCCCGTTTAGCAGCCACTACTGCCCGCTCCACTATCTTTCCCACCGAGCTTATAAATTCTCCGCCATAATCAACTGCTACCGCCCGTACTCCTTGCTCCTCCAGCAAAGTCTTTTTTAACTGCGTTTCTTCTTGCCGGCTGGAGGTAAGTGCCATTTTTAATGCTGCGCTAGCAACTATTTTACTTCCTGTTTCCAAAGCAATCCCACCTTCATTTACACTATAAATCTATTTTACTATAATTTTACCAATCATTACTATGCTCTGGTTTGCTGTATACAGTTTTTCTTTTTCAGGAAAGGCCAGATTATCGGAAGAATTTTTAATGCAGTAAGTAACCGGGAAGTTATAAGCACAGGAGTCAATTTCTACTACATCGTTAGCCTTTAAGAGGAGTTTTACTTCTTTATCATTAAACCGTGCTTTTTCATTGCCATTTACTAAAATAATACTTCGGGGCAGAGAGGAAAACTCTTTTGTTTCTATTACCAGGTAGGCTTGGGGAGAAGCGGTCTTGAGTGTTTCCGGTTTATTTTTGTTTTCCGTTTTGGCATCGCCAGCAACCGGGTACTCTATCACCTGACCTTCCATCCTTTCGCTCCAGGAAAGGTACAGGCGCAGCGGGTCGTGGGTCATCATACCCTGAACCACCACAATGACCAGCAAACTCAAAACTATTATACGAATAAGGTATTTTTCCACCTTGTCAATAATTCTTTTCAAACTATCATCCCCCTGGGCAATGGTTTCTCCTCTATCTTATGCCCCGGGAGACAAGATTATCCATGCGAAGACAAGCACCATATGACAGGGGGACGGGGTTGTTGACACACTTCTTCGAAGTGTGTCAACAACCCCGTCCCCCTGTCACCCTTATTAACTACCAGTTTTTCTTAGCCCATTCTACTCCGGCCAGGAAAGCTTCCCGGTTTCTCTTAATGACTTTTTCTTTCTTACCTCTATAAATAACTTCAAAGTGTTGCAGGGCATCTTCTACCTTTACTACACTGGTCTTTTCTAGATAGGCCCCCAGAAGTATCATATTAGAGCCGCGGGTATTTCCCATTTCCTCTGCCAATTCGTTAACCGGTATTTTTAAAACCATTAAATCCGTACGTTTCGGATCTCGATCCACCATCGAAGTGTTAATAACCAGGCATCCATCCGGTTTTACCTTGGTTTCAAATTTATCCAGAGAAGGCCGATTTAAGACTACTGCTACCAGGGGATGTTCGGTTAACGGGGAATAAATCTCCTCACTGGAAATAGTAACCAGGCAGTTGGCAGTTCCCCCACGCATTTCCGCTCCATAGGAGGGAACCCAGGAAACATGTTTACCGGTATTCATAGCAGCATAAGCTAAAAACTGCCCCATGGATAGAACTCCCTGACCACCAAACCCTGCAAATAGAATCTGTTTTTCGTCTTCCATGCTACTTTCCCTCCTTGACCTTGAACTCTCCCAGTGGATAATAGGGAATCATATTATCTTCCATCCATTTCATAGCGTCTACCGGGTTAAGTCCCCAGTTGGTGGGGCAGGTCGATAATATTTCTACCATGGAAAATCCCAATCCCTTAGCCTGGGTTTCGAAAGCCTTTTTTATGGCCTTTTTAGCCTTTACTACATTGGCCGGTGAATTTACTGCCACCCGACTGATATAAGCAGAACCTTCATTGCCCGCTAAAAGCTCTGCCATCTTAACCGGATATCCCTCGTTCTCTACCTTACGGCCATAGGGGCAGGTGGTAGCTACCTGTCCCAGCAGGGTGGTAGGAGCCATTTGTCCACCGGTCATCCCGTACAGAGTGTTATTTATAAAAAACACGCTAATCTTTTCACCCCGGGCAGAAGCATGGACAATCTCACCCATGCCTATAGAAGCCAAATCGCCGTCACCCTGGTAAGTAAAGAGGAAGCAATCCGGTTTCAGTCTTTTGATGGCAGTTGCTATGGCGGGAGCCCTGCCGTGAGCTGCTTCCAGCATATCGCAGTTAAAATACTCGTAAGCTAAAACTGAACAACCCACCGGACAGATGCCGACAGCCTTTTCCCTTATGTTCATTTCATCCAAACATTCAGCCACTAAACGATGTATGATTCCGTGGGTACACCCGGGGCAATAGTGAAATTTGGCATCGGTCAGGCTTTCCGGCCGTTTAAATACTGTTGCCATTATAATCCCTTCCTTTCTGCCACGGCTAAAATCTCCCGGGTAAGTTCTTCGGGGTTAGGAAGAAATCCTATTCTCCCATAGAATTCAACCGGCACTCTGCCTTCTGCCGCCAGTCGTATATCCTGGATCATCTGTCCCATGCTTATTTCCATCGACAAGATAACCTTACAGGTGTCGGTAACTGCTTTTATGTGTTCATCCGGGAAGGGCCACAGGGTCATGGGTCTGATTAAACCCGCCTTAACACCATGTTTACGAGCATCTATAACTGAACGTTTAATTACCCGGGCCAATAGGCCAAAAGCCACCACAACTATATCGGCGTCTTCTACCATAAAGGTCTCCGCTCGCTTCTCATTCATTTGAATGTCTTCATATTTACTAAAAAGGTGCCGGTTTCTCCCCTCTAACTCTTCAGCGGTCAGGTGCAAGGTATTAACTATGTTGGGCTTTCTTCCCTGGCATCCGCTGATAGCCCAGGGCTTTTCCACAAAATTGGTTACTTCATCCCGGACAATTACCGGCTCCATTAAATTACCCAAAGTACCCTCGGCCATTATAACAACTGGTATGCGATAACGGTCAGCCAGTTCATATCCTAAAATAGCAAAGTCCATCATTTCCTGTGTGCTAGCAGGAGCCAGCACCATAGTATGATAGTCACCGTGTCCGCCGCCCCGGGTAGCCTGAAAGTAGTCGCCCTGGGAGGGTTGTATTCCTCCTAGCCCAGGACCGCCCCGGGAAATATTAACTATCAGACAGGGCAACTCGGCTTCGGAAATAAAAGAAATCCCTTCCTGCTTAAGACTTAAGCCTGGTCCGGAAGAAGCAGTCATTACTCGGGTTCCAGTTGATGCTCCCCCGTAAACCATATTGATTGCTGCCAGTTCACTTTCCGCCTGCACAAATATTCCACCAATTTTGGGAAGTTTCCTGGCCATATATTCAGCAATTTCACTGGAGGGAGTTATGGGATAGCCGAAGAATCCGCGGCATCCAGCTAAAATAGCTCCCTCGGCCAGTGCTTCGTTACCTTTCATTAAAACCTTGTTCATCCCATCACCCCTTTTCTACCTCAATAACCAGATCCGGACACATCAAAGCACAGATAGCACATCCTGTACATTCTTCAGGTTTTACTATTACAACAGGATGAAATCCCATAGGGTTAATGGTGTCTTCATCAAAGTCCAATATATCTTTGGGACAAAAATGGACACAGAGCCCACAGGCCTTACAGCTATCATAAAAAAAACTTACCCTGCCCTTAGCCATACTACATTCCTCCTCCAGAACCAAGCAACCAACCGGGTCGCAAATATAATTCAATTATTTTGGCAATATTGTGGTATTCATGTGGTAAGCAATTATATACTCTTTCTTCTACCGTTAGATACTTGACTGGCAGTTCCAGTTCGCCAGCAAATTCTACTACCCTGCGGTGTCCTTTAAGAACTAAATCCAGGTTAGTTTCCTCAACCATATTGGGATTACTAATTATTCCGGTAAATTTGATAAGCCCAGCCTTTTCGAGAAGCTGTCTTAGTTCCTTAATACTTTCCAGTTCACCGGCGAAAGGCCGGTAAGGGTTAATAACCAGATAAAACTCGTAGTTACCCCGCCCAATAACCAGTTTACTAAGATAACCAATAACCAGTGATCCGACCTCGTCTCCTGCCAGATCAATCAGCATATCGTTATCCTGTTTCATCAAGGCAATTATTTCGGTGGGTAAATTAGGTACATCTCCGAATGCTAATTTCCCACCAGGTGCCACCAGTCGGACATTTTTATTGATAAGCTTCTCCTTAGCGTCTCGAGAAGCGAAGAAGGGGTTTACTAAATCCAGATCGGCCAATATAGTTTTTTGTGATCTTTTTGCCATATCGATAGCAAAGTTTACTGCCACTTCACTTTTGCCACTGCCAAAACCACCGGCAAATATAGCCAAACTGCCCAAAACCACTTCCCCTTAAAAATTTTTCTTATTGCATACTCTATAACAGTAACATTTGAAAAGCAATAAAAAAATTCAGATAAATGAAACAATTTGATGGTTAATAGGGTTTTTTAGTCGAAATAAAGCGAGGGAAAATTCCTGTAGGATTCCGAAAAATAGGGTTTTAGAAGGGTAAGGCGATCAGTTTATCAAGATACATTGTTATTGATTTCACTTTAGACATTTTGTAAAGCCCATTAATATCCTTTAAAGTTCTATTTCAGCTCAAAAATCTGCTGGTCCGCAAAAACATCTATCAGTTCGGATATAACATGTTCGATTTCGGTCTCATCCAGGTCAAGCAGTTGCATAGCTCCTCCTGATATGGGATAAAGAAGGCCGTCAATCCCCATACCAATACCCATAGACACGCAAATCGCGTCTGCCAGGTGGACAATAGCCGTAAGTCGAGGGTTAACCTGAGCAACTTCTGGACTATGATGGAGTTGAATAGCTTCAACTGTTTCCGGAGGGAGGTTCCATTTCTCGGCAACTCGGGCACCTACTTCGGCATGGTTGAACCCTAAAATTTTGTTCTCAGCCTCAATAAAGGAAATATTATCTTCGCTCACCAGAGTTACAACTTCACGATAAGTTTCTTTCATAATATTGTTTAAAATTACCTTGCCAATGTCATGCAATAAGGCAGCAGTATAAGCTAAATCTAGAAAGGCAAATTTGGATTTACGGGCGATTAATCTTGCTGCCATGGCAGTACACTGGGAATGGCGCCATAATTCGCCGTATTCCAGGGCATAACCTTCTATTTCCTTATTCAGGATATCACTTACCGAGGCGGCCATGACAATACTGCGTAAAGTTCGAAAACCCAGCATTATAATAGCGTCAGTAACGCTGCCAATCCGGCGGGGAAATCCATAGAAGGCAGAGTTGGCCATTTTCAGAACTTTGGCGGTTATAGCTTGATCCTGGTTGAGAACATAATTAATATCTTGAGCTGTGGAATCTGGATCTTCGGTAAGTTTTATCACCTGCACCACCACCTGGGGTAGTGCCGGCAAATCGTTAACCGCTTCTACAATAGATTCAAGACTGATTTTACCCATCTCCTCACCCTCCTCTATTCTATTTCCAATTATCGATTTTACGCTCTAGATAATCCCGGTAGTTAATAAGCTCATCATTAATGCGCAGGAGCAACCTTTCCATTTCTATCCTGGACAATTCTATTTGCTCAGGCTCAAGTATTTCAATGGTACGAAATTCCTCTTTCATAATAAACCGTAATACATCTTCCAGGGAATCTGCCGAAAACATTATAATAACCGGCGCATAGCATATACGCCTGCCCGTTATTTCATCTATAACCGAGTAAACCTCCTGGCTCATATCAATATCCTCAATATGTATTCCCTGTACCGGGACATTACGAATTTGCGATACTTTGTGCTGCCTGATTTCTTCGGCTACTTGTTCACTACCCTTATTGCCGAATAGCTTTTTCCCGTTTCCCCGCCCAATATAATCAAAGCGAACTCTTAATCTTAATCCGTCCAATTAACTCTCCCCTATCTGCCTATACTAAGTCTTAAATTCACGCCTCTTATTAATGTTCCGCCACTGCTTAGTGCCGGGTTAATTTGAAAATCGGCTCTGGCTAAAGCAAAGTAATTAAGCGGGCCAAATATAAACCTAGAACTGCTGCCAGCCCTTCACCGTAGTTAATATCCATATCAAATAGAAAATCTAAACCCAGTTTGCCCAATATAAGCTGATGTCCGGTTTCATCAGATAAACTGGGAGCAAGTAGATATTCAACCACGCCAGGCTCATTAATACTTGCTAATAGAGCGGCTACCGAAGTAACATAACCATCAAGCATTACCGGGGTATTCTTTAGTTTGGCCTGGGATATAAATCCGGCCAGGGCAGCTATTTCCAATCCTCCAAATCTCGTCAGAATATCTATTATACTAGTTGCATCAGGAGTCCGAAGTGCCATAGCCCTGCATATAATATCGACTTTTTTAGCTATTACTTTACTATCCCCGGACCCTTTTCCAGTAAGATCATTGGGATGTAAACCACATAAAACGCTTGCTATGGCTGCCGCGGAAATAGTGTTAGAAATTCCAATTTCTCCTACTGCTATTATATCAAAGTTGGAGCAGGAAATTTCATCCCATATTTGTTTACCTATTTGTATAGCCCTGACTACTTCTCCCTCCTTCAGGGCATCTTCCTGTAGAAAATTGCAGCTGCCCTGACGAATATTGCGATTTAATATACGGGTATTATTTACCGAAGCAGCCAGTCCAACATCTACAATTATTTCACGGGTTTGCATAGCTTTTAGTAACCTGCTGGTGGGTGACTGCCCATTCAGATGCTCCTGAACAATCAGGGCAGATTGCATGGGTTTATACATACTGCAATGTTCAACACTTATGCCGTTATCGGCAGCAAAAATAATTAGAATGCCCCTGCTTCTACAGTTCAGTTGGTTAAGCTTTTCCTGCCATTGGGCCAGACGTCCCATGGATGCACTTCTGGCCATATCTGCAAATATCAATAGTCTATACCCCTTTTGGCCATCATCCCCAGCTGATAGGGATGTTTTAACGCACTTATTTCACTAACCAGGTCGGCCCTGGAGTTGATTTCCGGGGGAGAGTTTCTACCTGTTAGAATGAAATCACTGTTATGTTTTCCCTGGTCAACAAGCTGCAAAATTTCTTCCCGATATGAATCAAAAAGATTATAAACATTAATTATCTCATCCAGAACAATTAAATCCCATCTTCCTATGGCCATTTCATTGCGCAGCCGTTTTAGACCTAGTTTAACCTGCTCAAAATCTTGCTCGCTTATTTTATCGGCCTGAATTATGCACTCCTGCTGTCCCGGGCAACATTCTATTCCCGGGTATGGGCATTCACGACCAAATGCATACACGTGAAAATTGGGATCCCCAATATGTTTGATAGCTTTATACTCTCCAGCAGTATTACTACCCTTTAAAAAGCTGATAAATAGAACCCGCCTGTCGTGTCCCCAGGCACGCAGGGCTATACCGGCAGCACTGCTGGTTTTTCCTTTCCCATCGCCAGTGTAAACTAATAACATAACTTCTTCACCCCCGATCAGACGCCTGCTGTTTTAGTCTATTCACTTCACTGGGAGTTAAAAAGCGGTATTTTCCCGGAGCTACCCCCTGTAATTTTAAAGAACCAAAGGTAGTTCTTTTCAGACTAATAACCGGGTGCCCAACAGCCAGGCACATTCTTTTTACCTGTCTTTTTCGACCTTCATGAATTTCTATTTCTAACAGAGTTCTATCTTGAAAAGTTTTTAAAATATTTACCCGCGCCGGTGCGGTAATACCATCCTCCAGTTGTATACCTTCTTGCAATATCTGCAATGATTTTTTATCAGGCTTTCCTTTGACCAACGCCTGATAGGTTTTATTTATTTCATAACGGGGATGAATCATCAGGTTGGTAAAATCACCGTCATTACTCAGTAACAGGAGTCCTTCAGTATCAAAATCTAATCTCCCTACCGGATAAATCCGTAATTTAATATCTTTTAATAGCTCCATCACGGTAGGTCTCCCCTGAGGATCAAAAACACTGCTTATATAGCCAGCAGGCTTATTTAGCAGGATATAAACTTTTTCTTCCCTGCTAATAATACGTCCATCAAATTCAACCCTGTCAACATCAGGATTAATTGTACAGCCTTTCTCTTTTACCACCAGTCCATTTATCTTTACCCGACCCTGCATAATTAGTTCTTCAGCTTTACGCCGGGAGGCAACCCCTGCCTCCGCCAGATATTTTGCCAATCTCAAATTTTTTCCCTACTTTTACATATTTATTCTTTATACTACCTGTTACAATTGTTATTATTCAATACTATGTAATTTTCCTTTTTGATAAATAAAATAAAATAAGGCATTATAATAGTTGAGAGTTAAGGATTAAGAATTTCGAATTCTTAATTGTATGTTATGGAGGCTAACCATGGGTAACATTGATAAAAGCAAAATTGAGGCCGGAGTTAAGCTTATACTGGAAGCTATCGGCGAAGATACCGGGCGGGAAGGGTTACAAGGAACACCCCGACGAGTAGCCAATATGTATGAAGAAATTTTCTCCGGGATTGATTGTGACCCCCGCGATCTTCTGCAGGTTTCATTTACCGAATTTCATGATGAACTGGTACTGGTCAAGGATATTCCGATTTATTCCCTGTGCGAACATCACCTGCTTCCCTTCTACGGGAAAGCTCATGTAGCTTATATCCCTCGCGGAGGTAAGGTGGTAGGTATTAGTAAACTGGCCCGGGTAGCCGAAGTTTATGCCCGGCGTCCCCAGTTGCAAGAAAGATTAACCTCCCAGATAGCGGACTGCATTTATGATGCCCTGAACCCTTTTGGAGTAGGAGTAGTCATCGAAGCCGAACATATGTGTATGACTATGCGGGGAATTAAAAAACCGGGAGCCATTACAATAACCTCGGCAGTACGGGGTGTGTTTGAGAGCAGATCTGAATCACGGGCCGAACTTTTTTCACTGATATTACGATAGTTAATTAGTCACTGTTAGAGGTTGACAGGGGGACGTTTAGCGTCCCCCTGCTGTTTTTTATCCAGAGGTTAGAGTTGGGTTTTCAACTTCTCCCCTATTGTTAATGTCAATTAGGCAGCCCCGGAGCTGAATTTCATCGTAGTTGCTGCCCGGATTTACACAGATGGTCCGGCCTATTCGGCTGATTCCCCGGCTGGGGTGTACATGCCCATGTAAGCTTAGCAAGGGCTGGTATTTTTTAATGGCCTCAGCTACGGCAGTACTGCCTACGGGTCCTGTGGCCAGAGAATCCCCATCTAAAATTGGGTTTAAATCTTCATCATAAAGAGTATCCTGGTCCAGGTCGGTATCCCTGGGGGGAACATGAATATTGAAAATACATTTATCCATGTTCTTAACCTGCTCAGCCAATTTGTCAATTTTCTCAGCCAGTTCTTCTTCACTAATGTCGCGGGGGTACTTGAAGATGGTAGGATGCCCATAGCTTAGAGATAGTATCTCAAATCCTTTCATCTCGACCACTTTGCCATCTCCGTTTTTCACATATTCCATTTTATCCAGGTAATCGTCTATATAAAGTGGGTCATCATTACCTGGTATTACCACACAGGGAATACCGTTCTTTTTAAAGCGCTCATCCATTAGTTTAGTCCACTCTTCCATCTGCTTTATCTGTAGTTCTTTGGTAATGCGCTCTACATCGTTTTCATCAATACGGTCTATTTCGTCTTCGCTAAGGATTACCCAATAAAAACCTGCATCGCGAAGAGTTTTTTGCAAGTCCGGAAGTTCCCCTTCGTCTTTAATCCTTACAGTTGAGCCGTAATAAGTGGCTTCATAATAGCCCTCTCTAGTTTTTATTATAGGAACTACCGCTTTACCTACAAAATCCCCGCCGTATATTACCATATCCGCCTTGTAAAAAGGTCCGGCATTGGTAAATTTACGAAATGTGCTCTCAGCTGCATGGGTATCACTGGCGTAAAATATTTTCATTTAAATGCTTCACCCCTTATTTCAGTTTGACCTAATCCGCAGGTATCTCCAAAAACTGAATGTCTATATTTATACCCTGGCTGGCATAAGAGGCTTTGGAAAGGTAGTAAATTATTAACGGTAAAACCAGAAGTATAATAGACATTACTATCATGGTATAGGGCATATCACCCTTGAAGAAAGGTATTAAAAGGTAGCTGCAAATAGAAACACTTATAATAGTGGTAAATATGCCCAACCAGCTTATTACCGGTAAACCCAAAAATCTGCCTCGCACCACTGGAGGTGCTGAATCAAATAGAAGTTTCCGGCGATAAGGAAAGACAATACCGGATATACCAAGGAGTATCCAGGCCAGGAACCAGGTAAAAATGGTATATCCAATATAAGCTGTCCAGGCAGGCAGGAATACGTCTAACAGTAAAAATAATTCAGCTACTGCCAGGGCAATGGTAGAAGCAATAACCGGCGAACCCGTTTTAGGATCAATCTGTGCTACCTTTGCCGGCACCAGACGGTCAAATCCCCAGGCATAAATATTACGAGTAGGGCCAAAGCTCATACCGGCACAGGAACCGTAAGTGGCCATAAAGAAAGCAATGGCTATCAGGAAAATAAATATGGGACTCTGGGTGAGAATACCCAGTAATATAGTAGCAAAGGGCTCATAGGAGCCAAAGGGATAAGCCGAATTACCGGAGCCCGCCAGGTACATCAGGGCATTGGTCCACAAACCGCCAAAAATCTTATAGCTTAAACCATAAAATATGGCCCAGGCACTCATTAAAATAGCCAATGAACCAAACATAGCCAGTAGTTGTGATTTTTGTACGCTGCGTACTTCACCGGCCAGGTTAGCCCCGAAGGTAGCTCCCAAAGTGTTAAGAATAATATAAGTAGAGCCAGCCATTAATGTAGCAGTAAAAAGGAATTTGGTTGGGTGCCCGGCTTGAGCTGCCAGTGGTATAACATCGTTATAGTTTAAACCGCTTAAGCGGGTAAAGTTGGCGGCAAAGGTACCAGGATCAGCCATTAAAGCCGCAACGATAAAGGTCAAAGCACCAATGCCAGTACCGATTAAGGCCATCCAGGACATTTTCATCATAGCCCGGCTGCCTTTGTAGAATACCACCCAGATGATTAGTATCATGATGGTACCCAGTATGGCACGTACAGTGGGTGCATTTAAAGCAGCGGCCCACTGCAGCCACATTTGATTTCCGCTTACAATGCCCATGGAAGCAAAGAACTCCACCAGGGCATATTTTAATGCCCAGTCTGAACATACCCCGGTCCAGGATATTGCAGTAAAGGAAATCATGAAACTAGACATCAGGCCCAAAGCCGGGTGCAGGATGCGGCTGATATAGATATATTCACCTCCCTGCCGGGGCATAGCTACGGAAAGTAACCAGTACAGTCCAGCAATTATAAACATCTGGGAAACGGTTAGTATAGCCCAGGGCATATGTGCGCCGGGATAAAGGAACGGGGCCCACATCAGGTAGACCAGGGCATACATAAGACCGGGGTTAACAGTAGAATAAACCAGGGTATCATAGGGGCTTATTTGCCTGGTAAAGCCTACTGCACTCTGTTGGAATAGTTCTAAACCTCTAGCCAAAAAATATCCCTCCTTTTAGTAATTAAGAATTTAGAATTAGAAATTAAGAATTCTTTAATCGGCATCATTGCTTATTCGGTACATTATACTGTCTTCCCAACCGGTCACTACTCGTACATAGCCACTTAGTTCCTGATCTAAATCCGGGTCGCCGGTATCCACCAGTAGGGGGTGAGGTTGCAATGCTACTAATTTTTCGCGACTGGCTACCACGATAATATTATTTTTACCTACTAATCTGATTACCCGAGGGCTTATCTGCTGATTGCCCCGGCCAAAAACATGGCCTTGTCCTCCGATAGCGGTAACTACTATATGAGCCTTCCCTTTATGCTGCTCAAGAAGGTTAAAAAGCTGTTTTTCGCCTACATCATTGGCTACCAGCTCCCGGTTAAAAACTACGTCTACTCCCAGCAAGGTGTTAGGAAGCTCTAATCTTTCCATAATGGTACGGGTAGTAGTTCCCGGGCCAATTATATATAAGGTATCCTTCTCCATGTTGGCAGCTACTTCTGCAGCCATACCTTCCATTTCAGCCTGTTCGGAACGAGCACCAGATTTCACGCTTTGCACCCTTCGTTCCACCGGTACTTTAAGATAACCATAGAGCCTGGCATTTACCCGTCCTTGACGAAAGGCCTCTTCATCTATATCCATTACCTCGGCTTCACGTATATTTACCACCTGCCCCTGCAGGTAAAGACTGGCTACTTCTCCGGCACTACGAGGATTTATCGCATATACCGCCGAGTGAATCTTAACCCCTGCGGGAATACCCAGTACTGGAATCTTCGCTCCTATTGCCGTATATATATTTCGTGCAGTTCCGTCGCCTCCGGCAAATAGAATCAAATCTACCCCTTTTTGGGCCATTTCCCGGGCAGCTTCCATGGTATCTTCCGGACTAGTTTCTCCACTCTTGATAGATCCTATAACTTCTGGCTCCAGGCCAGCCTGACTGCATTCATCCGCACCCATCTCATCAGGATAAGCCAATACTTCGATTTCATTCTTCAATTTGGCTATTATCTTTAAGGCCTCTATAGCGCGGCGGGGAGATTCAGGCTCTGCTCCCATCTCCCTGGCTCTCCTAAGAATTTCTATCCCATCACTGCCTTTTAATCCAACCCGGCCACCCATACCAGCAACTGGATTAACGATTACCCCCAGCTTTTTCATGCTTAAATCACCGCTCTTTTAGTTAGTCCATCTCCGCCCCAGAGGACGGAGATGGTTTAAGAAAGCTATTTTTTACCGTGTTTCTTCTGATATTGTCTCCAGGTAACTGCAATTAACTCGGCCTCGTCAATTGCTTCATGGGTAGGACGATGAGAAGCAGCCTTGTGTGGAGCAGTCTTTACAAAGTTGGCATCGGCATAGGCTTCCTTGGAAATCTGCTGCAAGACCTCTACATATTCATCCAAATCCTCTTTGTTGTAGGATTCACATGGCTCCAGGGTAAAGGGTTCAGGTACTACCCAGGGGTGATGCGAAGTCCAGTAATGTTCGATACCAAAGTCTACAATCCGTTTATTAACATCGTCAGTACCTACTCCAGTATCCTGTTTAAGTTTTTCCCAGGAGTAGCGTACCTGTTCCAGACGACGCTTACCTTTCGCATACCAGATAACTATGCCGGGTATAGCCGCAATCTTTTTCATAAAGTACTGGTTGTTTAATACAGAACAAATAGCAGCTTCTTTTAAGCCTTCAGCCCCGTGCTGCATTATCCACATGTAGCTCTTCAAAACCACATTGGCATTTCCGAAATAGCTTCGTACTTTACCAATGCTTTCGGGGTAGTTGGAATTAAGGATATACTTCTGGCCATCAAATTCTACCCGAGGTACAGGGAGGAAAGGCTTAAGGAATTCCTTTACCCCGATAGCGCCCGTTGCCGGTCCCATACAACCATGAGGAGCGGAAAAGGTTTTATGCAGGTTAAAATGGCACATGTCAAAACCCGCTTCCCGAGCCCGGTGAATACCAAGCATACCGTTGGCATTAGCCTGGTCATAAGAACAGAGGGCGCCGACGGCGTGAGCTGCTTTTACATACTCCTCTATCCTGGGATTGTAAATGCCGGTGTCTTCAGGGTTGGTTATCATTATTCCGGCAGTACGCTCAGATAGTGCCGCTTTCATGGCCTCCAGGTCGGGATAGCCGCTTTCATCCGGCATCAGAGTTATTACTTTAAACCCGGCTGTGTTTGGGGTAGCCGCATCGCAGGGATGGGAGAACATGGTGGTAATTATTTCAGTTCTATTATTATCTCCCCGAGCGCGATGATAAGCCCTGATCATGGAAGCATTAGCATATACACCGTGGGCGCCGCCGCCGGGCTGTAAGCTGAAGGCATCCATGCCGGAGATTTCTTTTAAAAATTGCTCTACCTGATAGTAAATTTCCAGCATACCTTGCATGGTTTCAGGGTCCTGCAGTGGATGGACATTAACAATACCGGGGTGACGGGCCGCCATATGCTCCTGTACCTTGGGACTGTATTTCATGGTACAGGTACCTTCACTTATTCCCAGGGTGACATCAGTACCCAGAGTTTCCTGGGAAAGATGGTAAAAATGGCGGTTTACCCGCATTTGATTAACTTCCGGGAGGGCGGGAGCTTTTTTGCGCCGCAGGTTGGCTGGAATTGCTGAAACTCCGTCCCCCACCTGACTAACGACACCTGGGCAGGCCAGAGGAACCAGCACTCCTCTTTCACCAGGGACACTCAACTCAAATATAATGGACTCATCCCATCTTGCCTGGTGGTAATTATCTCTAAGTAGTTTCTTTTGTCTTGCCATTAAATCTCAGTCCTTTCCTTGTAGATAGCTGGTACTATTTAGCAGGAGATAACCCCCTGTAAAGCGTAGACCAGTTTGTCCAGGTCCTTATGCTGATGTACTTCGGTTATACAATACAGGGCACTCTGACCGAACTGGGGAAATTCTTTAGACAAATCCTTGCCCCCAAATATTTTGAATTCCAGCAGGTGTTTATTTATCTCGGCTACTGATTTGCCGGTCATGTCAAAATTCACTACAAATTCCTTAAAGGAAGGAGAGGAGAACTGAATTTTAACTCCGGGCAGTTCACCAATTTTTTTAGCTGCGTACTGGCAGTTTTGCATTATGGTGGTTCCTACTTCCTCCATACCCCTGGGTCCCATCAGAGAAAGATAAACCGCAGCAGTAATAGCCCAGAGCCCGGTGCTGGTTCCGGTAAATTCCTTACCCTTGTCCCTGGAACCATAGGAGGTACGATCAAACAGTACTTCACCAAAGCCCCATTCGCCATCTTGTAAAGTGTCGGTCAGGCCAAACATCAAATCTTTGAATTCGGAGATATATTTCATATCATCATGGGTGGCAATAAAACCGCCCTGACAACCTCCAGCACCCAGGTGCAATCCCAGAGGGTGGTAATCCCCACAAGTAATACTAGCGCCATAGTTGGCCGGAGCTTCCATAACTCCCAATGATATGGGGTCAGTATAGACTATAAATTCAGCTCCTGCTTCCCGGGCAATTTTGCCTATTTCCTCTGCCTGAGTTTCGATGAATCCCAAATAGGAGGGATTCTCAATAAATACAGCTGATACATCAGCGGAAATGTTCTTTTTCAGGTCATTCAGGTCCATCAATCCGGTGTTAGAGTCAAAACCTATTTTTACTATTTCAATTTCCGGCGCCGGAACCGAGTTAAGGTAGTTTTGTGCAATCGTAAATATTTCCGGGCTCATGGATGCAGGTACCAGGACCTTTTTGCGGTCATTTATACGATTGGCCATACGCAATGAACTGGAAGCAGCCTGACCACCGTCGTACATGGGAATACTTAGTATATCCATATCCATCAGTTCACCCATAAGGCTGCAGTATTCAAACAGAGCCTGCCACTTACCATGGTCACCCATTGATTCTCCAACATAAGCAGTCAGGAATTCGCCGCGCCCATTAATTTCGTCGCATACTGCCGGAACAAAATGCTGGGCACATCCTGCTCCCAGGAAGGAAAGGTATTCACAACAGGTTTTGTTTTTACCTAAGATTTCATCTGTGTGCCGGCGGATAGAATACTCGTCCAGAATTGGTTCCGGTAACTTCATTTCCTGGGTATACTTAAGATGCTCCGGTATTTCTTCATAGAGCTGCATAGGATCAGTTACCCCGACTTCTTTCATCATGGCTGCCTTGGTTTCAGGAGCCGAGTTAGGTATATAGGGGTAAACAATTGGTTTTTTATGCATTTAGATTCCTCCATTCATATCTTCTCTGTAGTAAATTACGGTTCTAAGGAGGTACACCGCTGGTTTTTATTTGGGATCATAGGTTTTACACCGGGTGTCACCAGAAATGGCAGCTTCCGCCCCATCGATGGTAATGTCTTCAGCCTTACATACGTCATGCTGCCAGTACTTGCAATCATCAACATTACATACTACCAGGGGAGTAAGATTGCTGGCACTGCTTTCGTATATGTGACTGGAATCAGCGGCATTAATACCCAAATTATCATCTGCCATTACCGAATCACGCAAGTCTGTTCCGGCTTGAACATCTTTGCCACTAACGAATTGTTTGTTTACATCCCGGGGATAGAAGGTATCACAGACAGCAACATCAACGTTGTTTTCGACTTGAATTTCGCCAGCTGCACAGAGGTCATCAGGGTGATGAAAGGCACAGCTTTTAACTTTACAAGTAGTACTGGTTTTTTCCACAGTTTGGCCTCCTTTTTTGTATAATTGTTTTAAGCCTTGGCTTACAAATTCATGCATGCTGGGTTATGGGGCATCACTTCCTTCCAGAATATATCAATAGTTAGTATTTTCTATATTGCAAAGACTATGCTTGCCATAAAATGGCATGGCCGTGATTGAAACCGGCTAATATTCTCATCTGTAAAGGAAAAACTAATTTTAATGACATGGGAAATGGACGCGGACTCGCTTCGCTCGCGCGGATTAAGAAAGTATTTAAAATATATAAGTCCTGAGTCGTCAGAAGCAGGGTGAAATATATCCCCTGAAAAATTATCTGTGCGAATCATAATAAATCTGCGTAAATCAGCGTCAAAAAAGATAAGGAGGAACTGAGAATGGAGATTTCCTATCAAAATATTTGGATTAAAAATAATCAGAAAATGGAGAAGGATGAACTGTCGCCTGATTTTATTGAGCAGGGTATTTCTCTTTATGAAGTATTAAGAGTCATTGAGGGTGTACCTCTATTTCTCGAACAACACCTGGAAAGATTGAAAAACTCGGCAAGGCTGACTAATCTGGTTTTACCCCTTAATGATAAAGAGATTGGCCAACGTTTACAGGATTTAGCTAGAAGCAATCAGGTGGAAAACGGTAATATCAAGTTTGTATTAAATTATCCCGAACCAGGCCAGCCGGCTGATTTTTATGCTTATTTTGTGGAGCATGATTACCCTACCAAAGAGGTTTATCAGAATGGAGTTAAAACCGTTCTGGTTCATGTAGAAAGGCCTAATCCCAATGCCAAGGTAGACCGGGCGGATTATCGTAATGCAGTAGATGAAGCTAAACGTAGAACCGGGTCTTATGAGGCTTTACTGGTAGATCGGGAAGGTAATGTAAGCGAAGGCGGCAGATCCAATTTGTTTATGGTTAAAGGAGACGTTGTTTACACCGCCCCGGCGGACAAGGTACTAAAAGGTATTACCCGGCAAATGGTTTTAACTGCTTGCCAAAATCAAGGGTATCAGGTGGTGGAAAAGGAAATCAGCCTGGAAGAAATGCTTAATATGGATGCTATTTTCATATCATCTACTTCACCCAAGGTATTACCGGTAAGCCAGGTGGATGATAAAATCATTAATTCCGGCAGTAACAAGGTTATTCAGGATATCATGGCTGGTTATGATGCAATAATTGATGACTATATAAAAAGTCATCAATAACACTTTTGCATTGATAGGGTACAAGTATTTTCATGGGGGTCACCCTGAGGCAAAGCCGAAGGGTCTAAGACTCTTCGCTATCGCTCAGAGTGACATACAAGAAAAAAACAGGTTGGGAAAAGGTACTTTCCCAACCTTCTTTTTTTGTGATTAAAATAGTCCAACAATTTCTCCGTTGGGCTTGATATCAATTTTTTCGGCTGCCGGGGTTTTACCCAGGCCGGGCATGGTCATGATAGTGCCGGTTAAAGCAACTACAAATCCGGCTCCGGCAGATAGCCTCACTTCTCTGATGATAACATTGAAATTGCGGGGACGTCCCTTTTTGTCCGGGTCATCGGAAAGTGAGTATTGGGTTTTAGCCATACATACCGGAAGATTTCCATAACCCAGGTCTTCAAACTTCTGCAGTAGACGACTGGCTTCAGGTGTATAACTTACTCCATCAGCACCATAAATTTCTTTGCAGACCGTCTCAATTTTATCTTTTAAGGGTTTATCCAGTTCATAAAGGAATTTGAATTCAGAAGGTTTTTCAGTTGCGGCAATTACCTTTTGAGCCAGTTCCTCTCCTCCGGCCCCACCTTGAGCCCAAACCCGAGAAAGTGCTACATCGGCTCCCATTGCTTTGCATTTATCAATTACAAAATCGACCTCTTCGCTGGTATCGGTGGGGAATTCGTTCAAAGCAACTACCACCGGCAATCCAAACTTCTGAATATTCTCCAGCTGTTTCTCCAGGTTTTCCACGCCTTGTTCCAGTGCCTCCATGTTCTTTTCACCCAGGCGATCCTTAGGTACTCCACCATGGTTCTTGAGTGCTCTAATGGTAGCTACCAGTACTACTGCCGAAGGTTTCATTTGACCATAGCGGCAGACTATATTGAAAAATTTCTCGGCTCCCAGGTCAGCACCGAAGCCGGCCTCAGTAATCATGTAATCCGCCAGTTTCATACCAATACGGGTAGCCATTATACTATTGGCACCGTGGGCTATGTTGGCAAAAGGCCCGCCATGAACAAAGGCCGGGGTGTTCTCCAGAGTCTGGACCAGATTGGGTTTAATGGCATCTTTCATAAGTAAAGCCATGGAACCGGCAGCTTTGAGGTCATCAGCTGTTACTGGGCGACCGTCATAAGTATAAGCTACCACAATGCGCTTAAATCGTTCCTTGAGGTCCATCAGGTCGGTAGCCAGACATAGAGCTGCCATTACCTCCGAGGCTACGGTTATATCAAAACCTGATTCGCGGGGAACACCGTTAATTCTCCCACCCAGCCCCAGAACAATATTGCGCAGGGCTCTTTCATTCAAGTCCATAGCCCGGCGTAGAACTACCTGACGCGGATCAATATTTAGCTGATTACCCTGGTGCAGATGATTATCCAGCATCGCCGCCAGCAGATTGTGGGCAGTGGTAACGGCATGAATATCACCAGTAAAATGCAGGTTAATATCCTCCATGGGAATAACCTGCGAATAACCCCCACCTGCTGCTCCGCCTTTTATACCAAAACTGGGGCCCAAAGAAGGTTCCCGTAAGGCAATAATTGCCTTTTTCCCAACCCGGTTTAAGGCTTGTCCTAGCCCTACTGTAGTTGTAGTTTTTCCTTCACCCGCTGGTGTAGGAGTTATGGCCGTAACTAAGACTAATTTTCCCGAGGGTTCACCTTCTAGCCTGTGCCAGACATCAAGAGAGACTTTGGCCTTATATTTACCATAAAGGTCAATATCATCTTCACTCAATCCTAGTGACCGGGCGACCTCGATTATAGGCTGCATCTTCGCTTCTTGAGCTATTTCAATATCGCTTTTCATGGAAAATTTATTCTCCCTCCTTTTCGCATAATAATTCTATTTTAACCTATAAATACTGATTTGCCTTTAAAATTTCTACAGCTTTTACTTTAATCTTCAGCAACAATCAGTATAACTGGTCCGGTACAGCCCCTACCGCTGGAGGCAAAAATCTCATTTTCCCACAAAGACTTTACGACACCGATATGGTTTTCGATAATGATTCTAGAATACTGTCTGCTCACTGACCTCGGTAGATAGTGCCTTTAATGCTTTTTCCACTATACTGGTACGCAGGGCAAATTCTTCATCCCGGTTTAACTGAGGGTTGCCCAATGGGTGAGGAATGGCCACTGCCGGGTCGATTCGGTTGGCGCCTACGGTCATAGAAATAGGAACAACCGTACAAACGTGAACCACAGGTACATTTACTACTTCCTCCAACTCTTTTACCATCGTTGCACCGCAACGAGTACAGGTCCCTCAGGTGGAGGTTAAAATTATCCCATCAACATTTTCTTGTTTTAATTCTTGTCCTATAGCATTGGCATATTTTTTGGCATTGGCTACCGAAGTACCATTGCCTACGGTGGCATAATAAACATCATGCAGTTTACCAATCTTACCTTCCCTCTCCAGTTTGCGCATTACATCTACCGGTAATACCCGATCCGCATCCTTATTGGCATAAACCGGGTCATAACCGCCATGAGCCGTCTCAAAAGTTTCCTCGGTTAAATCATTAATACCACTGATATCATAGCGTCCAAATTTAGAAGCACTGGAAGATTCTATCCTATCCGGATTTCCTTTAGGCACTATACCTCCCGATGTTACCAGAGCAATTTTGGCCTTGCTTAAATCCTTGATGGCGGGCCGGGGGCTTACCCGATCAAATACCGGCATAGGATATTCAGTAGTAAAGGGTTCTCCCTTTATTTTTTTGAGCAGCATCTCCACTGCCCGGGCTGAGCCTCTTTGTTCATGGAAAACATTTTTGCGAATTCCCCGGGCCAAATAACCTTCTTCTGCTGGTGAGCCTATAACTTCTCCTTTAGCCAACCGGGTTGCTAATCGGGCTAAGGCCGGTACGGCGGTACGCATTTGCGCCGCTGAATTACCGGTTTTAACTATATAAACATTTTTCTTATACATATCAGCGCCGGGGTTTTCTTCATACATACCAGTCACAACCGGTATCTTAAGTTTCTCCTGTACGGCAGCACACACTGCCCCACAGGCCATGCCGTATCTTCCGGCATTAAAAGCAGGTCCAGCTATAAGCAGGTCAGGTTTGAAACTGGCTACCAGTGCAATAACTTCTTCAGTGGCTGTGTCAAGATTTTCATTGAAATAAGTGTCACCACATATTACCGTACCCACAATCGGCATATCATCGCCCATAGCCTTTTCCAACGCTGTCCCCGGACCTATCGGACCATCTTTGCTAAATGGGGTTATATCGGCTTTATCTTCCCCGCCAATTTGCCCAAAGAACTGGTTTAAATAATGGACTACTCTTATATTGGCCACTTTTTACTACCCCCTTTGTTTTAACTAAACTGTTGCCTGATACTCTCCATTTCGCTTTTAATCGCATCAACATCAAGTACCATTTCCATCATGCTGATCTGTTCATCGTAAACCTCGGAATCAATCAAGTCTTTAATTTCGAAAATGTGATATACCGGCAGTTTAAGAGCTATATTGGTTAGGGGCCCGGCATAAGTGGGATCCCCATTAATTACAGTTTCTGCCGTCAATCCGGCTGATTCGGCTTCTGCACCGCCTAGTATAACTACTACTTTATCTGAACCATACTTTTCTGCGGTTTCTTTGATGCGTGCTTGATTGGCCATGTCCATGGCCCCGGCAGCAGTTCAAACAAAACATTCGGTACTGGTAAACAGCACTTCACCGCCAACTGTGTTAATACATTCCGCTATGGCCGGTCCCGGTATACCATCGCGATCTCCTAGAATGCATATTTTTTTATCAGCAAAAAAACTCTTATCCATTAACTTTCCTTCCTTTCACATTTAATCTAGAATTCCAAGGCCCCCATACGGTTAAATCCCAGTTCATTGGTAGCACCAGTTATGGCTTGAATCTCAACCGTTATAGAGCCGTCTTCCTTTAGAGCCCCGTCAAAACCTCCAGCAATAATTTTGCTAGCTTCAATATAGCCAATCACCTTGGACATGGATGGTAGCTCAATAATGGCATTGGCATTACCGCCGCTTACTACTGCATTGGCCAACGGATTAGCATCTGCCAAAGACTGGGAGGCACCGTCACGACCAGCGTATTCATCTGTTACCAGTACTGTTTTAATCCCCAGAGCTTCGATTTTTTTACAGTTCATAATTAAATCAGCATCAGGATTACCAAATCCCTCTTCGCTGATAATTACCCCATCTACTTTCAGGCTATCCACCAGTTTGGCAGTAAAATTAGAGCTACGCTCCTTATCCAGCAAGGTTACATTTTCATTAGTTACTACCACACCAATAAAGTTCAGGTCTTTGCCATGCCGAACGAAAAGATCGGCAATTACAGGATTATTCAAGTGGTGATAGGTAGCGTTTTTATCGCAGGCGGAGACGCAGTTTCCGCTTATTATTGCGCCATCCATAACCTCGGTAGGATAGAGAAAAGTAGGTAGAATCTTTTTAACATCCAGGCCGTATAGGTAGGTATCATGCATCAAACCCTGGGTCTGCAACATATAGACATAGGCCACTTTGGGTAAATCCGGATACTGGGACAGTTGTTCGGTTAGGGGTTTGGTTTCAAAAGTAAAGGTCTCATCCGGGGTAACATTTTTTGCTATCTCAGCGATATAGCGGGTAGCCTTTAATCCGGCCAGGCGTACTGCTTCTTCGTGTTCGTGCTGGGGCAGTCCCTCCACTTTATCACAGAGGATAACCAGATTGATGGTTTGGGAAAACGGAGTGTATTCAGCTCCAGGGCCGGACATGTCAATTATTCCTTCCTGAAAACCTACTATTTTGCCTACGGTTAGTACGGTCATGCCCTTTAAAACATTAGTTTTGCCGCTTCCGACCATTTCTGCGTTGCCAAAAATACCTGGGAAAACCTGACCCCCACCTTCCACCTTGACTCGTGGTTCCAAAACATCTTTAACCGGGCATATTCTCACATCATCTCCGGGATGTACAATGTGGACCTCCATTTTGGCCAGGCGATCGTCTTTAATGTTATCTAACAGTTCCTCTCCATTTACGTAAACGATCCCGTTCTTAAACTCGGTTTTATCACCGAATTGGACATCCTTTACCAGGATATTTCCCAGTTCCAGTTGCACTTGATATTCCTCCCTTCTTATTTGGCGTATTGTTTAATCTTGGCTTCAACATCTTCCGGTGCTATTTCTTGTCCAGATAATTCATCTATTTTCTGACCATCTTTATAAAAGAGAATGGCAGGCAGACCCAATACTTTCTGACCTATAGCCAGGCGCCGGTTACCCGAAGTATCAACCGAACAGAATTTTATCTGGCCCTGGTACTTACCGGCCAGTTCTTCTACATGGGGCATTAGTTCCAAACAACGTTCACATTTGGGGCCCCACCAATCAACCATTACTACTCCACTGGCCTGAAGAACTTCATTGTCAAAATTATCTTTGTTTACTTCGATCATAATTTTCACTCCTTATAATAATTTGCTAATAGCCTCCAGGGTGGCCTCATTTATCTCTGCTACTTCCTGTCTTACTTCCCCATTAACAAAAACGTGAAGCATAGGCAGCTTATCCAAATTGAAATTGTAGCGCCTTCCTACCAGTTCGTTACGGGTAGCATCAACTTTTACCAGCGAGAAACGTTCATTGTTGGCCCGTACAAAGCGGTCAACTATGCCTACTTTCTCGGTTCCATTCATGTCGGTAGGGTTGTAATAGGCAACAAAAACAGGTTTTTGGGCCTTTAAAACCTCTTTTTCCCACAACTCGGTTTCATGTACATATTTCTCCGCAGCTACTGCAGCTATGGCCCCATCACTGGCCGCCGTTACTACCTGGCGCAGATATTTGACTCTGACATCACCGGCAGCAAAAACACCCTCCACGCTGGTAGCCATTTTCTCATCAGTAATAATGTAACCCTGCGGATTTACCTGCACCTGTTCCGGGAGCACTTCAGTGAGGGGGACAGTACCGATAAATATAAACACGCCATTAACCGGGTAATCACTTTCTTCCCCGGTTTGAATATTCTTCAGGGTTATACTCTCTACCAGTTCTTCGCCGTTAACACTTTTAACAATGGAATTCCATACCCACTTTAATTTGGGATTTTGCTGAGCCCGTTCAAAAGATACCTGATTAGCATCAACTTTACCCTCTTCGTGAATTACAATTATGCTTACCAGGTCAGCGAATTTGCTCAGGTATTCAGCTTCTTCAATAGCAGCATCACCGCTGCCTACTACTGCCACCTCTAATTCTTCAAACAGGTCGGCATCACAGGTAGCACAATAGCTGACGCCTTTACCCCGGAGTTTGCCTTCTCCGGGTACCCTTAACATACGGGGTTCAGCTCCCAGTGCATATATCAGCGCTTTTCCCAGATATTCACCCTTTCTGCCTACAACTTTTTTAGGTGAAGACTGTAAATCCAGGGATACTATGGTATCCTTGATAAATTCGGCTCCAAAAGAACTGGCATGATCGGCCATAGCCTGGGTAAGTCCAGGTCCGGTAGTACCCCGGCCAAACCCCGGATAATTCTCTAAATCCTCTGTAGTTGCTGCCTGACCTCCGGGCCTGCCTTTCTCAATAATGGCAGTCTTCATCCGTGCCCGTGCTCCATACATCCCTGCTGCCAGTCCTGCAGGGCCACCGCCCAAAACCAGCAAATCGTAAATCTGCTCCATCCTTACACCTGCCTTCTAATTAATGATTGCAGTGCGTTATCCAACAATTCTTTATCAATCATCTGGAAATCCTGGGCCAACTGGTCATGTTGCCGGGACTGCATTCCGTCCCTGACTCCAGATTCCACTTTTCCCAGACAATATTCCAGCATATTAAGGGTTGATAAATTAGCTTCCGTTATGGACGTACTTAACACTACCGACCGATAAGGATTGTCTTCGGTTTTAATGCTTCCCGCCAGAGGATGGGACAAAAGAGTATGTCCCCCGGCTACTTTGTTTAATACCTGGTAAAGAACCTGGCGTTGATCCCCCCTGACAAAACATATTTCAGCATTGTTAATATTTTTTACTATTGGATTGTTAGTTATGATTAGAACCTGCTGTAAATCCATTGTTAAAATCCTCCAATAGTTTACGGGTATAAAAAAACAGAAGATCAAGATTATCCTTGTCCCCTGTTTGCTTACCTGAGAGATTCGCTGCTTAAGCTTGCTCCTTCGGTGTCCGTCAGACTTTCCAGAGTCCTGTCCAGGTGCGATTCTTTTACGCCTGAGAGTTTCACCAGGGACCGGATAAGTACCTGACTTGCTCCTTCGGCGGGATTAATATCCGCTCTCTCGCTGCCTTTCATCCATTTTATAGACTTTTAACTTAAATGTTATTTTGCCTAAAAAAGCTTTTTTTATCCACCTCCTCATTAAGACTTCAAATTCTAATGCAGAAATTAAAAAAGCACGAGAATTTATTATTCCCGTGCTCTGTCTATTAACCTGAGAGATTCACCTGTTAAAGGTTTGCTCCTTCGGTGCTTACGCTTTCCAGAGTATGTCCGGATATAGTCCTACAACCTGAGAGTTTCATTATGAACCCGGGCAGGAAAATAACTTGCTCCTTCGGTATGGCTTTAGCCCCATTCTCCCATATCCATCATTCAAGCTTATTAAATTATGACTAAACTTCGATTTCTACGGTAAATATACTTTCTTTAAATAAATCCTGTCAACTTGTAAAATTAGGTAGGTAAATCGCGTGGGACAGTGGGACAACGGACCTGTCCCCCTGTCCCGGATGCGCGTGAACAGTTTCTTATTTAAATAATAGATTACATATATATACAGAGGCAATAAACCCGGTAACATCTGCGGTCAGCCCGGTAACAATGGAATAGCGATATTTTTTTATACCAACGGAGCCAAAATAAATGGTCAGAACAAAAAAGGTGGTATCCGTAGTTCCCTGCATAACTGAAGCCAGACGTCCAATAAGGGAATCAGGGCCATGGGTTTTCATTAATTCGGTAGCCATACCCAGCACTGCACTGCCAGAGAGAGGACGCATAATAGCCAGGGGTAATATTTCAGATGGTATCCCCACCCTGCTGGTTAGGGCTTCCACCGCATGGCTTAAAGCTTCCATCGCACCCGACGCCCGGAATACTGAAATAGCCACCATCATTCCTACCAAAAACGGTATGATTTTGACGGCAGTAGTAAAGCCTTCCTCAGCCCCTTCAACAAAGGCCTCATAAACTGGAACCTTCCTTAAGAAACCGACCAGTGGTATAACCAGGAGAAGAAAAGGGATAGCCCAACGGGAAATGGTATCTAAAAAGGCCAGGCTCATTTAGGGTATCCTCCGCCAGGGACTATAACGCCGAAACCAGTAATCGAGAGTAATAGCTATAGTCATAGCTACAGCCGTAGCAAATATGCAGGGACCCACGATTTCAGTGGGATTGGCGGAAGCAAATGATACCCGTACCCCAATAATAGTAGCAGGTACCAGGGTAATGCATGAGGTGTTAATCGCCAAAAAGGTACACATGGCTTCCGAAGCCTCGTCAGAGTCCCCATTTAGCCGCTGTAATTCTTGCATGGCTTTCATGCCAAAGGGGGTAGCAGCATTGCCCAGACCCAGCATATTAGCACTAAGGTTTAGTATTACCGCGCCCATAGCAGGATGATCCGTTGGAATTGTAGGGAAAAGCCGTCTAATCAGAGGTTTCATTAACCTGGCTATTCCTTGCACCATACCCGCTTTTTCAGCAATTTTCATTATCCCCAGCCATAGAGCCATAATCCCTATCAGGTCAAAGCAAACTTTTACGGCACCACGAGCGGAACTCAGAGCAGCCTCGGTTACTACCTCAACATTGCCGTTAATAGCAGCTACGATAATACCAGAAGCCAGCAACAATAACCAGATTACGTTTAACATACCAATTCCTCCAGCATTAGCTTTGTAGAAAAGGTATGTGTACAGGCAAAAAAATAGAACAGCCCATATCAAAGAGCTGTCCGGCAAAGTTTTTTTGACGCGGAATTCGCACCCATAGGGCACACTGATGCTTTCTCCGGTCGCCATTAAGGTAGCAGTGTCTATTCCCTTATTAAAAGTCCGTGTAGATCCTTTATAATCCGCGATTTCCGCGTCTATTCCAGTCTACTCCTCAGCCGCCGGTTTCTTTTTCGCCTTAATATTCTCTAACCGGTCCAAAACCTGGGGGATTACATCTACCACCCGCTCGGCCAGTTGATTACCACCTACGGAAATAAGCCGTACATCATTCATTCTTACTACCAGAAAACCTACCGGTTTTACTGAAACACCGGCACCACTACCTCCTCCAAAAGGCATCCCCTGGGATTTAGAGGAAGCAATCGTCTCATATTCTCCACCACCGGCGGCAAATCCGCAGGCTACCTGGGATATAGGTATAATAACCGTACCGTCATTAGTTTCCACGGCATCGCCGACCACGGTGTTAACGTCTACCATTTCTTTAATTGCCTGCATAGCAGTTTTCATTAGCCCCTCAATGGGATGGCTCTGCTTTTCTTGCTGTGAATCCATTAAAATACCCCCTGACTATTAAAACGAGAAAGTAGGATGTTATAAGGATAATATGTACTATTCGCATCTTTAATATACAATACAGGTGGCTTACCACCTTCTCCCCATTAAAATCCGGCTCCACCTGCAGGTTAATATCTTGCAAGCGGCTCTTACTGCTAAGAAAACCGACCAGCATACCTTTTACGGCCCATAATCCGCCGCTGCTAATAGCCGTATACATAGCATTATTTAGTCCAATACCGCTGCTCCAGTCCAAACGCTCTATCACCAGATATTTGGCCCCGAAATTAACTAAACGATAATAAATACTGGTGTCCAGACTACTTTTTTCCCGAGTAGCTTCCTTGTTTTTTTTGTTCTCCTGACGTTTTTTCCAGGAATCGGTCAGGTAATTCAAGATAGTATTAAAATCACGCAATGGATATCTTTTCTGCAGTTCTTTAGAAAAACAGGATGCTCTTACAGTAAGCATAGTATTACCGGGACTGGTGAAAAACTCCACCTTGATGTTAACTTTTATGTATAGCAATGATAGTAAGAGCAGGAGCAATGCAACTCCTGCAGTAATATAAAAGCCCAGCATATCCAGTCCTTCCTATTTTACCATATTATTCCCCTGCCATTAATCTTTATACCGTCCCAAGAACTGGCTTATTTAGAATTGCCGGACTCTTTTGCCTCTTCAATTACCTTCTCCACCTGGCTAATTACCCGGTACATTTCATCATCAACGGATAAATTGGTTCGCCCCAGGGTGAAGGTAGGACAATGTAAATTATAATTTAGTATTTTTTTATTTACATTCTCTAAAATCAGGCGCTGTTCAAAATAAAAATGGGCCTTTTTCTTTTCAAACCGTTCCATAGCTAAACGGTTATGTTTGTCCCGGTAAAAGATACCGGTATAGCGTTTAAAATGCTGCACTTCATCCCAAAATTTACTTATATCAGCGTCTATCTCCTTACCCAATTCAATCCAGTAGGGAGCAAAATCATTATCTTTTAAGATTTTAAACGCCATGCGCATTTCCGGGGGTTCAAAAGGATTTTCCTCCAGGTTAATAGGTTTACCGGCTCCTTCCAGGTTATCAAAATCACCACGCTGCATAGCCTTTTGAATTTGGCTTTCAACTAAATCTTCAGTACTGCTCATATAGCGCGCCAGTTTACGTGCTTTTTGGGCACCTATTTTAATTTCCTCTTCCAGTGATTTTTCCGCCATTATTCTGTTACCTCCACCAACTGTGGCAACTCTTTAAGAGTAGTTAATCCAAATAAACGTAGAAATTCAATGGTAGTTTTATATGTAAGTGGGCGACCAATAGTGTCCTTATATCCGGCTTCCTCAATCAGACCTTTTTCCAATAAGGCGTTTATCATTTTATCTGACCTTACTCCCCGGATTTTCTCTATCTCAGCCCGGGTCACCGGCTGTTGGTAAGCAATTATAGCCAGGGTTTCCATAGCTGATGAAGATAGTCTTCGACGTACCGGTTTATCTATCCGGGCCAGAACGCCGGCGTATTCTGGACGGGTACACATCAGATAGCCACCTTCCGTTGCTACTATTTGTATACCCCGACTATTTTTATTATACTCCAGAAGCATCTCATCTAAAATTGCTTTTAAATCTAATAATGGTACATCCAGCAACTCTACCAGCTCGTCTAACCCTACCCGCTCCGCGCGTACGAAAAGAATGGCTTCTACGCATGCTTTTATTTCGTCTTGCATTAACATCAAATCGCCGCCCTTAAACGTAGTTCTATCTTATCAAAGGGAGTGTTTTGGAGTGCTTCTACCCGTTGTAAACGAATAAGCTCCAGTAGTGCCAGGAATAGTGCCAGGGCTTCTCTTTTGCTTATTATCCCCAGGAATAAATCTTGAAAGATAATGGTATGGGGCTTTTTTTTCAGACGATTGATTATTTCTTCCATTTTATCGCCCACATTTACATCCCCCTGGGGCAACTCATAATAATCCGCATCTTCACTTATATCCTTAATTACTGCGTGATAAGCTTTTACCAGGGACTTTAAATCAGCTACCCATTCCGCGGGTAATTCTCTATCCTGTTGCTCTTCCCGGTAATAAATGCGTTCCTCCCTGCCATTATACCTTTCCTCCAACCAGACAGCAGCCTCCTTAAAGCGTTTGTAGGCCAGCAGTTTTTCAACTAATTCCTGGCGGGGATCAATATTATCTTCCTCTTCCTCGGTTTCATTTAAGCTGTCCGGCAACATAAATCGGGACTTGAGATTAAGCAGGTAGGAAGCCATTATTAAGAAATCACCCATCCGCTCCAGGTCAAAATCTCCACTGCTCTGCAAATACTCTAAATACTGCTCAGTAATAACAGCAATAGGAATATCATAAATATCCACCTGGTTTTTTTCCACCAGGTAGAGCAGTAAATCCAGAGGTCCATGAAAAGTCTCCAGGTCAACCATATAGGCCATAGAGCTACCTCCATGCTAAACTAAAGGAGTATACCGGAAAATAATGAATACATCAGGGTTACCAGGGGAATCAGTATCCGGGAAAAAGCGCCAGTAATGATTAATAATAGTAAAATTATGGGGCCATAGGCTTCCAGCGAATATATCACCTGAGCTCCGGAATCGGGAAGTAAACCGGCCAATATTTTAGAGCCATCCAGCGGTGGCAGCGGAATAAGGTTAAATACTGCCAGAATCAAATTTATAAAAACCAGGGTATAGAGAATAAGGGCTATACCGGTAACCATATTTACCTCAGTAAAGGCTGCACTGGAATTACCTATTATATAAAAGAAAGAGTTTATATCCAGGGGTAGTCCCCATATTTTTAGAATTACCATACCGGAAAAAGCCAGCACCAGGTTCATAACTGGACCGGCTAACGACACCAGCATCATGCCAGTTTTAATGCCTGTATTTTTAAAATTTAAAGGATTTACCATTACCGGTTTGGCCCAGCCAAAATGAAAAAACAGGAGCATTAGGAATCCCACCCAATCAATGTGGGGCAGGGGGTTAAGGGTCAGCCTTCCCTGCAGGTAAGCGGTGTCATCACCCAGGTGATAGGCCACCCGGCCATGGGCATATTCATGAAACGTTAAACCAATTAGTATTGCCGGTAACCATACTACGGCATTAATTAACCATTCCGTCAGCAAATCTGCCTTCCTCCATCCATTTTTTAACCTGCTGGATTTCGTCTTCCCAATTGTGTATAACTTCATCCAGTTTAAGGCGATAAAGTTCATCAAAGATCAGGCGATATATAGGTCCCTCTTTTATACCCAGTTCTTTTAAATCATGGCCATTAATTTCAATGCGGGCCCTTTCTTTAAGGTCAAGATAATGAACCAGGTTATCCCAGGCGGTTTCCTCCCGCACCAGAAGGAGCAGATAAACAATATTTTCTTTGCTCCAGTCCCCCAACAGGTGGTCAATTTCATGAGCGGCCAGATTGTTCTTTTCAGTCAGGTCCCCGGCTACGAACGGTACCCCCCGAGACTCCTTAATAGTCTGAATAGCATAATTGTCAAAAGGATAACGCTCTAAAACACCTTTCACCTCATCCTCGCTTAAACGAGCCAATAGAACCACAATGTAGACCAACCATGATTTAACATTGACCGGGTAGTACCTTTCCTCTAACCAGGTTACCATGATTGATATACGTCTTAAAGTAACCCGATTAAGATGCTCCAGCTTTACTTCCGGCAGTATATATTTCCACACCCCGATTTCCTTCATGCGGTCCAGGGAACTGCTCGGGTCCTTTTCACTTAATATCAGGATTAACTCCTGCAAAATACGTTTGTAAGAAAGCTTTCCCAGCATACGACGCTCTATAGCATCAATAGCAAAACGAAGGGTGTCCGGTTCTATTGTAAAACTATAGCGTTGTTCAAATCGAATAGCTCTTAATATACGGGTAGGATCTTCTACAAAACTAAGGTTATAGAGAATGCGAATAATACCTTTCTCTAGATCCCGGCGTCCACCAAAATAGTCAATCAGATCCCCAAAACGATTCGGATTCAAATATATGGCCAGGGTGTTTATGGTAAAATCACGTCGGTAGAGATCCTCACGTATAGATGATTTTTCCACCCGGGGCAAGGCGGCAGGAAATTCATAGTATTCCGTGCGAGCAGTAGCAACATCTATCTTAGTACCGTCCGGAAGGGTAACCATGGCAGTTCTAAAACGTTCGTGAATCCTGGACTTCCCCCCCAGGTTTTGAGCCAGACAGGTGGCCAGTTCCTCGCCATTACCCTCCACCACTAAATCCAGGTCAAAGTTAGGTACCTGCAGGAAAAAGTCACGTACAAACCCGCCCACGCAATAGACAACACTGCCCAGATCCTCAGCAATCTGCCCGACCAATTGAAGAATAGCCAGAATCCTTGAAGGTAATCTCTCCTCCATCATACTAAAACAGTTCAGTTCTTCCCCGCCAAATGAATATAGCACTTCGTGGTCTTCCGGGTAGTCATCCCCGTGTAAAGTCCTTAATACATCCGTACGGGAAACAATTCCTACCAGGCGATTATTATTTATCACCGGCAGGCGCCCGATATCCTTATCTACCATAATCTTTTGCAACTCACCTACTGGAGTATCGGGTGAAATAGACAAAATGTTAGTAGTCATAAACCCCTTTACCGGAGCATGCCCTAAATCATGCATATTAGCCTTATCTACATCACGCCGAGATAGTACTCCCACAATGGTATCTCCTTCTACTACCGGCATACCGGTATGGCCATAGCGCAGCATTATTCTACCCGCCTCTTCCATCGTAAAATGGGTAGGTATGGTTTTTACTGGTGTAGACATGATATCACGGGCCAGGAGCCCCGGGTGGATATCACCCAGTTCTTGCATAATAATATTCGCCACTTCCTGAGGAGCTTTGTTTCTGACAATAGCTGAAGCCGCTTTCTCGTGTCCCCTGCCTCCCACCACGCGCAGGGTCTCATTAACCCTTACATTAGTAGTACGGCTGCGTGCCACTACATTTACCTTACCTTCCATTTGTACCAGTACAAAGATAACATCACTGTTTTCGACTTCAAACAAGCGGAAAGTTACGGCATCTAATCCCGGAATAAACTTATCATTTTCGGCAATTGCAACCACTACGTCCAGATTGTTAATCCGATAATGCTGGGCACAATTAAGTAATTCCTGCATAAGTTGCCTTTGTTCACCGGAAAACGGTTGTTCCATGAAATTAGCTACCACTGATAGGTTAGCACCTTTACTCAGTAAAAATGCAGCCGCCATCAGATCCCGGGGAGTTGTGGAAGTAAAGAGTAGACTACCCGTATCTTCGTAAATTCCCAGGGTCAATATAGTAGCATCAAAAGCACTAACACTAATGTTTCGAGCCATAATTTCCTCAACTAAAATGGTGGTGGCAGCTCCAACCGAATGAACCTCTTTAATAGTGCCACATAAGTCATCCTCAGAAACGGGATGGTGATCATATATGTAAAATTCCAGGTTGTCCCGGGCGGCGATCTCCTGCAAATGTCCCAGTCTATTGATATTTGCAGTATCAACCAAAATTATTCGTTTTAGCTGGTCAAAACCCACCTCTTTAGGTGTTTTTATCATCAAGAGGTCTTTATACAGAGCCATAAATTTTTTTACGTTTTTAGAAAGCGTTCCCGAAAAGACCTTAACTGCTGACGGGTAAAGCTTTCCTGCCGCTACCATGGCAGCCAGGCCATCAAAGTCAAGTGCATTGTGTGATGTAATTATTTCCAAATCTTCTTCCCCCCAGTAAGTTAAATGAATTATATCACAACAGTAACTGCTATGGTACATAGCCCATCCTCCTATGAATTCCATCCTCTTGCGACTTTATTTTCTAAATATTCCGGAATTTTAGGGCTACTTGATTTTACATCTCTTAGTTTCCTATAATAGTCCATATATCTTTTTTACGGGGGGCAGAAAAGTTGTACGAAAAGCTGGAACGATACGAAGTTAATTTTATACCAGGTAAAGGGTATGAGGTACAAGGTCAATGGAAGGATGATATTCATGATATCCGTACTCGAATAGTTTTTGATTATCTTACCTATAAAGTACGAGAAGCTGAGGCCGAAGTTGTATCCGCACCTTTTGACATCTGCCAGGAAGGGGTTAAGGCCATAAAAGAACTGGTCGGGGTAAATGTTGGCGGTGGCTATATGAAAACGATCCGAGAAAAGATAATGAGTCAAAGCGGCTGTATGCATGTTGGTGAACTGGCAGAGTATTCCGTAACCGCAGCCCTAAACTGTGCTGCCCGGGAAATACCCGATTCCCTGGATGCAGAAGAATATAACCAGCGCTGGGCCTTCTGGCAACATGCCTATAAGGATTGCTGCATTTACTTTTCCCAGGAGAACGCTTTAGACAAATTCCAAAATGATATACAAAAAGTTTTTCAAGGTAAAATTGAGGGGGCATAGCCCCCTCTTTTTAGTTGTGGTAATCTAGCGGAATGACAAGAGTAACAGGAAAATGGTTCTGTTGACACCTTCATTTTTGAAGTGATATAAATAGGGAGGGGAGTTTTGTGCCCTTCTGAGGCTTTTTATAATGTAGACACTCCTATTGGGTTGATATAAAATGGATTCGTCTCGAAGGGAGGTAGAATTTTGGCTTTACAAATCAACGTGCTGGACTATCTGGAGTATTCCGCTGCACGGTTTCCTAATAAACCCTCCTTTTGCGATGAAAACTGCACCATCACCTTCGAAGAGTTAATGCAGGATGCCAAAGCAGTAGGTTCTTACCTCGCTGTACGCTACGATCATACCGTTCGTCGCCCCGTAGCTGTCCTGGTCGACAGGACAGCAATAAGTATAACTGCATTTATGGGTACGCTCTACAGCGGCAACTTCTACGTCCCCATCGACGTTGATATGCCGGCCCAAAGGGCAAGTGCCATTCTTCAAAAGTTTTCGCCGCTTGCTATTTTGTACTCCGAAAAAGATGCGACTTTCGCCATGAGCCTGAGCTTTTCAGACCGCTGTGTCTGCATCGAGGAAGCGACTAAAACCGAAATCGATAAGGAACTCTTGAAGCATATCCGTACTGAAATGATAGACCAGGATCCTGTATATATTATGTTTACCTCTGGTTCTACCGGGGTGCCCAAGGGTATAGTTATCACTCACAGGGGCGTAATTGACCTTACCGAGTGGCTGACAGATACTTTTTCCTTCACCGAAGCCGATGTTTTGGGCAACCAGACCCCGTTTTACTTCGATGCTTCGGTCAAAGACATTTATCTCACCTTGAAATGTGGGCTCACCACACACATTCTGCCAAAAAAGCTCTTCATGTTTCCAATTAAACTTATTGATGAGCTAAACAATAATAAAGTCACCGCCATTCTTTGGGCTACGTCTGCGATAAATCTCGTAGCAAACTCCCGCGTCCTGACCAAAAAACGCCCGGAGAGCATCCAAAAGGTTTTTTTTGCGGGCGAGGCAATGTCGGGTAAGATACTTAATCTTTGGAAGACTTCCATACCGGAGTCAATGTATGTTAACCTCTACGGCCCAACAGAAATTACCGTAGACTGCTCCTATTATATTGTTGACCGCGATTTTGCCGATGACGAGCAGGTGCCTATAGGTGGAGCCTGCCGTAATATGGAGCTGCTGCTTTTAGATGAAAATCTGCAACCGGTCAAAAAAGGTGAGACAGGCGAAATCTGCGTACGCGGCAGTGGTGTTTCCCCGGGCTATTACAACGAAAAAGAAAAAACCACCAGGGCCTTTATGCAAAACCCTGCAAACCCATATTACCGTGATATCATCTACCGTACAGGCGACCTTGCTCGCCAAAACGAATGGGGAGAGCTAGTTTTCTCCTCCCGGAAGGATAACCAGATAAAACATATGGGTAATCGTATTGAGCTTGGCGAGATAGAAACTGCCACAAATGCCCTGGACAACGTCGAGGCAGCGATTTGTTTCTATGATACCGAAAAGGCAAAAATCGTCATGGTCTTTCAAAGTGCGGAGGCCGATAACACCGCCATCATGAAAAGCCTATCCGACAAGCTACCCAAATACATGTTTCCCAATGTCTTACAAAGGATTGAGAAAATGCCTTACAATCGAAACGGCAAAATTGACCGGGTTAAGCTGAAGGAGCAATATTTTAATGGAAAACTTGAGTTATATAGGCCAACTGAATAAGCTAACCGCATCTTTTTTGCGACGGGGTGTGATGACTAATTGCTTTGTTGCAGCCTCTGAGTTCGAGAAACATATTGAAAACGGCTCCGTATTCTATCATGCAAAGGATGATGCCCTGATTATTCTGCTTCGGTTGCAAAACCATGACCGCCTCTACTACTATATTAAAGAAGGCGGCAGCCCGCCCCATCTCAAGCTCACCCGCCCTACGGTTATGGAAATAGTACGGCGAGACGAGTATCAGGCCAGGGCCTCTTTGCTTTGGCAAAGCGTTGGCTTTAAGCTAATTGTCCGTCGCATACGTATGGAATGTATTAACCCTGCGCAGACTTCGGCGGCTGATAACGGCGTTTATATAGCTTCCCGGGAACAGGAAGAAGAGATTATGAGGATGCTTCAATCGGGATTCGATAGCCTGACCGGCTGCATACCGACCATGGATGAGCTTGCTGCCAGCGTAGCCCGCAAAGAATTCCTCTGCATTGAAGAAAATGGTGAAATGCTTGGGCTATTGCAATACAATAACGATAAAGCAACCAGTGAAATACTCCACCTTGTTGTCAAAGCAGAGGGGCGTGGCAGGGGTCTTTCAGACCGGCTGGTTAATTACTATAAGAGCCAGTTGACAGGTTTAAACAAAAGGCTTCGGGTTTGGACAAACGAGGATAATATGCGTGCCCGGGCATTCTATGAGAAAAACGGCTACCGTTGTGACGGCCTGAGTTCGGACGTACTACTTGCCGTAAAATAAAATTATTAAGGTGGTAATCATGGATAAAATACTTCAAATTTTAAGTGAACTCCGACCTGATGTAGACTTCACCAAAGTGGATAACCTCGTCGAAGACGAGGTAATTGACTCCTTTGATCTGGTGGCCCTGGTAGGTGAACTTTGCGACGCTTTCGATGTTGAGATTGGGGTTGAGGACCTCGTGCCGGAAAATTTTAATTCCGTGCAGTCCATTTGGAACTTGATTCAAGTTATTCAAGAAGGAAGGTAAGCGGTTTCCGCTCGTAATTAGCCATGTCGTTTACGTCTCTTAGTTTTATAGGTTTCCTGTTGGCGGTTTTCGTGATTTACTTCATGGTGCCGCGCAAAATACAGTGGGTAATCCTGCTTGCTGCAAGCTGTTTCTTCTACCTCTGTTCGGGCGTCAAGATCATTTTCTTCCTGCTCTTTTCAACAGCAACCACCTTCCTTGCGGCTCTAATGCTGGGAAGGCTAAGTGCTGACCAAAAGTTGAAAATGAATCAACTGTCCTCGGACGAGAAAAAGCTGGTCAACGAACTTTTTAAAAAGAAGAAGCGGCTAGTTGTTGTAGCAGCTCTATTATTAAATTTTGGACTCCTGTTCATCTTGAAATATTACGGTTTTGTCGCTGAGAGCTTGCAAGCGGCCCTGAGTATGGTGACAGACTCGTTTTCTATACCCCAAATTGGTATTCTTTTACCGCTGGGGATTTCCTTTTACATCTTTCAATCTACAGGCTACGTCATTGACGTTTATCGCGGGAAGTATGAGCCGGATAAAAATCCTTTTAAGTTCGCGCTTTTTGTTTGGTTCTTTCCCCAGATAGTACAGGGTCCCATCGGCCGCCACGATAAGTTGGCTCATCAGTTGTACAGCCCCCACCGCTTTGATGCTGACAAAATGAAATACGGCCTTCAGCTGATACTCTGGGGCTACTTTAAAAAACTAGTGATTGCCGACAGAGCTGCAGTAGTAGTTAACCAAATTTTTGGAAACTACACAGACTACAGCGGTGCTATCATCTTTTTTGGCGTTTTTATGTACAGCATCCAGATTTACTGTGATTTTTCAGGCGGCATCGACATCGCCCGCGGTATAGCACAGGGATCGGGTATAGAGCTTGCGGAAAACTTCCGCAGGCCCTACTTTGCCACCTCACTTTCAGATTTTTGGCGCCGCTGGCACATCACCCTAGGCAGCTGGATGAGGGATTATCTTTTCTATCCCATTTCGCTATCAAAGCCCTTTGTAAAGCTAGGCCGCAAGGCCAGAAAGCGCTTCCCAGGCAGGACGGGCAAGATCCTGCCCACCTCCATCGCCACATTTATCGTATTTTTCGTCATCGGACTCTGGCATGGCGGCAACTGGAAATATGTCTTTTTTGGGCTCTATAACGGAGTTATCATAACCTTTTCGCTGATTTACGAGCCAACCTATCAGCGCATATGCGACAGGCTCCATATAAACCGCGAAAGCAAGTCCTGGTATGCTTTCCGTATTCTGCGAACCCTTGCCATCGTTACGGTGGGGCGGTATTTCACCAGAGGTAACGACCTGGTGACCGCCCTGCTTATGATTAAGCGCACAATATTGTATTTTGGTACAGGTTCGATGACAGCAGCAACTATAAGCACATTTGGGCTAAGTAATTCCGATTGGGCCGTACTTATAGTCTCAGTCATGGTCATGATTGCGGCAGGAGTTTTAGAGGAACGTGGCGGAAACGTTCGCGTAGAATTGGAAAAACGCAAGCCAATCCTCCAGATTGCTGTTATCGTCATAGCTATTATAGTTTTGACCGCTTTTGGTATATTTCGTGAGGGCTATATTGCATCCGAATTCATCTATAGACAGTTTTAAGCTATCGTTGGCGACGGCTTATGATATGGAGGTGTAAACTTGAGTTCAAAGAAATGGCTGCTGGCATTTACAATCTGTATTCTCCTTACTGCGGCAGTGGTGGCTGCACTAAACTGGGTGACAGACCCCTTTGGCGTGTTCGGTGATAAGAATCTTAACTGGTATTCCTTCAACTTTACTAATAACCCCCGCGCCGCTAAAATTGCCTACCTCGATCAGCATGCAGATGAATTTGATTCCTATCTCATCGGCTGTTCCTCTACCAGCTCCTTTTCGGTCGAGCGGCTGAATAAGTATATGAACGCAAGATTCTATAATCTCTTCATGTACGGTGCTGACACTTACGACACCCTGGAAACGGCACGCTATGTGCTTGAAAACTATGAAACCAGGAATCTGGTTTTAAACCTTAGCATCCTCAATGCCTATTATTACAATTACGAAAATGATCCCCTGACCGACAGTCTTCATGCCAAAGTGGATGGCTCATCGTTGCCGAAATTCTATCTAAAATACCTATTTGCCAATCCGCGCTATGCTCTCAACAAGGTGGATGCTTTGCGAAAGGACTCCTATCTGCCTAAAACTTTCGATGTTTTTGATGTTAAAACCGGCTCATACAACAAATGTGCACGTGACATAGAGCCGATAGGTAAGATGCCAGCTTATTTGGAGGCTTATCCGGTGTTTGCCAACTATCCTTCGGCATCCTACAACCTGCCTCAGACGGAAAATTGCCTGGCCAGCGTCGCTGAAATCAAGCATCTTTGTGAGGAAAAGGGGGTAAACTTTATTCTTATTTTCTCACCCCTGTACGTGGAGCATGCCAGCTATTTTAACAAAGCGGAGGTAAACAATTTTCTCGCCCGCCTGGCTCAAGTTTCAGATTTCTGGGATTTTTCCCTCAGCTCCGTCAGTGATGACCCCCGCTACTTCTATGACGCCACCCACTTCCGCAATTGTGTGGGTGATATGGCCCTGGCAAGAATCTTTGGCGATGACAACACCTATATCCCCAGTGACTTCGGTGTTCTTGTCACTGCGGATAACGCTGCCGAACTTTGGAGCAAAACCAGGTCCGTTGCAAGTGGGTATACTGCCCAGGTGCCAATACTTATGTACCACCACCTTTCCGAGGGTGAAGCCAGTAGTACAGTTATCCCGGTGAAAACGTTTGCATCTCATCTGCAGGCATTGCAGGCAGCAGGCTATAATACAATCTCGCTCAGTCAGCTAAAAAGCTTTGTTGAAAACGGAGACAAGTTGCCCAAAAATCCAGTAGTCATCACCTTCGATGACGGCTACGAGAGCAACTATAGTCTGGCTTATCCACTTTTAAAAAAATACAACATGAAGGCTACCATATTTGTTATTGGAAGCTCCATTGGCAAGGATACCTATAAAGATACTGATTACCCTATAACCCCACATTTTAGCTACGATCAGGCCCAGGAAATGATAGCCTCTGGCCTCGTTGAGATCCAGTGCCATACCTATGATATGCACCAGTGGCAGGATTATGAACAGGGCGTTGCCCGTGAAACGATTTCTATGCTAGAGGGGGAATCGGAGGAGGACTATATTGCTGGCTTGCGCAGCGACTTTGAAATCTTCCGAAAGGAGCTGCAGACAAATACAGAAAGCCAGGTTTTTGCTTTTTCCTATCCCAAAGGCGAATATAATACCCTTGCCGCTGTATTGCTAAATGAAGCAGGTATAACCGTAACCGTTACGACCGAGCCAGGCACAAACACAGTCATAAAGGGGCTACCTCAAAGCCTTCTTGGTCTGCACCGTTACGGTGTCAACGGTAATATGTCAGCCGCAGAGCTGCTGGACCTGATACCATAAAGGTGACAGGGGACGGTTCCTCTGTCACCTACGGCATTTTCGTGTCCCTCTATTTTTCTTAACTCCCGTAATCTGATATTGAAACTCACGATACCACTTTCCTTAAACATGATTATGCCTACACAAATAATAGCAACCCAGGATCCTAACCTTTTCGCAGCCATTAAACACCTCGTGTATCATAATATATAGTCGGGCCAAAGCGGCCCCCTATTCCGTACAACAAGCCATGATTTTACTGCTGATGTCTCGTGTCCCAGGATATTCTGTACCTTTTTAGCATCCACTCCAGCGATCAGGAATAGTGTTGCTCGTGGTTGGGATATCCTGCCTTTCGCTGACGCAGATGTATCGGGATTCAGAGGACCTTTGCACTAGGGGTAGCGTGTCCTAGATGAAAGTTGGCGTAAAACATCTATGAACGAAAATCGTTTAATGGGCGAGGATTCCCTAATCCATCAAGATACTTCTAGCCTTCCGCTCCGTGGCCGCCCGCCCTCCTGCTCCGGTCGCTCGGTTCCGTCTCGCTTTCATCGCTTCGCTCCCTGTGCTCGACTTCACTCGCTCCCTCTGGCAGGACGGCTCCCCGCCGGGAGGGTAGTGGTTACCCCGTCCCCGTCGCACCGAAGGGGTACCTGGCAATTTGGTTGGCACCAAGGTTTATGTAAATAGAATCTGGATATGATATGTCGGTTCAAATGGCTACCAATAGAACTATGTGGTTGGGCAGTAACAGTGGATATATTAAATTTATTGCTGGCACAACTGTTGAGTTTTAGTAATGCTAATGTAAATTTAGGTTCTACAACTGCTACTGCCGTATTTAGTTAATCCGTAATAGGTTCTACCATACGTTTATCATTAAAAATATGACTTGAACTTTGCTCAACCCAATCAGGTGTTCCATTATTATTTGCATCAATATAACCATCAACCATAGGTGGATTATTTGGATCAATTGGTTTGGGATTTTCTTTTTGGGGAGTAGTTTGCCTATTATTATTTTGAGTTTGATTTTGATTAACTCTACTATTAATGATAACTGTCTTATTTACTCCATCCCAATCTACCGTTGCCCCTAATGGTTCTGCAACAAACCTTGCAGGTACTAAAACTCTACCATTAATATTTTGCGGTGGTACATCACATTGGATTGTTTTACCATTAATGATTAGTTTAATAGGATTATTCAAGTTATCAGCAAATAGTGATTGAATGGGAAAAAGAATACCAATTAATAAACCAATGATAAGATAATATAAATTTTTAACTTTCATAGTGATACATCCTTTCATTAATAAATATATATTTATATTACCATGTTAACTAATTTCTACCAACGGCCACACTGCTACTCTGCGCTTTGCACGGGACCAGTCACCCCACCTACACCGCCTTCCGGCTCCGTGCCCAGGGGATACCCCGGCCATAACGCCCCCGTTTACCCCACCAACAGGTTGACCGCCCGATCCAACTCCGGGCTGCCTCCTGTAACCCGGGCAAACCTGTTCTCCTTGAAAACAGGGGTAATACGCTTTGGCTGGCTGTGACTTACCAAGTCGCTGACTGCACCAATAAACCCCCAGCCGGTACCCCTGAACTCTTTTAAGTCCTCAGCCTCATAATAGCGGGTGAGCAGTTCTTCCCTGAGTTCATAAACCCTGTTATGCCGCCGTTTATCACGGGGCAGGGGAATAACCTTTTCCACCAGCTCCTTTAACTGTGACTCATTTACCTTAACCTTATAAAGCCTATCAGCCTCCCGGCCAAGCTCATCCAGATAACTATTAGCCAGACCAAGGGTGCGGGCAGCTTCCTCAAATTTCTTATCCAGCTCTCCAATATGCATGGTAGCCCAGGAACGGTCTGCCTTCCGTAAAGCCAGGTTCAGGGTATTTTGACAAACTACCCGTATCGGAGTAACAGCTACCCGCACCGCATGGCGTCCGTCGTGACCATTGGAAAAAAGCAGGTAGGGAACTACCTCTTCCCCCAGTAACATCCTGCCATCCATCCGGGCCAGCATCCAAACCCGTCTGCCTCCTTTTAAGCTTCCGGCCGTATCATAACGCACCCCGTCATTTCCCAGCAATTTATCAGTAAATGCAAACGCCTCACGGTTCTGTACTATCCGGTAATCCTTTCCCACAATACCGAGAACCTTCTTATCGGACATCCGCACATTAGCAAAATAATCATCAACTACATTCCCATCAACATATACCGGGTGCCGGGCCACCTCCCAGTCCAGTCCCGCAGTCTTTAAAGCTACTGCACTATCTGGTGCCTCTGCAACCTTTACCCCCAGCCCATGCCAGGGAACCTCGCGCAAATAAAACATAGATTCTACCTCATGAGCCATTTCGCAAACCCCCATTCGATTATTTTCTACCACAAGTATACACAGGCACTATGACAGTATATTGTCGTCATCAGTAAAATTAATTTTATTGTCCGCCACAGCCTCCCCCACCCCTGCTTCACCCCCCTCCATCCCCAACCCCTTCCTCCCCCCTCGCACCCCGTCGGCCTCGCCTTCCAGTTCCGTGGCTGTGGATACCCTGCCCCGTATTCCTAGTTTTTGGCATATCCGCCGATATTTTTTTCAACACTTAGGGTACCAAGACAGAAATAGACTACTCCATAGCCCAGTCACCGCTGACAGGGTGAGGTTCCGTTGACACTATCGTTTTTGAAGTGATATAAATAGAGAGGGTGGTATTTTATGCCAAGAATGGCAAGGAAAAAGAGTAGTAGCGGTATATACCATATTATGCTCAGGGGTATAAACAAGCAGGATATCTTTCACGACGCAGAAGATAAGTTAAAACTAATTGAGTGTTACTGCCACCCCATAATGTCCAGCGATAGACGGTGTTAAATGTCCAAAAGTTGACGGACATAGTGACCGAGAATATTAGCCCCATACGGGGCAGGGAGAACTAACTCAATTCTCCCTGAACAAC
>Ga0209312_1000125_pt1 | contig 84357 bp, 85 predicted proteins | sample BioC13SIPDNA_4_FD_185744 | JGI IMG/M metagenome (GOLD analysis project Ga0209312, IMG submission 185744) | Anaerobic biogas reactor microbial communites from Washington, USA - Biogas_R1_B C13 SIP DNA (SPAdes) (version 2) | ecosystem: Engineered > Bioreactor > Anaerobic > Unclassified | place... | reverse complement strand
GATTGCCCCTTTTGTTACGACTTCTTTTAAGGTCAAATCAACCGCTTCATAGTTATCGACGCTTAGGGCGATTTCATAATGCCCAACCTGACCACACAACCTCGGCAAAATTAAGAAACATCTAAATTGACCACTCGCGGACACCCAACATCTAAATCGACCACTCGCCAGACTATGATATCTAAATCGCTCTGTCGCACTCAAAATCACTTGCTTTGACTTGTTTCCACGAACCGATATATTTACGATTTTTACACATCTGATTTTTACTCTCAAATCTCGAAAAGCCCTTATTTTTAAGCTTTTCTACATACTCACTTCTCCACCCTTGACATCAATACTACGCACTCCACGTGTCCCGCCTGCGGGAACATATCTACTGGTTGAACTTTGTTTATGATGTAACCATTGTCGGTCAGAAATGCCAGGTCTCTGGCCAGGGTGGCGGGGTTGCAGGAAACATAGGTTATATTCAGCGGACTCTTTTCAATTATGGAGTTTAGCAGGTCAGGATGGCAACCGGAACGGGGCGGGTCCAGAATAATGGTATCAAATTGCTGTTCCAGAACGGGTATGATTTGTTCGCATTTTCCTGCATAGAATTGGCAGTTGTGAATATTATTCAAACGGGCATTGTTATTGGCGTCCTGGATACTTTCCGCAAAGGCTTCCACTCCGATTACCTCTTGGTGGTTTTTTGATATATATAATGCTATACTGCCGGTGCCGCAGTAGGCGTCCAGTACTGTTTCTTCCTGATTATTGCCCAGGTTTTCTTTGACCAGTTGGTAAAGCCGTTCGGCTTGCTGATTGTTTACCTGAAAGAATGCCAGCGGCGATACCTGATATTTATAAGTATCAATTTGAAAGTTCACATAAGGTTTCCCCGTCAGCAGTTCCAGTTGATTATCTTCGTATACCAGCAGTGATTCAAGGTTGGGATAACCTTTCATAAGGTTAATTAATGCTTTCCGGTCAACCGGTCCTTCGATAATCAACATCAATTTTTGGTCAGCCGAGCCTTGTCTGATTATTATTTGTTTACCCGGTTCTGCAACGGTTAAGAATAGATAACAGTTTAAAAACCGGCTGAGTTCTGCGATTTCCGCTTGTAGAAGATTACATTCCTGTATAGGCAGGAATTCCTGACTGTTGGCCCGATAGTATCCCAGTTTCAGTTCGCCTTGCGTTTTTCCGATATGCCAGGTAACTTTGTTGCGATAATTCCAGGGATTGTCCATACCTATTACCGGCATAACTTCAGTTTCTATTTTCCCGATTCTGGTCAGGGCGTCTTTTACTAACTGCTGTTTTATTTGCAGTTGTCGTTCATATTTTATATGCTGCCAGACACATCCCCCGCATTTATAGTAGTGCGGACAGGGTGGTTTAACCCGATCAGGCGAGGCAGTTATGATTTCGATTATTTCCGCCCGCGAGTATTTTTTCCGATCTTCAGTTATCCTGATTCCAACTTCTTCACCGGGAACTGCGTAAGGGATAAAAGTAGCTTTGCCGTTTATACGGGCTACACCTTCACCGCGCTGAGTAATTCCTTCAATTTTACATTTCATGCCTTTGCTCCTGTACAATGAAAAATCAGGTGAGTATTACATCACCTGATTCTAATGTTTCTATATTACCTGATTTTTAACCTGCCATCCGGTAACGATTGCGTCCTTCGCGGAAGGCCTGCAGATTTACTTCCAATGCTTTGCGCGGAACAATGTCAGTTATGGCTTTTTCAACTTCTTCCGCCGGTATACCGACAGCTGCACTTAACAGTCCTACCAGCGCAACATTGGCAGCTTTTACATTACCGATGTCAGTAGCTATTTCCGTAGCATTTACGATTACAGTTTGCGGTAGAATAGCAGCAATTTTTTCATGGATGTTATCCGGATATTTGGCCTTGCCGCTCATAACCGGCAGCGGGTTTACGCGCTCGTTGTTAATGATAACCATGCCATCCGGTTTCAGATAGTCCAGCCAGCGGGCAGTTTCGATTTTCTCAAAGCCCAGAATAATGTCAGCGTCTCCTTTTTTTATAATGGGAGAATATATTTTCGTCCCATAGCGCACCTGTGATACTACGCTGCCGCCACGTTGGGCCATACCATGAATTTCAGATACTTTTACATCATATCCCATCTGTACAGCCACTTGTGCAATGATGCGGCTGGTAAGTAATGTCCCCTGACCTCCTACGCCTACAATTAATACATTGGTTATTTTATCCTGCATCATTTATACCTCCACCGGTTTTATTGCATCAAATGTGCATACTTGCTCACACAGGCCACAGGCAATACAGCCGGCATTAATTTCAGCTTTCTTTTCTTCATCGTTAAATGAAATGCCGGTGCATCCAACCCGGATACAGGACTTGCAGCCGGTGCAAAGTTCGGGGTCAACCATTATCGGGTTGGTGACAACTACTTTTTCCAGCAACACACAGGGACGTTTGGCTATTATTACCGACGGTTCCCGTCTGGCCAGTTCTTCTTTCAGAGCGGTTTCCAGTTCGTCAAGTTTTAACGGGTCAACCACGCGAACATTTTTGACTCCAATAGCTCGTACCAGGGCTTCTATATCCAGTTTGTTGGTAGGCTGTTTACGAATATTGACTCCGGTAGCCGGATGGTCCTGATGGCCGGTCATGGCGGTTGTATCATTATCCAGGATCATAACCGTAGAGGTTCCCTGATTGTATACTACATCAATTAAGGGTGTAATCCCGGAATGAACAAAGGTAGAGTCTCCGATTACAGCTACCGTTTTAGCCGCAAATTCTTCTCCCCGGGCTTTTTCCAGTCCCAGGGCAGTTCCGATGCTGGCACCCATACATATGCAGGTGTCCATACCTTCCAGCGGGCTCAGAGCACCCAGGGTATAGCAACCTATATCACCGGCAACTTTAAGTCTCATGCGGCGCAGGGTATGGAAAACGCCGCGATGCGGACAACCAGCACATAGCAAAGGCGGCCGGGCTGGTATCTCTTTTTCCAGTCCGAAACTGGCAGGCGGCGCTGCTCCCTTTAATTGTTGTTCAATATATTCGGGACTGTATTCACCCAGCAGCGTAAAATGTTCTTTGCCTTCCACTTTAATGCCCCAGGAACGGACTTGTTCTTCAATAACCGGTTCCAGCTCTTCAACTATAATCAGACGTTCAACTCCAGCCGCAAATTCTTCAATCATTTTACGCGGCAGCGGATTTACTATGCCCAGTTTCAGGACTGATACATCACCCATTACTTCTTTAACATATTGATAAGGAATGCCGCTGGTAATTATACCAATTTTCCGGTCACCCCATTCAATACGATTTAGCGGGCTTTGTTCCACATATTCGCGTAATGCCTCAAAGTGCTTTTCTACTTCGACATGACGCCCGCGCGCATAGCCGGGCAGCATGACATATTTGGGAGCATTTTTTTTGTATTCCTTTAATACCGGAGCCTGTGGTTCACCTTTTTCCACCATAGTCTGGGAGTGAGCCAACCGGGTAGTTATGCGCAGCATTACCGGAGCATCAAATTGTTCACTTAAATCAAAGGCCTGCCGGGTAAATTCCAGAGCTTCCTGGCTGTCAGAGGGTTCAATCACCGGCAGTTTGGCAAATCTACCATATCCGCGGTTATCCTGTTCATTTTGTGATGAATGCATTCCGGGGTCATCAGCAGATACTATTACCATGCCGCCGTTTACACCGGTATAAGCAAATGTGTAGAGCGGGTCTGCAGCTACATTTATGCCCACATGTTTCATAGCTACCAGGGTTCTGGCACCGCCAATAGAGGCTCCCACCCCGACTTCCATGGCTACTTTTTCATTGGGCGCCCATTCAGCATATACACCTTCAAAGTCAGCAAAATTGGTGACTATTTCGGTGCTGGGTGTACCCGGATAAGCAGTTGCTACGGTAGCCCCGGCTTCAAATGCTCCTCTGGCTATGGCTTCATTGCCGATCATCAGCTGTTTCATTATTAGTTTTCATCCCCTTGCCCCAATTTTATAACGAGACTCTTCGCTTCGCTCAGAGTGACACAACCGAACTGTTCGAGATCACTGAAAAAGTACCATAAATGTCATCCTGAGGAGCTGCAAGCGACGAAGGATCTCTTTTAAGGCTGTAATATTGGGATTAAGCCAACGAGATTCTTCACTATCGTTCAGAATGACACGCAAAAGAGGACTTCTTCAGCGGTCTCGAACTGTTCGCTCCGCCTGGAGTGACACAAGCCAGGCTCTACTCAGAACGACATTATATATTAAAAAACCTCTCTACCCGCAAGGGAGAAAGGTTAATGTACCCTGACGGCAGACTGGTTGATTAATACTTAATCCAGGTTGATAATAGCACATTTTTAATAGTAGTGTAAATGTTATTGCCCGCCAGTTAATGATTGGTTGGTATACCATTCTGCAATTGCCTGACTGGTTACACGTGCCATGGAATATACCGGCGCCAGGCTGCCGGAATGAATATTTTTATGAGGGCTGTGCTCAAATCTGGTTCTAACTATTCCAGTCAGAGATACATGACCAATAGGAGGCAAGTTCTTAGCCAGAGCTTTGCCTGGTATCAGTGCTCCCCGCTGCAGCTTTATAACCCCCAGTTCATCCTCATCTCCTACCGCAGCATCAATAGCCAGTTCCATACTCCCGGGATAAAGGCTTTTTATCTGTTTCATTCCCGGGACCAGGTTCTTTGCATTTAAAGGTCGATGCAAAGTTCCCATTACCGGGATAAGTGGATTTATTTCCGTAAGCATGGTACCCACCAAAGGGCCAAAACAGTCAAGAATATGAGTATCTGAACCAATACAAATAATTACCGGTCTGCTTTCAGCAAAAGATAATAATTGATCTAAAGCTTTGATTAATTCACTTTTTAAATTATCGTCTTCATAATATTTGCTTACCATAATCATTATTTCATATCTTCTAAAACCTTTTCCAGACTGGCAATAAACCGTTGGTTTTCTTCTGCCGTGCCAACCGTTACCCGGATAAAGGTTGGATGTCCAAATATATCACCGGTCCGAACTATTACTCCCAGTTTTAACAACCGGTTAAAAACTTCCCGGCAGTCTGTGCCAGTATCTATAAAGATAAAGTTGGCTTCGGTAGGTACATAAGTTAAACCCATACGGTTGAATTCATTATACAGATATTGCTTGCCCTGACTATTCAACTCACGGCTTTTTTGCACATGTTCCTGATCCTGCAGAGCCGCCAGCGCACCAATCTGGGCCGGAGCATTGACATTAAACGGTTCCATTACCCTTTCCACTGCCCGGGCAATCTCCGTACCGGTTAAGCCATATCCAATCCGCAATGCTGCCAGACCATATATTTTGGAAAAGGTACGCAAAACAATAACATTTCTGCCCTGGGCCAGATATTCCAAGCCGGTATTATATTCGGAGCTTTCCACATATTCGTAATAAGCTTCATCAAATACAATTAAAATGTTATCCGGGACTTTATCCATGAATTCTTTTATCTGCATGCGATTAACTATAGTACCGGTAGGGTTATTGGGATTACAGATGACAATCATTTTGGTTTTGGGCGTAATCGCAGCCAGCATGGCCGGCAAATCATGGGTGAAATCTTTTAATGGCACTTCTATACATTCGGCTCCCATTATCAGAGCCGCAAATTCATATTCTGAAAAGGTTGGTTGGCCGACTATAATCTGGTCACCACTGCTTAGAAAAGTCTCGGCTATCAGTTTTAAAAGTTCGTCAGAGCCATTTCCGATTAAAAAATCAGTAACGGGTATATCATAAAAGCCGGATAAAGCTTTTTTCAGATTAAAGCAGTTGGCATCCGGGTATAGGTGTATGTCAGACAACATATTGCTAATGGCTTCAATTGCCCGGGGAGCAGGACCCAGTGGATTTTCATTGGAAGCCAGCTTTATTATATCTTCCAGACCTAATTCCCGTTTCACTTCTTCGATAGGTTTGCCGGGTGTATACGGCTTTAGCCTGAATATTTCCTGCCGGGCCCGGTTTTTTATGAATTCCTGCATGTTATACCCTCCTCAAATAATCATCTATTACTGTTATCTATCACCAGTTTGGCTTTGCCTGCAGTTCTTTTATCCTATCCCTTTATATAGATTGCATTATACCTTTACATACGCCTTACAGAGCTTACCAGGGCAAGCTCTGCATTAATTTATTATACTGATATATTGGAATTTATTAAAATGGAAGGATAAAATATGGCCTGATACAAATACCACGGAGGTTGTTATCAAATAATATCCATGCTTCCATCCAACCCATTTTGCACAGATGGTCATTAATCAAGTATCTTCCTGACTTTCTCTACCTGATTATCTCCTGCACATACTGTGGCAAACAGAATGCTGCCTGATGCATATCTTCATTATAATATTTTAAACCAGTTAATACCGGACTGTCATTATGTATTTTACGGGGATTATATTTTTTACTGCCTGCAGTAAACGACCAGGGGCCGCTTACATAGGTTGCTATCGTAGCCAGATATACTTCGACTACGGGAAATACCGGCTCCATATTAAAATAACAATTACGAAAATGGTCAGTAAAAAATACCGGCGATTCTGACTGAACCACCAGCATACCATCTTCTTTAAGGATATTATACAAATCCTCATAAAATTCCCGACTGAACAGCTGAACTGCCGGACCTACCGGATCAGAACTATCTACTATTACCAGGTCATACTTTTCAGCTGTGTCCCTAACATATACCAGACCATCAGCAAAATACAGATTTACCCGATTATCGGAAATAGCACCGGCAACTTGAGGGAAGTATTGCTGGCTGATTTCTACTACCCGTTTATCAATTTCAACCATATCAGCCTGCTTCAAGCATTTATGTTTTACAACTTCACGCAGGGTACCACCGTCTCCACCGCCGATTATCAATACTTTTTCCGGATTGGGATGGCTGTTCATGGCTACATGAGCAATCATTTCATGATAAATAAATTCATCTTTTTCCGTTATTTGCAACGCGCCATCCAGAATAAGAGCTTTACCCCATTCCACCGTCTCTACAACAGCTAATTTCTGAAAAGGGGTAGTTTCCTCATGAATTATATCAGTAATTCTCCATCTGACCTCGTATCCATCAGTATGGGTTTCATAAATCCAAATATTTTCCACATCATTACCTCCTTTGTACTATTGGGTGGACACCTCCTGATCCGACAAAAGGTCACGAATTGAAGTTATACCGGATTTAATTGACTGATCATCGTCCAGATCAGTTGCTAACATATTTGCTTTAATAATGTCTCTTATTTCCTCGTTTAAGTCACAATTAAGGAAATCGGTGATTACAGAAAGAAATGCTTCCGGTATGGTACAATCAAAAATCTTATCCAAAAGGCTAAATAAAAAAGCCATTTCTTCAGAAGTAAGATGGTTATTCAACGCCTGACGAAGAATTACCGCAGCTGTTTCATCGTATATCTTCCTGATTCTGATATCCTCATTCATTTTACAAAGCAATCCTTTCGGCATCCTTCATAATTTGCTTTTGAAGATCAAAAGTTATCGGGATTCTAACCCCGCTGCGTCCGTCACGATTTTTATCAATATGAATATAATAATTGGGATTTCTATATTTTTTTAATTCCTCATTTTCTTCCAATTCTTCCCGCGGTATAGGAGCAAGTTTCAACATCAGGTCGGATTCATTTTTCATCCGTTTGGCCCCCTGTAAACTGCCGTCCGGATTTAACTGTACCAGACACATAACCACTATGTTTAGATTCTGGGCCAGCATTTTCAGGGTCTTGACAATTTGTTCCAACATTTGCCATTCCTGCAGTTTTGGATCAACTTTATCCATACGACCAACATAGTCGACGATCATCATGTCAATATTTTTCTGTGCTTTAAATTTACGGGCAATAGATATGGTTTTTTCCGGGGTCAGATTTGGACAGGGATAAGAATAAAAACCACTTTCTCTGAGCCGGGAATAACCTTCCAATATAATTGACAGTTCAGTTTCATTTATATCACCACTGCGGATGCGCTCATGTTCAATGCCTGATAAAATAGAGCCCCAGCGCAAAGCAATCTGCTGGCGGCTCATTTCAGTATTTAAGTATAAAACTGTTGATTGATAATCAACTGATACTGAACGGGAGGTATGTAAAGCAAAAGCAGTTTTACCATGTCCGGTTTGAGCACCCAGAATAATTAAATCTCCAGGCTTGTACCCCAGCGTGATATGATTAAGCGTATCAAAACCAGTCGGTAATCCGTCCAGCGGCAATACACCTTTATGCAGTTCTTTTATTTCCTTAAATCGCAAAAATCGTCTTTCTACCTCGTCATAACCCAGAGCGGCGAGGTCGAATGGAGAATCAATATGATCGTCATATTCCAGGGCAGTCAAATTAGTCAGTTCTTCTTCGGCAGCCATTAATATTTCTTCGACTTCAATATCCTGCCGCTCTAAAACCATCTGAAAACTATGCCGTAAAAAGGCTTCAAATTTTCTCAGGCGGGATTTATCTTTTACCCGTTTTATCCAATATTTTATGTTTTCATCATCAATGTAGTGTTCAGCAATATATTTAAGTTCTTCTATATCACGGGGATTGGTTAATAATCCCAGGCTGTGGGCTTCTTTTAATAACTCTACAAAAGTGGGCCTGATTTCGCGCTCAAATAAACTGCAAACCAGATCAAAGATGGTACCATGCCGGGGTGAATAAAAATCAATTGTGGTTAAGGTATTATAGGCTTCCACACAGGCATCTTCTGCATGCAGCATTGAAGATAAAACCCGGCGTTCACTCTCCAGGTCAAATAAATTGTCTTCGTCCAATTGTCTTAGTACCGGATCAGCCAAATTTAATCACTCCATCATAGAATAAAAATCGGGAATTACCCCGATTTAATTATACCTTACTTTTCAATTCTTCCAGGGTTGACGGGGGGACATAAAGTTCATACTCAATTGGTTCTGCTTTGAATGTCTTATTTTTATCAGCCGACTTTTCCACTTTTTTGGCTTTAAACTCTTTTATTTCCCGTTCGGCATCTTCCGGGCTGCGAATTTCTTTGGTCATCCAATTATTAAGCACACTATCTATGTATTCCAGACCTCCATTTTTGGTGCGCTGACACATTATTTCCCCGGCTTTCATTATCATGTTATGGGAAAATCCCCAATCATAACGCCATTTATAATAAACATTTTTGCGGGCCTCCGCATTCATATCAACTCCGGTAAATTGGCCAAATTCCATTATATCCGGATCAAATTGTTTATATTTTGCTAAACGACTTTTATCTTCATCAATATACTTTTGAAAATAGAGTTCCAGGCCTTCTACACTATTAACTGAATATTCTTTCAGGTCACGGGCAATTTTAGAAATCTCCCGCGGATTAAATATATTACGTTCAAAACAAAGTTCCAGCATACATAGTAAGAATTCCGGTGTAAAAGCCATTTCTTCCAGCCATTTTTTTAATTCATTGGCCATTTTTACACTGAGCAGATTGCCGGTTTTCTTAGAAATAAAATCAGCAACCTTTTTATAATTTCCATCGGAAAGATTTATTATCTCAACTGAACCGTGCTGCTTTTCTTTTTCCAGTTCCAGTTCCAGTTGTTCAATGCGCTTTTGATATTCTTGCAGCTGAATATTATAATCAGGCTCGGGTGTTATATAGCTGTGATCTCTCATAATCAAATTTTCCAGACGATTAAAAAGCGGTTCCAGAAATATGTGTTTATTTGCTGAACCCCTTGATTTTGACTCCAGAGTTATAAGACCAATTTTTTCAAGGCGGTTTAAACGACGGGATAATTTGGTTTTATTAGCTAATGGACATACCTGTAAAACCTGGCCCAGGCTAACTCCAGTTTGAAATAAAGGCCTGGTACGTTCAAAGGTATACAGAACAGCTGCCAGAACACCAATATCCTCAATCTCCAAGTCAAGTTCCTGTCCATAATGAAACAAAGCTCCGGGAACATTAGCATATCCCCAACGAATAATTTCCAGAGAGGCAATATTATGGTGCATCAAAAACCTTCCCCCAAATTGTGAAGTATAACGATTATAGCACTTTCATTTTCAGTGTAACAAGGTTAAGGATTTTGAGTCCGGAGTCTAAATAGACTGTTTTATTAAGATAATGAGTTGATTTGTTTATTTCTGGTCAAATCTGTATTTTTTTTAATTTGACTTCATAAAAAAACCGGGTAGTGCCAATACCCGGCGTTTATATAATTTCTTCTAACCAATGGCAGCTTTTATTTTTTTCATATTATCAATAATCGTATCATAATTGTTACTGTCCATGGCATTTTTAAACATATAATGCATTTCATTGCGTAATTCAAGATATAACTGTTCCGCCAGCATAGCCTTGGTTAATTCATCAACCACAACCTCGGTTTTACTTTCAATTTTATCTATCGGGTGCAGATCAAATTCGTCCATCAAGTCAGGAATGTAGACCGGTATACGGATTTCCTGACGAATATAATCAGATAAGGCCTCCTGGGCTTCCGGCTCTCCATGAACTAAAAATACTGCCTTGGGCAAACTGCTGAAATGCTTTAACCAATTGATTAATCCTGCCCGATCCGCGTGAGCTGAATAGGCTTCAATACTTCTAATATCAGCTTTGACTGCTATTTGTTCTCCATGAATCTGAACCAATTTTTCTCCATCTACAATTCTTCTGCCCAGAGTACCAAAAGCCTGATAGCCAACAAACAGAATGGTGGACTCGGGACGCCATAAATTATGTTTGAGATGATATTTTATACGCCCGGCATCACACATTCCACTGGCAGATATGATTATGGCATTGGATTTTCTTTCATTAAGCAATCTGGATTCTTCCTGGGTATTTGAAAATTTTAGATTTGGCAGGCTGAATTGACCCTGACGAATTAAATCACGCGTTTCAGAATCAAAGTATTCAATGTGATCAACAAAAATCTTGGTAGCAGCAATCGCCAGGGGGCTGTCGATAAATATATCAATATTTCGATCAAGGCGCCCCTCCTGATAAAGGGTATTTAGATCGTAGAGCAAATCCTGGGTTCTCTCAACCGCAAAGGCCGGTATTATCAGGTTTCCGCCCTTCTCCATCGTGTATTTGATAACCGACTCCAATTGTTCCTGGCGATTAAAGGTCCCTTTGTGAAGACGATTTCCGTAAGTTGATTCCAGAATCAGATAATCCGCATTTTCAATTATGGTTGGATCTTTTACCAAGGGCTGATTGCTATTCCCCAGATCTCCTGAAAAGACCAGCTTTAAGGTTTTTCCATCCTCTTCTATCCAAATCTCCACTATGCAGGAACCCAAAATATGACCGGCATCTCTTAAACGCACCTTGATTCCCGGAGCCAGTTCAATAATTTCATCCATATATAACCCCTTAAGTTGTGGCAGGCAATTTAAGGCATCCTGACCGGTATAAATAGGTTCCATTAGCAGTTTCCCTGCCCGCAGGAGTTTGCGATTTTTGCGTTCCACTTCCATTTCCTGAATATAACCGGAATCGGGCAACAGCACCCTGGCCAGTTCACTGGTAGGATGACTGCAATAAATATCTCCTTTAAATCCATGTTTGCATAATTTAGGAATTAAACCGGTATGATCAATATGAGCATGAGTCAGGATAACAAAATCGATAGATTGGGGGTCGACAACAAATTCAGTGTAGTTTCTCTCTTTTACTTCCTTTACTCCCTGAAATAAACCACAATCAATAGCAAATCTTTTGTCACTGGTTTCAATAACAAAAAAAGAACCGGTAACCGTGCGTGTTGCTCCCATAAATCGTAACTTCATATAAAGGCGCCTCCATTATTGCAGTAATATAGTTAAAATAATTATACTGCAATAATCTGTCTGGCGTCCTTTTTTTTCGATAACTGATTATATTCATGATAAAAATTGATGATTTCAAAACGGATCATTTTCGTATCACCTTGTTCAAGAACCTGATTTAAAGTCCCAAAACTGATTCTGCCAAACTCTCTTACTAATTCATTGCTGTCCAAATCCTCGATTATTTCACTATAGCGTATATGTACCTGTTCAAAAACACCATAATATAACTGCCTCATTTGCCCAACCCGTTTTTTAACAATAGCAACATCAAAATCATCTTTTTCCATTAAGTACAATAACCCATGCAAGAGATTAATAATTATCTTGTTATTAAAAACTGCTACCATAACTTCGCGGCGATATTGTTTGCTCAACAGGTAACGCATATAATCATTTAATTCCTTTTGGTAATTGGGATTTAACACTTCATACTGGTTTAAAAGATTAACTTCATTAATTGTAATTTCTCCTGACATATTAAACCTCCTTTAGTAGTTCTAAAGGAGGTTTTCCCCGTTATACTGCAGAAATCCTTTAGTTAATTATCGTAATATTACTCTTGATTTCTGATGATTTCGCTATTATTCACCATCCGGTAAAACCAAAATTGAGACAATTATTTTACCCCGTGTCGTTGCAGAAAATTTCCCATTCGTTCAATAGCTTTTTCCAGGTTGGTTACACTGGCAGCATAGCAACAGCGGATATGCCCATCCCCATTACTGCCAAAAGCATTACCTGGTACAACCGCCACCTGCTCTTCCAATAAGAGTTTCTCACAAAATTCTTCGCTGTTTAACCCGCTGGAGGTTACAGAGGGAAAACAGTAAAACGCTCCCCGTGGCTCAAAGCAATCAAGGCCAATGGAGCGCAGACCGGATAATATTAATTTACGGCGGTTATTGTAATCGTCAATCATACGCCTCATTTCAGTTTCACCATGCCGCAAAGCTTCAATTGCCGCTTTTTGTCCCATTATAGGTGCACACATAATCGTATATTGATGTACTTTGGTCATGGCAGCAATAATTTCCGGATGTCCACATACATAACCAATTCTCCATCCAGTCATGGCATAAGCCTTGGAAAAACCATTCATTAGCAAAGTGCGGTCTTTCATGCCCGGTAGTGAAGCAATAGAAGCATGTTCACCCTGATAGGTCAACTCGGAATATATCTCATCTGATATTACGATTAAATCATGCTTTATTATTAAGCTGGTCAATGCCTCTAAATCTTCCCGGCTCATTATGCCGCCGGTAGGATTATTAGGATAGGCCAGAACCAGTACTTTACTCCGGGGGGTAATACATTTCTCCAGATTCTCAGCCGTGAGGCGATATTCATCACTGGCATATGTTGGAACCGGTACTGCTTTCCCGTAAGCCAGAACTGCCCCGGGAGCATAAGAAACAAAACAAGGTTCAGGTACCAGCACTTCATCATCGGGCTCCAACAGAACCCGCATAGCCAGATCAAGAGCTTCACTTACTCCAACCGTTACCAGTATTTCACGGGCAGGTGAATATTCCACTCCCAGCTTCTTTTTCAGATAAATGGCGATTTCTTCACGCAGTTCAGGTAATCCTGCGTTGGAGGTATACATGGTATAACCTCTTTCCAGAGAATAAAAACACTCCTCACGAATATGCCAGGGAGTTACATAATCGGGCTCTCCTACTCCCAATGAAATAACTCCTTCCGTTTGCGCTACCAGATCAAAAAATTTGCGAATACCCGAAGGTGGTATTGATTTAACCAAAGGTGATATTTTATTGCCTATACTGTTCATGGACTAACCACCAGCCTTTTATCTTCCTGGGGGTCCTCAAATAAGAAATCATCATGCTTGTAACGTTTAAGGATAAAATGAGTGGTGGTACTCTGAACCTGTTCCAGAGTAGATAATCGATGTGAAACAAACCAGGAAATATCTTTCATGGTTTCTCCAGTTACAACCACCGATAAGTCATAAGTACCACTCATTAAAGCGACACTGCGAACTTCCGGGAAACGACAGATACGTTCTGCAACCCGGTTAAAGCCGACTTCTCTTTCCGGTGATACCTTGACATCTATCATGGCTGTAACCCCATCAGCCCCAATTTTTTCCCAATCAATAACCGTTTTATATCCCAGAATAACATTATCTGCTTCCATTTTTTTAATGGCTGCCTCAACTATTGCCTCATCAACTTCCAGCATGGTCGCGATAGTTTTGTTGTTCAGTTTCGCATCAGTAGAAATAAGTTTTAAAATTCTGTTTTCCAAATTCACAGGTTAATCCTCCTTTACATAAATAAAAGCCCTCATCCCTGAAGGGACGAGAGCCTGACTCCCGCGGTACCACCCTAATTGACCTGTGTCCACTCAAAATCCTTTAACGGCGGATGCCGTCCGGCTTATATTCACCGGCACTCCCAGGTGGCTTTATCAGTGAACTGGTTACCGGTTTCCATCCTCCCGGCTCTCTGAAAACTGTTCACCCATATTGGCCTGTTCATAATGTTATCCTATTAAATTGTTACATATGATATCACTCAATATTAACTCCGTCAAGAAAATTCAAATATTAATACCGACCGCTTTTAAGTATAGAATAAACCAGAAACAATCCCAGCACTAATGCGGTTAAATAACCAACCTCCACCAGAGGAATTTTTCCCAGTATACTGCCGGAGTAGTTGTCCACCACGAGGGAACTGCCAATAATTATACTGGCCAGTATTATGGCCAGTGAAAGACGGTTGGACATAATATCCAGGCGGGAGGACAGGCGTTTTAAGTTGGAGTGTTCCAGCTTGACTTTAAGCTCACCTTCCTCAAGTAATCCCATTATACTATCAATTTGACGCGGCATATTCTTGATTGAATTGGCATAATCGAGAGTCAAATCCCGAATACCATCTTTTATTTTTTCAGGAGATAAGCGGCGCGCCACCAGTTTACGACCGTATGGTTCTGCCAGGTCAATAATACTGAGCTTCGGATCCAACTGGGTGACTATGTTTTCTATAGTCATAATCATTTTAACCATAAGTGATAAGTCTGCAGGCAGACGCATTTTGTATTTAGTGGACACATCAATTATCTCAGTGAGCGCCTCAGCAATATTAATCTGTGAGAGGGGCAGCCCGTAATATTTATGTTGCAGGCGGGCTATATCGCGTCTTAATTCTTCACGATTTACAGTATTGCCCCCGATGCTGATTTGTAATAATGCCCTTGTAACCGCATTGGTGTCATAACGCATCATGCCGATTATCATATTCATCCCATATTCTCTTATTACATCATCAACTACGCCCACCTGCCCAAAATCATAGAATATTATTTTCTCTCCCGGACCAATTGCTATATTTCCGGGGTGGGGGTCGGCATGAAAAAATCCATAATCATATATTTGCTTAAACAGAGCATCAATTAAATGCTCAGCGATTTTCTCGGTGTTATAATTGGCTTTTTTAAGATTAACAAAGTCTGATATTTTAACGCCTTCCAGATATTCCAGCGTCAAAACCCGTCTGGATGAATATTCCCAGTAAACCTTTGGTATGGCTACATTTTTATTCTTTTCGAAATTGTGATAGAATATATCGACATTGCGGGCTTCTTTGCCAAAATCCATTTCGTTTAGCAAGGCTTCTGCCATTTCATCAACGATTTCACTAATTTTATAAAATCTGCCCCAGTTGGTTCTTCTTTCAATCATACGGCTTATTTCATAGAGTATTTCCAGATCAGTTTCTACAATACGCTCTATTCCGGGACGTTGAACCTTGACTACTACTTTTTGTCCATTCATCAGGGTAGCTTTATGAACCTGGGCAATGGAAGCGGCGGCAATCGGTTCAGGGTCAAACTCGGCAAAGTCCTCCTCAACCCGGATACCTTCACGGCGGCAAACCTGCATTACTTCTTCAATGGAAAACGGTGGCACTTCATTCTGCAGTTTCTCAAATTCTTTTATGTATTCCGGTCTTAGTATATCCGGTCTGACGCTCAGTAATTGCCCCAGCTTTACAAATGTAGGTCCCAATTCTTCAAATGCACGGCGCAGGTTCCTGGCAATATTGGGATTATCTATTTCCATTATTAGTTCATCGGCAGACTTCTTTTTGCTCATTCTACGCAAGGTGAAGCGCTCAAAAATGAAGCCAAACCCATGTTTAATAAGGGTATTGGCTACTTCCCGATAACGGGGCAGATGATTAACATGTGATAATCCTTGAAACAAATTCACCAGATTTCCTCCAAATCATTACTGCCGGGGATCTCCATGACCACTGAAAAAGTCCTTTTTTTACATGTCATTCTGAACGATAGTGAAGAATCTCGTTGGCTTAATCCCGATATTAAGGCCTTAAAAGAGATCCTTTGTCGTCTGCAGCTCCTTAGGATGACATTTATGGTACTTTTTCAGTGATCTCGGATCTCCCGGCAGTTCCGGCTAAATTATTTCTGTTGTAATTCTTCCAGCTTAGCTTTCAATGATTCAAACTCACTGCGTGTTACGAGAGGAAATTCTTTGTGCCAGTCTTCTATTTCTTCTTTAATCATATTACGCAGAGATTTTCTTTCTTCTTCGCCTCTGGCCAGCAAATCATCAATAGTCTGTTTGGCTTCATCGCGGGACATCTCGCCTTTTTCCACCAGCTCATTCATCATCTTCTCCGCTTTTTCACGGGTAACACTAAAAATACCTAATCCAAGATACATGGCTTTTTTTATCATACTCATTCAGGTCAACCTCCTCATAGCTTTATATGGCTAATATACCATAATTACTCACAGCCTGCTATAATCATTACAAGGATATAATACCCGAAAAGCAGGTAATTCAAACTAATATACTTTTGAACTGCCTGCATTTTTCATTGATTTTTCAGTTACCTTAGAAGTCTTTTGTATCCTAAAAACTCCGGATAATGATTCCGGCATAATAACCGATTCAGCTTTGACCATTGCTCATTATTCTGCTATAATCACTTATGCAATATGCGCCCGTAGCTCAGTGGATAGAGCACCGGCCTCCGGAGCCGGGAGCGGAGGTTCGATTCCTCTCGGGCGTACCAAAAACAAAAGGTAAAAAAGATTTATCGGTCTCAAGGCCAGTAAATCCGAGCCTTTCAAGGGCTTTCACTCTAAAAAGTGAAAGCTCTTTTTTCGTAGATTTATTGGGGTAAAAGCTTCACTCTGATGGGACTTGAACCCGCAAGTAAAAGCATTCAGGGGTAGCGCCCTTTTGTAATCACAGCGAAATGAAAAAGGGAGCCACCTAAAATTAAATCAAAAACAAAATAGAACTGCCAAAGGGCGCTGATTTTACGGCTAATTAAAAGCCGGTTAAAGTCAGCGCCCTTTTTGCGTTTATGGAGAGGAGAGCCATGCTGGTACGATACAAGAAAAACAGAAAAAATGCCTGTTACGATTCGGATACTCTTATAACAACAGGCAAGATACAGCCGGAGGAACGGCCTTGCGGTCCGTTCGAGAGCTGCGGCAACTGTCCATATCCCTCCCACGGTTTCATCTGCTACAGCTCGGAGGGAGATTGCCTCAGGACTGATATGAATAAGATCCACCGAAAAAACAGAAAGGAAGAAAACTGATGTTAGAAATGAAACTGCGAAAGCGTGATGCCCCCTCCTATCGCACGTCGGTCATCATATTTCCCGCCAATGAGCCGGACTTGCAGAAAGCGATGGATGAAATTGGCATTGGTATCACAACGGAAAAACTGTGCGTGGTCGATGCTGTCCGGAACGAGGATGAGGATAAGGGATTGCAGGCTTTGGTCGGAACGCTTGTCAATGCCGATGAGGTTCAATATCTCGCCAAGAGAATGGACAGCTTTGATAAAAACGAGCTGCACACCTTTTATGCGGCGGCAGAACAGGAAAAGCTGACCGAGGTCAAAGACCTTATCAATCTCAGCTTCAACCTCCACTGCTACGCACTGATATCCGACTTCTCGGATGTCTCCGCTGTCGGGCAGCGATACGAACTCTGCCGAAGAACGGGAATCCCCACGGACGAGATGAAGAACACAGATTTTGAGTCCATAGGAAAAAAACTCTTAAGCAGTGGCAAAGGAACAGTTACAGCCTACGGTGTTTTATACCCTACCGATAACGCACCAGAGCAGACTTATAACGGCGAGCAATTTCCGGAATATCATTGGCGCGGTGATGATGTGGCGACGGTTACTCTGGAATCCGGCAATTATCACAGCGGCATCAAATATGAACACCTCTATCTGCCCTGCTGGGAAATAGAGATTGAAAAGGCAGCGAACCGCCTGGGACTGAGCTCGCTCGAAGCCTGCGCCACCCATCTGGACTTTGCCGGTATGAGCGAACAGGTTTATCAGATTTTCACCGGGGACTACCCGCTGCCCAATCATCTCTATACCCTGAACAATCTGGCAAGAAGCTATATGGGGTTTGACAGGCAGACACAGGATGATTTTCACGCCATCGTGGAAATGGCGCAGCCCAAAACGCCGAAGGATGTGGCAATGCTGGCGGACAACTTCTATGAATTCACCGTTGTGAGCGGACTCAAAACCCCTGCGGACTATGGACGAGACATGATCATCGACTCCGGCCGCTACGAATTTGATGAAAATCTGGAGGAATATATTGATTTCCGGGGATATGGCGAACACCGCGTCCAAAGAGAAAATGGCAGTTTCACCGATTACGGCTACATCGCATATTTGGGCTGTACCCCCGCCGTAGAGGAACTGCTTCGACAGGGTGATTCTCAAGGAATGCAGATGGGAGGAATGCAGCTATGATTACGCTTCACATTACCCGTTCCGATGACTATGAGGGTGTGTACCTCCCGCTGCCATCCACTCCCGCGGAGATTGGCGAGGCGTGGTCCTATCTGGACAGCATCAGTGATGATGTTGCCACTACCCGTATTGTCGGAGCAGTCAGCGATGTATGGGGGATTGGACAATATCTAAAAAGCACGGATGTAAATGATTCCGAGCAGTTCGAAAAGCTGAATCAAGTTGCAGAAATCATCTCCGGTCTGAACCGTGACGAGTGCCACATATTTGAAGGCGCTTTGCACGCCGAGTCCGTGAATAGCTTGGATGATGTAATCGCCATCGGAGAACGGCTGGATCACTATCTGCTGATTCCAGAGGCAAGTACAGACCGTGAGTTGGGCGTTTACCTTGTGGAAACGGGTGTGATGCCCTTTGACGAGGGCGTCCAGCCCTATCTGGACTATACGAAAATCGGCATTGAGTATTATGCCAATCATGGCGGCGCTTACACGGCCGGAGGTTATGTTCTCAGGCGTGACAGCGCGGAGCAGGAATTGCAGGACATTGTCGACGCCCACCAGGACGGGCAGCCACTCGGCGGTATGAAAATGGGAGGTATGTAATTTGGATAAATCAACATTTTTTGAGCTGGAAATCAGCCGCCCCGGTTTGTTTAGGGCGGGGACATCGGCAACGGGTACTCTTCCCGCAGGCCCATATGAGTTGAGGGATCTGTTAGAGAAAGCCCATATCACTGATGAAAGAGTTATCTACTCTATAGAGATTCTGGACAGTAAGCTGGACTATCTGCCTCAGTTTATCAGTTCAAGTACAAATCTCTATGAGCTGAACCATCTGGCCAAACGTCTGGTATCCCTCAGTCAATGGGAGTTGGATTGCTTTGAGGGTATGGTGATGATGGATGCAATTCAAACCGAGTATGCGCCTATCACAGTGGAACGGCTCATTAACATGACCCACAGCATGAGCGACTGCCAGGTTGTCTATGAAGCACATGACGACAGGACGCTCGGCAAGTTTTATGCCGATAACGACTTTGTGCCGAAGTTCGAAGGTGTGCCGGATGAGGTTTACTCTTGTTTGGATTTTGAAAAAATCGGCAAAGAAATGCGTGAGGGCGAGGGCGGTGTCTTTACTCCCCATGGCTATGTGCTCCAAAATGGAGAGATTGCAAAGACCTATCAGAGCAGTGATGCGATCCCGCTGGAGAATCCCGACTACACCATACTGCTGTCCATCGGCAAGGGCTATTTTAACGATCCTGAATACGACAATGACCTGACCGTGCAGCTTAAGCTTCCCGCCGATGATGCGGTCGTTTCCCAAGCGGTAGAGACTGTGGGGGCGGCCTCCTTGCGGGAATGCACCTTCTATGTGGAGGACTGCCTCGCTCCGAGTCTCGCTGAACTGATAACCGATGAGCTCAATGAATGCGATGGCGGTATCACAGTGGTCGATGCGCTTGCGGAGCTGCTTCACAAGCTCGACCGTGAGGGGCGGCTTCCCGTCTATAAGGCAATGCTGGAGGCAGGACCCAAAGACCTTACGCTGGACGAAGCGGTGGATCTCGCGGAGCAAGCGGTGGATTTTCAGCTTATGCGGGAAATCGCCTCTTCGCTGGAATTTGCCAGGGCAGAGCTCGCAAAGCACGATATCCCGCTAAAGGGTGTTCTGCTTGCGAACAGGGATCTCCAACACTATGGGCAGAAGCTGATGGAGTCGCAGGGTGCATCCTGCACCGAATACGGTATCCTCCTCACGCCGGAGGGAATGACGGTGGAGCAATGCCTTGCGCGCCCTGAACCAAGCCGCGGCATGGAGATGAAATAGCGGAATCTTTGTATTTGATATAACTATTTTTAAAAAACTGTGGCATTGTGTTGTGCTTGAAGGAGGTGCATAGAATGGAGCAATGGAAAGAATCCCTGCAGACTGCAATGGACGAGCGCTTTGACGAAGCCTTTGCGGAGCTGGCGAAATCCAACGTGGATGTCAGGAAAGCAATCAAACAGCAACGGGGTGCATCGGTGCTGGTAAAAGATCATCCGAAGTACGATGAGGAACTTAAACAACTGGTGGATTCATATTTTGAAGCCATGCAGCTACTGCTGGGAGAGCATGGACAGCATCTATATATTCAAGGCGCCAAGGACTGCGTAACAGTTTTAAGAGAGTTCGGTATCATCAAGTAGCATAGACCATCACGTCTGTGCTTTTTTAGACCCAAAATCAAAACAGGGCCGTTTCCCCAACAGGATTCGGTCTTGTTTTTTGTGCCTTTTTCGCCTTCCTTTCCGGGGAAACGACCGGAAAGGAGCAGCCATGAAAAAAGAGCAGCTCGCGGAGCATCTGCACAAATACCACCACGGTGCGGAAAATGCCGTCATAAGCAAAACGCTGGAACTGACCTTTCGCATTTCAGGCAAGGAGCTGCGGGATCTGGTCAATGCCCTGCGCCGTGAAGGTATCCCAATCGCCAGCGATCAAAGCGGATATTTTTATGCAAAGACAGAAGCAGAAGTTCGCATGACCATCCGGCACATGAGAAACCGCATCAGCGGAATCAGCGCCGCCATCACAGGGCTCAGGCGTTCCCTCGCGCCATTTGACGATACGCAGATGCGCCTGCCGCTGGAGGGAGGTGATGACTCCTGAACAGCTTTATGTCCTGGATCGGCGGCAAGAAATCCCTGCGTGAGCTGATCGTCAAGCTTTTCCCCCTCTATTATGAGCGATACATCGAGGTGTTCGGCGGGGGCGGCTGGGTGCTTTTTCATAAGGCACCCGGCAATGACTTTGAGGTCTACAATGACTTCAACAGCCTGCTGGTCAATCTGTACCGCTGTGTACGGGAAAAGCCCTGTGAGCTGACGGAAACTCTGCAATATGTCCTCAACTCCCGTGAGGATTTTGAGCTTGTGAAAAATGCCCTCGCCCGTGATAGCCCTGCTTCCGATGTGCAAAAAGCGGCGTGGTTTTACCAGCTCATCCGGTACAGCTATGCTTCGGGGCTTACCAGTTACGGCAGCCAGCCCCACGATATTCGCGCCAATTTCCCGGTCATTGAACAGGCCCACAGACGCCTTGCCAAGGTAATTATTGAAAATAAGGATTTTGAAAAGCTGATCGTCCAGTATGACCGGTCCGTCAGCTTTTTCTACTGCGACCCGCCCTATTTTGAAACTGAAAGCTACTACAAAAATGTAGGCGAGGACGGCTTCACAGAAAAAGATCACGTCCGTCTGCGGGATGCACTCCTGCGGATCGAAGGTAAATTCCTGCTCTCATATAATGACTGTGAGTTTATCCGTGACCTCTACGATGCGCCGGGAATTCAAATTGACTCTTACACCCGTATCAATAACATCAAACAGCGCTATGACAATGGGGCGCAGTTCCCCGAAATCCTCATTGCCAACTACGACATGCAGGAACGTGAGGAAAACGCCCCCTCACAGCTTAATCTGTTTGACGTGGGCTGTCTAAACACTGAAAAGGAGGAACCAACCTTATGAAAAAGAATCCTATGCCCCAAATCGGCCTCCCTGCCGATGCCTGCCAGATGTCCGGCTTTACGGACAAGGATACCTTGGAGCTTCATGCCAACCAGGATGCCCTTGTATTTATGAAGGACAAAATGACAGCACTGGAGGTGGCAAGAGCCATCCAAAGCCTCAGCACCATTGCCTCCAGCCTGACTGTCACCCTTGCCGACGCCTGCGGACTTTGCGATAATTGCGGCGATGGGCTCTGCGAGGACTGTGAAAACACAGTGAAGCACACCTCACGCCTTGGCAATCCTGCCGAGTGGGTAGCAAACTGCTCTCTCTGCCATGACCTTTTGGATGAAAGCCAGTGCATCCATATCCCCGATTATCTGATGGAGGAAGCGGGTATTCCCGCAGGCACCAAGCTGGAAGCCTGCACCGATGAGGACAGCGGAGAGATCACGGTTGCCGCCGCCGATATTCAGCAGGATATCACCGATATCTCCCCCGATATTCTGGAGGTTCTGGCACTGAGCGGCATCTGCCTTGCGGAGCTGGATGAACTGATTATGCTGGAGGAAATCGTCTATGGCAAATGATTTTCCGTATGTTTACCCTTATTCTCGTGAGGAAGCAAAGCGGCTGAACCAGCTTCCCCTGTGGCGGGATAGCCATAAGGAGAACGTGGCCTGTAAAGATGCCATTGAGGAAGCGATTCGCCGGGACTTTGACGGCATGTATCTCGACAAGGACTGCGCTGAAAGCGTAATTGCCAAGTTTGGATACCACCGGGTGGCTTACGTTCTCGCCAACTCCCTTCAGCGGAAGGACTACGATGGGCGCTTTTCCCGCGGCAACCACGATTGGGCAAAGCAGAACTATATCCCGCCCGACAAGGACGCCTACACCGACAGCAACAGTAAATTCGCTGTTGACAGCCATCCTGCGGTACTGGACGGTTTTGTCAACCAGTACCGCAGGGCATACCAGAGCCTTGCCCTGTTCGACCATACCCACTGCCTACCCGATACGGAAAAGCAAGATTTTGAGGGCAAGGTAGTTGTCCTCTCGCCCAAAGCGCTGAAGGAAAGCTGCCTGACAGCGCAGGATCAGCTCTGGCTGTGTACCGGGGGATTCGGTTCTCATGCCGGGAGCAGAGGGCGGGCTGTCTTTGCCACCAACCTTGCGGACGGCGAGAAAACCCGCTGGGACAGAACCAACTTTGTCGGCGTGCTTGCGGACAGCTATCTGCCCGATTGGACAATAGAAAAGCTCTCGGAAATGCAGGAGCAGAAACAGGAATCTTCCGCTATGGGAGGGATGGAAATGAAGTGACGGAGGTGGAAATATGTCTGGAATCTCATTAAAAAATGGCCTCATTTCCTACTATGGGAATCCGGCGGGATACACAGAAAAAGAAAAAGCCGTGGTGGACAGCATCTTCCGAAATGATGAGCTGTCCGGCTGGCTAAAGAGCCGTTCCTTAACGCCTGAGTGGACAGACGGCGTGATGGAGCGTCTTCTTGCAGGGGAACGAATGGGCGGCATGGAAGCCGCCACTCCCCTGAAGAATGTCCGCATCTGGCAGCTTAAGCCCGATGTAGATATTCTCAAGAAGTTTATATCCTACGAAGAAATGGTGCGCCAGTTTGGAGAACCGTCTCCCGAAGATTACCGTATCGCCTATGACGGTCAGCTGGGCACCAACGACCTCGAAGCCATCTATGCAAGGTGCAATATAAATCACCCGCCGGGATATAACGGACATTCTCTGTCCATGTCCGACGTGGTGGAACTTTATGACACACAGGGCAGCGAATATCACTACTGCGACCGCTTCGGTTTCGAGAAGATAAGCTTCGAGGGACCGAAGCAAATCCAAACCATGGACATGGGTATGTAGGCAGCTTCAGGCTGTCTTTCCTCATGCCCCGATCAATAAAAGGGAGGAAACTATATGGTTCAGCTTATGAAAAAGATAAAAGCCACAATTTCACACAAGATTATGGCGGTTAAGGAGGCCGCCGCCAGTCTCGTATTCCGCAGCAGGATCGTCCTCACCGGCAACGCCGGGGAGGGCTACATTGATACGGCTATCAAAATCCTGCTGGCCGTTGTCCTTGGCGCCCTGCTCCTTGCGGGGCTTTACGCACTGTTTGGGGAAACGGTCCTGCCGACCCTGACTGAGCGCATTAAGGAAATGTTCAACTACGGAGGTTAATGGCACCAGAAATTTTGAAAAAGGAGGAAAATCATGCCTAAAAACACAACACCAGCCATTCCCAAATATGATGTGAAAATTCACTCCATCCGCCCAGAGGGAAGCTGCAAGGCCACCGCTTCGGTCAATGTCTACGGCGATTTTGCCGTGCGGGGCATCAAGGTCATGGAGGGCTCCAAGGGGCTGTTTGTTTCCATGCCCAGCTACAAAGCCGGAAACGGTGAGTACAAGGATATCTGCTTCCCCTGCACCAAGGAGGCCAAGGCGGAATTTGACAAGACGGTCATGGATGCCTATCAGCAGACTCTGGCCCAGGGGCAGGCCGCCGCACAGAAAAAGGAATCCCCCGAACCCCGGCAGGAGCAAAGCCAGCCTGCTATGGGCGGGATGTAGGAGGTAACCTATGGATAAGAAAATGAAAAGGCCGCTGGGCATCCTCCTCTTGGTATGCTTGGTGGTTTCTCTGATTGCAGGAAGCGCCTACGCGGTGAACCGGTATTTTGAGGATGCCAAAGGCCATTGGGCGGAGGAAGCTATTCAAATCCTTGCAGATAAGGGCATCATCTGCGGTTATCCCGATGGACTGGTACATCCCGATGCCGTCATCACCAGAGGCGAGTTTGCTGCCCTGATTGCCAGAACTATGGAACTGCCGAAACCAAATGAAAGCGAAGTTACCATTTCCTTCACCGACATTGCCGGCCACTGGTCGGCGCAGCAAGTAGAGGCGCTCATCCTTGCGGGAGTCATTCAAAAGGATGATTTCGGCATGAAGTTCCAACCGGACAAACCCATCACCCGTATGGAGATGATCCGCATGCTGGTAAGGGCCATCGGCAAGGGAGAACATGACCCATCATGCCCCTGTGTTACCGGGTTTTCTGATGACGACGGGCTCAGTGATGGGGATAAAGCCAGCATCTGCACCGGTAAAAAGTACGATATTGTGAACGGCTACCCCGATGGTACGGTAAAGCCGGATGGAGAAGCCACCCGTGCAGAAGCCTTTGAGATGCTGGTAGATGCGGATAAGGCAAAGGAGCAAATCAAAAAAGAAGAACCACCGAAGCCTCCCGTAACACCCAAGCCGGAGGATAAACCTTCCGGTGGCGGCGGTTCCTCCTACGTCCCCGTACCGCACTTCAGCTTCACATTACCCAAAACCGCCTACACTACCGATGAAATTGAGATCAAGCCCGAAAGCCGCTATGTGAGCAGCATGACATGGACAATTCTCCAAAATGGACTGCCCGACGAGCTTTCAGAGTTTACAGAAGGTGAGCTGACCTCTACTGGCGGCAAGGTAAAATTCACGCAGACAGGCAGTATCACTCTCATTGCCACAGCAAAAAATAACCGGGGTGCTACGGTAACCCATGAGCAGACAATCAGCATCTACCCGGTTGTTACGTCCTCTTTCACGCTGCCGGAAACCGCCCATATCGACACGGCTGTGGCGGTGGAGCTTTCCACTGAAAACCTTGGCGTCAATTCAGTGGTGTGGTCCCTTCAAAAAGCCGGGGTGGCCACAGATGTGGACAAAGACCTCATCGGCGAGTTAACTTCCACGGGGGGGACGGTGCTATTCAAGGAAAAAGGCAGCTATACGCTGACCGCTTCCATCACAGACGAGCTGGGCAAAGCCATCATTGCCGAAAACGGTATCACCATCTATCCTGTGGCTGAGGTAAAGCTCACCCTGCCGTCAGTTACCCATACCGATAAAACCATCACTCTACAAACAGAAACAAAAGAAACAGATGGTCTCACGTTGGACCACACCCTGACCCGAAACGGTGAACCCGCCGAAATCGGCACATGGATCGAAGGGAATCCCAACCAGGGCAGCATTCGGTTTAAGGAAAAAGGTGTGTATGCTCTGACTGCTTCCGTTACCGATGCAACCGGCAGAGTGTTTGCCGATACCACGAACATCGCCGTCTACCCGGTGGGCTCGGCAGGATTCTATTTGCCCGAAATCTTTCATACCGACAAAACCGTTCATGTGGAAGCCATATTTTCTGAAATCGGAAGCCATACCGCCAAGTGGTCACTGCTGCGTGACGGCAAGGAGGTATCCTTGACCGATGCGGCGGAGGGAACGCTTGGCAACAGTGGCGGTGAGCTGAAGTTTAACTCCAAGGGCAGCTATGTCCTGAATGCGGAGTTTACCGATGATGGCGGCAGAAGCTACAGCTATCATCAGGGCTTCAAGGTTTATCCCGTGCCTGCTGTAAGCTATAGCCTGCCAAAGTACGCTCATACCGACACCGACATCACGGTCCGAGCTGAAAGCGTCGATCTGGACGGTCTCACCATCGAATGGCTGGTGGATAACACCTACGGCTTTCAGGACTGGTCGACTTATGTCAGCGGAAAGCCTACGAATGACGGCGGCACCATCCGATTCAAGAGAGCCGGTATCTATGAACTGGTGGCAAGAGTTACCGATGAAACAGGCCGGGTCTTTTTATATGAAAGCCGTGACAGATGTGAGGTGCTTCCTGTACTGACCATCGGCTTTGAGCTCCCCGTCTTTGCCTACACCGATACCGCCATTGATCTCAGAACCCGCGGCAACAACAATGTTCTGCCGGTGGAATGGTCCGTCAGCAAGGACGGCAAGAGTATTTCACTCACTGAAGCGTTCAATGAAATGCTCACCCCCCAGGGCGGCAAAATCATCTTTAAGGGTGATGGCGAATATGCCCTCACCGCAGCCATGACCGACTACCTGAATCGCAGCTACTCCCACAGCGAGAGCATCCGCATCCTGCCGGTGGTGCAGTATGCATTCACCATGCCGCAGACTGTTCACTATGGTGCGCAGTTTGATGTTGCCGCAAAGGATGTTCAGCACATCGAAAGCTATACCGTAGTCTGGACGCTGCAAAAGGACGGCAATACCTCACCGTATCAGGGCACTCTGGGCAATGACGGTGGCAGGATTGCTATCCGTGACACCGGCGACTTTACCCTGACCGCTTCCATTACTGACAGTGCAGGGCGTGTAACCTCCCATTCGGAAAGCATCACGGTAACCAACACTGCGCCAAATGCACCTGTGGTAACGGCGGTCCCCACCCGCACAGCAAAGGATGGAAAGTTTCTCGTAAACATCACCGCCAGTGCTGACGATCCCGATGGGGACGCAGTGACCTTGGAGTATGAGGACACCACGGCCGACAGCTACTATGCGCCGGGCAGCCACACCATTCGTGTTAGGGCAAAGGACATTGCCGGGGCTTATTCCCCATGGACTGAAAAATCCTTTACCGTGACCAATGTCGCCCCCACGGTTACCCTGACCGCCGAACCGACCCGCACGGTCAAGGACGGCAAATTCCTTGTCAACATCAGCGCCCAGGCGTCCGATGCGGACGGCGACACAACCACGCTGGAATGGGAAAATAAAGCAGCCGACAACTGCTATGAGCCGGGCACCCATACCGTTCGTGTCCGTGCCAAGGACATTGCCGGAGCTTATTCTCCTTGGGTAGAAAAGACCTTTACCATCACCAGCTCTTCACCGACCGTAACCCTGACCGCAACCCCCACTCGTACAGCGAATAACGGCAAATTCCTTGTCAACATCAGTGCTACGGCATCCGATGCGGACGGCGATACAACTACGCTGGAATGGGAAAACAAGACGGCCGACAACTACTATGCCGTTGGCACTCACACCATCCGTGTCCGAGCCAAGGATGTAACCGGGCTGTATTCGGAATGGGTATCTAAGACATTTACAATTACAAACTCTGCACCAACAGCGCCAGTCATTACCAGAACGCCAAGCGGCAACAGCGTACCGCCGGGAACGCCGGTTACCATCACGGCAACCAGCTCCGACCCGGACGGCGACCCTGTCACCCTCGTTTGGGAGGGCAGAAACGCCGAAACACAAACCTACCCTCGTGGAAAGAATGTGGTACGTGTCAAAGCGGTGGATTCTGCAGGCGCTGAATCGCCCTGGGCTGCCATCGTGTTCTTTGTGGCTGACTCAAACGGCGGCGGTGGTATGACCCTTACTGGACCCGATTCCGTCATCATAGAGAATGGGCTCGAAGGCGCCACCATCACGGAGTATACCTTCACCGTTCCGCCTGTCAGTGGTCACAGCGGCTCTGACTTTGGCAGAGTGCGTGGGTATAACAAACTGACCGGTCAGTGGGATCAGCTTGATTATGGCACTACCTCAAACGGCATCACCTTCACCCGCACTCTCGGCGCAGGCGTGTATACCAAGCTGGAATTTTACTATTACACGAATCATAACTGCATGTATAACAAGTCCAACATCACTTACTCGGTGACCTACCATTTTGAATAACAGGAGGAAACTTCATGAAACATCTGTTTTGTAAGCTGAAAAGCAAGACTGCCACGGCAGTTGACAGAACCTGCGGTATCCTTTCTGGTAACCGTGGGGAGGGCTACATTGACACGGCCATTAAAATCCTACTGGCCGTTGTCCTTGGCGCCCTGCTCCTTGCGGGGCTTTACGCCCTGTTTGGAGAAACGGTACTGCCGACCCTGACGGAGCGTATCGAGGAAATGTTCAACTATGGAGGCTAACGGCATCGCACAAGCGGTGCTTTTTTCTTTTCTGCTAATTGCGGCCTCTATTTGGGATCTCCGCAAACGGGTCATCCCGGACAGCATCTGCATCCTGATTGCACTGACGGGGCTGATTGATTTCAGCTCCGTCAGACTTTTGGGGGTTCTTGCGGCATTGCCACTTTTAACTGCCGCTCTATGCAAGCCGGAGGGCATCGGAGGTGGGGACATCAAGCTCACTGCCGCCGCAGGCATTGTGTTGGGCTTTTGGGGATGCACGGCCGGACTGATATTCGGTCTGACCGCATCCCTCTTATTTTACCTCTTGGTTCAGACTGTCAGAAGGCTTCGAAGGCTGGAATCTCAAAAGGCATCCCAGGCAGCCTTACCCATGGCTCCATTTTTATCACTCGGCTTTTTTATTGTAACCATTATGAAGATTGGAGGAATCATCATATGAACCTTTTCAAAAACCGCACGGTTGTCGGTGTGATTTGCATCATGCTGTCTTTGCTTATCTGCTTTGGCGTAACACCACTGTTCAACAAGTCCGTCAGTCAAAAAACCGAGATTGTCCGTGTGACCAAGGAAATCAAGGCAGGCGATGAAATCACCAAGGATATGGTCCAGACCGTAGAGGTGGGCGGCTTCGGACTGCCTGAACAGGTCATCCGTCAGAGTGAAACGGTTATCGGCAAATACGCCAAGGCCGATCTTTCCATCGGTGACTATATCTTAAATACCAAGCTCTCCGACACACCGGCCGTAGAAAACACCTACCTTTATAACCTGGACGGCACCAAGCAGGCTATGTCAGTGACCATCAAGAGCTTTGCAAACGGTCTGTCTGGCAAACTTCAGAGCGGCGACATCGTGTCGGTCATTGCCGCCGACTACAAAAAACAGGGAGCCACCGTCATCCCCGCCGAGCTGAAATATGTGGAGGTTATCAGCGTCACTGCCTCCTCTGGCTATGATGCCAACACAGGGGAGGCTACCGCTGGGGATGACGAGCGTGAGCTGCCCTCCACCGTAACTTTGCTGGTTTCCCCAGAACAGAGTAAGGTGCTTGCGGAGCTGGAGTCTGACGGCAAGCTCCATCTGTCCCTCGTTTACCGCGGAACCCCTGCTAATGCCGCCAAGTTTATAACAGCGCAGAACAAGGTCATCACCGCGCTATACCCCACAGCGCAGCCGGAGGAAAGCTCTTCTGAACCTGAATCTCAGGGATCGGAGGAAAGCACAGCATCCGAAACACCTGGGGAAAGCGGGGTGCAGTAATGCTGAACTTCAAGAAAAAGAGCATTTTCACCCGCCAGCCTGCGGGAGACGATGCCCAGCCGGAGCAGGAACCTCAAGGCGGCATCCTTGCCGTTTGGGGTTCTCCGGGCAGCGGCAAGACGGTTACGGCCGTAAAGATTGCAAAGCATCTTGCCGTCCGGAAGAAAAATGTGGTGCTTCTCTTGTGTGATATGACCGCACCCATGTTGCCCTGCATCTGTCCGTCTTCGGAGCTTGACGGTGAGCATTCGCTGGGCAGTATTCTTGCGGCAACTCATGTGACGGAAGCCCTCATCAAGCATAATCTGGTGACGCTGAAGAAGAACAGCCACCTCACCATCCTCGGCATGAAAAAGGGCGAGAACGAGTATACCTACCCGCCCTATGAGCAGATACAGGTACAGGAGCTGATGGATGGGCTGCGAAAAATCGCTCCCTTCGTGGTGGTGGACTGCGGCAGCTATATCGCCAACGACATCCTCTCCGCTGTGGCGCTCATGGAGGCCGACAACGTCCTGCGCCTTGCGTGTGCAGATCTTAAATCGGTGAGCTATCTATCCAGTCAGCTCCCTCTGCTTCGGGATTCCAAATGGGATGCGGATAAGCAGTACAAGGTTGCCAGCAACGTAAAGCCCCAGCAGGCCGGGGAACAGATCGGGCAGGCGCTGGGTTCGGTGGCCTTTACCTTGCCCCATTCACAGGAGCTGGAGGAACAGTATCTGGCGGGGAATCTGCTTGCGGATTTGTCCCTCAAGGATAGCCGCTTGTTCCGCAGGGAAATTGAAAAAATTGCAAAGGAGGTGTTCGGATGTTAAGAGAAAAAAGAAGTATTTTCTCATTTTTCAAACGGGAAAATAAGCCGCAGGCTGAACAAGAACAGAAAAAAACAGAACAAAACCAGCCATCCACACTCCCGGCAGTCGCTCCCTCTTTGAGCAACACCATGGAGAAGGAGTCCTCGGTGAACCGCCCGGTGGATTTTGCAGGGGCAAACTGCGCCCATAGGCTGTTCTTCACACCAGAAGCCGAGGGCAAGGATTTCTCCTCGGTTCTTGCTGATGTGCAGGAGTATATCTCCGAGCATTACAGCACACTTCTCACCGCAGGCGGCGAAAATGCTAAATCTCATCTCAAACGCTACATCACAAAGTATGTCCAAGACCGCCGCATCTCGGTAAACGGTATGAGCGGTGAAAAGCTCACTGATGCCCTTTACACTGAAATGGCGGAGTTCGGATTTCTGACTAAATACATTTTTGGCACCGGCATTGAGGAAATTGACATTAACTCATGGAAGGATATTGAGGTGCAGTATTCGGACGGACGCACAGTCAAGCTGAATGAACGCTTTGAAAGCCCCCAGCACGCCGTCAATGTGATCCGCAGAATGCTTCATATTAGCGGCATGGTCTTAGACAATGCCAGTCCCATCGTGCTGGGGCATCTTTCTAAAAACATCCGAATTGCCGTACTCAAAAGCCCCATTGTGGATGAGGATGTGGGCGTGGCGGCCTCTATCCGTATCGTCAACCCACAGAGCATGAAAAAAGAGGACTTTGTTAAAAGTAGAACGGCGACTGACCCCATGCTGGATTTTTTGTCACTCTGCATCCGCTACGGCATATCTGTTTGTGTGGCCGGAGCCACCAGCTCCGGGAAAACCACCGTGGCAGGCTGGGTGCTGACTACTGTCCCGGATAACAAGAGAATCTACACCATCGAAAATGGCTCCCGTGAGCTGGCTCTCGTTAGAGAAAAGGATGGGAAGGTGGTCAATTCGGTCATTCATACCCTGACCCGCGACAGCGACAATGACCGCCAGCGCATTGACCAGACCAACCTTTTAGACTATGCGCTCCGTTTTAATCCGGATATCATCGTGGTGGGCGAAATGCGCGGTGCGGAGGCCAACGCCGCTCAGGAAGCCGCCCGAACCGGTGTGGCGGTGCTGACCACCATCCACTCCAACTCCTGTGAAGCAACCTACCGCCGTATGGTGTCCCTCTGCAAACGTGCCGTGGATATGTCCGATCAAACTCTTATGGACTATGTCACCGAAGCCTATCCCATCGTGGTGTTCTGCAAGCAATTGGAGAATAAGCAGCGCCGCATGATGGAGATTCAGGAATGCGAAATCCTTCCCGACGGCACAAGGCATTACCGCCCGCTGTTTCAGTATGTCATCACCGAAAACCGTATGGAGGACGGCAATTTTATTATTGAAGGGCACCACGAGCAGGTGAACACCATCTCGGCCAGCCTTGCCAAGCGGCTGCTGGAAAACGGCATGCCCCAGGCGGTCATTGAGAGCCTGCGGGGAAAGGAGGCACAAAGCGTATGACAACCATACTTTTAATCGCCTGCATCGGTATGATTGCAGGCTCTTTTATTTTACTCGGCCTTACTCCAATAGAGTTCACCGCAGCGGTGTTTGGAAAGCTCACCGACAGGCCCAAGTCCCTCCGTGATGAGGTGGGTGAATTCACCCGCAGAAAAAAGCAGTCCTATCTGCGCCGTGAAATTGCCGAGGTCAGGTCCATCCTAAAGGTCACCGGCAGGACGGCACGCTTTCCCATGCTCTGCGCCTTGTCTCTGCTAAGCTTTGCCGTGGGTGCATCCATCGCCATCATGCTCGCCAATCTTTTCCTTGTTCCTGTCATGGCTGCTGGGTGTATGTTCCTGCCCTTCTGGTGGGTAAAGCTCACAGCCAGCCACTTCAAGCGGGATATTGCGGTGGAGCTTGAAACGGCGCTCAGTATCATCACCACGGCCTACCTCCGAAATGAGGATATTCTGACGGCGGTGGAGGAAAACATTCCATACCTGAATCCGCCTGTTCTGTCGGTGTTCAAGGGATTTGTGTCCCGCGTCAGGCTGGTTGACCCGGATATAACGGCGGCACTGCATGATGTAAAAGAGCAAATTGATAACGCCGTATATGCCGAGTGGTGCGACGCCCTTATTGCCTGCCAGCATGACCGCAGCCTCAAGACCACCCTGACCCCTATCGTCAGTAAGCTGTCCGATATGCGGGTGGTCAACGGTGAACTGGAAAACATGGTCTTTGAGCCGAGAAAGGAATTCATCATCATGCAGATTCTGGTGGTGGGGAATATCCCGCTCATGTACTTTTTGAACCCGGACTGGTACCATACGCTGATGCACACACCGCTGGGGCAGATTATCCTGACCATCTGCGCCGCCGTGATTTTCATTTCCACGGCGTTTGTCATCAGGCTCACCCAGCCCATTGAATATCGAAGATAGGAGGACACTCATGACAATCTATATTATTTTATTCGGAGTCCTCCTATGGGCGGGACTTTTTTTCATTGCCGCCGATCTGCTGCGGCTGCCCACACTGGCCACTCAAAAGGCCATGCTGTCGGCAGGAAAACAGGCCAAAGCAAAACCTAAAACTACGGACGCACTGCTGCGAAATGCTGCCGTCCGGCTCTCCCGGTACATCCACATGGATGAATACAAGAAAAGCAGAATGGCAAATGTGCTGTCGGCAGCGGGGCTCTCCGACTCGCCGGATCTGTTCACGGCAATGGCAATCGTCAAGGCGATGAGTATTGCGCTTTGCATCATTCCCTGCCTGATTATCCTGCCCTTGCTGGCACCCATTGTACTGTTCACCGCCATACTGGTCTATTTCAAGGAAATTCGCAAGGCGGATGAGGCCCTGGCAGCCAAGCGAGGTAAAATCGAACAGGAGTTGCCCCGCTTCGTGGCGACCATCACCCAGGAGCTGAAGGCCAGCCGAGATGTATTGTCCATGTTGGAGAATTTCAAGAGAAACGCGGGCGAGGACTTTGCCGCAGAGCTTGATATCCTCACGGCGGATATGCGCTCCTCCAGCTACGAAGCCGCACTGACCCGTTTTGAGGCAAGGTTTAATTCCCCCATGCTCTCGGATATCACAAGGGGGCTGATCGGCGTACTGCGTGGAGATGACAGTGTAATATATTTTCAGATGCTTTCTCACGATATGAAACAATTGGAACTTCAGCGGTTGAAGGCTCAGGCTATGAAGATACCGCCGAAAATCCGTGTGTTCTCCTTTGCCATGCTCATGTGCTTTCTCATGACCTACATGGCGATTATTGTTTATGAGATTATCACATCCCTCAGTGGGATGTTTTAGGGAGGGGTGGGCATGAAGAAAATACTGAAGTCTGAGCGTGGCGAGGGGTACATTGATGTGGCGGTGCTGGTGCTTTGCGCTATGCTGGTCATTGCTCTTGCCGTGAAGGTGTTCCCCGTATACATCCAGAAGCAGCAGCTCGACACCTTTGCCACAGAGCTCATGCGGGAAGCGGAGATTTCCGGACAAGTAGGCAGTGAAACCAGCCGCCGTGAGCAGTTTCTGCAAGAAAAGACTGGACTAAGCCCTACGGTGACATGGTCAAAAACCGGTAAGATTCAGCTTAACCAGGAAGTCACGGTGACGGTCACCTACCAGACCAACCTTGGGCTGTTCGGCGGATTCGGCTCCTTCCCAATTACGCTGAGAGCGGATGCGGCTGGAAAATCGGAAGTCTATTGGAAGTAGGTGATGAGATGAAAAAAACCAAGCGTATTCTCAAGAACAATAGCGGTGCAGGCTTTCCCCTCATCATCGCCGTCACCCTGTCGCTGGTGATAATATTTACCGGCATTTCGGAATATTTCCGGCTTATGATCGTTGCGCAGGGTGTGAGGGATGCAGTGCAGGCTGCAGTTATTTCTACCGTCAATGATAACTATGACGATGTGTATCACGGTGTGCGGGAAGGTTATAGCGGCGCCTACCAGCCCATGGCAGGTGATTTTGATGAAAGCCTTGACTATGGTGATATTTATGAAAGGCTGGATAGCATCCTCGGCTTATCGGTGAGCAGCTTCTACCATGAAAAGCATACCTCGGACGGAAAGCTGGAGTTTAAGGTGTGGGGTCTGGATGTGGATATCCGAAACGCCCCCTTTGCGTCAGGCGACCAAGCCTCCGCCCGTTTTGAAGCGGACAGCACCATCATGCTGGAGGTTCCCGTATCCTTTGGAGAAAAACTGCTGCCGCCCATGCGCATCAAAGTTAAGACCAGCGCGGGATATACACCGAGATTTTAACCCTGCGGAAAAGCCTTTATAATTAAAGATAGACTTTAGAGGAAGTTCGTGGTAGGGTGTGACTTACAAGGAGACTCTCAGAAATTTACAGATAGGAGGATACTCTTATGAAAAATATAAATGATAAAACGAAAAAACGGCTAATCATAGTCGGCTGTCTTGCCCTCTGTGTGGTGCTGGTGGCGCTGATCGGGCAGCAGTTTCAAAGCCCAAAGCCGGGGAATAATCCGCTCCCGCCTCAAAGCTCCGGGGTGAGCGATGTGACGATAAACCCAAATGCATCAGGCAATACAGAAAATGAAAAAGAGGTCATCGTAACACCGCCTGATACCACTCAGCCCGGAAACACTGACAACGGCGCAGTCTCCAGTGGCACAGAGCAGACCATCCAGAGCGATGTAACCAAGCCGGAATATACCGAGGAACAACTCAAAGATCCTACGCAGAAGCCCAACGGTGAAAAGGTTACAGAGCCTCCCAAGTCTGTTGACCACGATAAGGTAGAACAGCCGAAAGATACGCCGAAAAACGACAGCCATCCACAAGGCGGTGAAACCAAGGATGGGAAGATTTATGTGCCGGGTTTCGGGTGGATTGACGATGAAGGCGGTGGCGGTCAAGGTACTGTTGGCGAAAGTGATGGTAACATCAATAAACAGGTCGGCAACATGGATTAAACAATATATTCGCATAAAGGTACGGTTGAAATATACCGTGCCTTTTTATTTTGTAGACAGGAGGACAGAATGAAAAAATTACTTTTTAGAGTACTGCCGCTACTCCTCATTTTTTGCCTAATTTGTCCTATGACTGCTTTTGCGGATACTGGTGGGAGCGGAAATATAGATGGCGGAGGCGGCGGAATGGGTAGCGGAACCAGTACCAATACATGGAGCGGTGGTAACGAGGGTGTAAGAATAACGGTAGTCCGTGCGAGTGATCATGCCGTTGTAACAACGCCTATTGATTTAACAAACAAATCCCCCAATAATATCCAAGTTCATTTTGGGAAAGTGAGCAAGCTACAATACAGCACTGGCAGTGGACTGATACCGGTAACAAGCAAATATCAATATATTAATCCGCCACAGTCCATGCCCCGTATTATCAGTACCAATGGAAACAACAACATCGATGCAATAAAGAAATACTTTTGCTCAGAATACATCGTGCAAATGATTGCCAATCACACAGGTATGAATTATGACATCCTCATCGGCGGTGAATATAAAATCCTTTTAGAGCCCATCGCCTACTACAAGTTTGAGGGGGTCATGATCGCCACTTCCGCAACGGAAGCCGCCATGTATGACGAGCAGGTAAGCGGGCTTCTCCGAAGTAGAATGCAATCACTCACCCACAAGAATCTGCCTCTTGCCATGTTTCTGGAGACAGGCGATCTTGGCTACCCCGCATGGGGAGGCAGTAAAACCAGTGCCGCATCCAATGCGGATATCAAGTCCAGCCTTGGTCTTGGCATTGTCCGTTTCACCGAAAAGCCGGAAGAACCGCAGATTGATGCCTACGATTATGAGTACCGGGTCAACACAGATGTCATTACGGCGGTAAGGGTTAGCGGAGGTCAGTCTGATCCTGACAGGCCCACCCGTGTCAGCTTTAATATAGGCGGTCAAACCTATAACGTGGGCAATGTCTACTATCCGAGTGGCGACAGCCAGCTTGCGTGGATAAAATGGAAAACCCCTGATACTGAGCAGAATATGGTAATCCATGTCTCGGTGTCCGGTCCGGGTAGTACGGCTAAGACCAGCCTAAATGTGAAAATCGTTGACCTTAACAAGAACCCTCCGCCCAATCCTGTGGCTGATGACCGCAACGAAAGCTTCCGTGCCGCCGCTGTTCCAGGCAGAGCTGTGAAAAATGCTGCAAGCTGGAGTGTCTGGCGGCCTTGGTGGCAGGAATATTGGGTATGGCATAGTGATTATGACGATGAAGGAAACGATAACGGATATTGGTGTGATCACGGATGGTGGGAATTTGACCTGGATCGTTACAGCGCCAGTTTGACCTCTGCCATGAGCATCAAGTGTGATGATAAAAATCCGACTGCCAGCGGGAGGACGATGAAATCAGGCTATGGCATCAATCAGACCGTCACCGGAAGTATCAGCACCAACCAAAGTTCGGCGGTTACCCAGCCGCAGAATGCGGTCAGCTATTTCCCTGAATTTGGTTATGAAACCTATTGGCGACTTTTGGAGCGTATGAGTTCGGGCCGGTTTGAGTTTCAAAGAAACCTTTATTCCACCTATAAAAACCGTACCCATTTCAGCCCAATCTGGATGCCCGACGGAGCCTATACCGTCAATACATGGCTTATTGATGGATGGACGCCGAATGGAATGCTGTCAGCCAATCTTACAGACAACTTGACCATAAGGAGTAACTTGTGGCAGGACTGGCATATTGGCCCTAAGAAGCCTTAGCCATAAAACAGAAAAAGAATAAGGCCGCAGGAGCTATTCTGCGGCTTTGTTCTCAACTTTAGAAAGGTGGTCTCTATGAAAAAACAGCGAAAATTTGCTCTCATATTTTGTCTTGTTTTGCTGATCGCGCTTGCGTTTGGAACGACTGCATACGCCGCTCCAACCGGCGATGTGGCAGGGGCGATTGAGGGCACTTGGCGGGATGCCTCGGGGCAGATTAAAACCGTTGTCAACAAGGTAGTGTTTCCCGCCATTGACCTGATTCTTGCGGTATTCTTCTTTGCGAAACTCGGAATGGCATACTTCGACTATAGGAAGCACGGACAGTTTGAATGGGCGGCGCCAGCCATCCTGTTCGCTTGCTTGGTGTTTACCTTAACAGCACCGCTTTATATCTGGCAGATACTCGGAATATAAGAAATAATTGTGTTTCCATCAAAAAAATGATTTCTATTCTTTCTCCTTTTCCGACCCCAGCTCTTTCCCAAGCTCAAGCACAACGCCGTCGTCACCAGAGATAAAAAGCTCCTCTGTTTTTTGCTGCGCACGCTGAAGCAACGAAATGGCATCCGTCACATCGTTGAACAGCAAATCATACATTTTTCTGTAATCTGCCACGCAATTGACCTCCTAAAATTATTTCGGTGGCCACCGTTGTGTGGTATTGAAACTCTGAAGGAGCTGATTGTCAAGTTGTTTTTGAACTATTCTCAAGTATTACTCACTGCCCGAAATTTGGCAAACAAGTTTTTTATATATTGAGGGAGGTGAATCTCAAATGTTTATATGGGATTTCGTCCTTGGAACCGTGATGGATCAGATCATCGAATGGCTCTATGGACAGGTGGTCGGCTTTCTGGCCGACTTTTTTGCACAGATGGGAAACATGGGCGTGGAGCTGTTTGAAATGAATTGGGTACAGTCTATTGTCCTGTTTTTTTCTTATCTGGCTTGGGCGCTGTATGGAACCGGACTTGTGGTCTCGGTATTTGAAACCGGCATTGAGTACCAGCATGGCAGGGGCAGCGTGAAGGATGCCGCCTTAAATGCCCTCAAAGGCTTTATGGCGGTGTCCCTTTTTACAATTCTGCCGGTGGAACTGTTCAAGCTCTCGGTCAATCTCCAGAGCAGCATCACGGCGGGAATCACTGGCTATGGTGCCAGCTTTGGTGACCTTGCGGGAAACATCATTGCCGAACTTGGCAGCTCGCCGGATGTCGGCGGTGCTATGGGCTCCGGCGTCTTCGGAGGTCTGGCGGTCATTACAAGCCCCATCTTGATGCTCTTCATCATAATCATGATGGGATATGCAGTAATTAAAGTGTTCTTTGCCAACCTGAAGCGCGGGGGCATTTTGTTAATCCAGATTGCCGTGGGCAGCCTGTATATGTTCTCCGTTCCCCGCGGATATCTGGATGGATTTACCCAGTGGTGCAAGCAGATCGTCGGTCTGTGCCTCACCACTTTTTTGCAGGCCACCATCCTTGCCGCAGGGCTTATGGTACTGCGAACCCATGCCCTGTTGGGGCTTGGGCTGATGTTGTCAGCCGGAGAAGTGCCAAGAATCGCCGGAGCTTTCGGGCTGGACACCAGCACAAGGGCAAATCTGATGTCCGCTGTTTATACCGCACAGGCGGCTGTCAGTACCACCCGCACCATTGTGCAGGCAGTGGCAAAATAACTGAGAAAGGAAAAAGCATATGAAGATAATCTATGTGGCGTCCCCCTATGCCGGGGATATCCAAAAGAATACCGAGTTTGCCAAGAGAGCGTGCCGTCATGTGATGAATGAGGGGCATGTTTTTTTTGCGCCCCATTTGCTGTACCCGCAGCTCCTCAACGATGCCAATCCCCATGAGCGGCAGACTGGACTTGATATGGGCATTGCCATGCTGTCCCGCTGCGATGAGTTGTGGTGCTATGGCGAGCAGATCTCACCGGGGATGCGCCTTGAAATTGAAGAAGCAGGCAAACTCGGAATCCCGGTTTATCGGGTAATGGAACAGAAAAACGGCTTTGCCGTAGGCAAAGTAAAATACAGCGCACCGGCCGAGGCTCCCTCATTGGCAATGGGTATGGTCTGATGATGACGATGGGGAGCCTCTTTGATGGGATTGGAGGCTTCCCGCTTGCTGCTGTCCGTAACGGAATCACTCCTTTATGGGCAAGCGAAATCGAAGCCTTTCCCATCGAAGTGACGAAAATACGATTCCCCGAAATGCTCCATATCGGGGATATTACAAAGCTGGATGGAGCAACCCTGCCGCCCGTGGATGTTATCACGGGCGGCTCGCCCTGTCAGGATTTATCGGTGGCCGGCCAGAGGGCTGGCTTGGCGGGAGAACGCTCCGGCCTGTTTATGGATCAGGCGCGAATCACAAAGGAGATGAGAAAAGCCGATGAACAGCGAAATGTACCAGCTCACCTTGTTCGACCTCGATACCTCATTTGGGAGAATGTCCCCGGAGCCTTCAGCTCCGCAGAGGGGGAGGATTTCCGGGCGGTCATCGAGGAGATCGTCCGCATCAAAGACCGTACCTGTAATGTGCCTCGACCTGAGTCCGGGCGCTGGGAATCTGCTGGGGCTGCCATTTTGGGAGATGAATTCAGCTTGGCTTGGCGTGTCCTGGACGCTCAATTCTGGGGAGTCGCCCAGCGTCGCCGTCGCATCTTCCTTGTCGCAGATTTTGCAGGCACAAGTGCCCCCGAAATACTATTTGAGCAAGACCGCTTGTTTGGGGATACTCCGGAGAGCAGAAGCCAGGGGCAAGGAACTGCCACCCCAGCTCAAGGAGGCCCTGATGATACAGGCCGGAATTGTCTGACCCCATGGGATGTGCGGAGCCGCCACATCTTTGAGGAAACCGGAACATGGCCCTCCCTCTACAGCGGCGATGGCGGCGGCCATGGATACATTAGAACAGAAGAAAAAACGGCATCTGGATTTGACGGCTATAACGGTGATTTGACCGGGGAGCTGGCAGCTACCCTCGGCGTTAACTGCGGGATGTCTACCGGAAGAAACGGTGTAATCACATCAACCGCCTTTGCCGCGAACCAACGTGACGAGGTACGGGATCTGCACGATATAGCCGGAGCCATACAGGCCCAGCCGGGCGTGAAACAGCAGACATTCGTAGCGGATATGGAAAAAGTCAACGCCTTTCATGTGAACCAGAGAGATGAGGTCATCGACCTTGATGGCGTATCCGGCGCACTGCTGGCAACCCGTAATATGCAGATGCAGACCTTTATTACAGAGCCGCTGATCTGCCTAAACGATCACGGCGGGAAGCGGATGGATATTACCGAGGAAGTAACACCCACACTCCGTGCGGGCATGGGTGGGCATCCACCTCTCGTGGCACAGCCCAACTGCCTGAATGGATGGGACACCCAGCAAAGCCGTGTGTTTATACCAGAGGGAACTGCACCAACCCTTGCAGGTGCAGACGGCGGCGGGGGCAGAAATCCGGCAGGACTTGTGATGACCGCAGGCTTCTGTGGTCATGCCAGCGCCGAGGCCAGAGGAATCGGCTATCAGGCAGAGTGTTCTCCTACCATTAAAACTGGCACTGCACCATCGGTGCTTTGCCTCAACGATCAGGGCGGCAGCCAGATGCACTGCACCGAAGATATCACAGGAACTCTCCGTGCCCAGGAGCATGGGCATCAACCGCTGGTCATGGCAACCCAGCAAGGTGGCGCGGAAATTGGTGAGGGCATCTGCCCAACCATTACATCGGCCGCAGGAACCTCCGGCAACAACCAGCCTGTACTGTTCGAAAACCACCCCAAGGATGGCAGATACAACGGTCCCCTTGGCGTCGCACCAACCCTCGCTGCCCGGATGGGTACCGGTGGCAATAATGTCCCGCTTGTGGAAAGCCCTGTTGCTTTTTCTCTTGACTCCAAGGAATCCAACAGCATGAAATCAGCCAATCCCCACTCGGGATGCCGGGAAACGGATGTTGCCAGAACCATTGACACCACCAACCCCGACCCCAGTAAGAATCAGGGGGGCATCGCTATATTGCAGGAAAGTATCTGCATCGCAGGTAACACCATTGACCGGCAACCGGAGAACGGTGGCAACGGATTGGGCTGTCAAGCTGATATTTCCTATACTTTGACCGAAGCGGACCGCCATGCGGTGTGTGAACCATATCAAGAGGTTGTTGGGGCTCTCTGCCGCGGTGACGAGAAAGGCATCGGCAGCCAGTATGTCAGCCAGGACAAGTGCATCGTGGAAAACCGCAACCTCATCCGCAGGCTTACCCCTCTGGAGTGTGAACGGCTTCAAGGCTTTCCCGATGGCTGGACACTGATACCGGGAGCATCCGACTCCGCCCGCTACAAGGCACTTGGCAACAGCGTAGCGATACCATGTGTGGACTTTGTCCTCCGCGGTATCGCATATTTTTTGCAAAAAATTCATGAGGAACAGGAGGAAACACCCCCATGTACATCTACCCCGACAACTTAAAATCAAAGGCTACCCTGTGGCTGTGGGAGCTACGGGATATCGGCGTCATTGGCGTCGGATGCCTGATTTCTGTATTCGCTCTTTCCCAACTCGGTTGGCTGACACCTATCGTCTTGACGGCCCTCTATGCCTTTTTATCCATCCGTTTTGAGGATGTGAGCATCCTCGATTTTATCCGCTATGCCGCCGCTTTCTTTTTCGGAAAGCAGCAGACCTATGAATGGAGGGCGTAATATGAACAGAAAAAAGAAACAGGAGGCCAGGGAAAAAGCCTCCACTCGCCAGCTCATGGGCATTGAGGACATCACAGGCCACAGCCTTGTAACTCCTCACGGCGAGCTGGTATTTTTTATGATAAAACCCACTAACATCAGCGTACTGTCCGATTCCAGCATTGGGGTAAGGATTTATGCCCTTATGAATGTTCTGAAAGGCATCTCGGATATTGAAATACTGTGTCTGAACAGCCGGGAAAATTTCGAGGACAACAAGAGCTATCTGAAAGCCAGAATGGATGATGAGCAGAACCCTGTCATCCGTAAGCTGCTTATGCAGGATATGACTTCCCTCGACCGTATGCAGGTGCAGATGGCAACAGCGCGGGAATTTTTAATCATCATCCGTCTGCGGGGCGAAAAAGAAAAGGATGTGCATCCCTATCTTTCCCGCATTGAAAAGAGCCTCAAGGATCAAGGCTTCACAGCACGCAAGGCGGGCGAATCGGACATCAAGCGCCTGCTCGGAGTTTACTATGAGCAGAACGTGACAACAGAAAAGTATGAGGATTATGACGGAGAAAGGTGGGTGATATTTGGTGAGTAAAATCAGAAAAAAAGAAATACCGGAGGCTGAGCGAACGAAAATCAAGGACTTCCTCGACATGGTTGCGCCGGGTATCATTAAGTTTAATACGGACCATTTTGTGTGCGGCAACACCTATCGGTGTGTCTGGGCGCTCCGTGAATATCCGACTGCCACCGACGAGCAGGCCATCCTCCGCCATCTTGGAGAAAAGGACGGCGTAACCCTGCGCATCTACACCAGACAGGTAACGGCAGCCGAGGAAAAGAAAATCATCCACAATGCCGCCAATAAAAACCGCATGGATAAGAGCAACACCAATGACCTTCAGCAGACGGTCACGGCTGAAAGCAACTTGCAGGATGTGGTCACACTGATCTCCTCCATGCACCGAAACCGTGAGCCGCTCCTGCACTGTGCTGTTTTCGTCGAGCTGACCGCTCCCGATCCCGATGCCCTCAAGCTCCTCCAAACCGATGTGCTGACCGAGCTGGTTCGCTCAAAACTCAATGTGGATCGCCTCATGCTTCGCCAGCGGGAGGGGTTTCTCTCGGTCGGTCCGGCAGGACGGAATGTGTTCGGCAGTCAGTTTGAGCGTGTGCTTCCGGCAAGCTCTGTGGCAAACCTCTATCCCTTCAATTACTCCGGCAAGACCGACCCCCACGGCTTCTATCTTGGGCGGGATAAGTTCGGCTCGAATATCATTGCGGATTTTGACAAGCGTGATGATGACAAGACGAATGCCAATGTGTTGATCCTTGGAAACTCTGGTCAGGGAAAGAGCTACCTCCTCAAGCTCATTCTCTGCAACATCCTGGAGTCGGGCAAGGCTGTGCTTTGCCTCGATCCCGAGCACGAATATGTGGAGCTGCCTGAAAACCTTGGCGGCTGTTTTATCGACCTCATGTCTGGTCGGTATATGATCAACCCACTGGAACCAAAAACCTGGGATGAAGGTGGCAGCCCGGAGGATACCGATGCACCTCAGGCATTCCATGAATCCACCAAGCTCAGTCAGCACATCAGCTTTCTCAAGGATTTCTTCCGATGCTATAAAGACTTTTCCGACCGTCACATTGACGCCATTGAAATCATGCTGGGCAAGCTGTACGAAAAACACGGCATCAGCGACAGAACCGATTTCAGGAGGATGACGGCTGCGGATTATCCCATTTTATCCGACCTCTACGCTTTCATTGAGGATGAGTACAAGGGCTATGACAAAACCAAGCACCAGCTTTATACCGCCGAACTCTTGCAGGAAATCCTGCTGGGGCTCCACTCCATGTGCATGGGGGCTGAGAGTAAATTCTTTAACGGACACACCAATGTGGCCTCTGACCGCTTCATTGTGTTCGGGGTTAAGGGACTGTTGCAGGCCAGTAAAAATGTCAAGAACGCCCTGCTGTTTAATGTGCTTTCCTTCATGAGCGATAAGCTGCTGACCGAAGGCAATACCGTTGCCGGCATTGATGAACTGTACCTGTTCCTGACCAATCTGACTGCCATTGAGTATATTCGCAACTTCATGAAGCGTGTGCGCAAGAAAGAATCAGCGGTTATTTTAGCATCACAAAATCTTGAGGACTTCAACATTGAGGGTATCCGGGAGCTGACCAAGCCGCTGTTTTCTATCCCGACCCACGCCTTTCTCTTCAATGCAGGCAACATCGACAAGCAGTTTTATATCGATTCCCTACAGCTTGAAGAAAGCGAATACAACCTCATCCGTTTTCCTCAGCGTGGTGTCTGTCTCTACAAGTGCGGCATAGAGCGGTATAACCTTGCAGTCCATGCCCCTGCCTATAAGGAAAAGCTGTTTGGAAAAGCAGGCGGCAGATAATGAAGAAGGGAGAAAAAACCATGGACAGACTACAAAATCATAAGGAAACTAAGGCAGGTCTGCTGGATGATATGCTATCTTTTATCCGCTACACTCCAAATCGGGAAGCGGATATCTTGGCTTTTATGGAGAAATACCAGAAAGCCGAAAATGAGGAACGGCCCGAAATCTTAGACAGCCTGCGATGCTGCATGGACGGAAAGGAATACCCCAATCCCTACACAGGCGGATATCATTATACACCGGAGGATGTGTCCCTGATGGGAAAGATTTTAGACGAATATATTGACGATCTCATATTAGCTGAGGACGATCCCGCTGCAATCTCTGAATGTGTTCGGGATACGGTCTTAGAAATCAATGCCCTCAATGAGGAATGTGGCCGGTCTTTGATTGATACTTGGCGAAGGGAAAGGCTTTGTAGTTTTATCAACTCCGCCGCTGAAATAGCAGGGCTCCTACATGAAAAAGACCACACCCTGCAGCACAGGATGTGGTAAAGGCGGTGGTTAAATGGAGATACAGGGTCAGGATTTCGGAATTGAAATTGAAATGACCGGCGTTACAAGGAGCCGTGCCGCAGAGGTAATTGCCGAATATTTTGGCACAGCCAAGGAATATGAAGGTACCTATTACGATGTGTTTTATGCCCGTGACAGTGAGGGGCGTAAATGGAAAGTCATGAGCGATGCCAGTATTGACTGCCAGAGAAAAGAAGGCCGACGGAAAGTAAGTGCTGATAGAAGCTACAGCGTGGAACTGGTCAGCCCCATCTGTCAGTACAAAGATATTGAAGCTGTACAAGAGATGATTCGAAAACTGAGAGAAGCAGGCGCTTTTGTAAACTCCTCCTGTGGCATTCACATCCACATCAACGCCGCTCCCTTTGAAGCACCAAAGCTGCGCAATCTGGTCAACATCATGGCGGCCAAGGAGGATATGATTTATAAGGCGTTGAAGGTTTCAAGGGGCAGAGAAACAAGCTACTGCCAGAAAATTGACCCCGTCTTTTTGGAGCAGATGAATCGAAAAAAGCCTGCCACATTAGAGCAAATTAAACGTCTCTGGTACAACGGCGACGATGGCAGCCGTGAACATTATCATTCCAGCCGCTATCGCTGTCTCAATCTGCATAGCGTGTTTCAAAAAGGCACGGTTGAATTCCGTGCTTTTAATGGAGACTTGCACGCAGGAAAGATTAAAGCCTATGTCCAGTTCTGTCTTGCCATCACCGCACAGGCGCTTAACCAGCGGTCGGCAAGTCCAGTTAAAACCCAATCCACCAACGAAAAGTATACCTTTCGTGTGTGGCTTTTGCGGCTTGGCTTGATTGGGGATGAGTTCAAAACAGCCCGAAAGCATCTGCTGGATCACTTAGAGGGTTGCATCGCCTGGAAAGACCCGGCACAAGCAGAAAGACAAAAAGAACGGCTGCGGGAAAAGCGTGAAGCGGAGCGAATGCAAGCTGCGGAAGCAGAACAGCAACCAACTGAAGAAATTGTTTTGGAAGCGGAGGATGAAGAATCCCCCGCTTTTACTATGTCAATGTGAGGGAGTTCATATGAAAAATAAACTGTATATTGCCTACGGCAGCAATCTTAATTTGCCGCAGATGGCTGGGAGATGCCCCACCGCCAAGGTGGTTGGGGCTACTGCAATCAAGGATTATGCCCTTGTGTTTAGGGGAGGCAGGCATGGCGCAGTGGCGACGATTGAGCCTTGCAAGGGTTCTTCTGTTCCTGTTTTGCTGTGGAAAATCACCCCGGAAGATGAGGCTGCCCTTGATATTTATGAAGGCTTCCCACGGTTTTATGGCAAGGAAACCGTGGAGTTTTTGCTGGATGACAAGCCTGTTCCCGCTATGGTCTACATCATGACTCCGGGACACAGGCTGGGCTATCCGTCAGATTTTTATTACAATACCATACTTGAAGGTTATAAAAGTGCAGGATTTGACCCCTCTGTTTTAGAGCAAGCAATCGATTATACTGAGCAGCTCATGGAAAGCGAGCCGGAGCCGGAACAACAAAATCTGTTCGGCTTTGACGGCCTCAAATGGTGGTGATGACATGGCAGATCCCGCAACCATTACGGCTGTTGCAAAAGCCGCCGCTGCCGTACTCTCGGATGAACGCACCCGAAAAACCATCGGTTGGATTATCGCCGCCATCCTGTCTCCGCTCATCTTAATCATCGTGCTGATCTGCGCCCTGCTCTCCGGCACCGCAGATCACAACAACACGGCAGTAGATCTGTGCTTTCATGGCGGTGTGATTCCAGGAAGTATGCCCGCAGATTACAGGGAATACATCGGAGATATGCGGCAGAGCTTCACCCTCATAGACGGAGCCATCTCCACTGTCAACGCAGATATGGAGGACAGCAGCCTTGATTCCGTGCGAGTCAAGGCGATTTTTTATTCTCTATTCTTCGGCGCAGAATCTCCCTCCCGGCTGGAACACCGGAGATATGTGGACTGTTTTGTCACCTACGAGGAACGAACCCGCACCGTGGAAAATGAGGACGGCACAACCTCGGAAGAAACCTATACTGTGGCTGTTCCCATTCGGGAGCTGGCTGTGGTATACGCAAATATCACTTCAGCCATTGGCGTATCTGCCACCCATGAAAGCCAGGTCAATGCTACGGAGATATACTACCGTGTACTTTACGGCAGGCCGGCACCCACCTATGGCGATGCGTTCGACCAATGGTCGGATGGTCTGCCCCTATCGTCCGCACCGTTTATCGGAGCGGACGGTTTCTGTTCTCCGCTGGGTGAGGACTGGCGGAGCATGGTCACCTCGGAGTTCGGCTATCGCAAAGACCCATTCACAGGTCAGAAAAAAGGACATGGCGGCATTGATCTCGGCGCTCCAAAAGGCACATCCATCCGTGCAGCTTTGCCCGGCACAGTCTATGTAGTCCGCTATGCAAACAGCGGATACGGCTATCATGCGATGATCGATCACGGCGGCGGCTTCGTAACCTTATATGCCCACTGCTCCAAAATCTTTGCCACCGAAGGACAACAGGTGGAAGCGGGAACGGTGATTGCCGAGGTGGGTTCCACCGGCCGTTCCACAGGAAATCACTTGCACTTTGAAGTCAGGATTGGCGGAGAAAAGCAGAATCCAAGAAGCTATCTGCCATGATAAAAGAAAGGACGGTCTCTATAAAAGAAAACATGATCAGAGTATTGAAAATTGAGCCGGGGCAGGCGCCCTCAGTAAAGGAAATTCAAAATGACCTTACAAACCTGCAGGCGGAGGTAGGTGGCCTGATTGAATGTATCAGCTTTCCCAACGGCTGTGTTGTAGTCTGCAATGAGGAAGGTAAATTAAGAGGAATGCAGCCCAACAGACGGTTGGGCGCGGATATTATCTGCGGCCCGTTTCTTGTCTGCGACACCACCTATGACGGAGACTTTATCTCTCTCAGCAAAAGTAAAATTGCAGAATACTCCCAGCTTTTTTCCGAAATCCCTGCATTCAGCGGGCAGGAACCAGAGCTTGAACCCGGCATAACCTTTATCGGATTTCATTATTAAGGAGGCTCCACATTATGAAAAAAGAAGCTATCACCATACAGATGGACGCAGAAAAGCTCCGTGCGGTCAAACGCTATATGGAGAAAAAGGATGCAAATTTAGAAAAGGAACTTGGCAACTCTTTGCAAAAGCTTTATGAGAAATATGTGCCTGCTACCGTTCGGGAATATATTGATGAAAGCGCAAATGAAAAATCCCCTGCATCCACTTCACCCAAAAAGCAGAAAGAAAAAATGAGAGCAATCCCATCCTCGAATGACGCTCAAAACTCAGCGGAGCGTTAAGGCGCATGGCTCCCACCCCCAGTTGCCAACCTGTTGCCCCCTGTCAGCCCCTGTGTAAGCTTTTGCAGGGCGAGGTGGCAGGTTTCCCCACAGCACCAACTAAAACCAGTTGGGAGGGCTTTGTGGGGAGCAACATAAAACCACCATCCAACGAAAGGACTCAGAAAGCCCATGCGTTCTTCACGGTCGAAAAGATAGCAGGATAAAGGCGGGTGGTCGCGAGCGCCCTCCCGCCGTCCACTTCGCCCAGCAGTGCTGGGCGTTTTTGCACTTTCCCGTGAGGTGGTCGGATTCGGGCTTTGGCACGGTCAAGGTGGTCGGAATTTACGATAACGCAGGAAAGCAAAGAGATTTAGACGGTCACCTCATAGGTGGACGCACACGAAATGGAGGCTTTACCATGAAAAACAACAAGGAACGGACAGCAGTCTGGCTCTATCCCGAAACCATGGATCGCCTGGACGGCTGGCTGAATAAGGACAACTGCAAGAGCCGCAGCGAATTTATAGAAAAAGCGCTCTGCTTTTATATGGGCTACCTTGGCACCGAGGACACCTCCTCCTATCTTTCCAAGGCACTGCTCTCATCCATTCAGGGCACTCTACAGAAAACGGAAAATCGTGTAGCCAGCAATCTTTTCCGGCTGGCGGTGGAAATCAGCATGATGATGCATCTGCTAGCGACCACGCTCAACATCACGGACGAAGAACTACACCGGCTTCGCGGGCGCTGCGTTGCCGAGGTCAAAAAGACCAGGGGCAAAATTCGTCTGGACGATGCGGTGGAGTTTCAGAGCAGCCCTGAGATTGAAGAATAATGGCTCGAATTATTCTCAAGTGCCCTTATCTTAAGGGAAGCGAAAAAACCGCCGCCCATTTGAATAACCTCGTTAAATATATAGCCACCCGTGATGGCGTGGAGAAAATAAAGAGTGGCCGTGAGCGCTGGAACTCTACTAAAAAACAAAAGGAACTGATTACACAGATACTCAAGGAGTTTCCTGACACCAAAGATTTATTTGAATATGAGGATTACTGTGAAAATCCGAACCGGGAGAACGCCTCTGAGTTTATCACCATTGCACTGGAACAGCATCTTAATAAGATTGGCGACCGGGAAAAGTATTTGGACTATATCGCAAACCGTCCCCGTGTTGAAAAGTTTGACACTCACGGTCTGTTCACGGCTGGGGATGAGCCGCTGATTCTCAATCAGGTTGCGGATGAGATATCCGCATACACCGGAAATGTGTGGACGCCGATTATTTCCCTGCGCCGTGAGGATGCCGACCGGCTTGGGTATGACAATGCCCTTGCGTGGAAAGCCCTGCTTTCATCCAAAGCCATGGAGCTGGCTGAAAACCTGAAAATCCATCCTGATCATCTGAAATGGTATGCGGCATTCCACAATGAATCTCACCATCCCCATGTTCACATGGTCTGCTACAGCACCGTTCCAAAAGAGGGCTACCTCACCCGGCAGGGCATTCGCAATATGAAATCCTCTCTGGCAAATGAAATTTTCCGTCAGGAGCTCATTCCGCTTTACGCAGAAAAATCACAGTGGCGAGATGAGTTGAAGGAACAGGCTGTCCATTCCATGCAGGAACTGATCCGGCAGATGAAAAACGGAATCTTAGTGAATGAACGCATGGAGCAACTTATTACCCATCTGGCTGAACGCCTGCAGAATACCTCCGGCAAAAAGCAATATGGCTACCTCAAGGCAGACCTTAAAAATATGGTGGACGAAATCGTGGATGAGCTTGGAAAGGACAGTCGGATTGCAGAGGCTTACCGCCTATGGTGGGAAACCAGAGGCAGGATTGAATCCGTCTATACGGAAACACCCTCTGACCCGCCGCCCCTTTCCCGCTGTGATGATTTTAAGACCATCCGAAACATGGTCATTCAGGAAGCCCTTCAAATTAGCAGCGGCACCATAACCTTTGAGGAACCCGCATCTGTAGAAACCGCTCTGCCGGAGGATACCTCTGGCGATGATATTTCGCTTAATACTCATCCGGAGGATGAAACCGCAGAGCCGGTATATGATTTCGAGGAACAGGCATTCCGTCAAAGGTCCAACGGCAAGCGCAAACCCTCCGATTCATGGTGGACAGACGAGTACAAACTGGCAAAGAAGTATCTGCACGGCGATGAGGATGTCGAGATCCCGCAGGACTTCGAGCAAGCACTCGCTCTGTTTCTTGCGGAAGCGGAAAACAGCAATCCCCTTGCCCTATATGACCTTGGCCGTATGAGCGCCGATGGGCTTGGCTGTGAAGCGAACAATGAGGAATCACACCGCTGGTATGCAAAAGCCCTTGCTGGTTTTCATGCAGCAGAGGAAGAAAAACCGTGGAGGTACACAGAATACCGCATCGGGAAAATGTATGCCGCAGGGCTTGGTACAGAGCAAAATTATCTGCAGGCGGCAGACTGGCTGACTCTCTCAGCCGATGAGAAATATAAGTATGCACAATATTCCCTTGGTGGTCTGTATTACCATGGCAAGGGTGTAGAGCAGGATCATGGGCAGACATTCCGGCTCTATACTCAGGCTGCAAACCAAGGCTTTCCTTATGCCAGCTTTGAGCTTGGAAAAATGCTGCAGGATGGAATCGGCTGTGAAAAAAATCAGGAATATTCTAACCGCCGATTTAAGGAAGCCTTTCATGGCTTCGCTGATCTGGAACAGAAAAGCTGTGACGATAAACTCCAATATCGTCTTGGCTGGATGCTCTTAAACGGAGTTGGCACTGAGAAGGATATCCCCGCGTCAAAAAAATACTTTGAAAAAGCCGCAACGGTGGGCAATCCCTTTGCCTGTTACCAAATTGCCAAGCTGATCCTATCTGAGCAAAATGCCAGCCCGGAGGTTGTAGGAAAAACCCTGGGCTATCTCAGGCAGGCTGTGGATGTCCAAAACCCCTATGCCGCATATTTTCTTGGAAAACTCTATGAAAAGGGGAACCATGTTCCGCAGAATACTGCTGAAGCAATACGACTCTTTCGCCTGTCGGCCGAGATGGATAATGAGTATGCGGCATATCGGCTCGGAAAGCTCTATCTTGGGGGCGAAGGCGTCCTCAAGGATGTGGAGGAAGCTCTGCGCTGGCTAAACTTCGCCGCAGACAAGAAGAATCAGTTTGCGGAATACGCCCTTGGCATCCTCTATTTCAAAGGAGAAGATGTTACAAGGGATATTCCGAAAGCCCTGGAATACTTGAAACGGTCCGCTGTACAGAGCAACCAGTTTGCACAGTATCGGCTGGGCAAGATTTATCTCATGGGCGAGGATGCACCAAAGGATGTGCCAGCAGCTCTGCAATATTTGAATGCAGCCGCCGAACAAGGAAATCAATATGCACAGTACACCCTCGGAAAGCTGTATCTGATGGGGAAGGATGTTCCAAAGGACAAGGATACTGCTGTCCGCTGGTTTACCCTCGCAGCGGATCAGGACAACATCTACGCTCAGTTTTTTCTCGACCACATGGACAGCTTCAAAGACCCCTCTGTCCTGCTGGCGGGCACACGGCTTCTGCATCACATGAGCCGTGTTTTTGCAGACAACGCCCCGCCGATGAACCCCTCCGGTCCTCAGATTGACCGCAAACGGCGGCTTAAGCTCTGTGAGAAAAAGCGGGCAGCAGGTCATGCCAGGGGCGACCATGAACAGACCATGTCATTATAGCGATTGGAGGATATCATGAAAAAGCAGAAACAAAAAATCAAACAGCAGCCAAGCAAAAATAGGATGAATCAAAACTGGCACCGGGCAAAAAAACGCTCGGTGCTTTTTTATCGAATCGGCTGCCGCAACAAATAGGAGGTGTTTCCATGGGTGTATATATTCACTTTACAGATGACCAAAAGTACCGTGCCAACAATGTAGACCTTGTGGATTTTCTCCAAAGACAAGGTGAAAAGCTTCTCCCCAGCGGCCGTGAGAAGCGATTGGACTCTGACCGCAGCATCACCGTCCGAGACAATCGGTGGTATGATCATTCTGCGGAAAGCGGCGGGTTTGCCATTGATTTAGTGCGGCAGTTCTATGGGTTGTCTTATCCTGAAGCCGTGACCATGCTGCTGGGTGGTGAACAGGGTGAAATCTACAGACCGGCTAAGGCAAAGAAAGAGGAACCCAAAAAACCTTTTGTACTTCCGCCGGCGCATGAGGATATGCGGCGTGTCTATGCATATTTAGTTAAGACCCGTCTCATCGACCGGGAGGTGGTCGGTTTTTTTGCAAAACAAAAGCTGCTGTATGAATCCTGCGAGAAATCCAAGGACGGCACTAAGAAGTATCACAATGGAGTCTTTGTAGGTATCGATGAGAAGGGCGTTGCCAGGCACGCTCATAAGAGAGGGCTCTATACCGAAGGGGCTGGCTTCAAGGGAAATGTGGATGGCTGCGATCCTCGGTACAGCTTTCACTGGATCGGTGAAAGCGATGTACTGTATGTTTTTGAAGCTCCGGTAGATATGCTCTCGTACATCACGCTCTACCCGAGAGAGTGGCAGCAACACAGTTATGTAGCACTCTGCGGTGTTGGAGGGCAGGCAATGCTATGGATGTTGCAACAATACCCGCAGCTCCGAAAGGTTGCTCTTTGTCTCGACAACGATGAAGCTGGACATAAGGCAAGTGAACGGCTGAAAAGTCAGCTTTCGGAAAAAGGCTATACACCGGAGAGAATTTTCTCACAGGGCAAGGACTGGAATGACGATTTAGCAGCGGTGGCGCAGCAAACTCGGAGCAGCTTTGAGATGCGGATGGTATAGAGAAAAGACAAGGCGTTCTCCAATTGTTCCACCTTCACTTCAAAAGCGCAATGTATTTGGGAGTGTAGATTATGCCTTAAAGGTTGTGATATTGCCTGCAAAACTGCACTGACGAAGAATGGGTTCAAATCGGTCAGGGTCTCCGTTTCCTCGGTCATGAAGATGCCAAGTTATTCTTTTGGTATCAAGTATCTTACAGATTTCTTTTATATAGCAAAGATCAACTGCAGAAAGCGAAAAACCCCATGAAAAAATATTTTCAATGCTATGGTGTTTTAGACTTGCGAAAAATAGTGTTTGATCAAGAATTTGCTTTGTTGGTTTCCGAAGGGAATCATGGATATCATCGATTCCTTCCATTCCAAAATCATAGTCTGATTCATAAGCATCCTCAAAGTCATCCTCTGAATAAGGAGCCGCAGATAAGTGGGGTTTTTCCACACCATGGCCAATGACAATGTTCTGATCCTGAACGCCGTGTATATGACAAATTTGTTCAGGTGGGATATTATAAATGTCTTCAAGAGTTTTTGTATAGTTAAATGTCAGGAAAACGCTTGAATTTTTCAAAGCATCCGTTAAGAAACCGTTGCGTAAAATGTTAGCCGGATAGGTAATTGTATGAACCCATTGGGAAAATAATTTTGAAAACGCATAGGCATTGAAATGTAATGTGGATGTGAAATCCTCCCTTGCGTACGCTGTTTTCCAAAGATCAACTTCCCCATCTTTGCCTATTACATCATTAATGTCATCAAATAATAACTCCCAATCTATTTTTCCAAGAGCTTTTTCAAAGTTTGCCCAATCATCTCCGACAGTTTCATTTATACAATAAAACAAAAAAGATGCAAGTGCCTCATCAGAGATGTACATTTCTCCCTTTGGCATCTGAGTAGCATCAGACACAATGAAGTTATCAATATCCTTAGATTCAGGATATTCCTCAATCAACCATTCTTTGAAATTATTATATGACGTGAGCATATTATGCCCACGGTCAAACCCGTTTCCTATTATAAAAAGGTTGTTTTTCAATGCCTATTTCTCCCCACAAATGTTGTCTTTGTTTGATCAAATTTGTAGCTTATTTTATCACAGAACATTCCAAAGAAGAAAGGAGAATCTCATGCCCTCCCAAGTCTATATCTTAATTGCAGCGGCCGCCGTGATGTTTTGTGTCATCGGCGGCCTTTCTCTTTTAGCACACTATTACACACTTAGCGGAATCAAATCCCGCACAGTAGGTGACGGCCAGCATGGTACCGCACGCTTTTCCACCAAGCAGGAGATCAAAAGCATCTATAAGCACATTCCGTTTCGACCGGAGCTTTGGCGGCAGGGGCATTGCCTCCCCGCTACAGATGAGCAGGGCATCATCCTCGGCAGCACAGGAGCCAAGAACAAAGTGACGGCACTGGTGGATACCGATGATGTCCACTGTCTTATGATTGGCGCCTCTGGCGTAGGCAAGACGGCCTTCTTTTTATATCCAAACTTGGAGTACGCCTGCGCCTCCGGCATGAGCTTTTTGACCACTGACACCAAGGGAGTGCGCCCAGATAGGGTGCAATAAGAAGTAGAAAACTGAGTTTTACTCAGTTTGGCACTATCCCTCACGGTAACGAGGGAAACGGCCTGCCTAACCGAAAAGCGAAAGCTGACACGGGAAAATAGCATGGCAGGAAAGCGGTAAGTCACTCTATACACAAGGGTGCGACTGAATCGCAACGTTAAGCAGATATGAGGATAAAACTATAGAATGTTGAATACGAGTTTCAAGTCCCTGTTGTGTCCGGGCGGAGGAAAGTGTATGTAACTGCGATAAATCATCGTGGTATCAACCTCTGATATGAATACCATTACATTTCTCCTTTGTGTGATGGGTTACCAATCATTCATATGACGAGCCAGAGAACTGGCATAAACGAAACGAAAATATATCCGACAATCTGCATTTGCCAACTTATTGTACTAACTGGGGATTGCCTAAATTGGAACGCTTATTTGAGCTATGCGAAATGCCCTCACGGGTGATAAATCCTAAGTCCTCAAAAGACAAGGGAGATGACGCTGAATATCCAACATGGCAACGGAGCCGCCATAGTAGTCCGCGAACCCTGAATTGACAGGGAAAGTCGTAAAATCGGATGCAGGTAATTCTGCTCACATGGCGAAGGGCGGCAGTTATTGCGTTCTAAAATCGAAAACTTGATTAGGGAGGAAAACCTCACATGAAACCAACAATAGAGATTTTAGAGAACATCAGTGAAAATTCAAGGAACAACAAAGAGGAAATCTTCACAAGACTCTACCGCTATCTATTAAGACCCGACCTGTATTATCTTGCGTACAAAAATCTTTACTCCAACAAGGGCTCTACAACAAAAGGTGTAAATGATGATACCGCAGACGGATTCAGCGAGGAAAAAATCAGCAGAATCATTGCGTCTTTGGCTGATGAAACCTATGCACCGAATCCCGTCCGCCGGGAGTATATCCAGAAGAAACAGAACAGCACCAAAAAACATCCGCTGGGAATTCCTACATTTACGGATAAACTCGTGCAGGAAGTGCTGCGAATGGTATTGGAAGCAGTATACGAACCAGTATTTTCACAGCATTCCCATGGATTTCGCCCAAAGAAAAGCTGTCACACCGCCCTGAATTCTTTGAAAAAGGAATTTACAGGCGCAACATGGTTTGTCGAGGGTGATATAAAGGGCTGTTTTGATAACATCGACCATCACGTTCTGGTAAATATCATCAACACCAAAATCAAAGATGCACGTTTGATTAAACTCATTTGGAAATTCTTGAAATGCGGATATATGGAAAGCTGGCAGTATCATGCCACCTATTCCGGCTGTCCGCAGGGCGGCATTGCCAGCCCAATTCTTGCAAACATCTATCTGAATGAGCTTGATAAATTTGCGAAAACAACGGCTGAAAAATTCTACAAGCAAAAAGACAGTGCGTACACCAAAGAATACAACAAAATTTCCGGATTGATAACAAAAGTAAAAAAGCAGTTGAATACTGCCACAGGGCAGGAAAAGACGGATTTGTTGAAACAGCTCAAAGCACTGAAAAGCGAACGGATGAAAACACCCTGCGCACCCAAAACCGATAAGGTGATGAAGTATATTCGCTATGCGGATGATTTCATCATCGGAGTAAAAGGTGATAAATCTGATTGCGAATGGATAAAGCATCAGTTTGCAGAATTTATTAGCCAATCCCTGAAAATGGAGTTGTCAGACGAAAAGACCCTAATCACGCACAGCAACCAGTACGCAAGATTCTTAGGTTATGATGTTCGGGTAAGAAGGGATAATTCGGTGAAACCGAGCGGCAATCATGTTCAACGGACTTTAAATGGCAAAGTTGAATTATGCGTTCCGTTTGCGGACAAAACCATGCCGTTCTTATTCGATAAGTCAATTATCAAGCAGTCACGGGATGGAAAAATCGAGCCAATCGCAAGAAAATACCTTTATGGATGTACGGATTTGGAAATCGTATCAGCATACAACTCCGAGCTTCGGGGTGTGTGTAATTATTACGCATTAGCCAGCAATTTCAACAGATTGTGCTATTTTGCCTATCTGATGGAGTATAGCTGTCTGAAAACCCTTGCGGGAAAGCATAAAAGCACCAGCAGAAAAATCCGCAGTAAATATCGTGACGGTAATGGCGGCTGGGGCATACCCTATAAAACCTCAAAGGGGATAAGAATTCGGGAATTTGCAAAATTCATGGATTGCAAGGACACGAATAGCTTTAATGATGTGGTAATTGACTTTGCCGTCAGACATGTCGGTACGAGGACAAAGTTCGAGGACAGGCTGTCCGCAAGAGAATGCGAATTGTGCGGAAAAACAGATACGGCTCTTGAAATCCATCATGTGAATAAAGTGAAGAACCTCAAAGGCAAGAAATTCTGGGAAATGATGATGATAGCAAAGAAACGCAAAACGTTAGCAGTATGCAAAGACTGTCATCATAAAATCCACCACCCTTGAAATTACATTGATTAGTAATAATGGCGAGCCGGATACATCGAGAGGTGTACGTCCGGTTCTGGGAGGGGTTTGGGCAAACCTGATACAGAAATGTGTTAAGGCGGCTCTTTCCTACTCTACGACTTATACAGAAATTATGGAGCCATTGCCCGTGATTATTACGGCTACCATGTGGCGGTCATCGATCTCCGAAACCCCACCCGCTCGGACGGCAACAATATGCTTCATCTGGTCAACACCTATATGGATCAGTACCTTGCCGATGAAAAGAACCTTGTATCAAAGGCAAAAGCGGAAAAGTACGCAAAGATTATCTCCAAGACCATCATCAACGCCGGCGGTGAGAATTACGGACAAAATCAGTTTTTCTATGATGCCGCCGAAGGACTTTTGTCCTCGGTGATTCTGCTGATTGCCGAATATCTGTCCCCCACTGAGGTGGATGGGAAAAAGGTGGACTGCCGTCATATCATCAGTGTGTTCAAACTGGTACAGGATTTATTAGCACCCAGCAAAGTAAAAGGAAAAAGCCAATTCCAGCTCCTGATGGATAAACTGCCAGCCGACCACAAGGCCCGCTGGTTTGCGGGAGCTGCCCTCAATTCCGCAGAGCAGGCCATGGCATCGGTGCTCTCCACCGTACTATCCCGTTTAAATGCCTTTCTCGACTCCGAGATGGAACAGATACTCTGCTTTGAAACAGCTATTGATGCGGAGAAGTTCTGTAATGAAAAATCCGCACTGTTCATTGTGCTTCCCGAAGAAGATCTGACTAAGTATTTTATGGTATCCCTTATGATCCAGCAGCTTTACCGTGAAATCCTTGCAGTAGCCGATGAAAACGGAGGAAAGTTGGAAAACCGTGTGATGTTTTACTGTGATGAGCTGGGAACGCTTCCGGCTATTGAATCGCTCGAATTAATTTTCAGTGCCTCACGCTCGCGCCGGCTTTCTATGGTGCCCATCATACAGTCCTTCGGTCAGCTCGAAAGAAACTATGGTAAAGAGGGTTCGGAGATCATCGTAGACAACTGCCAGGACACCATATTCGGCGGTTTTGCCCCAAACAGTCAGACCGCAGAGGTGCTGAGTAAGGCGCTGGGTAACCGCACCGCCATGAGTGGCAGCGTGAGCCGGGGAAAAAATGACCCCAGCCAGTCCCTGCAGATGATGGAGCGCCCCCTTATGACACCGGATGAACTGAAATCTATACCCAAGGGCAGCTTTGTCGTCATGAAAACCGGCACCCATCCTATGAGGACAAAGCTGAGGCTGTTCCTTGATTGGGGCATTCGTTTTGGAGAGCCTTATACAGTGGAGGAAAAAGCACACCGGAAAGTGGTCTATGCCGATAAGAACACACTGGAGGAAAACATCGTTCGCAAGCACATGGCGTACATCATGGTGGATGAAGATACCGGAGAGATTTTAGATCCACCAGCCGGAACAGGAACCCTTCATACCCCGATAGCAGAATCCGCTGAAAATGCTGTGCGCCGCCGCACACTCAAAACCTAAAGGGGGAGATATTCATGAGTTACTTCAACCATATCTACACCGCCTCGCCCGATGAGCTTCCCCACCGGGCGAGAACTGTTTATATATATCTGTGTGACCGTGCCGGAAAAAACGCAGACTGCTGGCCTGCTGTAAAAACCATAGCCGCTGATTTGCAGCTCTCACGCAGCACTGTCAAGCGTGCACTGCATGATCTGGTCAAGGTGGGGCTTATTGAAAAAGAACCTCGCTATCGGGAGAATGGGAGTAATACTAGCAACAGGCTTATTTTAAGAAAATAACAGGCTGCAGCAAAGGGAAAAGTCGGATTTTCCGCCAAGGGGAAGAACTGTCTTTTTGCTGAACCCAGGTGCGGTTCAGTGTGGACCCACCAGAACTTCCCACTCTAAGAAAGGCTTATTACAGAAAAAGAATACAGTATATCTTTTTATGTTTTAACGGTCAGTCAACTACGAAAGAATAATGACTTAACCTCTGGGCGATTATTCGAACTATTTGGAGTAAAAGCAAGTTTAAAAGTGGAGACAGCCTACCCTATTTTCTCTGTTTCTGAAGATATGCAATGTGCTTGAAACTTAAACAGATATGTGCAGGAAGATTTAGTGGATCAGAATTCGTTAATCAGATATATAACTGCGAAGAGCGATGATAGTTGCAGACTTGTAGACAAAAAATTAGGTTTGCAACTTCATAAGGTTTAACTTGGGATAGGTAATAGAAAGCCTTGACCGAATCGGTTTATTATGGTATTATCATATAAACCGATTCGGTCAATATGATAATGAGGAGGCAATGACATGGAAAAATTTTTGAATTTACCTGTAGAAAAACAAAATTTAATTATTGATTCTGCATTAAAAATCTTTGCAATGCATGGATATAAGAAAACATCCATTAGTGATATAGCCAGTAGTGCAGGTATTTCCAAAGCAATGGTATTTCATTATTTTGGTACAAAGAAGGAGCTGTACTTATACTTGGTCAACACTTGTGTGGGTAGCATTAGCACCGAGGTTGTAGAGAAATTTGATGAGAGTATGACAGACTTATTTGATCGGATTGCATATACATCCAAGCTTAAAATGAATTTGATGAAAAAGCATCCTTATGTCTCTTCGTTTATTCAGAGTGCCTATTTTGAAAATGATGATGAAGTTAAGGAAGAACTAAAAACGATTTTCAGCAAAGGCTACGGCAGAACCATCGGAAAGAAAATGGCTTTTGATGGTGCAGATTTTTCAAAATTCAAAGATGATGTTGATCCAAACCTTGTTATGAACATGATTGACTGGATTTCCGAGGGATATATGAGCAAAATGGCAGGTGTGGGAGAAAGTGATCTTGATGAATTATATAAGGTGTTTGAAGAATGCCTGAAACTTTTTAGAAGAAACTTTTATAAGTGATTATTAAAAATGAAGGAGGGAAAGTTTTATGAATTCATATGTGCTTAGTTTTCAGGAGATCGATAGACATAAGCTCATGGCAGTTGGGGGTAAAGGCGCCAACCTTGGAGAATTATCCAGAATTGAGGGAACACGAGTACCGGAGGGCTTTTGCATTACGACCGAAGCATACAAAAAAATAATCAACGAAACACCGGAATTAGACTCATTGTTGGAGCAATTGTCCCTGCTAAAGGCAGAAGACAGACAGAAAATCAGTGAAATCAGCGGAATGATTCGCAGGGTTATTGAAGGAATCATTATTTCAAAGGACATTGAGGAAGAAGTCCTTCATTATCTCGCAAGGTATGGTGAGAACAATGCTTATGCCGTGCGTTCCAGTGCCACAGCGGAGGATCTTCCTACGGCCTCCTTTGCAGGGCAGCAGGATACTTATTTGAATATCAAAGGAAAAGATTCGATTCTTAAGCATATCAGTATGTGCTGGGCATCACTGTTTACCGATCGTGCAGTTACCTATCGCATCCGCAATAACTTCGGTCACAGTAAGGTCTATTTATCTGTCATTGTTCAGCGGATGGTATTCCCCCAGGCATCAGGGATTATGTTCACAGCAGATCCCGTCACCTCCAACCGGAGGGTGTCATCAATAGATGCCAGTTTAGGGCTTGGTGAGGCGCTGGTCTCCGGCTTGGTCAATGCAGATATCTATAAAGTAAGAGAAGGCAGAATCGTCGATAAAAAGGTTTCTACCAAGAAACTTGCTATCTACGCCATAGAAGAGGGCGGTACGGAAGAAAGAGAGATTGAGACTGAACACCAGAATATGCAGACCCTGACAGACGAACAGATTTTACAGCTGGAGCGCATGGGAAGAACCATTGAGTCCTATTTCGGGAATCCACAGGATATCGAATGGTGCCTTTACGAAAATAAGTTTTATATTGTTCAAAGCCGTCCCATCACCACCTTATATCCTGTATCGGAGGTAAAGGACGATAAGAACCATGTATATATCTCCTTTGGTCATCGACAGATGATGACTGAAGCCATGAAGCCATTAGGACTGACAATTTTCCAGGAATGGATGAAGCGAATAACTGGTTCAGAAATGCCTGAGATGGGCGGAAGGCTTTATATGGATATATCCAATGAGCTTGCTTCACCTTTGATGTCCAAATTTTATTTAAAAAGCCTTGTGACAGTAGATGTTTTGATGCAAAAGGCCTTATACAATTTGATGAAACGAAAGGATTTTGTCAAAAATTTATATCGTGGTAAGACTTCTAAATCTGGAGCTTCCATGTGGCTGAAATGGGGTATTGATACCGTCAAAACCTATCGCCGAAACGACCCAGAAATCCTTAGAACCCTGATTGCCCAAAACGAAGCCTTCATACACAGCAGAGAGTTAAAATTTGCAAATTTATCAGGGATTGAATTGTTTGACTTTATACTCAAAGATTTTGAAGAAAGAAAGAATACACTTTTTAAAGGGTATGGAGCTGTTTTTTCGGGAGCCTACGCCTCATCATGGCTCAATAAGAACTTGCAGAAGTGGCTGGGTGAAAAGAATGTAGCGGATGTTCTCGCTCAATCGATATCAAATAATGTTACATCCGAAATGGGACTTGAACTCTTGGATGTAGCGGATGTCGCAAGGCAGTATCCAGAGGTTATTGAATATTTTGAGCAAGCAAATGACGATACCTTTTTTGACGACTTGATGAAATTGAAAGGCGGAAAAGCTGTAGCTGATTCAATTAAGTCCTACCTTAAAAAATACGGTATGCGCTGTTCTGCAGAAATTGATATAACCAGAACTCGGTGGAGTGAAAAGCCGACAATACTCCTTCCAATGATTCTCAATAATATCAAGGCCTTCGGCCCCAATGCCCACAGCGTGAAATTTGAACAAGGTCTGCAAGAAGCAAGGCAGAAGGAACAGGAGATATTAAGTCGTCTGGAACAAATGCCTGGTGGAAAAAGTAAAGCCAAAAAGACAAAGAAGATGATAAGTGTTTTACGAAATTTTGCTGGTTACAGGGAATACAACAAGTATTCACTTGTCTCTTATTTATGGATCATTAAGCAGGCTTTGTTGAAGGAAGCCGATAATCTGGTGCAGAAAGGTGTTATTCGTGAAAAGGAAGATATCTATTATCTAACATTTTGGGAACTCTGGGAGGCTGTTAAGACAAATCGGTTAGATTATAGCCTTATAACAAAAAGAAAAGAGGAACATGAGGTTTTTGAGAAGCTGACACCTCCCCGTGTCATTACCTCCGAGGGTGAAGTGATATCCGGTGAATACGACACAGGCAATATTCCCCAAGGTGCTTTAGCCGGTGTGCCTGTCTCATCCGGAATCATTGAAGGCCGGGCACGAGTCATTTTAAGAATGGAGGATGCCGACATAGAGGAAGGTGATATTTTGGTCACCGCCTATACGGACCCCAGCTGGACGCCGGTGTTTATATCCATTAAAGGTTTGGTGACGGAAGTGGGCGGCATGATGACTCATGGTGCTGTGGTTGCCAGAGAATACGGTTTGCCTGCAGTAGTAAGTGTGGAAGATGCCACCAAGTTGATTAAAGACGGACAAAGAATACGGATAAACGGGACAGAAGGCTATGTGGAACTTCTGTAGGGTGCTGAGATGATGAATAGAAAAAAGAAACCTCTAAATACAAATTTTATATTCTTAATGCTGGGGAGAATGGCGTCAGATACCGGAACAGGGATACAAGCGATCATTATACCTTTGTACATTATCGACACCGGTGGCTCGGCGGCGACAGTAGGCCTATTTTCCTTCCTGTCTCTGATACCGATTATATTGATTTATCCCTTTGCCGGTGTTGCCGGAGACAGGCTGAACAGAAAGAGCATTATGGTGGGAACAGATTTAGCCAATGGCTTGATAATACTGGGTTTGGCTTTTGCTGCCTATTCGGGGAAAATGAGTTTGGCTTTACTGTTTGCGGTGCAGGTTCTGACATCCATATTATACGGCTTTTTTGATCCGGCTACCAAAGGTATGCTGCCCCAATTAGTGCCGCATGAAGAACTGACAAAGGCTAACTCAACTGTCGCATCACTTAGGATTTTTTCCAGTTTGCTAAGTCCTGTGATTGGTGCCGCTGTCTATGCAAGCCAAGGAATTGCGATGCTATTTTTAATCAATGGAATTTCATTTTTATTATCAGCTGGCAGTGAAATGCTGATTAGGTATAAACATGTCAAACGAAATTCAGTCGTTGGTGTATCAGGGTTGACAAGGGATTTATCTGAGGGTGTCAGATTCGTTTTGAGTAATAAAGTGATTGGTAAATTATGTGTTCTTTCCCTGATTATACTGGCTTTAATACAACCGATATTTTCTGTTGTGCTACCGCTGTTTTTCAGAACCCGTCTGGAATACTCAGACCCTCAATACGGTTACCTCCAGGTAGTCATTGTATTTGGAACACTGCTGGGCAGTATTTTAGTTGGGGTGCTGTTTAACAAAGGGAAGGAAGTAACCAAAGCGCTGCTTGCAGGCTGCAGCCTTCTCATGGGTACAATGCTGGCGTTTACAGCTTTATTATTTCCACAGACCATATCGGCACTGGGTAATGGTACGATGATATATTTCGCCTCGTTTGCAGTAATTCTAAGCCTGCTGAGTGTTGCGATTATCTTTATAAACGTCCCAACGCAGACTATTATTCAAAAGGAAACTCCTAATGAATACTTGTCCCGTGTGTTCTCAATCGTTGGAATGATCAGCAAAGGTGGCATGCCTTTTGGCGCTTTAATTTATGGACTTGTTCTTAACAGGGTTGAAGTTCATTGGACGATACTATTCGCTGCATTATTGACAATTTTAATTTCAGTTAGGTTTATTGTCTCGTTCGTAAGAGTTTATAGCCAAGAATAAAATGGGTGTGATTGTATGCACTATAGGAGGTCGTAATGGAGGAAATAGAATGGATATTATGCCCTGTTTGCAAAAGTAAGACTCGACTTAAAATACGGAAAGATACGGTGCTGGAAAACTTCCCTTTATTTTGTCCGAAATGCAAACAGGAAACCATAATTACAATACGAGAATTAAATATGTCTGTTATTAAAGAGCCAGACGCTAAGACGCAGAGCCGATAACCCGTAGATTTATGGAGGTTATCGGCTCTTTCTTTTTTGGTAATGACATCGCTTTGGATCAAGATGTCCACTTAACTGTTACTGCTGGATTTGGATAGGCAAATAGTCACAACAAAATAACAAAGCCAAGGGCAAACTCGATGAAAATCGGGGACGCAAAGCCATAGGGTCTACGGCGTTTTATAAAACGCTACGATAGCCTGGTTGCCAAAAACCATGCGGAGCCTGCCCTCAATATTTACTGAGGGCAGGCTCCTCGTATATCTGTACGTTTTTGTCATAAAAGCAGGATATTGGGATACCGGCTTTCGCCTTGCTCCGGCGAAAGGGGTATCCTATGAGATTTTATACTTATAAGAGGTGGAAATAGAGCAGACAAAGCCCATACATATTGCTCACCACCCAAACAATTTCATATTATAATTTTGAAAAAGTCAGCATTTTGCCATAGGCGCAGTGCTGACTTTTTTCTTTCGACAAGAAAACTGCGTTATTCCCATATATCCCCATATTTTGAGCTTAACAGTACGCAGACGATTGAACCGCACTGCCGATCACCTCCGCTTCTGACTTTTTGACTCACTATCAAAATTTCAGAAAACGGAGGACAAGCCATATGGCAGAAAAGAAAGAATATCGAATCAAGGTGCAGGGGCAGCTTGTGCCAGTCAGTGAAGAAGTATATTTGACCTATTACCGCATGAAACGTCGCGAAACCTATCTTGAAGAAAGGGATACGACAAACGGCGTGTTTTATTACAGTGCTTTAGATACCGAAGGAACTAATGGAGAGGATGCAATTCCGGACCGATCTTCCTCTCCGGTGGAGGACTTGGTAATGGACAAGCTCATCTCAGAAAAGCTTCACCGGTGTTTTACCCAGCTTGCCAAAGAGGAACAGAAACTCATCTTCACCCTGTTTTTTCAAAATAAAAGTGAACATCAACTGGCAACAGAAACCGGTATTCCCCGCATGACAATCCATAACAGGAAGAAGCGGATACTGGCTCGATTGAAAAAACTTTTGGAAAATTAAAAAATAATTTGGTCCAACCCCCTCACTATTTCGGCTTAGTAGTGAGGGGGTTTTTTATTTCCCCTCAATGATCTTTGAAAATTTCATATCCGATGACCTGAATACATTAGCTGACGGACCCCGAAAGGGAAAAGCGACTCCGAGGATGCGCCAAGACCACCTGTAGGACGGTGATGAGAACATGAAAGCACATGATGCTTCTTCTTTCTGTTCGTGATTTCTCATTTTCCAGCCTATCAAAGACGGCCAAATAAGGTGCAAAGCGGTACCCATCCGACGGTCAAACAGGCTGTGGCAGCCTGTCTCGCAATGACCCCGTCAGCCTATCATGATACTTCTGTCCAGTCACAGCCCCCACAAGACCTGGGGATCACGCAATGAGGGCAGCCGGCAGAGATCCTGGCGGGGGTGAAATTCCCATGATGCGGTGAAGCCAGCCGCAGTTCAGGTCGTCGCCCTGTGAGTCCGATATAATCCGGGCTCTGTGCTTGGGGAGTAGTGTCGAATAAAGCACAGAAACAAAAAAGTCTTAATGTCAGAAGCGATGGGGATCGCTCTGCCTGTGGATACTCTCACGGTAAAACCACTTTTGCAAAGCGGTCCCTATTTTTGTGCCATTAAGAAAAACAAAGAATCCAAAACCAAGGAGGTGCAAATTTGAACGATAAAATGCAAGCCATCAGCCGTGGCGATATCTTCTATGCCGATTTAAGTCCTGTTGTGGGCTGTGAGCAAGGCGGGACCCGCCCTGTTCTCGTACTTCAAAATGATATCGGAAATCGGTATAGTCCAACAGTCATCGTCTGCGCCATTACCGGAAAGCCGAAAAAGCCCCTGCCCACCCATGCGGTCATTGCCAGTGCGAGCAGATTATCCAGAGAGTCATTTGCACTTCTGGAGCAGATACGTACCATTGACCGGATACGGCTCCGGGAATGGATTGGCAGACTGGATGTACATGAGATGGAAAAAAATAGATCAGGCACTTTCTATCAGCGTCGGACTTGCTCCGGCGCCATTTTAATTTGGGAGGGAAGCACCATGACAAACGCACAGGTATCAGACAACCTGATGTTCGTTGCCGCCCTACAGCAGCTCGCATGTCTTGCGGCCGCCAAGGGCATGACGGACAAGGAAATTGAAAAGGTTAGAAAAGACTTGGAACGCAGGCTTCGGCCTACCATTATCGCCCCCTGCTGACCCAAGAAATTGTTTTCTAAATCTTATCAATCATTCAGTAGCTATGTGCTAAGAGGTGTGGTAGTGTGTGTCGTTGAAAGGAGGGAAAAAAGATGCAAAAACAAAATGTAATACCGGCGCAAACGCCGAAAGTCACCTTTATACAGGCAAGAAAGCAGGATACTGCAAAGCTCCGGGTAGCGGCATACGCTCGTGTGAGCAGCGACTCGGATGACCAGCAGAACTCCTACATCGCACAGGTGGATTACTATACTAAGCACATTGCCGCCCAAGAGGGCTGGGAACTGGCAGACCTTTATGCAGACGAGGGAATCTCCGGTCTCGTGGCAAGCAAGCGGGATGATTTCAACCGCATGATTCAGGATTGCAGGGACGGAAAAATTGACCGCATCATCGTCAAGTCCATATCCCGCTTTGCGAGAAATACCAAGGAATATATCCAGTACGTGAGGGAGCTCCTCCGACTGGGCGTCTCCATCCACTTTGAAAAAGAGAACATAGACACCGGTAAAATGACGTCGGAGCAGATTGCCACCATCTACGGTGCTTTTGCGCAGATGGAGTCACAGAACCATTCAAACAATACGAGGATCAGCGTCCGCATCCGAATGGAAAAGGGCGACTACCTCTCACCATCGATGCCTTACGGCTACAGGCTGGAGGAACGCACCCTGATCATCATTCCTGAACAGGCCGAGGTGGTGCGTCGCATTTATGCCGCTTATCTCAGCGGTCAGGGCATAGGGGACATTGCAAAGGAATTAAATAAAACGGGTATCCCCCGCACAAAGGGGCGAACGGTGTGGCATCCAAGTACCATCATGTACATTCTTACCAACATTTCCTACACCGGAGATATGCTCTGGCAAAAGAGCTTCGCCACCAATGAAATCCCCTTCCGGCAAGTGCCAAACAATGGTGAGAAGCCAAAATATTTTGTGGAAAACTGCCATGAAGCGATTATCTCCAAGAATGATTTCCGGCGAGTGCAGACTCTTCTGGAAAGCCGCCGGAATCAGGCAGGCGGAACGGTTTCCTCCGCACTGCTGTCAAAGAAGATCTACTGCGGAAACTGCGGGACTCTGTTCCGAAGGAAAATCGTCAATGAAAAGGTCTACTGGACTTGTAGAAAGCACGACCGTGATAAAGACCTTTGTCCAATCTCACAGATACCGGAGGAACAGATTATCACTGCAATCCTCCGAATGTACCACAAGCTGAAAAGGCACCGTGAGCAAATCCTATCGCCAATCTTAAACCAGCTTACAGAGCTTCGGGAAAAGGATCTTCGCTCCAACCGCAAGATAAACGATATTGACAAAGAAATAGCCCAGCTCACAGAGCAGAATCTCGTTCTTGTTCGACTCAAGTCGAAGGGATATGTAGATTCTGCTCTTTATTTATCCCAAACAGGCGAAATCGACTTCAAGCTTCGAGAACTACGCCGCCAACGCCGCCGCATCATGGAATCGACCGGAGAGGATAGTCAGATCAAGGCCACGGAAGCTATGCTGGATTATCTGGAGGACAGCCCCGAATTTTTAGAGGAACTCACTGAGGAACTGTTTGAGTCGCTGGTCACAAACCTCTCTACCCTGTCGGAAACAGAGATAAACATCAGCCTTTATAACGGTCTCATACTGAAAGAAACCATGGAAAGGACGGTGCGGTAATATGGCATGGCAGAGGAACATCCCATTCGGGTACACCATGAAAAAGGGAGAAATACAGTGCTGCCCGACAGAATCGGCAGCAGTCAAAGAGATTTTCAGGCTTTACTTAGAGGGAATAGCCTACAGCAAAATTGCAGATTCGATGATGCTTCGGGGCATCCGCTATCACAAGCATACCGAAAAGTGGAACAAGCACATGGTCAAGCGCATTCTTGAAAATGAACGCTACTTCGGAGAAAAGGAGTACCCACAAATTATCAAGCTGGAAACCTTTATGGACGTTCAGCTTATCAAGGAAGAAAAAAACACCTACGCACCCTGCCCGGAATACATCAAGCCCATCCGTGAAAAAGCGGTCTGCTGTGTATGCGGCGGTAGAATGCTCCGAGATACCAAATCAGCGGGAAAGCCCCGCTGGTACTGTGAAAATGAAGTCTGCACCAACCGCCGCTACATAGAGGACGAGGATGTCCGCGCAGCTCTCTCCAAAGGACTGGACTCGCTGGCACAAAACCCGAACCTCTTCGATTGGCCCATCCCACAAAATATGGAAGAACCCACGTTGGAGGCGGTGCGCATTCAGAATGAAGTTGTCCGGGAAATGAACAAAACTGGACCAAGCACAGAATACTCCAAAATGCTGATACTGGCTTGTGCTGCCGAAAAATACAGCGGACTGCCCGATTATATGCCCTATTACCAGATGCAGAGAATAAAGGAAAGAATCAGTGGACAGCCGATTGATGAAGAACTCCGCAACGAGATTTTCAGGATTGCAGTACAGAAAATTCATTTTATCGATGATAACGACGGCTTTCGCTTACAGCTTATCAACGGACAAACCCATGAAACGGGTGGAAAGGAGAATGCAGAATGCCTGCAAACGCAGTAAAAAAAGTAACGGTTATTCCAGCCGATCCGAGACATGCTCAAAAGGATATCCGCAAACAGCGTCTGCGGGTAGCGCCCTACTGCCGTGTTTCCACCAACTCCGAAGAACAGCTCGACAGCTATCAGGCGCAGATTGAATACTACACCGAGAGAATCGCCGCCCAGCCTGAATGGACCATGGTGGATATGTTTGCGGACGAGGGCAAGACCGCAACCTCCACCAAAAGGCGCAAGGATTTCCTGCGCATGATCAAAGCCTGTGAAAAAGGCAAGGTAGACCTTGTCATCACCAAATCGGTATCCCGGTTCTGCCGGAACACCTTGGATGGTCTTGACTATGTCCGCAAGCTTAAACGGATGGGCGTAGGAGTTTTCTTTGAGAAGGAAAATGTCAACACCCTCTACATGGATAATGAAATGATCCTCACCTTTATGATGAGTCAGGCACAAGCCGAGAGCGAGTCCATGAGTGGGAACATCCGCTGCGGCACCGCAAAAACTTCAAGGATGGTAAGGTCTACTTCCACTATGCCGGCTTTTTAGGCTATCGCAGGGGCAAGGACAATCTGCCCGAAATCGACCCGGATGAAGCGGAAATCGTCCGCAGGATTTTCTCAAGGTATCTGATTGGGCAAAGCGTGGCCAAAATCATCACAGACCTTGAAGCGGACGGCATCAAAACGGTACGCGGTAAGGACAAGTGGAATGACGGTGTTATCCGCGGTATGCTCAAAAATGAAAAATACATGGGGGATGCCCTTCTGCAAAAGACCTACATTGCTGACATCTTCACCCGCCAAACCAAGAAGAACAACGGTGAGCTACCTCAATATTATGTGGAAAACAGCCATCCCGCCATTATCGACCGGCTGACCTTTCAGCGGGTACAGGAAGAAATGGCACGGCGCTCCAGTCTGAAAAAGGTCAGTTCCACCGCTAAAACTGAGCTTGCCAAATACAGTGGCAAATATGTACTGACCGAGCTTTTATCTTGCGGAGATTGCGGTAGCCCCTACCGAAGGGTCACATGGACCAGGCCGGAGGGAAAGAAAATTGTCTGGCGGTGCATCAACCGCTTGGAGAATGGCAAGAAATTCTGCAAGGATGCCCCTACACTGGAAGAAAGCAGAATACACACAGCAGTGGTCAGCGCTATGAACGAGATGTTCAGTCAAAAGACCATGAAATCACTGTTGAAAGACAGTATCTTGTCCGCTCTCACGGAAAAGGGCAGCGAAACCAGTATTGCGGCCATCGAGAGCAGGCTGACGGAGCTGCGGGAACAGCAATACCACCTGCTCCAGCTCGCCGCAGCCGTAGGAGTCGACTCCACCCAATACGATGAGGAACTGAAAAAAGTCAACATGGAGTTCTCCGCACTGGTGGCAAAGCGAAGTGATCTGGAAAAGAAACAACAGGATATGGAGCAGGCCGATGCCCGTGCAGAGCAAATTGCCGCAGAACTGGAAACGGTGGATACCGGCATCACCCACTTTGATGAAGTGGCGGTGCGACAGCTCGTCAGCGCTGTCAAGGTACTCAGCGCAGAAAAACTGCTCATTTGCTTCAAAGATGGAGTCGAAATTGAGCAAATCATATAGTTTAATAAGGAGGAACCACGATGTTTTTAGACCATAGAACTGTACAGCGAATCAAGGAGCAGTATCCGGACGGCACCCGCATCCGGCTCCTGAGCATGGATGATCCTTATGCCCCTATCTATCCCGGCACGGAGGGTACGGTGGACTTTGTAGATGACATTGGCACACTCCACTGCATTTTTGATAATGGGCGAACCTTTGGTGTCATCCCCGGAGAGGACAGCTTTTCCGTCCTCTCACTACCGAAAGAACCCGATTTGTCGGATTGGGAAACCGAACAAGGCGGTATGAAGATGGAATAAGTAGAATGAGAGGTAAACTAAAATGAAGAAAAAGAATCTGCAGGCGGTCTATATAGACCACCTGATCGTTATGCTCCAGGCTGTGGATTTCGTAAAGCTGGATCAGTCCTGCAATTCAGAGGATGACAGCTATGCCAAGGGGATACTGAAGCGGATGCATGACCTCTGCGTAGAGGTATACGGCACTGACTGCTTCGATGACTGCAGCTATGAATTCATTGAATTTCCCGCTGTCATACGAGGACATAATACCGGGCATATCGGACTCGGTATCGTTACACTTGACTTGGAGTCCTCCGGCGAGCATTGGGGGACCTTCTTTTTAACACCGAAAGGTGTCATCGATCAAGGTGGCAAAAATACATCTCCAGAGCAATCCAAGTATCTGTCAACCGTGTATATTCCTTATAAATACTGGTACACCGTTTCTGTCGAGAATGATATCCATGTGGATTTCGACAATGCACCGGAAAAAGTAGCGGCCTTTTTGAATCACTGCTGCCCCGGCCGGCATCATATGGAGTTTAACCAACAGCAGGAATGTGGGTTGAGGCCGGGTCCAAGTCAGCAGATGGAATAAATGGAGGAACGATATGAAGCAGATTACAACAGACGAACTTCGTACTATGATAGACCGTGAGGGACTTGTTATCCAGGGCTGCGGCGGTGACCTTTCGGAATGGGTAACCGGCATCAATGACATACTGACGCAGGAGAGCATCCTGCAAAATGGAGATACATTCAAGGAGGTTTTTGCCTTTGAGCATAACGGCTGCACCAATCTTCTGTTTTCTATGGAAAATGTGGATGTGCATGTTGGCAAGCTTGCCATGTGGCGGTTGCAATCGCACAGCAGCTTCGGCGGCACTTGGCTGAGTGATTACCTCCCTAACCGGCTGGGTGTCAATATGGATGAGCCGCCCGCCCACAAGGAAAAGCCTGATTGCACCCTCATCGGGCAGGACGGCAATATCTTCAATCTGATGGGCATAGCATCCCGGACTCTGAAGGATAGCGGCTTTGGCGGGCAGGCAAAGGAAATGCGGGAGCGAATCACTTCCAGCGGTAGTTATGAGAAAGCGCTGGGCATCATTGGAGAATATGTCAACATTATATCCACGGAAGATGCCCTTGAGCAGGACTGTGGATTTGAGATGGGGCAACGATACTAATCCACTTATATTTTTACGGCAGTCCTGTCAGATGGGGCGCTGACTCCGAAATTTGTTCGGAGGGAATATCAGGAACTTAGTCTGTAAAGTTATCGAACTATGTGGTATAATTAGGATATTTAGGGACCGGAGTTGTGGTTTTGGGGAACCTAACAAACAGCAATCACCTTGTGATGTATGTTATCGCCAAAGAAAAATGCCTTTTCCACGCTGCTGGGAGAGAAAAAAATCGACCTTGAAAAGATTCTTAATTTGATATGAGTGTCTTCGTATTGTGGATATACCTACCGGTGGTATTCAGGGAGCCTAAGCAGCTATTTCACCTAATCCTACTGATACGGTATCGTTAGAAAGGTTTTTAGTGCTTCTTGGCGCGGCGTCCGGGTTTAATAGTTATGATAAGGTGAAAAGGAGGATTTTAATGTGTTTATTCAAAATCTTCCAAATCAGGGCGATAAGCTATTTTTAATGCATAAAGAAGTGGTTGTGACCCATGTCTACGACCTCTTCCAGCTTATCAAAATACACTATACGGGAGAAGCTTTTGAGTTTTTCGTAGATGCAAGCGCACTTACTACTGTGCCTAACTACGCAAGCTCGATATCGATTAGAATGCTAAGGGGGACCTGCGGTGAGTAAAATCTTGCACTTTATTGAAGGATATATGACCGGAAACGCATGGGAAGAACTGTGCGTTGAATGCTACCGCATACGCTACCAAAGCGACCATTATACGGCTATCCCCGCGGTTCAAGGTGGAGATGCGGGAATCGAAGGTTTTACTCGGACTGGTGTTGTCCATCAGTGTTATTGCCCAGAACGTGAGTATACAGACAATGAGCTTTATAACCATCAAAGGGACAAGCTTACGGCAGATATTGATAAGCTTATGAAGAATGCAAAGCGTCTTGAAGAACTTGGCGTTCCGCCCATTAGTGAGTGGCACTTTGTTATTCCCGAGTATCGAGATGCTCGGATCATAAGTCACGCTTGCTCTAAGCAAGAGGAGGTTTTGAATGCTAAAAAGAAAACTCCAACAGCGTATAGGCATATTGCTGATAGGTTTGGAATTTTCATTAAAATTGCCGATGATTTTAAATTGGAAATTAGCCGAATAATCAGAACGAACTTGACTGATATGAAGCTTAATCTCGCTATCCAACACACCGATGACTGGACGGACTGTGATTCTCAGAAAGTTGAGAATATCCGCCGCAAAATCAAGGCTGTAATGAATGTTGACGATGATTCACACCATGCATTAAATTCTCTTGTTAACATATATGTCGGTTACTATATGAGTGGCTTGGAAATTATGAATCACCTGAGAGTTGATTTCCCTGAGATTTACGAGGGTATTTATCAGCTTGAACAGAGCTACAAGAGAGAGGTCTCTATTAAAACCCTAATGAGTACAGATTGCACATTGCATAAGAGTGTTTTTGACGGTATTCTTGATGAATTTCAGTCGAAGCTTGAACATGATTTTTCCCGGATGCTAACAATGGCTTCCATTGGGGAGTTAAAGCAGGATTTAATTGCAAGTTGGCTTGCTGATTGTTCGATGGAGTTTAGGAGTGTGTAATTATGGCAGATAATCCCTTGCTACATAGCGATATCGTATTTAATGCGAAACCAGATGCTGTACCTTATAACTATCGTATTAGCTATAAGGTTTCTCAGCTTTGCCTAATTATGCGCATTTGCGGTTGGGGCGATGTTTGCTCGTTAATCAAGTTACACATGATATCCTTTGCGCTAATCTCACACGGCAATATGAATAAACTTATTGCGTTTGTTGATGGAATAGATGTTACTCCTATTGTACGCTTTGATCCAGCCGTCAACCGAGCCCTTGCCTTTGCCATTGCATATGGCTTTGTTGAACAACAAAGGTCTGGAAAATATAAATTGACGGACAGTGGTAGGCGACTGTCCGAACAGATTAAACTCGTGGGTGATCTTATGGTAACTGAGATAATCGACCTGAATACCCTCGCCAAAAAACTTACAGAAAGTAAAGTCAATGAGCTTGTAGAGATGTGGAGGGATAGACATGCTGAGGATTAACAGGTTGAGAGTAGAAATAAACACTGCAAATGGCATATACGGCATCGACGAAACATTTCAAAGTGGATTGAACTTTGTTGCAAGCCGTGAAAATACTTGCGGCAAGAGTTCGATTCTTGCCGCCATTTACTATTGCCTTGGCTTAGAGCAAATTATTGGCGGCTCCGGCGGTATCGGAAGTAAGGTGTTGACCTCGGTTTTTAAAAACGCAATTGATGATGAAGGGCAGTCATGGAGTGTCACGGAATCAGGAGCATATCTTGAAATCAATAACGGCGGCGAAACGGTCACAGTTTATCGAAATATAAAGACTGAAAATAAAGACGATCGATTAATTACAGTCTATTATGGACCCTTTGACGAGATTGGTAAGCCTATGACCCAGACTTCCGATTTTTATGTTAATATTCAACATGCAGCAACGGGAGAAAAGGGATTTCATACATTTTTAGAACAATTTCTCCATTTGAAACTTCCGTTAGTTCGGACTTCGGATGGTAATGAGCGGAAGCTCTATTTGCAAGTTATTTTCTCATCGATGTTCATTGAGCAAAAGCATGGTTGGTCAGATATTCTGTCCGGTATGCCAGTGTTCGGTATCCGAGAATCAAAGAAGCGTGTAGTTGAATTCATTTTAGGTCTTGATACATTAAAAAACGAAAAAGAACGCGACCGTCTCAATACCGTTAAAATACATCTTGAGCGCGAGTGGGCAGAACTAATTTCTAAAATGCAAAATACCGCTTATGCCCAGTCTTGTGAGGTTGTAAACCTTCCTTTGCGTCCTCGTGTTTTAGCAGAAACAGATTATTCACGCATAGAACCAGTAACTGGCGGTGCAACAATTTCTGATGTGATAGAGCAGTTGCAATCAGAGTATGCAGCATTGCGTCAGCTAAAGCCACGTGTGCTGGATAACTTTGAAGCACTCAACCAAGAACTTTCTGAAACTGAAGCGGCAGCCCGTGCGATTGAATCGAACTTGGGCTCCATCACAAGTCGGCTCGCAAGTGGTAGTGAGGCAATATCCCGATTGACCTCCGATTTAGAAATTGTTAATTCAGATATCAGAAACAACGAGGATGCTGCTCGCCTGCAAAAGTTTGGTTCCGAAGCTGCTGGCGGCGAACTGTCTGCAGAAATCTGCCCTACCTGCAAGCAGCATGTTCATGATAACTTGTTGCTGACGAGTCCAGAAATCAACTTTATGAGTATCGATGAGAATATTAGGCATCTCAAGGAACAGAAGAAAATGCTTGATTTCTCACTGGACAGTCATAAAAACACGCGCGGCAAACTTCAACATGAAAAGCAACAGCTTGAATCCAGACTTCAAACACTTCGTCGTTTGGCACATACACTACGCTCTGATCTTTACACAACAACAGATACAGAAGCATCAGAAGCTATAATGCTCAAAAAAATTGAGATATCCAGTCGCATAGAGCAACTATCGAAACTACAGGGTGCCATTGCCGCCATAGTTGAGCAGCTTCGGGAACTATCAAACCAATGGAACACTTATCTCGACCAAAAGACAAAATTGCCAAGCCGATCTCTGTCTGAATCGGACGAAGAAAGGATCAAGCTACTGAAGTCGCGTTTTATTGGTAATCTGAAACGCTATCATTACAGTAGCCTGTCCAGCCTTGATGGTATTGATATCTCTACAGAGTCATTATTACCAACAATTGATGGCTTTGATATGAAGTTCGATTCCTCGGCCAGCGATGGTATCCGAGTGATTTGGGCATTCACTATGGCACTCCTCCAAGTATCGATCGAAAAAAACGGTAATCATCCGGGTGTTGTTATTTTTGATGAACCTGGGCAACAGAGCATTGTGCCTGATGACATGGATAGCTTTATAAATTCTGCTGCTGAACTCGGAAAAGACTGCCAGATTATCACGGCTATTACGCTTAACAGTCAAGAATTAATCAACATTTTAAACAGGCTTGATGCCGATTCATACAATAAGATAAATATTACAGGAAAGGCATTCAAGTTATTCGGATAAGGGATGGAGTGATTTAGAATGTGCAAGTCGGGTGATTAAATGTACAAAAAGAACAGCTTATTTAAAGCACTACTAAATTATCGATATGACTTATATAGAGGAACCACAGATGTGCCATCTTATTTAGAAAATCATTTGAACCAATATTTTGCAGATATTACAGAGGCCTTGAATGGTGAAAATCCATTGCTGGGAAACGATTTTGTCCAAATGTTAAAAGAACAATTACCGTTTCTTAAGGATGTGTCAAATAGAGTAATTGACATATCTCGTAAACATCATGAAGGATTTATAAAGAGTGCATACGATGTTGCCTATGCTTTATTCGATATGTTAGCACCGCAGTTTTTATCACAATTTTCTTGGAATCAAAAAGATGGTTGGTTTTATAGAATACGGCCAGGTGACTTTCGGATAAAGAATCCAAGTGAAAGTATAGGTAAGAAGAAAGAACTGTTTCATATAAAGGATGATTTGAGAAATTTTATTAGCGGCTATCGATACAGTGTATCCGGTTTTCCTTGCTTATACTTGTCGAGCGGTAGAGAGTTGGCATGGTTCGAATGTGGGATGCCACGGAAGTTCAGCTATTGTATAATGGCTATTTCAGAAGGTAGCGAAAATGCTCTGCGCCTTATTGATTTTTCACAACGTCCCGTAGAGCTTTTATCAAACATTCATGTTTGGTTGGCAAATGCCTCTAAAAATCAAGACAAAGATGAGATAAACCGCATATATGAATATTTTGTAAATTATATTATTACCTATCCAGTCGCTGCTGCTTGTTCTTTGAAAGTGAAGTCACGAGGGTCTAAATTCATTGAAGAATATGTGATACCCCAGTTGCTCATGCAATGGATTCGGGAGACAGACTTTTTTGATGGGGTAAGATATAAGTCGTCTTTTTATAGCAACTTGGTAGGTGGAATGGGAGCAATAAACATCGCGTTATCAGTTGAGCGATTTCGCGAGGATGGTCTTTGCGAAAAGTTAACTTCTCGAATAGAAATCTCAGATATTGGATATATGGATGTAGATGAGGAATTTAAGAAGTATAACGAACACTTAGCCAAAGTGGAAAGGTTTAGGGATGCATTATGGTCTAATGTAACATCGTCTGATATACAAGGAGAGCATCTCTGGCGCTTCATTGACTTATGCGAAACCGTCATAAAGACTTACGATGCGCTGATAAATGGGAGTTATCAAAACACAGAGCTTCTTTTCAGTTATATTGACTGTCTTAGCGATTACATTCATTCGATCAGAATAAGCAAAGACACTATTGTCCAAAAATATTTAAAAAGTGCTGAGCAAGAACGGATAGACCCCAAAACCGTTGATACCCAACCGGTAATAGCCCAGGTTGAAGAATTATGCACTTTATTAAATTCAATTATCCGTAAACATACTGTTTTCGATTTCCAATTTGAGAATCTCTCAAACTTCGAAAAAATATAAAGAATTATGGGCTAAATAAAGAAATCTTTTTTCCACGGTGATTACATAAATATTAAGGCGTACCACATTAATGGAACGCCATTTTTTCTGCGTATTCCCGTTTCTTTATCAGTATCAAAACCCTTGCTCGGATGGTTATTTGACCTTTGTAAAATACTCTTGAGTAACTTGTAGTTGTTTGCTTCGGATTATTTTCCAAAGAGGCTTAGGTATATCGCCGGTACTGTTTGATACCTTGGTTAATTTTAATGTACCGTCAGGCATCAGTTTCCGGTAAAAGAAATGATCTGTAGTCTTGTAAAGCTCCCATCCATCGCATTCACAAAACCTTTTGAGTTCAGACCATTTTGGCATTAATCAACCCTTTAATCTCTTCTATTGTCGATGATAAGAGTATTCTTAAGACATAAGGATAATGGTCTTTTCGGTTAGGAGCATTATAAAACAACTTAAAATCATTAACATAGTCTTGGGCATATTCCAGCAAGTCTTCGGCTAGTTTCTGAATGACCTCTTGCTTTGATTCTCCGCAAACAACTAAATCAAATACAGTCCCAACAATTACTCCATCTTCCATGGTTAATTCAGCCTGAATAGTCAGGTCTTGAAGGAGATCCTTTACCATTTGATCAGAGAAGAGTAATAGCACATCTCTATTGCGCTTAACGGCTATAGGTTTCTCCCTTATGACAGTGTCAATATAGTAGCTAAAATTGTTTCTTACTTCGGTAGCATTAACTGTCTGCATATATACCACCCCTTCACCCCCATCGTACATTATGTACATAATGTACGCAAGAGTGATTGGCTTTATTCCTATAGTACTTTGCGGATGTACTGAAAAGCTAATATTAAGATCGACCCGCATCTTGTTCATCTGCTGTTTCTAAAGGCCTATTCTTCACTACCTTTCCAAAGTGTGTGTCTGCTATATAAAACTTTCTCGCTAGTATTTCCCCTTATCTTAGCCCGTATAGTAATAGTATGGTTGCCCATCCATAAGGTAGTGCTTCTGGGTTATCCAGGGTTTCCCCGTATTGTATTAGCATCTCTAAGAAGTGTCTCATATGTAGGAAGGCCGTTAGTATTTGTAAAGGTTCTTCCTCCCATTGATCGTTAACAGATATGTCGAACTTTTTACCGGTACCCTGAGTTATTAATGAATGCCAGCTAGGTGAGAAATCTCGCCCGGGTAATAGATCCTTTACTACTTGCACTATTTTCAATGTATACTCCTGTGCAGAGTAAACCTTAAAACTTCCATAATGAAATCTGTAAAATAACTGCTCGTAGATCCCTTCTTTATTTATTTCATTAAACAGTTCCTTAAGGTTAGGTAACTGATTCCTAATGTTATTTAATAACTCAACACGAAGCCTGGCGCTTTCTTCCTTTGGCTCATGCAAGTATTTATGATGCCACATTCTTATGTACTCTTCATTTTTCATCTCATGTCACTCCTGATTGTACTAGCAAACGCTGAGCGGCTGCTGACAAACGCTTTAGTCGCCGCCAGAAAGCGCAAAATATAGGTGGCTCTGCCTCCGGAATAGTTGCTCTGATTTTCCGGAACACTGGCTCTCGCTTACCGGAACTGTGGCTCTTTTGATCCGGAATACTCACTCCGTGTTTGTCAGTTCCCAGTTCCGGATAGGTGGTTTGTTAATGTCAATCATAAATCAGGCCACAAACCGGTAAAATATTAGGCCACCCTGATAAAAAAATTAATCCATATTGGTTTGCTGGGTAAGAGCCTGTTTAAATCGGTAACTCTCACCATTGATATTAAGAATATGGGCCTTGTGGGTGACAATGAAGAACAATAATCATTGCGAATTAGGTGATGCTTTTATTCAGGAGTTTTTACAAGTAATCTTAAAAAACATGAGATTACCCAAACAGCGGATGGAACTGGTTGTTCAAACTTTAATTCAGACTTATCTCAAACTGTATGGTGGTGATGTCAAGTTTATTGCCAGCGAGTTTCCGATGAAGCACGTGGATGATTTCCAAAGCGACTCGATCGATCTTATTTTATATCATACCCGTTTGAAAACACTGTATTTGGTTGAGCTTAAGACTTCTGAAACTACTTTTAATGCAGAACAGTATGAAAAATACCTAGAATGGGAAAGAGATTTCAACCAACAAATCCAATCATCTCCCGATATATGGGGATATATGTATGATCGTTTACAGGTTTTAAGAGAGAAGTCCACTCATTCTAAAAAGTATCATGAACTGCAAATCCAAATCATGAACTACAATTCCCAGGAAAATGAAGTTGCAGAAGTCTGTTTACTATACATTGTTCCCGAAAAACTTATTAGCCGCCAGCTATTTCAGGCGAGTAATACGAAAATATTAACCTTCAGAGGGATAGCTGAGAAATTCGAGCTCCCCGAATTTGTTGCCGATTTTCTTCGGGATATTGATCACTTAAATAATTCGGACGTCAAAGATGAACTCCATATTTGTCACATGATCTATCAGAATTTAATCACCTACAGTTTTGAATCAGGTAAAATTCCTCACAGAGTTCAGTATTCAACTTCGCAGAATAAACCGAATTATTCAGTTTCCTTTATTGATGGATCCCATGTAAACTTTCGTTTGTCAGGCAGACCTCATACTTTTCCTGATTTATTTAATCAGGCAAAAATGCGCCAGTGGGTTTCTTGGACGGATTTGTGTACCAAAATTTCTATGCCACTTGTTTTTCATAATGAAGAAGAACAGCCGGCGCTACCTGGTTATTCTTTTTCTCAAACATCTCCATATTCACAGCTTATGTGAGGCTTATTGGGTAATTCTGACTAGTCACTCCTACCCGGTTGCATCCGATACGGATGCGATCAATTCAATGACGAATGAAAACCGCATAGGTAGGACTATTTCTCTACCAAGTAAGAGGAATATTTACAACGTGACAGCTAGAATCAAAAATGATATTAAAATCCACCTTAGAGTAAATCATTAGGACGGTAGATATAAGCTAGGTATGAAAAACTACCTACATGGTTTATGTCAAAAAATTGCGGAGGTGGATCATGGATATATATCCGGACTCAGATGACATCAAAGAAATATTTGAAATGATGGAAAAGTCACTGACCCTTATTGTAAACATTTATAGTGAACGAGAAATGTCGTTTTTTCAAAAGGATGTCAGAAAAGTCTTAGACTACTTGGAGATGGAGGGAATAATACTGCGCTATCATCTAACTCACTTTGACAGTCACGTATTTTCCGGGGGGCAGCTTTCCATTGGCCTGGCTATTGTAAGTGTCAATCGCCAGAGCCATTTGAGGCTGTTTGATGGAGCCTTTATGACCTATAGTCTGGGGTCTGATCAAAAGTCAATGGCTTTTGACATGTTCCAGGGCGACTTCTCCAGCACTTGGAGACGGGTAGACCGTGAGGCAGTCTATTTACAGCTCCAGGAAGGCAAAGGTGCGTGATTACTCGGTAAAGGTTTGATGCCTGGAATTGTTAATCATTCTTAATATTGACTATTATTATAATATTGTTTAATTCATAGTATTTGTTAGCATATTATTTTAATTTGACTTAAAATTTAGATAGAAGCTTTATATGCCTACTGTTTATTCAGCTTTCTTCAGATATTTTCTCTTAGGCACATTAAAAAATTTTGTAACCTCGGATTATTATTACTTAGAATATATTCAGGAGTACCTGAGCAAGATATTTTCCCTTCATCAATAAATATAACCTTTTACAATTATTTCTCCAGATTGAATTTTTTCTAATCCATTTATATATCTGATTAAAGTGATCGCCCGCAAAAAATACCCCTTAAAGCAAGCCATGTTATTTTTACACTGCCTTAAGGGGTTTTACGTGTTTCATTTTATTATTTTCTTTCTTTCCAAACAAACTGGTTAATCTCTTTTAGGTAGTTCCGGTTGATAGAACAGGAGTGGACAACAAATGCCGGCTGAACCAACTGCAATAAACGCAAAAAGAGCCGCCAGGGATGTGGATACCATGTTTCTAATCTTTAACATTTCATCACCTCCTTTCGTTTGAGGAGTCCTTCAATTCTTTCAAATAGCAGGTCTAACGATCTGATAAATGCCTGTCCCCAGGGAAGTAAGGTGAAATTTTGCCAAAGCAGACCTGTCAGCATTGTAATAATAATCATTTCCTGAGATAAAACATAGCTAGTAATAGTTATCAGCAAGAACAATAATAAAACTAAATAGGATTGCCGTTTAAGTTTTCTAATTATAGATTTATCGTTAATAATATTAATGGGATTATCCACTGGAACATAGAAATGAATAACTAATACCGAAAAGATTGCAAGACATGTTATGTAGACTGGTAAATAATAGACTGGAATAAATTTAACAATAAAACCCATCGAAACAAAAATAATTAAGCTGGTGACAGTACATCTGACAAAAGTTTTACAATGGGGGCCACCTGTAGACCTTCTATATAGAGCCGCAGAGCAGACAATCACTAATACTTCTTTGACAATTCCCAGTAACATTGCTGCCAGTGCGATTAAAACGATTTGTAATAATGCCCCCAGAACTATTTCTAAACCATAGCGTATCTCGTCCTCAAAGAAAGTATCATCTGCGTTTTCAACCAGCAAATGAGCCAGTTTTTGGGCCAATAGATTCATTACATTCCCCCTTTCGCCCTTCTCTCGGGAAGAACACCGAAAACTCAATCATCTGGTGGTCAGTATTGGCTATATCCATATATCCTCCATATTTCTTAATTAAGGTGTTACAAATATGCAGGCCCAGTCCCGAATGTTCACCCCCCTTGCTGCTAAACCCTTTTTGCATTATTTTTTTGATTAAATCATCTTCTATATGTCCGTGATTGGATACTTTAAAAATATAATGGATGGAATCAGTTCCAATATTGATGTTTACTATCCTCTTGTCTTTATCCAATAGCATAGCTGCATCCAGAGCATTGTTAATCAAATTGCCGAGAATGTTGTTAAGTTCAAATGAAGGAATCCCAAGCTTATCAATCTGCTCTTCCACCATCACCTGAAATTTAATATCATTGCTTCTGGCCAGTCCTGATTTAATATAAATCAGGGCCGTTAAAGCCGGATGGCCGGTAATGATAAAATCATTGGCAATAATACTTCCTTCCAATAGTTCAGCCAAGTAGTTCTGTACCTCGCTGGTATACCCCAGTTGATTAAATCCATAAATGGTCTGCAAGTGGTTGATTATATCATGTCTCTCACTGCGTACTGCAGTAAATAATTCATCCATTGTTTCAATATAAGCAGATTGAACTTCGTATTGACTCTCCTTTCCGGTCAATTCCAGTAAGTTTATAATCAAAAACAGCATTGATATAACCCCAACAATTTGAAAGGCGCAGGTAATATACCCCACTGTTGTCAATGTTATCCCTTTAAATATACTGTAGGTATTGTTAATTACCAGAACACTAAAAGCCAGCTGTACTAATATTACTGACAACTGTATTATTATCAGACTGGTTATAATTTTATTGCGTCTCTGCCTGGAAGCGTCCTGCGTTATTTCCTTGCTTTCACTAAAATCAAAAAGATGAAAATTATATTTACTGCATAGGTAAATGATAATCATAGTAAGTATTATTTGCGGCAGAGGAATAAAAGGTACAAGAAGTTTGCTATTCATTATTTCCTGAATATTAATACCTGAAATTTTAAGAATAATTGGTGTAAAAACAGCTTCTCCGGCCAATAAAACTATTGCTCCTAAAAAAGTAGCTACAAAGGATTGAATCGGGCCCAGATTAAAATAACCCATTAGCATTATCAATATGAATAAAATCTGCAAAAGAAAGCTTACATCAAAACTTAAACCAACAATGTATCTAAAGTAGATTGCAATTAATGCATACAATAATCCAGTGATGCATAGCTTATGTATTTGGGTTCTGATATTAACCAATAATAGCCCTATCCATATCATCAGAACTCCAGCTATAAAACTATGTAAAAATATAACCCAGGCCGAAATTGAGTACATTAAAACACCTCTTTTATGATGATTAGCCTAAGAGCAGTTGATAATCTGTTTATATGTGGTCTTTTAACCATAGAATGGTTAGATCCATTCTATACTCTTCCTGGCCGGAAAAGCGGTGGTCGGCACCTTCAATGATGTTTATGCTGGCATGGTTAATTGCCTGTCCAATACCGGTTGCATTTATTGGCTTAACTATTTCATCAGACTGACCGTGAATTACGAGAACCGGTCGGTTACCGATCTGCT
>Ga0209312_1000124_pt1 | contig 85119 bp, 55 predicted proteins | sample BioC13SIPDNA_4_FD_185744 | JGI IMG/M metagenome (GOLD analysis project Ga0209312, IMG submission 185744) | Anaerobic biogas reactor microbial communites from Washington, USA - Biogas_R1_B C13 SIP DNA (SPAdes) (version 2) | ecosystem: Engineered > Bioreactor > Anaerobic > Unclassified | place... | reverse complement strand
TAATGGAGTGACAATAAATATAGCTAACTATTTTGTCAAGAATTATTTACAGTATTATTATGACATGTTTCCTGGACTATTTTTGCCAAATCCGAATGAAAGATTGGGGCTTATGTGCAAAGGTCTTTCTTTATCAAGTATAATGACGGTAATCCCTTTAATATCGAACAAGCGTTGGCCATGCTGGTGGAAGAAGGCATTGTGAACGCCCGCGGCGAGGTGAGCATTCCCAAAAACTGGGAGTTCCTGGGGATTAAGAAAGTTTTGCTGAGGCGGCTCAACCGGCTTTCCGCCAAAACCAGGGACAGTGTGGTCAATGCAAGCGTTTTGGGCATGCGCATCAATATCAAGGTGCTGTCGGAAATGCTGAATTCCAGCCCGCGGAAACATTTGGAGCAAGTATCCAAAAGCGGCATCTGGAGAGATTTGGACGAGGTTTTCTACATCTTTTCCCACATTTTGATCCAGGAAGCCGTCTATTCAACCATCATGGCAGATAAATTGCGGGAACTGCATCTCAGCGCCGCTCAAGCCATGGAAAAGGTTTTCGCCAAGGATTTGCATGAGCATTCCGCGGAAATTGCGGCACACTTTGAAAAAGCGGACAAGCCTGAACAGGCGGCGCTTTACCACTTCAAAGCGGCGGAGCTGTATTGGGAGCAAAGTTTTTTGGATAAATCCGAACACCACTTTCTGCGCGCCGTGGAACTGAGTGAAGCAGCCTGCGGCAAGGACAGCCCCCAGTATTGCCGGCACAGGTTTTATCTCACGCTGCTCTATCACTATCAGGGAAGATATCAGGAAGCCGAGCCCATCTACAAGGAAGTGATTGAACTGGCAAAAAAGATACACGGTGTGCGTTCCCTGGAGCTGAGCCCCTATTTGAACAATCTGGGTCGTTTTTACAAGGATATCGGCCGCTATTCCGAGGCGGAAAAGCTGCTGAAACGCTCTTTGGAGATGGAACGCAAAATGAGTCCCGGCAGTTCGAATGTGGCGGACAGGATGAACAATCTGGCGCACATGTATGGCAAGCAGGGCAAGAGGGACAAGGCGATTGAATATCTGGAAAGATGTCTGGTGATCATGGAATATCCGCAAAACCGGACCCATTGGTTTTTGGGCGTGATTTGCGACAATCTGGGCAGGCTTTATTTCTATGAAGGTCAGATTGGCAGGGCAAAAGAGCTCGTCACGCGTGGATATGAGATTATGAGGGAAAAACTTGGTGATGAGGATCCACGGCTTTATATCCACCTGATCAGCCTTGCGCAGATTGATGTGCATGAAAACCAGCCCAGACTGGCTGAAACCAAGTATTTGAAGGCATTGGACTTTCTGAAGGGCTCATTCGGGCACTACCACAGCAAGACTTTGGGAGTGGTGGAATGGCTCAAGGAACTCTATGCAGGCTTTGGCAACGCGGATGAAGTGGATTTTTATGCAAAATGGCTGGAAAAGGGAAAGAAAGATGATGAAACTGACGCGCCAAAGCATCACAAGCTTTGAGGGAGATGCGATTGTAAATGCCGCCAACAACTCACTTTTGGGCGGCGGAGGGGTTGACGGAGCCATCCATCGAGCCGCGGGGCCGGAACTTTTGGAGGAATGCAAAACCCTGGGCGGATGCCCCACCGGCGAGGCAAAGCTCACCAAGGGTTATCTGCTTCCCGCAAAATATGTTATCCACACCGTGGGACCTGTCTGGCGCGGCGGAAAGTGCGGAGAGGAAGAGCTTTTGGCCTCCAGCTATCGGCGTTCACTGGAACTGGCTTCGGAAAACGGATTGAAAACCATCGCCTTTCCCAATATCTCCACCGGGGTTTACGGTTTTCCCAAGGATTTGGCTGCTAAAATTGCCGTGCAAACCGTGGGTGAGTTTTTGGAAAAGCATCCCTCAATGGAAGTCAGTTTCCACTGTTTTGACGAGGATAACTACAACATATACAAGGGTTTGCTGGGACTGTAAACCTCACCGCTTGAACCTGCCACCACACAAAACGGATTATACAAATGAAAAGATTGAATCATGCCCTGCTCTCACTGTGTATGATTTTGGGTGCCGTCTCTGGACTTTGGGCGCAAAACCTGCTTGGGACCGAGGTTTTTTCCCCTGTAAGCCCTGGGGCTTGGTCTGGGCTTTCGCAAATAGACAACCCCGGCAGCTTCAAGGCGGAGGCTGTCAGCGATGTGAAAATCGAATTGAAATGGGATCGCAACGCAAATCCGGACATCGTTTTGCTGGCTTTCAATATTGAGAATATGTTTGGCACACCTGAGGGCAGCTACACTTTGGGTGACGCCATTCCCGGCGGCGGAACGGTGCTTTTGGCAAACAGCTCTGTCCCTGAATTTGTCCATGAAGCTTTGGAGCCGGGTGTCACCTATTTTTATAAAATTTGGTCTGTGAACGCTGGTGAATATTCCAGCGGAACCGTTGCCAACGCCACAACGGGGACAAAGATCATCGGAGATGACAGTTACAATGCCATGCTGCCGGTTCATCCCCTTTATGACTGGAACTATTCACAGAGCATCTTCAAGCCCGCCGAAGTGAATCTTTCCGGCTGTGTGATAGAGCGCCTGAGCTTCTATTGGAGCGGAAGCCACGCTGCTCCAAATTCCAGAGCGTGGACGGTTTATCTTGGCAACACAAGCCAAAACCTTTTTTTTGAGCCGTATTACAGTTGGATTCCCGTGTCGGCTATGACGCAGGTTTTTTCAGGAAACCTGGACATTTCCGCTCAACCGGGCTGGGTGGAAATTGTGTTGGACACGCCGTTTTTCTACACGCAAGGGAGCCATTTGGTGGTTGCCGTGGATGAAAACAGCCCGGGAAACGAATATCACGGCGGATATTTTTATGGACATGAGGGCGGCTCGCACAGAAGTAAACACACCTATAGCAGCACCGAAAACCCTGATCCTGCCGCTCCTCCCACAGGACAAACCAACAGCAAAATTCCCAATATCAAGCTCGGTTTTTCCAGCCTGGCGGATGTGGATGAGCCCGTCCAATTAAATGCCATGGCAGATGGTTTGGAAAGCATCCGGCTTCAGTGGCAGCGCAATGCCGCTTTGGACAATATCCTTTTGGCTTGTAACAGCGAGAATAAATTCGGCAAACCCTCTGGAATTTACAGCCCCGGCGATGCCATCGAAGGCGGCGGAACGGTGCTTTTGGAAAACAGCGGCGCCACGTTTTTCAACCACAACGGATTGGAGCCGAACCAGTTTCTCTATTACCGAATCTGGTCTTACGATGGCTCCGGCTATTCCAACGGCTTGGGAAGCAAGGCTGCTACCAGTGTGAGCCCGATCAGGGTTTTTCCCTGGGAGGAAAGCTTTGAGCATGACTCCGCAACAGAACGGCTTTGGAGTGCTTCGGAAGGTGCCGTGCATTGGCAATTCGCTGGTGATGCAGGCTCGGGCGGCTCCGGGATGTCGCAGGTGGCAAACTTCTATTCTCTTGGGAATGATCCCACTCCCTTCCACCTTTTTTCTCCGGATTTCGAGCTTGGGCAATCGTCGTCGGCTCAGTTGAGCTTTGATTATGCCCATGCCGGTCGCAGCGGCAGGATCGACAGGATGGAAATCTGGTATTCCACAGATTTTGGAGGCTCCTGGGAGCTTTTGGCAGACCTTGAGGGAGGCCCGAACGGAGTCTTAAACACTGCTGGGACTTGGAATTACAGGTTCGTTCCCACTGCGGCGGATTGGGCAAACATGAGCCTGGACCTGCCTGCTGGGACGAACAAGCTGGGCTTCACCGCCATCAGCGCCAATGGCAACAACCTGTATCTGGACAATATCCGCATCAGCAGTTCGGAACCGGATCTCTTTGCGCCGCAGCTTGTTATCCATAAAAGCGGAGATGGGGTTTTGCTGAACTGGAACGAAGTGAGCGGCGCAACGGGCTACTGGATTTACCGGGCTTTGCTGCCCGAGGGCGATTATGAATTCCTAACTTTCACCACTTCATTGACTTATGAGGATCTGCACATGCAGGGCAAGGCTTTTTATCAAGTGAAGGCGGTGAAGGAAGAATAGAGCCTTTCGCGGGTTTGGCTGAGTTTTAAAAAAGGGAAAAAGCACCTCACCGGGGTGCTGAAGTCTTGTTTTCTGCAAATAAAACTTGACATATTGCGCATTATCCGGGATTTAGATTTATCATGAAAAATTGTGTGTTTATGGCTTCAGCATCCGTTTTTCGAAGCCCTTGAAACGGGCGCCGGATGTATGTTGCCACACGCTTTGGACCGGGTTTGAAGCCCGGAAAATCGATCACACAGGGAGTGATTCATGCAAAAAAACACAGTCCGCCTCAGGGCCGCGAATATATCGGATATTGGCAAAAATCCGGCCCGCACAAAGAATGAAGATTATTTTGGCCATTTTAAGGGCGACTTCGGTGACCTTTTTTTGGTTTGCGACGGAATGGGCGGCCATAACGGCGGCGAACTTGCAAGCCGGATGGCGGTTGAGAGCATCCGCAACCACTTTGAAAGCAGTTTTTTGGAGGGTGAGGAACTTTCCACAATTTCCCGCGCCATCGAACTGGCTCATCAGCAGATAGCAGCCAAAGCCGAGGAGGATCCCGAGCTTTCCGGAATGGGCAGCACAGTGGCGCTGCTTCTGGTGAGCGCTGGAAACTACTTTGTGGCGCATTGCGGGGACAGCCGGGTTTACCTGAGCCGGGACGGCTCGCTGCTGCAGCTCACCAAAGACCATTCCGAGGTGCAGATGATGGTGGAAAGCGGCATCATCACCCAGGAACAGGCTGCAACCCATCCCCGGCGAAACTTCATCACCCGGGCTTTGGGACACGGAACCTGCTCGCCGGAGCTTTCGGGTCCACACATGCTGAAGCAGGACGATGTTTTCCTGCTTTGCAGCGACGGGCTCACGGAATATGTTTCCGAGGATGAACTGCATCAGCAGATGGACGAAGAGCCCGAGATCGCCTGCCAAAACCTGGTTGATATGGCAAACGAACGCGGCGGCTCAGACAATATCACCATCCAGATCGTTGAGGTTCAACAGTGTTCGCCCTTCAAGATCAGCGAGGAACTGCCCACGCCCCCCAAGAAAAAGCTCGTGCCGCCGGTGGCGTTGGTTTTGACCCTGGCCGTGTTCATCGGTGCTGTTTTCTGGTATAGCAAGTCCATTCAAAATGGTCCGTCGTTTGAAAATACCGCGATTACTGACAGCTTGAGGAAGGCAGACAAACCCTCCGGTAAAGCTGCCACAAAAGCCGAAAAGAAGGCTGAAAAAGACAGGCAAAAACGCTTGAAAGCTGAAGCCAAGGAACGTGCCAAGGCTGCCAAGACAAAGAAAAAAAGCAAGGGCGCCAAGCAGGAAGTGGAAAAAGCCCTGGATCCCTCGCAGATTGTGGACGATGCCACCATCGCCGCTGAACTTGGAGTCTCTGAAGCAAGAGAAGGATTTCTGAAAGCCTTCAACGCCATGAGCAACAAAACGACCCATGCCAAAAATTTGAAGCAATTCAAGTCCAGGAATGGCAAGCAGATTATCTTTATCGTTCCCGGACAAAGCATCTATCTTGACAGCAATCTGGCAGTGCTTGGAAAAGCCGGTGGTGAAGACATCAAGATCGATGAGATCCAAGCTCTGATCGCCATTGCTTTGGTCCATTCGAGCGGCAAGATGGATCTGCCCAAAGACGGCTGGAAGGAGAAACTATTTGCTCCAGGCACTGAAAGCGTGGACGACAAAACCTGGAATGCAGCGCGTGATCTGTACAAAAAATTCGACGCCACCAACGCCGATGTGCTTTTTTCAAACCGATTGCCACGTCTCCGGTCAAAAATCAAGCTGAGTCCCTACAGCATCAGCCTGATCTGAATACAATTTCAAAGGAAAGGTGCAAGCCATGAAATGCAGCAAATGCGGCGCAGAACTGGAAGCCAACGCTAATTTTTGCATTGTTTGCGGGCAAACCGCCCCCACTCTGCAAAAGATAAGAATCGGCAGGAACGCAGACTGTGACGTGATCATCAATCATGAAAAGATTTCCCGACTCCATGCCATCATCGTTCCCGAGGGGACGCAATATCGCATCACAGACCAAGGCTCCACAAACGGAGTTTTTGTGAACGGACAGCGGATCAGTACAGCTCTCATCAAGCCCGGCGACCATGTCTCCCTGGGCAAGGCCGTCAGCCTGGATTGGAAGCAGCTTTTGGCAGCTTTTACCGCGGGTCCCTCCGGCGCCACGGGTCCCAGCCCGGTTTTCTACATCGATGAAGAGAAAAAGCCCCAAAAATCCTCCACCAATCTGCCTTTGATGATTGCAATTGTTGCCGTGGTGATCCTGGGTTTGGGCTTGGGCTCCTATTTCCTGTTCTTCCGCGGTGGGAAAGATGATGTCATAAACTTTGATGCAGAATACAGTTACGCCATCAAGCCCGGCGAAACCTCAGACATTTCCGAGCGCCGCTCCAAGCTGGAAGCCATGGAAAAAATCCTGGAACAGGTGCCGGCTCGCCTGGGCTTTGAAAATTCACTGTTGATGGCATATTGCCTGGTGGATGTGAGCATTGGCGAACCGCAAAATGTGTTCAACCACAAGGGCGAGGTGGAGGCGATCAACCGCAGTTCCAACGCCATTGTTTCCAAAAAGGAGTTTGACAAGCGCTTGGAACAGCTGCAGAGCAGCCCGGACCACGTGGCGCAGATCAAGGAAGCCGAAAACAGGCTGGCACAGGTGAAAATTGAGCTTGCCGCGGCGGAACTGGCTTTGACGGCTCCCAAAGCCATCGGCGAAACTGTTGACAAAATGATTGAAGCCGTTGGTGAACTCGTTGGCGCAAAACCGGACAGCTTGGGAAGCAAGAACGATAAACCCAAGGTGGACGACTCCATGGAACTGCCGCGAAAAAACTATCAAAAAGCCATCGAGGATATGGAGGAGATCTACGAATCTCTGAACCCGATCAAGCTTTCACTGTCTGAATCCAGCCGGTCTTCAAAAGGAGGACGGGTCCTGAAATGATCCTGAATCCGGGCGACACCATTCGCAGCTACCGCATTTTGGACCACCTGGGCGAAGGTGGCATGGGTAAGGTTTTCCTGGCGGAAGAGGAGCTTTTGGGGCGCAAAGTTGCCATCAAAATGCTGAATCCCAGCATCACCCATCAGGAGCATTTCCGCCAGCGCTTCATCGAGGAAGCCCGCATTCAGGCAAAGATGAAGCACCCCAATATCGTAAGTTTGCTCAGCTTTTTCAACGAAGATGACGGCTATTTCATGGTGATGGAATTTGCCCCGGGTAAAACCCTGCGGGACTTGATCATGAATACCGGCCCAGTGCCGGAACAGCGCACCCGTGTGATTTTGCGTCAAATCCTTTCCGCCCTGGAATATGCGCACGAAAAAGGCATTGTGCACCGCGACATCAAGCCTTCGAACATCATGATCGACGAAAACGACGAGCTGAAGGTGCTGGATTTCGGCGTGGCACGGCTGATGGGCGACCCGCACCTCACCCAAACCGGCTCCCGCGTGGGAACGGTTTTCTATATGAGCCCGGAGCAGGTTCAAACCCCCCGTGATGTGGATTCCCGCTCAGACATCTATTCCGCCGGCGTGCTGCTCTTTGAACTTCTGACCGGGCGTCTGCCCTTCAACACGGAAAACGACAGCGATTTCCTGATCGAAAAAACGATCGTGGAGCGCAAACTGCCGAACCCGCGTGATTATTATCCCTTTATGTCCGATCTCATCATTGAACTGATGCACGCGCTGACGGCAAAGGACCCCGATCAACGACCCAGCGCCAGCGAGGCTTTGAAAATACTTGATACCGGAGACCTAAGCTCCATTCCCAGTTCACATTCCGAACCCGTGACGCCTCTGCCGCCGCCCAGAACTCCCGTGGTCGTTCCCGTTCCCCAGCGCAAAAAGATGCCGAAGGGCCTGCGCGCCTTCCTCATCATCCTGCTGCTCTGTGTGTTGGCGCTTCCGCTCGGATATTTCACCAAGAGATATTTGGATGGCGATCTGGTTTTTTCCAAAAAGGCAATTGATGAAGACGACATTGAAGAAGTGGATGAAGGACCCAGTGAAGCCGAACGTCAAGCCGAAATGGCAGCCGAAAAGGAAAGGATAAAACTGGAAAAAAAGGCTGAGAAAACCGTGCGCGGATTGAAACCAAAATTTGAATTCATCAAGCGGGAAGCGCTGGAATACAAGCAGGAAAATGTTTTCAATGAATGGCCCCCCGGTTTGGAATACCTCAATATTGAATCCAAAGATGTTGACACTGAGGAATTCAAATTCGATTTCAGCGAAGGGGTGATCACCGCCATCAGCCGTCCCGCCTTCGGAAAAGCCGGAGTCAGGATCATCTATCACATTGATTCGCAAAGTTTTGAACTGAATGACCCGGAGCCTGGGCTGGCGCCCAAGCTCAGTTTGGAATGGCTGCAATGAAGCTGTGAGCCAAAGAAATTATAAATCGATCAAATGGATGTAGTTTTATGTTTAAAAAAGGCTTGATTTGCAGGGCTTTGGCCTTGCTCGGATTTGTTTTTTGGGCAGCGGTTCTGCCTGCTGCGGTGCAATACAGCCCGGACCTGCTGCGTGCGGCTTTGAATGGGGACGCCGATTCCCAATATTACCTGGGCTGGAGCTATTACAATGGAGAAGGCATCCTGCGCGACCTGCGCGAAGCGGTGAGATGGTATTCCCTTGCTGCGGAGCAGGGTCACACGGATGCCCAAAACAACCTCGGCTGGTGCTATTATCGGGGTGACGGGGTTCCCAAAAGCGAAAATGAAGCCGCCAGATGGTGGAGGATTGCCGCCCGCAAGGGAAACCAGCACGCCCAATACAACCTTGGCTGGTGTTATGACAACGGCTTCGGGGTTCCCCAAAACAAGGTGGAAGCCTTCAGGTGGTATCAGGAATCTGCCCGCAGTGGAAACCACAATGCTCAAAATAATCTGGGTTTTTGCTACTATTTGGGGGAAGGGGTGGATCAGAATTTGGAGCAGGCGGTGAAGTGGTGGACTTTGGCGGCACAGCAGGGCAATCCCAACGCCATGTACAACCTGGGCATCTGCTACGACAACGGTTATGGAACCCAGCAAGACCATCGCGAAGCGGCAAAATGGTATCGTCTGGCTGCGGAAAGCGGAGCTGACCACGGACTTCCCGAACCGGGCAGCATTCAAACCACAGTTCAGCCCGTTCAGGAAGAAGCGGTCCGTCCCAGCCTGCAAACTCAATATAAAGAGGAAACCGTGCCTCCCAGGCAGATTCCCAAAATCCCCAGCCGGGAGGACAAGGAAAAGCCGCGCACAGAAGAAAGCGGCAAATATGACGATCTATATGAGATCGGACTGAAACACTACAACGGCGAAGGGGTTCCGAAAAACGAAGCCAAAGCCTTGCAGTGGTGGCTTTTGGCTGCTTCCGAGGAGGATGCTCGCGCCATGTATGGCCTGGGTTCGGCATACATGAGCGGACGCGGCACCGACAAAGACGAAATGGAGGCCATCCGCTGGTATCTGATGTCGGCGGAATCCGGCTATGCCAAGGCTCAAAACACCCTGGGAGTCTGCTACAAAAACGGCACAGGAGTGGAAAAAGATTTGGGTGAAGCCGTGAAATGGTATCGTCTGGCAGCCCAGCAAAACTATGCCCTGGCTCAAAGCAACCTGGGAATTTGCTATGCCAAGGGCGAGGGCGTGGAAAGAAACGACGAGGAAGCCAGTTTCTGGTTCACTCTGGCGGAAGAAAACGGCAATGAATCCGCCCGGGAATTCCGTGACACGGTGGACCTCAAGCTGAGTGCCCAGCAAAGAGAGCGGGTTGCAGAGCGGGTCAAGCTCTGGCAGGCATATTCACGCTGAGCAAACCGGGCTCAAATGTGGGTGGGAAGGCGGCTTGACGCCTCAATCCCAGGCGTCGTCTTCAAAGCCGAATTGCAGTTCCACCTGGCGAATAACGGCATCCAGCAGCAGTTCGCCGGTGTCGTAAACGTCGAAGGGCTTGGAGCCCAGATATTTATCCCACTGCCCAGCCACAAAATCGTGCGACACAACGCGATAAACCCTGTCCAACTCTAGCCTTTCACCGTTCACAAAAAATTCAATTTCCTGCGCTCCCTTTTGGGGATTTGCCCTTTTTTCCCAGCCTGCCACCTCGCAGATATCGTGGGGTTTGCTGATGGCGTGTCTTTCGTTAATCTCATCCAAGATAAGCAGATCGCTTCCCTTCAGGGAAAAAACCGTGATGGTGTTGCTAAAGGGGATGAGTTCGTGCAAATCGCGCAGGGTTACGGGTCCGGCGGGCAGGAATTTGCGGAATCCACCGTTGTTGATGATGGCAAGTTCGGGCTTGTAAATGCTTTGATATTCGTCTATTAAAGCCTGCGCCGTCCACCTTGAAAGCGAAGTGGAACGCCATTTATCCGGGCTCCAGTCAACCGGAATGCTGCCCACCACGCGTCCCATCTCCTCCATGATTTTTTCCATCTTCAGTGCGATAAAATCATTCAGGGGACTTTCGAATTCCACGGTATCGGAAACCAGCGGGATGAGCCGGTTTTTCAGCGAAACGATGCGCCGCTCCTCCACTTCAATTTCCGCGTGCCCCAGCCAATTCAGGTGCGAACCGCTGTAAAGCAACCATTTACCGTTCACATTGATGGGTTCCTGGCTCCAGATGTGATCGTGTCCGCCGATGATGATATCCACCCTGTCGTCAAGGCTTTGTGCCATCAAACTGTCCGCTTCGAACCCTTGGTGGCTCAGCACGATGATGAGGTCGCTTTTGCGCTCCACCTCGTCCAGATACATGTTTATGGCGTCCACCGGCGGCATAATGCGCACGCTTTCAACGTTTTCCGCCTTCACCTTTTCCGGCAAAAGCTCCAGCGTGATACCAAAAATCCCCACTCTCAAGCCATCTTTTTCCAAAATCGTAAAAAGCGACCCGCCAAGGGGTTTGCCAGTGGGTGTGTCAATCATATTGGTACACACGAAGGGATATTTTGCACGTCGGGCAAGGTCCTTTGTATTCTGGTAGGAAAAGTCGAACTCATGATTCCCGAAAACGCTGGCATCCAAGCCCAAGAGATTGAAAACGTCGATCACAGCGCCGCCGTGCACTCCGTCGTCCACCAGCGAGGCAAAGATCGAACCGGTTTGCTGGTCTCCGCTGTCCAAAAAGAGGCTGCGTTCCACTTGTGCCCTTTCACGATTCAAAACCTCCTCCAAAACCGGATAGCCGCCATATTTCAAGCCGTCTTTGCCCAGCTTCGCTTCAAAGGCGCCGTGGCTGTCGCCAGTGTAGAAAATGCTCAAGGGCAGGGCGCTTAAAACGCTGAAAAACGCCAGAACGAGTAACAAACTGAATGTTTTGTTGAATTTCATCGACAATTCCTTTTCACGAAAACATGATGGTTCTCATCTGTGGGAATAGCTGTCAGGCTGTCAAGCAAAAAGGCTCCAGTTCTGGTGGAATTGAAAATGATCCGGTTTTGGAGCGGTAAAAGAGACCCTGAATCCCAGGTGGAATACAATCCTAAAATTAAGGCTATCCCGGGATTTGCCCTCGCATGGGGTTTTTCAGTTTAGTTACAAGAGTGTATATCTATCAGAACTCCCAGTCACCTTTTTTGCGGTTGTAGAAACCCTTGCCTAGGATGTTTTTATCGGAATCGGTGACATACCAATCTTCCGGTCCGTGAAAGAAAGAATTGCTGCTTTTCATGGCGGTAGTGCTTTGGGCGGTATAGATTGCCATGCCAAGTTCAGGATTGAGCGGATTGGGCAGACAAGCCGCCAAGCGGAGTCCGGTGCCTGGATAATCTTGATCGGCAATTATCCTGTCTGGAAGAATCTGAAAAGGCGGTTTGGGCAAATGTTTGTCCAGCCAAAGATTGGTGCCCCAGGCTCCGAAAACATAGATGTTCTGTTCGCTGAAATCCATTTCCAGGGCTTGAGTGTCCGTGTAGGCCGAAGCTTTCAGCCGATCGACAAGAAAGTCAACGGTTGGTTTGATATATTCATCCACGCCTTCCACACGCAGGGGATCGGGATAAATCAAGCTTACAGCTCCTATCGCCACAGAGTTCATGGGTCCCTTGAAGCTGATCAGCTCGAGTAGTTCGCTTTGGGGAATCTGTGTCAGAGATGCGAATTTTTGCATGAGCTGAGGGAAGTATTCATCATAGCGGATGCCGGTTTCACGACGCGCCTGTTCATATTCAAGCAGGGCATCGTAAACCGTGTCCATATAGATAAAGCCTCGGTTGATATCGCTCTGGGTGGAAAACTTGCGCTGTTCGGGTGGGTAATAGAGCTGTATAAGCCTCAGCTCGGAACCACGGACGAAGTGCTCAACGACAGCAATCCACCAAGAATTATAGGCTTGGCCTTCCATCTTTTGCTTAATCGGTTCAAAAAGAGCTGAAGAATCCTCCACCATCCAGAAATATTTATCAACCAGTGGATTAACGTAGGGATGAGAAAGCTCGTGGAACAGCATAAATGCCAAGTGTAAAATCGTATCTGCCGGATCCTTGCTTTTTTCGAAACTGGTAACGCAATAGAGGTCTGAATTTCTCTGTGAATCCACCAGATCTGGTCCGTAGCCGCCTCCACCTAACAGGGGTGAAATCGCAAGGTTGTAGCTATGATGTTCGTATCCATACCAATCGATGATGTGGGCAATCATATCAGGGCTTGCACAAAGAAGCGAATCCGCAGCGGATACCGTTTCAGAGAAAAATTGGCGCTGGGATTCGAACCAGCCATAAAAATCGCTTTCCCGCACAAAGTCGTTCACCGCCGCATAAAAACCTTCCAAAGAGCCTCCCTCGGAGGCTGTTTTCAAGCGGTCTTCATTCATTTTTTTGGCGTAGCCGGAGCAGTCTCGGTTTTGAATGCCCAAAGGAACTCCGTCGAAGCGCAAAAAATCGCTAACAGGAAGATCGTAAGTAAAACCGTAGTCTTCCAAAGCCCGCAATTTGGAGAGTGCCGGATGCTTTTTGAAAGCGGAAAACCAGGCGTCGATGGAGGCAGCATAGCCATCGGAATCGGCATAGGTCATCTCGCTTCCAGACAGGTGTTGAAGCACGGCCAACAGTTCCAGGCGAGGATCGACACTAATGGTAAGTTTGCCGCTTTTTTGGGTCACGGGTTCAATCTGTGGCTGAACTTGTGATTCAGTGCTGAAAGCGATCAGCGACAAAGGGAGCAGGAAGAACAAGCCGATGATGGCTTTACCCAGATAAAAATGAAGGATATCTGTGAGCATTTGAGTTCTCCTTTTGAGGATGTAAACTTCTTGTGATATGTTGCGCTGTCAAGAATTTTTTGGTGCATGGGTTTTAACGTACCTCATGCATTCCCAAAAACTTCCTATCTTCTTATCTTTCAGATTTCAGCACAAGTGCAAAAACTCAATAAAACGACGTGATAATACCGTGTCAAAAAAAGGGCTGGACAAAAAAGCCCAGCCCTGTTTTGATATGGGTGATGCAGATTATTTGACCAGCATCAGTTTACGATCGCTTTGGTATTTGCCAGCCTTCATCCGGAGCATATAGACTCCGCTGCTGAGCTCTCTGCCGTTGGAATCCTTGGCATTCCACACGACTTGATATCTGCCGGCAGCCTTGTTTTCATCCAGCAGAGTGGTGATTTTTTGTCCCCTGAGGTTGTAGATTTCCAAGGTGACCCCTTCATCCTTGTGTAGCGAGAAGGGGATGTTTGTATCAGGGTTGAAAGGATTGGGCCAGGGGTTGAGCAGTTCGGTGACCAGAGGCAGGGACGGGGTTTGCGGATCCTGGCTTTGGTTCACCAGGATGTGGCAGGGCCCATGGTATGCAGTTTGCCCATCCAGTTCCACGCAGCTCAGCCAATAGTAATAATCGCCGCTTTGGGTGATTTCGAGATCGGTGAAGCTGTAGTTTTGGGTTTGGGAGCTGTTGTGTGCGGGAATGAGGGTGCTCACCTGCCCGGCTTGGTCCAGTTCTTCGCTGTTCGCTCTATAGAGATAGAAGCCCAACATGCCGGTTTCGGAGAGGGTGGTCCAGTTGATTTTCACGTTGTTTTCCGAGGTGATTTGGGCTGTAAAGCCGGCAAAGCTGACGGGTGTGTGCCCTGATGGCTCTTCAAAAAAGACGATCTGCATTCTTTCGATGAGGGCACCTTCCTCGGATGGTAGTGCGATTTTGCCGCTGTCCCAGCTGCCGTCTTCTGGGTTGAAGATGTCTTCATAGCCGCCATTGTCGATCTTGCGCAGGATGCGGTGTGGCGTGTAGCCCAGATTGTGGTTGATCACGAGGTCGGCTCCGGCAAGTGAGGCGCCTTCATTGCCATGCAGGGTGACCACCAAAGTGCGTTTTGGAATGTTTATTTGGGGAGGTTTCCACTCGAACAAGCCCTCCACCAAGCCAATGTTTGAAATGCCGGTGAGCGTTGCCTCGGGAATGTATTCTCCATCCTGTTCTTCGTTCCACATGGGTGCGGGCTTAAGGTGGCAGACGCCATTGTCGAAATCGGAGATGATGCTTACGATATCGGATTCTGCGGTTGTGAGCCTGACGTTGTCTATGTAAAGTATTCCGGAGCCCGAACATTCCCCTGTGTAAATCATGAATGCAAAGTTTCCTCCCTGGGGCTGATCTACCGTCATCCTTGCCAAACCCCAGTCATTTGAGGTTATGTTGTCAAAAGGTATGTTCGAAATATATTGATCATAATCCAGGGAATCTTCATGCATGTATACCAAGGCAAAATCCACCGGATCGCCGTTGGGAGTATTTTTATAATTCACTCTGAATTCATAGGTTCGATCTTCCTGAAGGATGATAATCGGGCTGATAATGGCATCTTCGTTGTGACCAATTTCAGGGCTGATGATTGACGCGACATTGTTGTAAGGATTGTCAGGGTCTTCAACAACATCCCATCTAATCTCATCATGCAGCATGTTTATGGCATTCCAGTCATCAGAATCTGTGCTGTCCAGATTGACAAATACAGGTGCGGGTACGGGTCCAGGCCACGCACCATTGCCGGTGAGACCAATTTCGTAAACATTGTCCAAGCCATCCACGATTCTCAGCGTGGCGTTCTTTTGCCCAATGGTATGAGGCTTGAAATGAACGGGAAAATTAAACCATGTGTTGAAAGAAGTTACAGTATGGGCGATGTCCTCGATCATAAATTCCGATGCATCATCACCCACAAGGCTCAATTCTTTTATGATGGCAAACCCGCCTGGCGCTGTCAATTGCACTTCTGTGTAACTATAGCCTCCAACCCACACATCGCCGAAATCATATTCTGTGCCAAAATATTCGGATTCAATGCTGTAGGGAGTTGTGAGCGCATTTATAATAATTTCGTCGAAATACATACGCATGCCTATCTCACCAGGGAGATGAACCTTCCACAAAAAAGTCACCGTGTTAAAATCCGAATCAGTTTCGGGGTATTCAAAACTGATGGCACCCTGTGTGAAGTCTTCTCCAGGCTGAACATGATGCTTGAAAGATTTCAGCCATTGATAGCTTCTGCCCAGATCTGTTGACACCCAGATGGAAAGGCTGTCTTCCTCCTCAAATTCGTATTCAAAAATGGATTCCAGCGTTTCAAAACGATATTTGTAGTAAAGCAAGATATTGGTTGCTTGCTGACTTGGCAAAAGCAAAGCCGGAGTGCGGAATTGCCTGAGAGTATCAAAACTTGTGAAGTATGCACAGGCAGCTGGGCTATCGTTCCATCCACCTTCACCATACAATTCAAAATCCGTAACAACATCATGCGGCATGTAAGGATGGGCATGATCGAAATTTATGAAATACATACTATGTGGTTCATGAAATGTTACGAGATATAAGCCCGTTGGGTAGCTCTCAGGGTCACTATCTGCTCCACCTTGTGAATTATAGGCTCTCACAGCCACATCAAGATTGATTCCGGCAATCAAGCCGGGAACCGGAGTTTGGAAATGAGTATGTTCAGTGCTTCCCAACAGCTGCCAATCTTCATTTTCTTCTCTGATATATACTTCATAGCCATCGGGATTGCCTGCAGAAGCAGTCCATCTGAATAAAGGGGTCAGAGAACCACCAAAATATATTGAGGTCCTGATCTTTGGAGCAGTGGGCGAAATGTTGTCCGCCGATACTTCTATCTGATCAAGATAAAACCGTAACGGATTGGCATGAGCATTGACCGACTCGGCATAGAAAGCCAGTTTGATGACGCCGCTGTAAGCTGAAAGATCATGTACAGCATTGTTTACAAGATTATTCACAGTGAAGCTTGTATATTCAGCCAATACAGGATCATTTGCAACGAGGTTATCATCTTCATCCAAAATAACGATTGAAAGCTTATCGTCCGAGTCCATAACGCCATTGGGTGTTGTGTAGAGGAAACGAAGTTTGTTGCCGTGACCGGGATCGCCCAAGTCGATGGGAGGGCTGATCAGCCATCCATTGGTCACCCCGCCAAATATCACTCCTGCCCAATCTTCCGAAGTAGGCTGGGGAATTCCGTATCCAGGAGTGAAGACGCGTTTATACCAGTCTCCTCCATCCTCCAGATCAAGTCCATTTTGCATATCCAATACACCCGATTTAACCTCCCACTCCCCTGGAAGAAAATCCCCTTCTTCAAAGTTTTCAATCCAGGGCGGGGAAAGAGCGGGGTCGCGCATATTGCCTTGTGATGTGACACCTGAATGCACCTGATCCTGTGTTGCAAACAGGCTTGAAAAAGATAAAATGATGACCAATACCAAAGCGGCGCGCAAAAAGATTTGTACGCCAAGACCGTTAACCTGTTTCATGACTTCCTCCTTTGTGTCATGTGAAAATGGGGGTTTGCCCCCACTTTTCTTATGCAAACTAAAACATAAATCAGCCGCCGATTGTCAAGTAATATATTTTTGTTCAGGATAATATTCCAGAAGCTTTATTTTTGCAATATGCAAGGAAATCCGCGGCAAGAGAAACTGCTTGACTTATATTGCAGGTTTACCAATTTACGCCACATGAGATTTCTGAAAGCAAGCTCGATTGAATATTTGCTCTGGCTCTACATCCTGGGCTGCCTGGCTTGGCTGGGCTTCCGGCTGCATCTGATGCCAGCGCTGCCGGCGTGGATGATTTTGGGATCGCCTTTGGTCACCGCTTTTGGCCTGGGCTTCGTTGGCGGTTCTTTGGGACGCAAGGTGCTTTATCCTGAAAAAACCCGCGAAGCCGTGCTTTGGAAGTGGGAAATCGGGCTCGCCGTGTTGATCAGCTTTGTGGTGGGCTGGGTGATCGTGGAAGTGAGGCCGGTGGCGTTTTTGACCCAGGCGGGCAACGCGCAAAACATCGTCAAAGGGATTTTCAACCCGAATCTCTCCGAGATGGTGCCGATGCTGGCAGCCTTGATGGAAACCATCTATCTGGCGCTTTTGGCAACGATTTTTGCCATCCCTTTCGCCTTTGCGTTCAGCTATTTTGCCGCCAAAAACCTGATGCAGGGCTCGATTTTGGGGCGCATCGCCTATGTGGTGATCCGCACCATTTCCACCGTCTTTCGCTCCATCGAAGCCATCGTTTGGGCCATCATCTTTTCCGTGTGGGTGGGAATCGGTCCCTTTGCAGGGATGCTGGCGTTGTGGGTGCACTCTGTGGCGGCGCTGATCAAGCTTTATTCCGAACAGCTTGAAAACATCGACCCCGGACCTGTGGAGGCCATCCGTGCCACCGGGGCTTCAACCCTGCAGGTTTGGCGCTATGCCGTCACGCCTCAGATTTTGGCGCCTTATCTGGCTTTCACCATCTACCGGTGGGACATAAATGTCCGCATGGCAACCATTGTGGGCTTTGTGGGCGGCGGAGGCATCGGTCTGGCCTTGAACCAGCAGCAGCAGATGCTTGCCTGGCGAAATGTTGGGCTCATCATGTGGCTGATCGCGATCGTGGTTTGGGTGATGGATATCTTCAGTGGCTACATCCGCGAAAAGCTTGTTTCTCCATGAGATAAAGGATGGAAAAATGCAAAATCCCGTGGAATTGATTTTGGCAAAACGCGAGGGTAAAACTCTGAGCGTGGAAGAGATTTCCGGTTTTATAAAAGGTTTTTTGGAAGGCAGGATTGCCGACTATCAGATGAGCGCACTGCTGATGGCCATTTACTTCAAAGGCTTGGAGCCGCAGGAAATATCCGGGCTCACGCGAGCCTATATCGAAAGCGGGCGCAGCATTGCCTTTGGAGACGAAAACCCCGTGGTGGACAAACATTCCACCGGCGGAGTGGGGGATAAAATTAGCCTGATGCTGGCGCCGATTGCGGCTTCACTGGGGCTGGCGGTTCCCATGATCTCCGGACGCGGATTGGGTCACACCGGTGGAACCCTGGATAAACTGGAATCCATCCCCGGGTTTCGCACACAATATGCCCCGGATGAGTTTCAGGATTTGGTTCAAAAGCACGGTTTGGCGCTGGTGGGGCAGTCTGACGACCTGGTTCCTGCAGACAGGCAAATCTATGCCCTGCGGGATGTTACCGCCACTGTGGAAAGCCCTGGCTTAATCACGGCCAGCATCATGAGCAAAAAGATTGCCGAAGGCGCCAAATATCTGGTGATCGACCTCAAAATTGGCAGCGGAGCCTTCATGCCAAACCTTGAAAGAGCCAGGGAACTGGCAGCGCTTCTCATCTCCACCGGAGCAAGCTTTGGGCAGAAAGTGCGCGTGGTTTTTTCGAACATGAATTCGCCATTGGGCTTGGCGGTGGGAAACGCCTTGGAGATGGTGGAGGCAATCGAATATCTGAAAGGCAACCCCCTGCGGGATACGAAGATACTCACCTCACAGCTGGTGGCGCTGCTGCTTTTGGAAGCCGGACTGGCACAGACCGAGGAACAAGCCTTCAGGATGATCGAAGAAGCCGTTTCCAGCGGAAAAGCGCTTGACAAACTGGAGGAAGTGATCAAAGCTCAGGGTGGAGATGCCAGGGTCTTGGAAGATTACAGCCTTTTGGGCAGCAGCAAGGTGAAACTGCCTATTTTTGCGGATACTTCGGGCTATGTGCAGAGCATTGATTCACGCGCCATCGGCTATGCCCTGGTGCGCATCAAAGCCGGCAGAATGAAAGTTACGGATGCCATCGACTATGGTGCGGGCGCACTGCTGATCCCAAAAATTGGAGACCGTTTGGAAAAAGGCGAAGCCATCGGTGAAATCCATGCCAACGACGCCGCCAAAGCCGAGGAAGTGGTTTCCCTGGTGCGTTCTGCCTACAGGATCGTGCCCGAACCGGTTGAAAAGGAAAAGCTGATCTTCGATATCGAATGAGGCTGTTTCCAAAGCAATTCTTCCTGATTGGGAACTATATTGACCGGGTGTTTTCACAGCGAAAAGCCCGGTTTTATTTTACGGATAAAAAAAAGCCCCCATTGCTGGGGGCATAGTTTTTACAAATGGATCAGAATTCGATTCCCAGTTTTTGCATGATTTCTGCCATGCGCAGGCCAAGATCTTCCATTTTTGCTTTTTGCTCTTCGTTGTAGTCTTCTTCTTTAAATTCTTCGGATTTCTTTGCAATAGGTTCCCATTGTTGCATAAAAGCGGCTGTAACTTCTTCATTAGCTTTGCCTTCTTCAGCTTTGGGCTGCCATTCCACCACAAAATCTTCCATGTCTTTGAGCATCTGGTCGATCGGGCTTAATTCAACAGTTTCGTTTTCTTCTGGAATTTCTTCTTTCTCGGTTTTGCACGCGAAGGCGAACAGAGCCACCACCGCAAGCAGGATCAGAAAATACTTCGTTGCTTTCATCATTTTCTCCTTTGTTTGTTGGTTTAAAACAACTCTTTTTTTATTATGTTTTAGTGAATGCATCACATTCTTTTGAGGTGACGGTGCTTGTCAAGGAATATTTTGGTACAAAGGTCAAACATATATTAAAGTCATTGTTTTTAATTATTGCAAACCTCACTGCATAAAGGAGATAGCCCTTGCCCCTCATCTGGGTTTAGCATCTTTTCAAGGTCTTGATTGATATTCATCTTTCTACTTCACAAATCGGCTTTTATCCCTTAATCAAATGAAAAAAGACGAATTCACACACAAGAGCCATGGCTGATGCCTTTACACATCGCGGTCAGGATATTCACGATATTTATCGCATCTTCAGCGAAGTTTTGCAAGGACCGGGCAGTTGCGGAATGTATGTGGAACTGGATGGACGTTTTTTGGGCTTGGATTTGGTTTCTTCGCCCGAGGTGTGGAAGGATCTGGGGGAAAAGATTTTGCGCAGCTATGTGTTCGACGTGGTGGACCGCGTTCCTGATTCTCATCCAAGAGAGCATTGGTTCGATACCAATCAGGTTTTCGGCAGGCTGAAAAACTTGGGAGTCTCAGAATTTACCGGAATTGGCTTGGGGCAGGACTTGAGGCTGGACAGCCCCGAAATCAGCGGTTCCACGCTGATGTTGGAAGGCAAAATCGTATGTCTGGGGGCATATGCAATGCAGCCGGGTGCATCCGGCAATCCCGGCTATCACAGCCCGAGGCACGTTTTCAGATTCTTCTAAATCCGGCTGTATCTCCTAAAGGGTTGAAGGCTGAAATGAAGTCCCGGCTCACATGATGTCCGGGGCTTTCATTATTTCCTTTCAATTTCAATTTCAATTATTTGCTGTAAAAACCGGCTGAGAGTTAACCCGGATCATTCCGGTTTCAAGCTCATCCAAGCACAAAAAAACTTCTTCAGCTTCCTTCCGCCCTTGAGCCCAACCAATATACAACCTATATACTTCCTAAATGCCTCCTGTCTTTTTTACGTGAGGTCTATGGGGAATATCAAGGAAAGATTACTGCTCGAGCCAAGGGACAGAGGTAAGTTTTATTTACGGTAAAAAAGCTTAAACTGAGAGGATGAATGTTTTTAAGGGTTGCCTTAACAACCCCGGCTTAAAATGGTGGAAAAGCCTGAATTTAGATGAATCGACATCGCATGTGCAATTTGCGCTTGACAAATTCAAGCCCAAAGATGAAGCAACGTTGCAGCAACAACATAATTAAGCTGCAAACCTGCAATCTGCAAACCATTTTTAAGGAGTATAAACCATGCCTCTTCCACAAAAAGAAGCGCTGTTCAGCCTGATCAGCAGCGTTGTATTCATCGTCGTCAAGGCATTTCTGATTCCCGATTTGGGCGCTTTCAATCTGGAACTGACACTCACCCTGCTGGCGCTGTTCAATGTTTCGTTGTGGGCAATCCGCATTCTGCTGAATTTTCGGTTCAAAGATATGGATCAAAAGGACAAAAACATCCGTTTTCAGGCTGCCATGCTGGCAATTCATCTCAGTCTGGTTGTTGTATTTGTCTATGCAGCCGTGCTTTATCTGCTCCACCGACAAAGCCTTGCCGTGCCGCTGGAAAGGGTTTTGGATCTTGCGTATTACACTTGGATCTCTTTTTATCTGTTTTGGACTGCGGGAATTTTGGCTCTTTGCAAGCGCGGTCCCTTGGATATTTGAGAGAAGATGGCATAGTTTTAAGGAAGGTTCAAAATGGATTTTATGGAACTTATGGCCAGCCGACACAGCGTGAGGGATTTTTTGCCGGATCCCATTCCGGATGAGGTTTTAAACGAAATTTTGGAGGCGGGGCGTCTGGCGCCTTCCAGCCAAAACCGGCAGCCCTGGCGCTACGTGGTTCTCAAAGATCCTGAGCAGATCAAAAAAATGTCGCTGAATTCAGGTTTGCTGGGGCTTTCCAATCTTTTCATCCGGAAAGCGCCCTGCCTGATTGCAGCTTGTGCCGACAGCTCCAAAGGCCTGCGTGTGAATGCACAGGACTACTATCTGGTGGACGTTGCCATCTCTGTTCAGCAAATGGTTTTGGCTGCCTGGAACCGCGGAGTGGGCAGCTGTTGGATGGCTGCCTACAATGAAAAAGCGGTGAAAAAATATCTGGATCTACCCAAATCATGGCGGGTGGTGGCGATGCTGCCCTTTGGCTATCCCGCTGAAAAGAAAACGGTTTACGGCAAAGCCCTGAGCTTTTTCCCCGGCAGCAAAAACCGGCTTCCGCTGGAAAAGATCGTCCGCTATTTTGGAGAGCATTAAGCGCCGGCTTACTTCAAAAAGGTTCCCTTTTCCAGTTCTTTAAACGCAGTTGCGGTTTCTTCACGGGTGTTCATCACAATGGGTCCGCGCCACGAGATTGATTCATTCAGCGGCTTTCCCCTCAAAAAGAGCATGCGGAATTCCTCGGATGAGGTTTTAAAGGTCACCCCGTCGCCGTTTTCCAAAAGCGCAACCTGGCGGTTTCGCACAGTTTGACCAGAAACTTCCACTTCCCCTGCATAGGCATAGAAAAAGCAGGTTTCGCCCATTGGGGCAGGCAGGCTAAGCTCAACATCTGCAGGTAGATACACATCCCAATATTGGGGCTCGATCATGATGTCTTGAGCGGGACCCCTCACCCCTTGGAAAGAGCCGCAGATGATTTTGACTTCGGCGCCGTTGGGCAATTCCACCTTGGGAATATCCTCAGCCAAAATATCCTGATAGCGCGGAGGCATCATTTTTTTGGCTGCCGGCAGGTTTGCCCAAAGCTGGAAGCCATACATGCGGCCAATCTCGTTGGGCTTGGGCATTTCCTGGTGGATGATGCCGCGGCCTGCGGTCATCCATTGCACATCGCCTTTGCGGATTACGCCGCTGTTGCCAAGGCTGTCCGAGTGTTCCGCACTGCCTTCCAGCATGTAGGTGATGGTTTCCATGCCGCGATGAGGATGCCAGGGAAAGCCTGCCAAATAGTTGCGGGTGTCGTCGTTGCGAAAATCGTCCAACAACAAAAAGGGATCGAAAAGCCGTTCGTCGCCAAAGCCAAAGGCACGGACAAGGTGGACTCCCGCTCCTTCCAGAGTGGGTTTGGCGTTTTTTATCAATCTGATTCTGCGCATTGGATGAGCTCCTTACTCGGTATTTGTAAGCCGCGAACGCTTAATTTTCGTACGGCCTTCCAATAACAATTTATTCCGATAACGCCACAAACCAAAAAGCACGCATTTTTGCCATTGAAAGCCTGATGATTAGTGAGTTTTGGGGATAAAAAAAACCGTGGGGAACACCGGGCGGCGTCCCCACGGACTCGGAGGGCATTCTATGTAGGGTCTGTGAAACCGAATTTTAAATATGAATGAATCTTGTCAAGATATATTTTTGGATTTATGAAAAACCGCAGTTTGCAAAACTGGAAAAGCCGAGTCTCAAAGCATGGATCGCAGGTCTGCAACAAAGCTGTCAATCTGTTCTTCGGTGGTATTATATCCGCACATCAGGCGAACTTCATTCAGTGCCTCGTTCCACATGTAGAAATGGTATCTTTCCATGAGGCTGGGGCTTATGTTGCGTGGAAGAATTACATAAACGGAATTGACCATCACTGGCTGGGTGACTTTTACCTGCGGAATCTGTTTCAACCGTGAAGCCAAAAGCGCTGCCATTTCGTTGGCTCGTGTGGCGTTTTTGCGCCAAAGATCGTCTTCCAAATATGCTTCAAATTGTGCGGCGATAAAGCGCATTTTGCTGAAAAGCTGGGAGCATTGTTTGCGGTAAAAGCGCTGATTTGCGCAAAGCTCCGGATGATAGCAAATCAGGGCTTCGCCAAAGAGCAAGCCGTTTTTTGCGCCGCCAAAGCTGACGATATCCGCCCCGGTGTCTTTGCACATTTCTTTCAGTGAACAGCCCAAAGCGGCGGCGGCATTCGCCAGACGCGCTCCATCGATGTGGAGATACATCTGCTGTTGATGACAAAAATCTGCCAAGGCCTTGAGCTCTGCCAGGGAATAGAGTGTACCATATTCCGTGCTTTGGGTGATGGAAACCACGCGCCCCTGGGAGTGGTGCTGATCCCGGTTCGTCATCAGATGTGGGTAAATCATTTCGGGACTCAGTTTTCCGTTGGGACTGTCGATCACTTTCAGTCTGGCTTGGGTGAATTTTTGCACGGCGCCGCATTCATCCACATTGATGTGGGCAGTGTTCGCACAAAAGATTGCATGGAAGGAACTTACCAGGTTTTGCAGCGCGAACACATTGGCACCCGTGCCGGTGATCACAAACGAAGCTTCACATCCGCCTCCAAACAGCCATTCAAGCTGTTTGAGCACTTTTTGAGTGAGCGGATCATCGCCATAGGCAGGGCAAAATCCTGAGTCCGCCTTGTGCATGGCTTCCCAAACCTTGGGATGCACGCCGCTGTGGTTGTCGCTTCCAAAACTGATGGGAAACATATTTTCTCCTCTTCTTATTCCCGCACTGCCAGCCACCGCTGTGTTTTGCCATCCTTTGATGTAAGCAAAACGGGGTTTCCAAGAAATATCATTGTGCAGGAACGAGAAATAAAACACCCGACAGAAATCTGCCGGGTGTGTTTTTTGAACATACTATTTGTTTTTTCTCTCTTTCGGCAAACCGCGAACTTCAGTGAGCGAGGTTTCTTCTTTAGGTTCCGCCGCGTTCATGGCTTGGATCGCCGAAAAGATTGAAAGCATGGTTGCTTAATCAACAAAGAGTTCCGCAATCATGCATCTTGCGGAGCCGCCGCCGTTGGTTTCAATGGTTTCCAATTCGGTGGCAAGAATTTTGCTGTGTTTGGAAATGATCTCCACCTGTTCGGGTGTGAGTGCATTTCTTGCAGTTTGAGACATCACCATGATGGGTTCTCCGCTGCGGCTTTTGAGCTCAATCATATTTCCGGCAAATTGCATCATCTGATCCAGAGTGATTTCCACAATGGTTTTTCCGGTTTCCTGGAGCTTGGCAACAAGTTTGTCGCGCTGCTCTTGAGTTTTGATCACATCAAGGCAAACAATTGCGAGCTTGGTCCCCACTTCCATCATCACGTTTGTGTGATAGATGGGGTTTCCAGCTTTGTCGATCGCATCAAAAAGCAGATATTCATAATTCATCCGCTCACCAAATTCTGCAAACACTTGGTCGGAGGTGCGCTGAGAACGGCATGCATAGGCAATCCGTTTTTCCCTGTCGAAAATCATGCTTCCGGTTCCTTCCAGAAACTCATTCTTTTCTTCCCAGTGGGTGAGGTCGATCACTTTGTCGTGTTTCATCTTATTGCGCAGCAGATCCAGCACTACGGGCTTCCTTTCCGCTCTTCTGTTTTCGGCAAACATGGGGTAGAGAACCAATTCACCCGTGTTGTGCGATGAAAACCAGTTGTTCGGAAAAATTGAATCCGGTGTGTGCGGTTCCTTGGTGTCCTGCACCACAACCACTTCCACATCATAATCCTGCAGCAGCTTCACAAAAGCGTCAAACTCTTCAAGCGCTTTCTGATGCACGCCGCCTTCTTCGTTTTTCTGCTGAAATTGATTGTTTACTCCCGTCTCAACATTGTATTCAAATTGAACGGGACGTACCATCAAAACCTTTGAGGTTGTTTGCATAACCTGTTTGTTGTCGGTCATCTTTATCTCCTTCATTTAATTATCAGTTAGCCCATCCTGCTGTTCCTCGGAAGTCTCATCCTCAGGAGGGGCGGGCAGTTCCAAATCCGGCAGGGTCTTCATCTTCTTTTTCTGCCTGATTCTGGCAAAGATCACCAAAAAAGGCAGAACTGCAAAAAGCAGGGATGTGAAGCCGGTGATAAGATAGATCCAAGCCTGGCGCTTGCTGGCAGCGGCAAATTCTTGGTTGAATGTATATAGATTTAATCCGTATGCCTGCTCAAAGGCTCTGTTAAAATTGGTTTTCTTCCCCAGGCGGTTGTTGGCAGCCACAATTCCCCAAAACCCCTTCCACGCGGCGTGATCATTTTCCCGCATATAACGCACGGCAAAATAGGAAGTTACATAATACAACTCCCAGTTTTCCTGCCGCTGGGGATAGCTGTGTCCAAACTCGATCAAATCCAGGCGATTTCCCCAAAAGCGTTCCCGTACATAGTAATAATAACGTTCCAAGCCCATCTGACCACCGCTATGGGTTGCCATTCCTTCGTGCAGCCACAGCGGTGCCTGACTGAGCAGTTCATCCAAAAACCAATGTGTGTATTCATGCAGGATGAGGCCGCCGTAGTTGCGGGGAATCTGATCGATACTGCGAACGTAGATCCGGCGTTCACGCATGGAATAGAAGGCTTCGCTGAATTCAACGATGGCGCCGCGTCCCTTTGCCAAGCTTTGATATCTGGCTTTATCCGGAACGATGCGAATCTCCGCCTTTCTGTGGGGATAGACTCCCAAATCCATCTGCAACAAGCCCACTCGCTCTTCCAGTTCATCCACAAAGGCCTTTCCGCCGGGAAAGGTTCCATCCACACTGTAGATCACAAAATAATCCGTGGAAGCCGCCACTTTCCAAGTGGTATCCTGGGCGCCCAAGCCCAAACAACCCAACAGAATCAGATAAATCAGCGCCGCACGGAAAAGGAGTTTCAACTGTCCAATTCCCTGCGGCTGATCATGCTGTAGTATTCTCCGGCATCCTTTTTTGCCACATTGCCACAGGGGATCTTCTCCACCTTCAGTTCGTGCTCAAAGCCATAGAGCCGAAAGCGAAGCAGATCCCCCTCCTTGACGATGCTGGAAGCCTTTGCGCTTTTTCCGTTGATGAAAACCAAGCCCTTGTCGCAGGCTGTTTTCGCAATGCTGCGGGTTTTCGTGAGGCAAAGTTTGTTTAAAAGTTGATCAACCCGCATGGCAATCTCACTTCATATCTTTTTATTATTTCAAGTGCTTATGAAAGCAGACGCTGGGTCTCCAAGGCAATCATCAGCTCTTCGTTTGTGGGAACTTTCAAGACCTTGACGTGGGAATCTGGCTCGCTGAGCAGCTCGATGTCGCCGGTGAATTTGGCGTTTGCTTCCAAATTCAGCTTGATGCCGAGGGCTTCCATGTCTGCGCAAACCTTTTCACGCATGATGGGCATATTTTCACCCACGCCGCCGGTAAAGATCAACACGTCCAATCCGTTCATGCCGGCAAAATAGGCGCCAATATACTTTTTGATGCGATAGCAATAGACGTCAAATGCCACCTTGGCGTTGGGGTTGTCGTATTTCAAGATCTGGTCTTCAATTTCGCGCATATCGTTCGAAACTTCAGACAGTCCCAACATTCCGCTTTTTTTGTTCAAAATGCCGTTGACCTCATCCACGCCCAAGCCCAGGTTTTGCTGCATGTGGATGGGAATGGCGGGGTCGATATCGCCGCAGCGGGTTCCCATCATCAGTCCTTCCAGGGGGGTCAAACCCATGGATGTATCAACGCTTTTTCCGCCGTCGATGGCGGTGATGGAGGCTCCATTGCCCAAATGGCAGGTGATCATCTTCAGATCTTCAATGTTTTTGCCCAAAAATTCGGCGGCCTGCATGCTCACATATTTGTGGGAAGTGCCGTGAAAACCGTAGCGACGGATCTTATGAACCTTGTAAAACTCCATGGGCAGCGGATACAAATAGGCATAAAGGGGCATGGTTTGGTGAAAGGCGGTGTCGAACACGCCGCATTGTGGAACTTCCGGCATATTCGCCGTGACGGCCGCAATGCCTTTGAGGTTTGCAGGATTGTGCAGCGGCGCCAAAGACACGCATTCGCGCATGACTTCGATCACGTGGTCTGTGATCACCACGGCATCCGAGTAGTTTTCTCCGGCGTGAACCAAACGGTGTCCAACGGCGTCGATCTCGCTCTTGTCGGCAATCACGCCGTTCTGGGAATCCAAAAGTGAGTCGATAATCAGTTGCAGACCCTGTTCGTGGTTTTCAATCTCCATCTGCCGCTTTTTAACTGTGTATTTTTCACTTTTGTAGGTGAAAAGCGCGGATTCTTCACCAATTTTTTCGGCAATTCCCTCAGCCATAACATTTCGGGTTTCAATATCGATGAACTGGTATTTGATGGATGAGCTGCCGCAGTTTAGCACTAAAATCTTCATTTGCTTCCTCTGTTTATTGTTTTTTGTTCCATCCTGAGGAAGGGATGAAACTGTCAACTGATTTACCGCTCAGCAGGCTGCGGCACTCTGAAAGGGGGAGCCTTTGGTCGCTTTTTTGCCCCTCACATCCCCAGCGGTTCAATTGCCCGGTCAAAGTATCCGTGCACCTTGGAAATGGTGAGCCCATAGTTTGTGATGGGTACCCCGCGTCTTTGGGACTCCACGATGCGGCGGCTCATTTCAGCCTGATTCAGCATGCAGGCACCGCAGTGTACCACCAGGGCGTAATCTTCCAAATTATGCGGATAATCATGCCCAGCGTAGGCTTCGAAATGCAGATCTTTTTTCGTGTATTCCTTCATCCAGCGCGGAATCTTGGAACGTCCAATGTCGTCCTCCTGCACGTGGTGGGAACAGGCTTCCGCAATCAAGACCCGGTCTCCATCCTCGAGCTTGTCAATCTGGCGCACTCCTTGAGCCAAAACGCCCAGATCGCCCTTATAGCGTGCGAAAAGGATTGAGAACGTGGTAAGTTTCACGTGTTCAGGCAGATCTGCCACCACTTGCGCAATCGCCTGAGAGTCCGTGATCACCAGATCGGGATCTTTTTTCAGGGACGCCAGCGCTTTTTTCAGTTCAAATTCCCTCGTGACCAAAGCCATGGCATGCGCATCCAAAAGTTCCCGTAAAACCTGTACCTGCGGCAGGATCAGCCTGCCTTTGGGGGCGGCGGGATCGATGGGCGTCACTAAAACCACCAATTCACCCTCTTTCACCAAATCCCGTGCCAAAGGTCTGTCATCCTTATAGCGCGGCGGCGCCAATTCCACCAGTTTTTCTTTGATCAATGTGGCATTTTCGCCCTTGCTGGCGGATGCCGAAACCCAGTTCAAGCCGTGTTTTTCGCAGTATTCAGTATTTTGGGGGTCGGGGCTGCGCAGATCGCTTTTGTTGAACACCACCAGATGCGGTATCTTCATCTCCTGCAGCTTCTTTAGCATCTGTTGTTCCATTTCCCCGAAAGGCTTGCCATCGTTCACAAAAATCGCCATATCCGTGCGAAACAGAATTCTGAAAGTGGCTTCCACCCTCTTTTTGCCAAGTTCGCCCACATCGTCCAAACCCGCTGTGTCATAAAAAGTTACCGGACCCAGGGGCACCAGTTCATAGCGTTTGTCAACCGGGTCGGTGGTGGTGCCCGGAGTGTCGGAAACGATGGCAATTTCCTGACCCGTAAGTGCGTTTATCAGGCTGGATTTGCCGCTGTTGCGATTTCCCAAAAGTGTGATTATCAGGCGCTCTCCGCGCGGTGCGCTGCTCATGTTACCTCAATGTTTTTCATTTTATTTACAATTTAAGGCAGCCCCCCTCTTTTGTCAAACAGTGTGGCAATCCCATCTGACCACAAGCCGTAAAACAGCAACTCTTTTGCTGCAATATCATGATGCCCGTCAGTGCGCTTCCAGACTTGAAAAATGGAGGATCTTCACTTCCACGAATCAATTCCCGCTTGACATTTTCCCTGCCCATTTTTGTCTTTGTCAAAGTTCAAAAAGATGGGAGTTTCCATGGACGACTTAAAAGGAATAAAAACCCTGAACCTCAAGCTGACAGAGCCCGAAAAGCTGCGCGAACAGATGCGCCACTACTTCCACCAGACCTACACCATCGACGAAAAGCTCTACGACAGCCTCAAAGACGACGAAACCTTTTATCTGCGTGCAGATCCATTGCGCCATCCCTTGGTTTTCTACCTGGGGCACACTGCGGCGTTTTACATAAATAAATTCATCATTGGCAAGGTGATAGACGAACGCATCAACCCGGCCTATGAATCCATGTTCGCCATCGGCGTGGACGAAATGAGCTGGGATGACCTCAACGATGCCAACTACGACTGGCCATCCATCCAGGAAGTGCGACAATATCGCGATTTGGTGCGCGAGCGCGTGGATCGCCTGATCAGCGAACTTCCCTTGGATGAAAATGGCATCGGTTGGGACAGCCCCTGGTGGGGAATCATCATGGCTATCGAACACCAGCGCATACACTTGGAGACATCATCCGTTCTCATCCGACAGCTTCCTTTGGATAAAGTTCAGCTTTTGGATCTTTGGAACGTTTGCCCCGAAAGCGGTAGTGCTCCACAAAACGAGCTTTTGCCAGTCTCAGGTGGAAAAATCACCCTGGGCAGAGATGATGACAGCCCCTGGTATGGCTGGGACAACGAATATGGTTCCATCTCCTTTGACATCAAGGACTTCAAAGCTTCCAAATATCTGGTTTCAAACGCCGAATTCTTGGAATTCATCGAAGCCGGCGGCTATTTCCAGGAACGCTACTGGACCCCGGAAGGCTGGTCCTGGCTCTCATTCCAAAAAGCTGAAATGCCCCGTTTTTGGCGCAAATACGGTCAGAAATACAAGCTGCGCCTCATGGCCAATGAAATCGACATGCCCTGGAACTGGCCGGTGGAATGCAACTATTTGGAAGCCAAGGCGTTCTGCAACTGGAAGGCAGCCGAAACCGGTCTCCCGATCCGCCTGCCCGCGGAAGAGGAATGGATGCTGCTGCGAGACAGCCTCGTAAAAACCGAACAGCCCCTCTGGGATAAAGCTCCGGCAAACATTAATCTGGAATATTGGGCTTCCTCCTGCCCCGTGGATCGTTTTGCCTTTGGTGACTTTTTTGACGTGATCGGAAATGTTTGGCAATGGACCGAAACCCCCATCTATCCTTTCCCCGGATTCAAAATCCACCCTATCTACGACGACTTCAGCGTGCCCACTTTCGATGGACGCCACAACCTGATTAAAGGCGGTTCCTGGATTTCCACCGGAAACGAAGCCCTGCGAGATTCACGTTATGCCTTCCGCCGTCATTTCTATCAACATGCAGGCTTCCGCTATATTTCAAGCCCGGAACCGGTTACTCTGCACGATGAACCTTATGAAACCGACCTCAGAATCATTCCTTGGTGCGATGCCAACTGGGGTGTCAACCCCTTGGGCGGCAAACACTTCAGCCTGCAAATCCTGGATGCTTTGCAAGCCACACTTCAAGCCATGCAAGGCAAAAAAGCCCTGCATCTGGGCTGCAAAACCGGACGCCTAAGTTTTGAATTGGCAAGAACTTTCGCCAGCGTTGTCGGGCTGGATTTCACCACCCGGCTCATTCGTTTGGCCATCCAAATGCAGGAAAAAGGCTTCATTCGCTACATTCGCGTGGAAGAAGGCGAAATCATCAGCCATCAAGAAAAACACCTGAAAGATTTTGGCTTGGCGGAGTTTGCGGATAAGGTCGAGTTTTGGCAGGCGGACGTCTCCAACCTCATCGCCAAATTCACCGGCTACGATTTTATCCTGGCGGAAAACGCCATCGAAGGCGCCATCAAGCCCCGCCGCTTCCTGGAGGAAATCCACACACGCCTGAACCCGTATGGAATCTTGGTTTTTGTGGATGGCTACGACTGGAATCCCGAAATCACCCGTGCTGAAGACAGGCTGGGTGGCTTCCGCAAAGACGGCGAACCCTTTGGCAGCTTCGAAGCGCTCCGGGAGATCTTGGAAGCAAATTTCGCGCTCTTGGAAGAACCCAGGGAGCTTTGGCAAACCCTGCGCCGGGAACAGCGGCTTCACAGCCTGAAACATGTGCAGCTAAGCATCTGGCGGAAAAAGGCTTAAATGCGCCAGGCGGTTCTGATCGCGCTCCTGCTGCTATCTTTGGCTTTGAGCGCAGACATCATCCAGATTGGCAGCGGTTCGCTTTACAACCAGGGTCTGCCCATCGAACCGTTTCGTTTTTTTAGCTATTCCCAGCAGATTTATCTGGCTTCCCAAATCGGAACTGCCGGTTTAATCCATTCGGTCAGCTTTCAATACGATATACGCAGCAATAATTTCCTGGAAGGCAACTCCGACTGGGACGTATATCTGGGACACGTGCAGCGGCAAAATATCACAAGCTGGGTACCCATCGACAGCCTGAATCTGGTCTTTTCCGGCGTTCATTCTGAAACGGACTTTTCCTCGAGTCTGCCGGGAACGGGCTGGCTCACCATAAGTCTCAGCACCCCATTCTTTTACAACGGCATCGACAACCTGATTTTGGCTGTGGATGAAAACATGCCGCTGAACAGCACTAACCTGGATGACTTTATATCCACGGAAGTCGCTGTACCGATGGGAATTACATTTATCAGCAACGATGTGAATCCCGATCCTGCCAACCCGCCTGAAATCCCTTGGCAGTCTGCTTTTTTCATTCGCAACGCCCAGGCAAATCTGCGTTTGGAGATAAGCCCCCATATTCTCACGCCCGCCCAGCCTTTTCCAGAAGACCAAGCCATTGATGTGGAACTGGATGCAGCGCTTCAGTGGCACAGCGACGCCGGCTCTTTCGACCTCTTTTTTGGAAGCAACTCTCAAAATCTGCCCTGTGTGGCTCAAGGTTTGCAGCAAAGCAGGTGGCAGCCGCCCGAACCGTTGCAGCTTTATACAAGCTACTTTTGGCAGGTTTTGGCACATGAAAATGGCGAAAGCCATCAGGGACCCTTGTGGAGTTTCATCACCCGCGGCGAGGGAATTTCTGCTCCTTCAAATTTGAGCGGTTTTTATAATGGCGATCAGGTTTGCTTGAACTGGCAGGCACCGGTTCAGGGAAACCCCGTTCTCTACCGGGTGATCCGCAACGGTCATTTTTTGGCTGCCACGCATACCACAGACTATCAAGACCTTGAGGTGGCTCCCGGTCAGGTTTTATACTATTGGATTTTGGCGCAAAATTCTTTGGGTGAGATTTCCTCTCCATCGAACACCATCAGCGTCCACATCCCGGAGATAATCCCGCATCTCATTCTGCGGGAAAGCTTTGAAGGTTTGACCCCTTTCAGCCAAACCATCCCCGGCTGGCAAAATATCGACAAGGATCTTTCCAATACCTGGAGCTTTGAAGGTTTGGCTTTTCCCGGCAGCGGTGGACCCCTGCCCTGGCTGGTTTTTTCACCATCGCAAAGCCAGCCGCCCTTCGACGCCGTCGCCGCCTATGAAGGTGCGCAATCCATTGCGGCAATAGCCAGTTACAACCCTCCCAACAACGATTGGCTCATCACCCCGCGCCTGAATTTGGGACGCTTTCCCCGGCTGACTTTTTGGGCGCGTTCACACACTGCGGACTACGGTTTGGAACGGCTTAAACTGTATATTTCCACCACAGGCACCCAAACCGAGAATTTTACCCAGATCGGACCCAGCCCGTGGATTTCGGTGCCGGCACAGTGGACCCAATACAATATTACCCTCTCAAACTGGGAAGAGCAGGATGTTTGGCTGGCTTTTCAATGCTGTTCCTGGGATGCCAAAATCCTCTATCTGGACGAGATTGTTGTCACCGGCGAAGGCGGCTGGGTGCCCGTGCAGGATGAATTTGTCCAGAAAATTGGCTTCCAGGTGTTTCCCAATCCCTGCCGTGGCGGTTTTCATGTGGATCATTCCTCCCGCTCAAAGTTCAGCCTCAGTATCCACGACATCCGGGGTCGCAAGCTTTATTCCTCCAAGGATATAGCCCAATTCAACAGCGCTGAACACAAGCTTTCACTGCCAGCGGGAATCTATTTTCTGAAACTGGAGAATAATGCCAAAAGCGAAGTCAAACGTTTGGTGGTAATCCCTTGAAAAATCAATGCTATGGGGACGTAGATTCGTTTTTGATGCAGCTTTTGCAGGACGGCTCTTTCAACAAGAATATCGTGGCACGACAAAGCTTGGAGGAAAGCCAGGCACAGTGGTCGGAATTTCCTCCTCAAAGCCGCCCGGAACTTTTGGAACTGCTTGCCGACAGGGGACTTAAGCGCCCCTACCATCACCAGCGGGAAGCCATCGATGCTGTGCTTCAAGGCAAGAACACCGTGCTCAGCACCGGAGTGGCCAGCGGGAAAAGCCTCTGCTACCAGTTTCCCATTCTCCAGGGTCTGCTGAATGACCCTTCATCCCGATCCCTGCTGCTTTTTCCCACCAAAGCCCTCGCCCAGGATCAACACCAGAAGATGAACGAACTCTTGGAATCCCTCAAAAAGCGGGTTCCCACACTCTCCCAGCTTAAAAACGGAATCTATGACGGAGACACTTCTGCCGAAGCGCGGCGCGGCATCCGCGGTCAGGCTCGGCTCATCTTTTCCAACCCCGACATGCTGCATGTGGGCATTTTGCCGAACCACAGCCTCTGGGCGACTTTTTTCTCCCGGCTCAAATATGTGGTGATCGACGAAGTCCACACCTATCGCGGCGTTTTCGGTTCCCACTTTGCCAACGTTTTGCGCCGCCTGAAACGCATCTGCAGGCTTTACGGTTCAAACCCAGTATTCATCTGCACTTCAGCCACCCTGGCAAACGCCAAGCAACTTGCGGAAGAACTGCTGGAAAGCCCGGTCTGTCTCATCGACCAAGATTGTTCACCCCACGGCAGACGGGAATTTCTGATCCTGAACCCCCCGATTGTGGACGCCAGCCTTGGCATCCGGCGCAGCGCCATGATGGAAACCAGCAGGCTTGCCAAACGTTGGCTGCATGGACCCGGACAAGCCATCGCCTTTTGCGGACCCCGGCGTAGTGTGGAAATCCTCTACCTCCATCTCACAGACGACCAAACCCTGCGTCCGCGCGTGCGAAGCTATCGTTCCGGATATTTGGCAAAAGACCGCCGTGAAATTGAACAAGAACTGCGCGAAGGCAAGATCGGTATGGTGATTTCCACCAACGCATTGGAACTGGGCATCGACATCGGCGGCTTGGATGCGGTTTTTCTAAACACATATCCCGGAACCATTTCCAGCACCAGACAGCAGGCGGGAAGAGCCGGGCGCAAGGGAAAAACCTCGCTGGCGATTCTGATTGCCAGTGCCAATCCCTTGGATCAATACATCTGCCAAAATCCGCAGTATCTCTTTGAAAACAACCCCGAAAATGCACTCATTTCACCGGACCACACCGAGATCTTGCAAAGCCAACTGCTCTGCGCCATCCACGATCTGGCTTTTCTGGATGGAGAAGGCTTTGGCAGCCTTGGCCCGGAGCATATTCACCCCCATTTGGAAGTTTTGGTGCAAAACGGTTTGGCACGGCGTGCCCAAAGCCGCTATGTGGGCATTCCCGAATCCTATCCCGCCTCCGAAGTATCCCTGCGCAACATCTCGGATCAGGTGCAAATCCTTGCTCAAGATGAACTTATCGCCTGGGTGGATGGCTCCAGCGCCCACTGGATGGCTCACCCCGGCGCCATCTATCTGGATCGCGGAAACGCTTGGAAAGTCAGGGAACTGAACCTCAAAAACGGCAAGGCATTGGTTGAGCCTACAAACCTTGATTATATCACCCAAGCCCAGCGGAACACCCAGATCGAAGCCGACATCCCGCAAAACCGGCAAAAAGTGGCTGGTGGCTCGAAATATCTGGGCAAAGTAACGGTTACCACCACCATGACCGGCTTCAAAAAACTCAAATACAACACCCAGGAAATTTTGGGACGCGAGCCGCTGGACATGGAGCCAACTGTTTTGAACACAGTGGCTTGGTGGATTGGCATCTCGCCGGAAACGGTGGCACGGGTGAGCGCGCAAAAGCTTTGGAACAGTTCATCCAACGATTATGGCAGCGATTGGGGCAGGATTTCCGTTCAAATCCGGAAGCGCGATGGAAATCTGTGCAAACACTGCGGTCTGCCCGAAACCGACAGCGCCCACCATGTCCACCATATCATTCCTTTCAAAAAGTTTGCCAACGCCGAGGAAGCCAATGCGCCCGGCAATCTGGTTACGCTCTGTCCACGCTGCCATCACCTTGCGGAACAGGGGGTTAGAATGCAAAGCGGGCTTTCTGCACTGGGTTACCTTTTGGTGAATCTGGCGCCCTTTTTTGTGATGTGCGATCGCAAGGATATCGATGTTTTCACCGAGGACAACTCCCCTCTGGCAAACGGAAATCCCGTTGTTCTGATCCACGACAACATTTCCGGCGGCATCGGACTCTCTCGCAAGCTGTTTCAGCTTCACGATCAAGTGCTTGCCGCTGCGTTGGATCTTGCAGAAAAATGTCCCTGCAAAGAGGGTTGTCCATCCTGTGTGGGTCCGGTTGCGGAAAACGGCGAAGGAGCCAAGGAAAATGCCATCGCCATCCTGCGGGAATTGACCCAAAACGAAAGCAAGGATGCTTCTGAAGCATAATTCATTGTGAACATGAAGATTACCGCCCTTCCCAAAATCACAACTCACAGTTTTGACCGCTTTGGGTCTGCCTCTCCCTTGAGCCCAACTGATGTCGTTTTGCTCTGCCACCCGTCAGCCACCCGATTTTTTTTGGGGAGACACAAGAAAGCGAACCGGGTGACTACCCTGCTGGGGCCAAGGGAGAAGCAGAGAATAAAATGAAGAAAAGCAGAAGCAAACCCCATCAAGGCAAGCTTGAAATCCAGCGAGATCCTTACGATCCGTTCGTGCCTTCCCATGCCCGTGCCATCATTTTGGGCAGCACGCCGCCCGCCCGGTTTTGCCTGCCCAGCGATTTGGCCCTGCACCCCCGGGACATCGATTGGTTTTACGGTTCCTGTGATCGAGGCTGCAACACCTTCTGGGAAGCGATGTTCCGGGTTTATGATCCGGATGGACTCGCCGAACTGAATGACCTGCGTGATTTGGAACTGCCTCGTGAGGAAAAGACCCGGCGTCAGCGGGATTTTTTACAAAACTGGCTGAAGCTGAGATCACTTGGGATCATGGATATTTTGGATAGTTTTGAGCGCAGAGACGGAAGCGGCACCGATGCAAAGCTGAAACCGCTTTCATTTCGCGATCCGCTGCCTTTTTTGCAGGAAGCGCCCAAGGTTAAGGCTTTTTGCTGCACCAGCTTACACAAGGTTCACACTTGGCTGGGCAGGAGTTTGGCTTTGCATGGCATCCAACTGGAACAGCGGGATGGGGAGTTTTGTTTTGAGCTCAAAGACGAAGCCTCCAAACCGCGACTAATCTGGGTTTATCGTCTTCCTTCGCCTTCACCCATCGGGCGGATCAGGTTTCCCAACCATCAGGCCTGGATGGAACATCTGGTGAGCGAATATCGCCGTATTTATGCCATGGCAGGGGTTTTATCAAATCAGTAAAAAAGTCGTGACCAGCGGCTAAAAGCCTGGATTCACGCTTTGTGATAAGATTTCACGGCGCTCAACTGGGACTTATTTTTTGAAAAGTTCCGGGTTTTCCTCGATGAATTGCTGGTGCAGCTTCCAAAGTGCAGAATCGTCTCCCTGCTTCCTTTTCGCATGGAAGTAGCCGGCAATGGAAACCGTCAGGGCGCCGACTGCATCCACAATTAAGTCCAACATCGTGTCCATCACGCCCAAGCGCGTGTCCAAGCCCAGATCTCTGGCTTTTTGCATGTTCGCACCAAAGACGCCATCCACTGCAAATTCAAAGATTTCCCACAGCGCACCAACTGCCAGGGCAAAACAAAAACTGAACAGTGCCATGAAAAACGGGCTCAGGCGCACATGCATCTTTTTGCCCTTGTTCAAGGCGTAGATCAACAGGAAGCCAGTGTAACCCAAAATCACTGCTGAACTGCCATGCAGCAGGGTGTCCCACCATTTGAAGCGATAATAATAATCATGAATTTCGCCCAGAAACATAGAGGCAAAAATGAAAAGCAGAGTCACAATCTGGAAAGGCGCCGGAATGCTGATCTTGGCACGTTTTGCCATCACTGTGGGCAGCATGAACAGCACAATGGTCAAAATCGAGGTGAAAAACATTTCCCAGGAATGTTCAATGAAATTATAGACCGCCGCGGCAAGGCTCAACGCCACAAAAGCCAACCGCATATACTTTTCTATCTTCGCAAAACGTATTTTCATGTTTCCGTCTCTTCCCTTTTTATGTTTTGGCAAATTTATCCGCGCCAAGCAAACTGTCAAGAAAAGCTTGGTTTTCCAACTGGCATGGACTACAGCAAAATGAAAAAAAGGCATTAGATATGTAGTCAACCTTCCAAGTGGAGTCCTTGAAGACAATTAATTTGAAATTGGCTCTTCCCTTTATAAGGAACGATGGAAAGCGATATTTCATTCATAACAGGGTATTGAGATTGAGCCTTCATATCGTACATGAAATTGAGCCAAATTAACTGCAGGAAATCCAATTATAGCAACCTTCAAACGCAATGGCTAAGCCATCTGAAGCAATTGTTAAGAAAACTTAACAAAAAAAAGCTTGTCAAATAAACAGGGTTTCATTCTTTATGTATTTGAAAGGGATATGATATGAATTTGGTATTTGTTGTTGAAGATAATCAGGATCTTCTAAGCATTGAGATAAAGCTGTTGGAAGATAATGGTTATAGAGTTCGGGGTTTCCTCGATACTATTTCCTTATGGAACGGTTTGGGTGAGGAAACACCGGATTTGATTTTACTGGATTTGACGCTTCCAGACCGCGACGGGCTGGACGTCTGCCGGGATTTGAAGTCCGATCCCATTCTACGAGCTATTCCAATTATCATGGTCACAGGGAGGCTGGAACTGGATGACATTGTAAAAGGGCTGAACTTGGGTGCTGACGACTATATCTGCAAACCTTTCGAGCAGGAGGAGCTGCTGGCAAGAGTGCGAGCCATTTTACGCCGAAGCGCCCATCTTCCCCAAAACGGAACTGTTGAAATCGTACCTGGACTGAATCTGGATATCCAGCGCCAAGAATTAATTGACAAAGGCAAGAGGATCATTCTCACCCTCTCAGAATTCCGCATCCTGCAACTGTTAACCACTCGCCCGGAATGGGCTTTCCGCCGCAGTGAAATCCTGGACCACCTCTGGGGCGACGACAAGATTGTGGTAGAGCGTACTGTGGACGTGCATATCAGCAATCTGCGAGAAAAATTGGGCCGCCATGCCACTCTCATCCAAAAAGTTCATGGAGTGGGATACTGCTTCAAAGCCAAAAAAGGAAACACCGGTAATGAAGGCTGATAAGACTATAACAATGGTTTTAAGACACATATTATCCTGTGAAACGATGTTCGGTATGAGGTATGGTAAAAAACTTGCAGAAATGACATCGACACTTACCTGGACAGTTACAAAATTGTCGTCGCGCATAGACAAGAGCCGAAAACCCAAATATTATGATATGATGAATATTAACGAAAAAATGGCTGACCTGGGCGAAAAACAAAAAGATCAAAATATTGTTTCAACCCTACCTGTCAGGCTGACCAAAGTATTTAACTGCATTAAAACAATGCCTCTAAAGATGCAACCACAAAGACTATAGAGCCCCAATGGCTAAGATTGAACAATGAGGGAAAATAAGTATGTATAAGAAATTGATTTTTATTGGATTGGTTTTATTTATAACTGTTTTGGGTGCTCAGGAACAAGTGCGCTACGCAGGTTTTTGTTTTTCGGGCAATTATTCAGACATTCCAGACAGCTATCGATACACAAATCAGCTCATGAGTAGAGAAAACAAAAACGGCTTGAAGCTTTTAGAGCAGGAGTTTTTTCAGTACTTTAATCAGAACAGCGAGTTTGGCAATTTCAAGCTTGTCTTTTCCGACGCGGATACAAAATATGCCATGGCTTTTACAATGATCCGTGAAAATGTCGATATAGAACACTTGTCTGATATAACCAAGCTGATCTATAATCTTGGTTTTTCGCTGTATATACTGGATTTTGATGAAATGCGAGTGCTTCAATCCTATCCCATCAAAGTGGCCTACCTGGATATCGTAAAAGGTAATCTGAAAACAAATTCGGATGCCGTCACTGACATGATTGTGGATACGATTCACAGTTTAATGCAACAACAGGTAATGAAAAACCTCTCAACACGCATACCCGACATCAACTTGCAACAAAGTGGGACCCTTTCCATGAAAGTATCTGAGGTGATTTTTTCTGACCAAGCAAGAGAAGTAATTTCAAGCTTTCCCGGAGGTGAAGCCGCTTATGCAAATCTGATTGCGAACCAAGCCACAGAAAGTCTGGCGTTTGACCTGAATGTTTCCATGCTTCCCTTTTCGAAAGACTACACCGGGCAAAAAATGTCGCTTGCGTTTTCCGATGCCACGGTTCAGAATTTCGTCATCCCTCCAGCCAGCTACGATCTGAAGATTACTATAGATAAATTTTATAAAGCTCTCAATTCGGAAAAGGGAAATGAGCAACTGTATATCTATGGGGCATATACCAATGTGAGCTTGTTCGATTCCGATTTAGGTGATGTTTACTGGGATCAAGAAGTCAAGCACGGCGCAACGAAATACGCGATTAAAGGCCAAGTTGTGGATGACTTTGCCAACTACAACGAAGTTCTACTGGCTACAGTTTCACAAACTTTGGTGGAAAGCTTGGCCAAAGACAAAAAATTGATGAGAGATAAAAAAGGTAAAAAAGGGGTGATCAGACGATGTCAAAATTTCTAAGATTCATCTTACTAACCATATTATTACTAGGCTTGGCGGGCAATGTTTGCGCGCTTGTGAAAGTAAAAGCTAAAGGAGAAGTGGAAACAAAGAAGAAAAACCCTGGAGTAAAATTGGTCAAAGAGGCAATCAGATCTGGACAGGAACAGGCATTGAAAAAATGGTCGGTCGGATTGGACTCACAGCGCCTTCAAATAATTAATGAGTTATGGACAGAAATCGTGAACGATTTGGATACCTATGTGATGGAAACTTCTCAGCTTAACGATGGTGAATGGGCAAATGGAAAATGGATGATAAACTTGGAAGTTACTATCAACGACGCCCAAATTGAACAACTGATAAATCAGCGCTCTCAAACCAGCAGGCAGAATCAGGTAGAGACTTACCTCAGCTTTATCTATGTGGCGCGAGAGGTTAGCACCATCCAAATTTCCGCTGATACAGTGCAAAGTAATGTCTCCTCCACCAATTCCAACCAACGGATCGTTGACAACAAAAGCCAAAGCAACATTTCGACCGATACTCAGGGAAACCTGAATGTATCTGTTAGAGAATCAGGAAGATCGGAAAAAAACACCCAGGTCGATCTGAAAGCGGAAGCCAACGTTACAGCAGACCATTCCAGGGATTCATACAGCAGTTCATCCAGTTCTACCAGCAACCGGGGAAACACCCAACGAAACGCAAAATCCAGCAATTTTGATTCATCACATAGTTCCCGCCTGAGCTCTGAGGGACACTTGGAATCCGATGTGGAGCAAGCCTATTCTTCCAGATCGGACACCAACGTTATGACAGATGGTACCAGCACGCAGTCTCGCTCTGAAGAATCAATTTTGAATATCAGCCACAGCAGAGAACAGCTTTCAGATTACAGATCGTCTGGATATGTGGTCAAAAGTAGTGAAGGAATCAGTTATCGGGTCTTTAACCCCCAAGAAATAGATACTAAAGTAACTGAGATTTTTAACAAATCCGGATTTGATGTCGTTCCTTGCTATGAAGTGGATATCGCCCCAGAATTTCTGGCCTATGATTTTGCCACTTTGAACGAGATTTCTAGCTCTACCCAGAAGGAAGCCACAGAACTTGCCCGCGACGCTGGACTGGATTTCCTGGCCATCGGAATGTTGGATCTCGGTCGCGAGGAAATTGACCCAGTAACTGGTTATTACAAAATATATGCCAAGGTCAACGGGTACATCATGGATTTAAGGAAAAAATTCGCTGTCAAGATTTGCAGCGTAGGACCCGTCCAATATTGTGGCTGGGGAGAAAACCCATCGGTGGCTAAAACCAACGCCCTAATTGAGGCATCACAAAAAGCATCGGTTGACCTCGTAGATCAGTTGCGAGTAAAACTTGGAATGTAAAAAAACAAAGGAGAAAACAATGAAAAAAATCATTGCGGTACTGATCATGGTTATGGCGCTGTCAGTCGTTTTGAACGCCAAAAAGGACGACGGCAAAAAAAAGGGAAAAGACAAAAACACAACGGAATTCTATCTGATGTTGGACGATTCAAGAATGAACCCTCTTGAGGAGCAAATCAAATATGCTAATAGCCTTGCTAGCGTTGGCGAAGAAGTCCTGGCGACAGTCCAAGACGCTCTTGGAGCGCTTGGTAATAATTTTAGCCCAATTAAGGCTCAATTTGATGCTGCCCAAGAGGAGACGTTGTTGGCAAAGGAAATGCTGATGCAGGCCTTGGGTATAAGGGAAAAAGTTGTTGAGGCCATTGCAGAAGCCAAAGCAACCGATAGCGGAAACGCGGGGCAAATTTTTATGGATAAATCTGCCCAAGCCGACGAGATAATTAGTGAAATGGCAGAAGACACTGAAGAATTGAGTGAAGTGCAGAAAGCATGGATTAGATCCGGGTTGATCAGGATGGGGACATCCGTTCTTCGAGAGGCCGCATTGGTAAAAGCAGTAGCTGATTATATAAGTTACGTGGATTCACTTCCGGCGCTAAGCAAGGCTAAGGAAGCCAAGAATCTTCCCGAAGCCACACTGATTGCCAAGGACCTACCTGGTATTTTGGGTACCCAAGTGAAAAGCTTGGGTTCTCTCATCAAAATTGCCAAAACAAACAACATTAAGATTCCAGCGCAAGTAAAGCTTCCATAATTATGGTTTATCGGGGAGGGTCTCGGCTCTCCCCAATGATTATGAAATGAAAAAACATACTGCAATGACATTGTTTATTGTGTGCATAATCTGCTTGCAGACAGTTGTTTGCATTGCGTCAGTGAAGCGTCCAGCCTGGATAGAAAATCCTTGGTCAGAATATCCGGAACAGAAATATTTAGTCGGAGTGGGTCAAGGAGACACTATTGATGCCGCCAAAAACTCCGCACTGGCAAGTGTTTCAGGTTTTTTTGAGACTCAGGTCGTTTCTAGTATCAGGTCTTTAGAGAAAGAAGAATCCCTCACTACCGGCGGAAAGAATAGTTATAAGCTCGAATCGTCCATCTCCTCGGATGTTCAGATTATATCCAAAGGCAAGCTTCAGTTTGCTGAGATACGTGAGACATGGCAAGATACCAAAGCTGGCACTTGGTACTGCCTGGCAGTGCTGGAAACAGCCAGATTGCTGGACATGCTGGAAAGCACAATCGAAAAAGCAGAATCGCAGATATCCTTTCTGCTTCGCGAACAGCCTCGGATCGTTGACAGAATCAAAGACCTCCAGCAAGCGTTTAATCTTGCAGAAGAAAATGAAATCAATTACATCTATTATAACGCGCTGACCTCAGGCAGCAGGCCTAAAAAGCATCCCGAGACGAGCTCAAGCATTATAATGGAAATGCTAGCCATGGCAAAAAACCGATTTCCCCTCCGTATATCTGCGCAAAACGATGATGGTCGGGTGGAAACCGCTTTACGGGAAGCATGCAGCAAAAACGGACTTACTTGCAAGGATGACTCCAATTTTTTGTTGAATATTGACATAAAAGAGTCCGGCATCACCCTTGTGAATAATCAATATTTTGTTAAACTAGAAGCAACTCTCAAACTCATCAATGGTGAAGAAGTATGGCTCCAAATCGATGAAACTGCACGTCTGGGGGATTTGGGACTGGAAAATGCTAAACAACGGACTATCTCTTCTCTTGCCGCTAAACTCTCTAAGAAATTTCTTGAATCCTTGGGGCTCCGTCAATAACCAAAGCTGTCATCTTGGAACAAGTTATACCCAACAAAAATACCGCGCCTTCATTTAGTTATTTCTCATTTCGGTGCGGCTTTTTTTGTTATCTAACATCCTCAAGTGCGGGGCAGTATTTAACCTATTGTATGTCCGGTGGATTTGCCTTAATTTTTAACATCACTAATATCATATGGCAAGTCTTCAAAGTTTATGCCAGTTACCTTGCAAGCCTCTTTCTATCTTCGCAAAACGTATTTTCATTTTTCCGTCTCTTCCCTTTTTATGTTTTGGCAAATTTATCCATGCCAAGCAAATTGTCAAGAAAAGCTTGGTTTTGGGGTGATTGAATTGGGAAAATTGAAGTGTGGATATGGGCAAAGAACCAGACAGATTCAGAAAGAACGGGTTAGGAAAAGGGCCGCAAAGAACTGTTGAGTCAAACGGAGTATAAATTGTTGGTATCAATCCCAACTCGTTGTCTCCAAAGTCCTTCGAGGCCCTTTTATATACCTCTACATTCACAATCAAATTGTGTAAGTGGATTCCATCAATAATATTGCATTCAGTAGATAACTACATCATTTACTTTAATTGCAATAGAGAATTCAAATACTCAAAGTTTGCTCCGTGAGTTCTTATCCAATTGATAGCAGCATTTTTATCACTTGAATAGTAGTTGGGGTTAACCCTAATCCACTCAACTGCACTATTCTGAACCTGTGCACGTTCAGCAGCACTTAGCTTCGAAGCCATAAATGTTATTATACCATGCTGATCATTATATCCAAAAGCATCAGCAATCAATACCCAAAAATAAGCTGTATTGTTATTTCTGGCAACGCCATCTCCATTACCATATTTTAAGCCGAGGGTGAATTGCGCACGTTCATCGCCTGCACGTGCCCTTCTCTCTAGATCAGAAACTGAGTCATAAAGAAAAGCGTTTAGAGCTATACTGAAAACAAGGATAGCTAACAGGAATACTGCTTTTTTCATAAGAATCTCCTATTGATAAGTTGTTGATGTCAAACCAATCCATCACAACTTTTATTATATTGCCAATCATTTTTCTCAATTTCATAAGCATTCGTGATATAGCTTAATACAAGCTTGAAAATTGCGTGTTTTGTCAAGGAAGATTTTTGAAAACATCAAAACGAGCATAAACAAAAGCCGTTATTTCTGGTTCTTGAAAGGCCTTTGACACCCCTCTTCAATCACAAACTATATATCCAAAAGACTTATTTCATTATTAATAAATCCTCAAATTGAGTCAAGGTCTTTTTTCCTAAAAAAGTGCTGTCTCCTGCTTGCCGCCTTATGTCTCCCTTTACTTTTTAAAGCAAAGTTAAGGATGTCGGTAGCGTCTCAAAGGTTGGTGTAAATTAGGTGAGGCCAATGAAGAAAAAGGTTGAGCCAGATCCCGCTCTTTGTTTTGATGGTTTCATAGCCAAAACAAAAAGACAAGGAGAAGATCATGACTCAACCAAAGCGAAAGAAAGATGAAATGGCGGAATTGGTCAAGTTATTTCAATCGATAATGCCGGGAGATTTCTTAAAAGTGCTTGAACATAGCATCCAAAGGATCATAGAAGCGGAGCTAAGCGCTATCCTGGGAGCGGAACCCTACCAGCGTACAGGGGGCAGGACGAACTACCGTAACGGCTATCGAGAGCGTAAAGAACCTCTCCGTACGGGCTTGGGCTCCATTAACTTGAGCATACCGAAACTGAGAAGCGGTAGTTTTTATCCCTCGATCCTGGAGCAATATCAGCGGGTTGACAGGGCCTTGATCAGCATCATCAGTGAGGCCTATTTCGCTGGTGTCTCAACCCGCAGGATGAATCAGCTGTTTGACGATCTGGGTTTGGCACATATAGATCGCAATTTTGTAAGCCGATGCGCGGCTCAGATCGACGCCGAAGTGGAGCTTTGGAGAAACAGGGAGTTGGACAGCCGTTACGTCTATATCTGGCTTGACGCGCTCTACACTAAGATCAGGACAGAGAAGGGAGTACGCTCTACAGCGGTGTTGATCGCCATTGGATTGAAAGAGGACGGTCACCGAGACGTGCTGGGAGTTCATTTGGGTAATAGGGAAAGCTATTACAACTGGAAGGACTTTCTGCAAAGCCTCAAAGAACGCGGTTTGGAGCGCAGCGAGCTCTGGATCAGCGATGAACACGATGGTCTGATCAAGTCGATAGAAGAGTGTTTTCCCGGCCAGCTCAGACAACGCTGTATCGTACACTGGATGCGCAACGCCCAAAGCAAGGTGTCCAAGACGGACCTTGTTTGGTTGCTGCCGCATTTAATGGACCTGGTGGGCTCAAGAACGAAGGCATCGTTTGAACTTGCCTGGCAGAATCTGTGCGGCGTGGTCGAAGCCAATGGCAAAGAGAAGCTGAGAAACTGGCTGGATGAGAGCTATCACGAGATTTGTGTGTATTTGGAGTTCCCCACCGCCCATTGGAGCAAAATCAAGTCCACCAATCCGATCGAAAGGCTTAATGAAGAGCTCCGGCGAAGGGAAAGGTGCATCCGCATCTTCCCCAACGAAAAGAGCTGTATGCGCCTTTTTGGAGCTATTCTGCAAGGATATTCGGAAGATTGGACCAGTGGCAAGATATATCTTTCAGAACCCATTCAGAGAATCAGAGAAAATCAGATAAACCCCATGCCCATTGAGTCACCGCGCGACGGGATGAAGCCCTGCTCCGTCGGCTACGCCTCCTCCGCAGGGCTTCATCCCGTCGCAATAAGGTAGCTTCTGATGAAAAAGAACTTGACATGGATTAACAAGATGAAAACAATGCAATTGGTCGTTTAGCCTGATATAGATTGTGAGTAACGAGGGATAGCAGATGCCCTCAAACAACCAGAGAAACAATGAGTTGGATTTTACACCAACATTTGGGACTCAACTAGGATGTCAAAGGCTTACGCTAAAGAAAGAGAAAAACAACAGACTCGTTCTTGATATATGGAGTTATCTGACAGACCTGTTTTGGATATTCGCCTTAGAGTTGAGCCGGAAACTTGGCATAATCGGGCCACAGCCTGCTTTCCACAGGGTTTTTGGGGTTTTACTGCGGGATGAGATTAGGGCTTTTTGCCAACCGGCATCACATAAATGGCAAATTCCTCAATTCCGTCCAGTCCCAGGCAGGCATCCAGCAGTTCATCCGTGAATGCGCCAACCATGCAGCTTCCCGCGTTCAGGGCTTCCGCGGCGAGGTGGACATTTTGTCCCACATGTCCCGCATCCACATACAGATAGCGATAGGAACGCTGCTGATAGCGCCAAGCTGTTCGATAGGGTCGGGCTGAAAGAATGAGCGTGAAAGCGGAACGAACCACCATTTCCTGATCCTGACAGGCTTCCAAGACGCGGGCAGCGATATCGGGGCCGCTTTCGCGCAGGATGAGACCATGTTGGATGGGATGATAGTAATAAAGCCCGGTGGGGATGCCTTCCACACGGTTGATAAGTAGATGACACTCAAAGGGATGGCGGCTTCCCGCGGATGGAACCTGGCGACGGGTGATTTCGATATTTTTGCCCTGACGCAGTTCGTTGACCTGGCAACTCGTCCAAAGCATGAAAGAAAGCTCCTGCAGGGTAAAAGGTTTAGCGGAATACTCACGCAGGCTGCGGCGCTGGAGGATGGCCTGTTTCAGGCTGAGCGTGGGTTCGGACAGTTCATCCACTTTTGGCAGCGGGATTAATTCACCAGAAGGCGGGTTAATAACTGGGGGACAGGGTTTTCCCTGCATTTGAGCGCTGGCGCCACCGTAAATGTAGCGTGTGAGGCGCACAAAATCGGGTCCGATTGTTTCGGAGCGATGCTGGTCGCGTTTGATTTGCTCAAGTGTCTGAGCCTGAGCGCGTTCCAGTTCTTCATATTCCTGCGGGGAAAGTCCGGTTTCGCGGATGATTTCGGCACGGTTTGCACCGCGGCTTTTGTGCCAGAGATAAGCATAAGTTTTGGGATTCATGAAACACCTCCACAAGTCATGATTTGATAAAGGCTTAGCTGTTAAATCCACCGGTAAATAAGGGTGGGATCCAGACAGGACCGTCCCCCAACATTTTATTCAGGGAGTGGGCTGCTGTGTAGGCGGCCATTTGCGAGAAAAAATGGGGGGATCTTTTGTAGTTTCGATAAAGGTCAGCCAAGCTGGATTTCTCCATAATGCCGTATTCATCGGCTTTTTCATATTGATGATCAAGCTCGGCAGCCAATGCCGGATTTTCTTTTAACCAGCGTGTAAAAGGGTTCATGCCAAAGGGTTTGATGATGCCGAGGCGGGCTAATTTTTGCTTCACTCTTCGGATCTGAACGGCTGTTTTGAAAAGCACAGGCTTGGCATTGAGCGACTGTCCGGTTTTGTCCCAGGTTATTCTTGCCGCATCTGGATGAAGTTCCTGAAACCATTTCAAATATATATGTTGGTTTTCAAGGAAGCGAGGCTGGATATTCTGGCAAAACTGCGTGAAGGGAGGATACAAAAAAGGCGAGCTGGCATGTTTGAAAAGAGAAACGGCAAAATCGCCATTTGAGGCTGCATTGAAACCTTTGTTGTATAGAACAAAGAGGTCGTAACTGGCATATTTGGCTGCAAATTTGCCCAGCATGGAATGCAATTCCGGGTCGTTTTCGGTTCCAAAACCCAGATGAGCAAAGTCTCCGTTTCGTGTCTGTCTTGCTTCATAAGAGTTTAGAACGACATCCCCGGTCTGACCTGTGTGAATGATCCCAACTCCCTGCAGGTCAGCGCTTTTCACCGCCGCATAAAGGTGGGCGGCGCCAGGATAATATATCTGACCATCATTGTATAGCAGGGCATCTTCCACGTCAAAAAGATAGGAACCCTTGTCCAGTGGGAAAAACCCGTAGTGCAAACCAAGCTTTTTGCTGATGGTTTGAGCAATCTTTTGATCCAAGTATCCGCTTTGGCTGAAGTTCAGGATCCTGGTATCCTGATACCCCAGTGCCACAGCGTGATAGATGCTCATGCGTGAATCCAGACCCCCGCTCAAAAAGGCAAGCTGGCGGCGATCGTGAACTTGATTCCAATGGTATTCAAGGTCAACCGCAGTTTTGAAAAGTTCGTCCATTTCCCGCAGTGTTTGGAGCGTATCTCCGTGTTTGGGGTCAGCCTCAAAGCGAAAATAGGTATGGATTTGGAGGCCTTCGCTGTCCCACTTCAGTGCCTGTCCCGGTTCCAAAAGCTTGATGCCCTCAACGGTGCTGTAGTCCGACAATGTGTAGCCCAAAACCATGATCATGCGGGCTCCGATTTCGTCCATTCCCGGCTTGAACCCGTTCATTTTCAAAACTGCCACAATCATGGCCAAGGAACTGGAAACAATGAGCTTATCGTCTTGTTGCCAATGATAAATCCGGGGAGAGCCAGTTTGATTTGAGAAAAACCAGGCAGATTCACCCACACGATAGGACATTCCGCAAAACTGACCATATAGTTCGGTGAGCATGGATTCATTTCTTTGCGCAAGAAGGTCTTTCAACAGTGATGCCGTGCTCGGTGCAGCATGTCTTTTTTTCAGATCGGGTGAATTGATCAACACTCCGTCAAAACAAGCCAGAAGATTCGGCTCTTGAAAAAAAGCTGACTCTGCCACCTGATCTTCCTTGATGTTCCTGATCAGATGACATTTCAGGTTTGGATTCAAGTCCTGTGCGGAGGAAATATGCAATCCCGGAGCTGATGGCAATGCCGGATCTGAAAAGCCACTGATGAAGGTGAACAATTTTATCTCCTTTGCTTAGAGCCGGTGACGGCGAATTTGTTTGTGGCCTATCCTTATCCTTGTGGGCAGCAAGCCATCGATCTTGGATTTGGGGCTTGAATCCAAACGCGGATTATTTCGATAATTCTTGGTGTTGGGCACAGTTCCAACATCATACTCTGCCGGAGATGATCCTATCGTAAACGGAACTGTTGGCTTCCAGGATTTGATCTAAATCTGGATTTGACTGATTATCAAAGGATTGCACTGCTTCCAGGCAAATCTGACGGATCTGGGGGAAGGTGATCCGCCCTTCCAAAAAGAGTTTCAAAGCGGCTTCGTTGGCGCTGTTCAACACCGTGGGCAAAATGCCGCCTGCATTGGCAACTTCAAGTCCCAGAAAATAAAGCGGATAGCGTTTGGGATCGATCTCTTCAAATTCGAGGGGGGAGAGTTCCAAAAGATTCGTCCTAACCAGTTGCGAAGGCAGTCTCTGTGGCCAGCTAAACGCATACAGGATGGGAAGTTTCATGTCCGGAGAGCCCATCTGTGCCAAAAAAGAGCCGTCGATGAATTCCACCAGGGAATGAATCACGGATTGAGGATGAATCACGGCCTCTATCTGACTGTAGGGCAAGCCGAAAAGCCAGTGCGCCTCCATCACTTCCAAGGCTTTGTTGAACATGGTGGCGCTGTCCAGAGTTACTTTTGCGCCCATATCCCAATTTGGGTGACGCAAAGCCTGGGCGGGGGTGATTAGTTCAAAATCCTGCAGAGGAAGCCGGCGGAATGAACCTCCGGAAGCGGTGATATGCAAACGGCGGATTTCTGGATTGGGATGATGTCCAATGGCTTGAAAAATGGCACTGTGTTCGCTGTCCACGGGCAGCAGTTCCACCTTCTGTTCGGCAATCAGCGGCATCAAGAGATGCCCCGCCATGACCAGGGATTCCTTGTTTGCCAAGGCCAGGCGGGCTCCGCGATGCACAATGGCAAAACTTGCCCGCAGTCCTGCAGATCCGCTGATGGCGTTCAGAGCCACGTCATAGTCTTGTCCATCAAGCAGTTGCAGCAGCTCATCTTCGCCAAAATAGAGCTTGATGTCCGGGTTTTCACGACGCAGTTTAGCCTGCAGGTCTGGGTCTTCGATCCCGGTAAAAACTGCGTTTAAGACCTTAAATTCACGGCAGAGGGGTAGAAGCTTTTGCCAATCTGTGTGCGCGGAAAAGAGGGTGGCTTGAAAATGGAGTGCTTGCTCCCGGATGACTGCCAAGGCCGAGCTTCCAATGGAGCCTGTGGCGCCAAGCAGGGCTATCTTTTTCACCATGAATAGCTTAAAGAAAGACGGCGGGAAGCCCCCAGTTCTTCGAAGGAGCCGTCACGCCAGGCAAAATCCAAGCCCAAAGCCTTGTGGCGCAAGCCCATGCCCGCGGTGAAGCGTCCGGCATCCCAGCCAGCCATCAGGTTCAACTGTGGAATGGGACTCACCATCAAACCTGCATGAAAGTCGGAACTTATCGAGCCGATAGTCAGGTTTGAGGCTTGATCCCGTCCTTCGGCAAAGATCTGTGTTCGTAAAGCCAGATGGATTGGCACCGAATCTTTGATGAGCCGGGTATCGTAGCCCAGTTCCAAGTCCAGATTTGGGATGGCAATCTCATGGCTTCCGTTTTCCCAGATGATTTGGGTGGAAAAGAAGTCACGCAGATTTGCCCCGGCGCGGAAGCCTTTGCCCAGATCCCAAAGCACGCCAAAATCAGCCCCAAAGCCAAAGCCAGAATGCTCTGCCAGCCTGCGGTAGGCCAGTTTCGGGCTTAAGCCCAAAGAGATGCGGTCATTCATTTGGCGAGCCATGGCTCCGCTGACGATGAGGTCGTGGTTGGATACGGTTTTCCACACTTGCGGGCGGTTTTCGTTGCTTAGAGAATCAGCGGGATTCTCCAGTTGGGTGAGCTTGATGTTGTTGATCGCCAGGTGGTTAACTTGAATGGATGCACGGTTTTTTGTTCCAAATACTGCTGAAAGCTGATTTTGCTGCAAAAGACCGTCAAAGTGTTCCACTCTCATCAGTTCAAGCCCGCCGGGTCCGCTTTCCGCCAGCAAAGCCGGATTCCACCAGCCTGCAGCGGGCGAAGCCTGCAAAGTGAGGCCGGTATTGCCCATGGCCTGGTTTTGCGCGCCGGAACCAAGCTGGAAGATTTCTCCCGCATATTTGGTTGCACCCAGCGCGAAAACCAGCGCCACAAGCATTAGGATCAAGTTAAGCTTTTTCATCTAATCTCACCCCTAAAGCATATTATATTCCATCGGGGCTTCTTGAAAAGAAGTTTTTAGCTTCCCAAAATTCCCAACAGCACACCCGCGGCAACGGCGGAGCCGACCACACCGGCAACGTTCGGCGCCATGGCATGCATCAAAAGATAGTTGGTTGGATCATATTTTTGCCCAATCACCTGGGAAACACGGGCGCAGGCGGGCACCGCAGACACCCCGGCATTTCCGATGAGAGGGTTGATTTTGTCTTTTAAAAAGAGGTTCATGAATTTGGCAAACAGCACGCCCGAGGCCGTGGCAATGGCGAAAGCAAAGGCGCCAAGGAAGAAAATGCCAAGGGATTGTTTGGTCAAAAACACGTCGGCAGTGGTTTTGGCTCCAACGGTGAAGCCAACCAGGATGGTCACAATATCCACCAGGGAGGTGCGAGCCGTTCCAGCCAGGCGTTCCGTTACTCCACTTTCTTTCAGGATGTTGCCCAAAAACAGCATGGCAAGAAGGATTGCACCACCGGGCGCGATGACAGCGGTAACGATGAACGCCAGCACTGGGAAGATGATCTTTTCTTTTTTGGACACTTGGCGAGGCGGTTTCATGCGGATCACACGCTCTTTGGGTGTGGTGAGCAGTTTCATGATGGGAGGCTGGATCACCGGCACCAAAGCCATGTAGGAATATGCCGCCAGCGCGATCGAGCCGATCAGATGGGGCGCCAATTTCGACGCCAGAAAGATGGAAGTGGGACCGTCAGCTCCGCCGATGATGCCGATGGAGGCGGATTCCAATACGTTGAATCCCAACAGCATGGCTCCTATAAAGGTGCCAAAGATGCCAACCTGAGCGGCGGCTCCCAAAAGGATGAGCTTGGGGTTCGCGATCAGGGTGCTGAAATCGGTCATGGCTCCGATGCCCAAAAAGATAAGGGCAGGGTAAACGCCTTTGTTCACACCGAAATACAGATAGTTCAACACACTGCCTTCGTTCACCACGCCCAAGCCTTGTTCCATCATTCCAGGGATGTTTCCCACAATGATGCCAAAGCCGATGGGCAGCAGCAGCAGTGGTTCAAATTCTTTTTGAATGGCCAGAAATACGAACACAATCCCAGCCAACAGCATGATCACATTTCCCCAGGTGAAATTGACAAAGCCGGTGGTGTTCAAGATTTGCAGGAATTCACTCACGGCATAACCTCCAACTCCACCAGAGGATCACCTTCCTGAACCAAATCGCCCTTGCTCACATTCACTTTCACAATCCTTCCGCTGAGGCTGCTGTGGATCTCAGACTCCATTTTCATGGCTTCGAGGGTGAGCACGAGGTCACCTTTTTTTATCATCTGACCGGGGCTGACCTTGACTTCAATGATGGCTCCGGGCAGTGGTGCGCGGACAGCGTTATCTTGCGGCTGAACCGCCGCTTGCGGTTCCGGAGCGCGGGCTGATTGTTTGGGGGACGGTTTGGCGGCAGGTTTCACAGATTTTTCAATGCCGCTGAGGGTCATGAGCAGGTCTCCTTCGTGAACGGGAGCGCGCTCTTGCACATGGACGGTTTCCACCACACAGTCAATCGGGGCGGCAATCTCGGATTCCATCTTCATGGCTTCCAAAACCATGATGGTCTGGCCTTTTTTCAATTTATCGCCTTCCTTGACCTTGATGGAAACGATGACGCCGGGCAACGGCGAACGGATTTCACCGGATCCGGAAACGAAATCGCTGGAAAATTCCGGTCCGATGGGAATGGCTTGTTCCTGAGCGGGGAGAACGGGAACGTCGGAACGACTGTCCTGATCCACCTGGATGAGGTAGTCTGTGCCGTTGATATTTATTTTGGCATGGTCGGGGCTATATTCCACCACTCTGGCTTCATAGCGCTGGCCACCGATGATCAATTTGTATGTTTTCACGATTTATTTGCTCCTTTTACGCAGGATTTGGCGGTTTGGCATGTTCAGGATGGCACTTCCGCGCCATTGGTCCGAATGCGGACGCTTGAAGGTCAATAGCAGTCTGCGCCGCTCTTCGATGCTTTGCTTGTGCAAATGGAAGGCGGCAATGGCGGCTGCAATCACGTGGACATCGAGGTCGGGGCTTTTGGTTTTAACGTTTCCGGCAGGATCCAAAACCAGATCCGGCTTGCCTTTTTTGGGTTCACGATTCAGGCGGCGAAGCTGGGCAATCGCCAAAGCTGTGACTGCCAGGGCAAAAAATACGAAGGACACACCCCAAAGCAGGATGTAGAGCCCATAATTCAGCTTTTCTTCCTTGAATTTGTTTTCAAAAGCCACCAGTTCTTCGGGGTTTTTATCCAATGACTGCAGCGAATGCTGATCATAGCTCTTTTCCGTGCTTTTGATTCCTGCAAATTCACGCAGTTTTTTGATGGGAATCTGTTTCAGGCGAGCAAGATCGCCCAGTTTGCTCAGCTCTGTGAAGCCGTAGATGCTAAACTGTTTGGCAAGCAGGGCGCGGTAGGGCGTGATGCCAAGCTGACGCAGGCTTTTCTCATCCAGGGTCTCGTTGCCGGGTTCAATCTCCAGATATGTTTTCCAGCGAACGATGTCTTGAATTTTCATCTTTTCTGCCACGGTTTTCAGTTTGTCCGTCATCTTGATGTCATATTCGCTCAGGATATCGCTTTCACGCAATTGCACCAAACTGTCGCTCACGGCACTGATTTGGCTTTGCAGTTCCTCCAGGGTCAGCACTGCATCTTCCGGATCAAATTCCGCTTCCTGGGCGCTCAAAAACAGAACCCCAAACAGGACTAAAGCCAATGGCAATATTTTGCGAAACATTGCTTTATCTCCTATAGAGGAATGTTTCCGTGTTTGCGGGGCGGAATGCTGTCTTTTTTATTTGCCAGCATTTCCAAAGCGCGAATCAAACGGAAACGGGTGCGTGAAGGTTCGATGATATCGTCAATGTAGCCTCTTTCGGCGGCTGCGTATGGATTTGCGAACTTTTTGGCATATTCGCTTTCTTTGTCCAAAAGGGTCTGCTTGGGATCTTCGGAAGCCTGGATTTCCTTGCGGAAAATCACTTCCACTGCGCCCTTGGGACCCATCACCGCAATTTCAGCGCTGGGCCAGGCATAAACCAAATCTGCACGCATGTGACGGCTGTTCATCACGCAATATGCGCCGCCATATGCTTTGCGCACGATCACGGTGATCTTGGGAACTGTGGCTTCGGCAAAGGCGTAAAGCATCTTGGCGCCGTTGCGGATGATGCCGTTATGCTCTTGATTTGTGCCGGGCAGGAAGCCGGGAACGTCTTCCAAAACGATGAGCGGGATGTTGAAGGCGTCGCAAAAACGCACGAAGCGCGCAGCTTTCACAGAGGCATTGATATCCAAGACCCCAGCCAAAATCTTGGGCTGGTTTGCCACAATGCCGACCGGGAAGCCGTTCATGCGGGCAAAGCCCACGAGGATATTCGGCGCAAAGTTCATCATCACCTGCAAAAATTCGTTGTCGTCGGTGATTTCGCTGATGATGTCCAGCATGTCGTATGGTTTGTTCGGATTATCCGGAACCAAGGTGTCCAGCGCCACGCAGGGTCGATCCACCGGATCGTGCGGAGGCTCGTAAGGCGGGTCTTCCATATTGTTTGAAGGCAGATAGCTGAGCAATTTTTTGATCAGCATCAGCGTTTCTTCCTCGCTGCCGGTGATGAAATGTGCCACGCCGCTTTTTCCGGAGTGCACTTCCGCACCGCCAAGGTCTGCAGTGCTCACGTCTTCGTTCAAAACGGTCTTCACCACCTTGGGACCAGTCACAAACATATAGCTGTTATGCTTTTCCATGATCACAAAGTCTGTGATGGCGGGGGAATAAACGGCTCCGCCGGCGCAGGGGCCCATGATGGCGGAAATCTGGGGTATCACCCCGCTGCTCATCACGTTGCGCCAAAAGATCTCGGCATATCCAGCCAGGGCGTCGATCCCTTCCTGGATGCGGGCACCGCCGCTGTCGTTCAGTCCGATCACGGGGCATCCGTTTTTGATCGCCATATCCATGATTTTGCAGATCTTTTCCGCATAGGCGATGGAAAGCGAGCCGCCGATCACGGTGAAATCTTGGGCGAAAACATAAACCAGGCGTCCGTTCACAGTGGCGCTGCCAGTCACAACGCCGTCACCGGGATAAACCTGCTTTTCCATGTCAAAATTCGTGCAGCGGTGGGTCACAAACATATCGAATTCTTCAAAACTGTCCGGATCCACCAGCAGATTGATGCGTTCACGCGCGGTGAGCTTGCCCTTTTCATGTTGGGCGGCAATGCGTTTCGGACCTCCGCCCTGCATGGCATTTTCCCGTTTTTCGCGTAGATCGAGAATGGGGGTTGGTGTTGACATCAAGTCTTCCTTATTTATTTGATTATTTTAATAACATGTGGTGGCGGTCGTTGCGGAATCTTTTTGTCCCACTTGACCGCAATGGAGTCAAATTATTTAAACGCGTTATTTAGTAAAGGTTTATTATCCTTAAAGAGAAGCTGTCCAACGCCCTGAATCAATCCAGCATCACGACCCGCAAGATCTGACGATGCCTATCGCTAAGCGCTTCAATCAGATATACCCCCGAAGACAGAGCTTTTCCATTGCGGTCGGTGCCGCTCCAGCGGATTTTGCCAGCACCGCCTCCAAAAGAACTTGTTTGAAATTGCCCAACTCTTTGACCCCTAATGTTATAGATATTAACCTCAAAAGGTTCCAGGCTTTTTGGAAAACAGATATCCAGACCGCTTTCCCGGCTGAAGGGATTGGGGTGGCAGCTCACCCTGAATTCCGCCGCAGGGATGATCTCGTCCATAAGTTCCACCTGCGGATACAATTCCGGAATCAACTGCCCCAAGAAATCCCGCACCTCGTCCCGCATCATGAAATAGAGCGGGAAGCCAAGCAGGACCATGCTTCCGCCGTTTTCCACCCTGATGGCGGCGGGCTCGCCATTGAAAGTGTCGTTGCCCACCAGGTTTGCACTGTAAAGCACATTTGACGCACCCGGAAACACATAGCTCATGGGAAACATTGCATTCCAAGGCGCCGCCAGTTTGTCCGGATCAGGGTGTAAATCCGGATAACTTTCAGATTCCAAAGCGGTCAAAACCGGGGCATTCACCAACTGCGGCGTGATCCCGGGCAAAAATTTGTTCAAAAAAGCGGCATCGAACTGTGAGGGATATTTCCAGCCGGAAATGATGAGCTTGCCTCCGCTAAGCACATAGCTGCCAAGCAGATCCAGATGGTGCAGGATCTGTAGATCAGAAAAATCGTCACTGTGCCACAAGATCAGCGGATGGTGCGAAAGTATTTCGATGTTCAGTTCGGGCTGCGAATCCAGATCCCATTCTTCATAGGCCATGCCGTTCATGGCAAAGTGATAGAATGCATCCACCTGCGCGTTTGTGGGCGAGATGTTGGCACCGTTTCCATTGCGGGTCTCATCCACCATCAGGATGCCCTGGTCAAACAAAAACTCGATGGGCTGGGCTTCCATGGCATTGGAAGGCTGGGTTTGAAAACCCTCAATATCCTGCGCGCTAACCCTGTAAAGATATGTGTTTCCGTTTGTTACGTCGTTATCTGTGTAGGCAAGCCCCGTGAGCGGAGCGTCTGTGATCTGCACAAAATCGCCATCCGGCAACAGCTTGCGAAAAACATGATAGCCAGCCAGAGGCAGATCATCCGGCCAGGCAAACCAAGTGAGATCCACCGCACCGTCGTAGGCAAGGCAGCTTGCCAGTTGCAGTTTGTTTGTGCTGAAAGAGCGGGTCAAAACCCAATGGTTGGGATCGATCTGCAGTTCGGAAATATCGTCGTTAAGGCTTATGGGAAAATAGGTTACGTGTCCATCCGCAGTGGCTCGGATCACCAGCGAATCTGCAACAGCCGAGCCCGGAATCCGGATGGGGACATCAATATCGAACAGCGTCGCGGTGGGGCTGATGGTTTTGGCGATGATCTTGCCAAGTCCGGCGCCATTGTGCAAAACGCTGAAAGTGGCGTTTGGCACTCCGGGTGAATAGATCCACTGCTGGAAAAACTGGCTTAAATCCTGTCCACTGCCCTGCTGTGCCAAGTCAACAAACTCCGCAGTGTTGAGGTTTCCGTTCGGATAGGTGGTGATGATACTGCGGATGAAATCAAAGAAATCCTCGTTTCCCATCTTTAGGCGCAGCATGTGCAGCACGGAAGCGGATTTCTGATATGTGGGCGGGGCAAACATCATGTTGTAGGCGGGGTCGAAAATGGTTTGGGGCCCGTTGCTGTTTTCCCAGCTCAAATAATACTGTTGAATCTTGCTGCGCAGATAGTTAAGCCCTCGTTCCCAGCCATAATGATGTGCCTCCCACAAAAATTCGGAATAGGTGGCAAAGCTCTCTTTCAGCCAAACCTCGCGCATGGTGATGGGAGTCACCAAATTTCCGTACCACTGATGCGCAAGTTCATGCGCCACAATGTGTTCATAGGTTCGATCGCCGGTGAGATATTGCGAACCGTAGGTGGTCATGGTTTGATGCTCCATCGCCGCATAGGTCGCCATGTTCACCACCGCATGTCCATATTTTTCAAATGGATAGGGTCCGTAAATGGAGCTGAAAAAGTCGATCATGGCGGGAGTGTTGCCAAAATCCGTCTGGGCGTTGTTGAGCTGACCGGGCAGCACGAAGTTTTGGATGGGAATATCCCCCGCCTGCTGGTTAAATTCGATATAGGGAGCGGCGGCGAAGCCCATCACGTAAGTTGCCACGGGAGAGGAACATGACCAATGGTGGGTGCGTGTTCCATCGCCGTGGTCTGTGATGCCGGATCTGGTTCCATTGGCGGCAACCAGCCAGTCTTCCCGGATGCGTATGTTCCAATCCACCAAGGCTTTATCCCAGGGATGGTCGTAACATGGCCAGTAGTATCTGCCCGCATCGGGATTGGAAAGGGTGTAAACCGAATTTGAGGTGAAAATCATCCCGATATTGTATGGTGAGGGGCTGCGGCTGGGAACGCCGGAATAGAAGACCTTGGTAACAAAGGAATTGCGCGTGGCGGGCGGTAGCGGAATGCTGATGATGCCGTTGGCGTGGCTGAAATTCACCGGGCTTTCATTGAGCAAAACCTGGCTCACAAACAGAGAATCGCCCTCAAGTTCATAGGAAATGCCGTCGATGGGCAAAAGCGGCGTCACCAGAGCTTCCACCATGCCTTCAATGAAGCGGCTTTGCGTGTCGATCTTCAGGTTTATCACATATTTGCTGATGTCAAAACCCGTCAGCGAATCTGCGCGTTCGATCTGGCGCGTGCTGGGTTCCAGGCTCCAAAAAGGCTGCGTGCCATGCAGGCAAGCCAATACCGCTATAAACAGCATGGCTAAAACCAAACTCTTACGCATTTTCCACCTCTTTCGGGCAAGCCCGGATTTGATTATTTCCGGCAATTTGCAAGGACTGCCTTTTTTGTCAAATGAAATCCGTCAAAAAACCGCCTTGAGCCGGGAAATTGAGTCTTTTCCTGCACAAAACAAAGCACAGCCATGCTTCCTCCTTGGTTTGTGCCAAACTCCTGCCTATCTCATCCTCATCTCACACCCAATAAAAATTTGGGAGGGATATGGGTGGTGTTCAGGAGGCTCATTGGGTCGAGCCAAGGAGGAAGGGAGGTTTTTGTCTGGAAAAACAAAGAGGCGGACTTGCATCCGCCTCTTTCTCTTAAGTTATTCTATTTGAAAATACCCAGTCTGCGGGTATGGGTTTCTCCTTTTAACACAGTTCGCATCAGATAGATGCCGTTACCCAGAGCTTTTCCGGAATCGTCGGTTCCGTTCCAGGTGGATTTGCCATCAACTTTGAATTCAGCCACTTTTTGGCCTTTGATGTTGAAAACCTGCACCCAGGCGGGTTCATCCAGGTTTTTGATTTCCAAAGTGAGGCTGGCACGCATGGGATTGGGATAGATGAGCCAGTCTGGATTGGCAGCGGGGATAAGTTCGTCATCCACCGCGGTTCCTGAGTTTGAAGCACCCGGTGTGCAGGGAATATCCTGGTCTGGTCCAAAGAGGCGCCAGAAATCTCCGCCATCGGGATATCGTCCCCAGGAAAGGTCTGTCGCCAATCCGGGAATGTTTTGGTAAGTCACTTGGTCGGTGAGATGGATCATGTCTGGCGAAATCATGTAAATCGCATCAGCACTGGAGCCAAGCTTGTTTATCACGTGCAGGGGTCCCTGAGCCGGAGCGTCGTCGAACCAGACAATCTTGAATCCATGAGCCGGGATGACGGTTTGAGCTTCGAAACCATGAGGAATTGGGTTCACGACATAGGTTCCTTCGCCAAAATCGTAGTGGTCGTCGGTGAAATAATATCCAGCCAAATCCACGGGAAAATTGTTGGGGTTGTAGATTTCAGCCCAATCGTCGTATTCACCGTATTCGTCTGTGACGGTGCTGCTGTTCGAAGCCATGAATTCGTTGATATAGAGTTGCGGATATTCATAAGCTGCAATCAGGCTGTAGGTTTGAGAGGCCGTGACGCCGCCGGAATTGTCTGTGGCTTCGATGCGATAGATGATGCGCGTGCCGTCCGGAAATGGGCCAATATCTGCCATATAGATATGGGCGACATTATCCATTTCCTTCCGGGTTTCCTGACCATGCTCCATTTTCCAGACCAGTTCCGCCAAAGAGATCGTGCCATCGCTGTCTGTGATGGAGGCTGCGATGGTGATGGGCTGGTCTGTCAGAGTGGGATATGGTTCATAGGTCACATATTTGATCTGGGGTAAAACGTTTGCTGCTCCGCCATTTGTGGCTCCGGGTGTGCAGGGCAGAGGCTGGCCAACTCCGAAAAGCTGCCATTCTGAACCGCCATCAAGAACACGGCCAAACGAGATATTGTTTACATCCAGACCGTCGGATGCAACCCATTCTTTACTGTCGATCACGGTTTCGCCGTTGCTGGCGATCAGATAAACCGCATCCGCCGCGCCGCCAAGCTTGTCGTTGATATGCAAAGGACCTTGATCCAGGTGTTCATCAAACCACACGAGCAAATATCCATGCGCCGGGATGGTGGTTTCATCCGGAAAACCTTGTGGGATCTGAGTCCAAGCGTCGATTCCATTGCTGTAGTGACTGTCCGTCATATACATTCCAGCGATGTCCACCGGATAATCGTTTGGATTGTAAAGCTCAACCCAGTCGTCAAAATCACCGAAAGGATCGGCGTAGGCGGTGTTTTTGGCTTGGATTTCGTTGATATAAATGAAGGGCTCTTCCGTTGTGACAGGCGATTCGAAGAATTCATGTTCCGCCCGCGCAGGCAGAAAGGCGCCCTGGCTGTTGTTTTCTGCCCAGCCATAGTATTGCAGATCGCCGGCACCGATGGAAACTTCCACTCCAAAAATGCCATCTCCGGCAACGCCATCATCGTGCTGGCCATCGTCATACATCTCAAAATAATCAAACTTGGCTGCCAGGTTTTGACGGATCCCCAGCCTTGCGGCAGTGGCATTCTGAGCTGTGAGGGTGAAGTGCACAGTGCTGTTTTGTTCAAGTTCCTGGGGGTTGTGCACGATTGACGTGATGGTGGGAATGGTGCCTTGGAAGGCGCTGTGATTATTGAGATAGTTCAATCTGGAAGTCATCAGCGGAATGATGCCAGGCACCGATCCGGGTGAGCCGGGTCCGCCGCCTTGTATGGAATTATTCAGATTTGAGGCAAATTGGTTGTAGGTATAGAGGAAATTGGGGTCTTCCTGCACATAGGGCGCGCAAATTGCCTGCAACTCAGCACCTCGAGTGGCAAACCAACCGTTGGCAAAGTTTTCCTCCATCATGGTGCGCATGTGCGCGATATACATCTTTTTATGGCGCGGCACACTCATCATGCGGCTGATCAAGAGATAAGTGTTGCTGTTCGAATTGCGCAGCGGGTCCAAGGTTGCGGAACCGCCCATGAAGCCACCAAAAGACATGTTCATATCCCAAATGATGGGATTGAAGCGGCCTGCGGCGTCGCCGTAGAGGTAGAAATTGTGGAACACATTGATGGGAGAATCCAAGTTGACCAGCAGATTTTGGAAAGCGATCATCCAAAGGTTGCGATCGATGTTGAGCACCTCTGCCAAGTTTTCCGGGTTGTTGGACATCACGTTTGTGAAATTGATTAATTCATCCCAGCCGGAGCTTGATTTCATTTCATAATACTGTTCGTAACTGCTTTGGTTTGGACCCAGATAGCCCCAGACCGGAATGGCATCGAAGGTGTTTGTGCCACATTTGAACCTTGGTTCTCCCGAGCAATGCAAGTGTGTGCGCATGAAATGGGAGTTGATCGCCTGGATGGAATTGTAAACCCCAATCAGAACATCGTTTACATAGACTCTTGCGAAGTTTGCCAAACAGGCGGGCATATATTTTTGAGCGATCTCATAGGACAGAATGTCCCGGATGAAGGATGGATCAGAAAAGCCGTTTGCCAGCTTCAGCGTGGTGTAGGGCCCGATGCTTTGATCTTCGATGATGTGATCCAGCTTGATGTTGAAGGGGTTTTTGATCCGGTTGGGATTATAGGAGCTGTTCCCTTTGAAACGCACGCCCACGCTGTCGTAAACGGTGCCGTTGATGATGGCGGTGCCAACCAGGCGCTGCTCCTGCCCAGCGGCATAATATTGGTTCAAGATCTGACGCCAATTGGATTGCGTGAAATAAAGATGGATGTCGTTCACGGTGTCGGTGTCATAGAAATCCTGTGCCCACAAACCAAGTCCAATACTCAGAATCAAGGCAATCAAAATTACTCTGGCTTTCATTTAATTCTCCCTTAAGTTGTTGGAAAACAGGCTTTTAATGATGTGTCTCGGCTAAAGTCAAGAATCTGTGAGGAAATTTTATCAAGCTTGCTTGGAGGCGTGTATCTGTCAACCAAAAAAAGTTCCGGCAAAAATTACTGGACAAGAGGGATGGAATAAACAAAGTGGAAAAATGATGAAAACCATTCCAAAAGCGCACCAAACCGGAATCCGCCGCGCCGTGATAGACTTGGGCAGCAATTCCATCAAGTGTTCGATTGCCGAAATCAGAGCCGGGGAGCTTCGATATTTAGCGGAATTGAGCAGCGTGACCGCTTTGGGGGCAGACTTGGAAAGCCAGGGCAGCATCGGTGAAAAAGCTGTGGAAAGGGCATTTGCGGCTTTGACACAGATCAAGAAAAAGTGCACGGAACTGAGAGTGGATGAGATCATTTGCGTGGGAGCGGAAGCTTTGCGCAGGGCTTCCAATGCGGCTGATTTTATGGATCGGATCAGGAAGGAATATGGTTGGGAAACCAGGGTTCTAAGTGCCGAAAATGAGGCCGGGCTTGGCTTTCAAGCTTCTGCCGAGTTGATTCCGGAGGGGAAAAATGCTTTGGTGATCGACTCCGGAGGTGGCAGCACGGAATTTTCGTTTGGAGATGCGGATGGCCTGCAAAGCTGGAGCAGCCTGCCCCTGGGTGCTCTCACGCTCACCAAGGTTTTTATAAAAAGCGACCCCGTTTCTCCGGATGAACTCAAAGATCTGAAAAGCCGGATCCGGAACCTGCTGCAGGAAGCTTTTACCAAACCCAAACAAGTGTTTGCCATTGCCTGCGGTGGAACGGCTACAAATCTGGCTTCGGTGGCGCTTGCCCTGGATGGTTTCGACAGCCATAAAACCCATGGGTTCAGCTTGAGTAGCGAAGAAATCAAGCATCAGATTGAGCTATACAGCCGGTTAAAAATTGCCCAACGTGCCCAAATCCGCGGCTTGCAGCCCGGACGCGAAGAAGTGATTTTGGCTGGTGCACTCATACTTCGGGAGATTGCACACCACTTTGGAATTGAAAGCTTTTGCGTCTCCACCCGGGGCATCAGACACGCTTTGCTGAACCAGGAAAAATAAGCCAAAAAAAACACCCCGCTGATTTTGGGGTGGATGTTTAAAAAAAAATGGTGGGCCCAGAGGGAGTCGAACCCCCGACCATCCGGTTATGAGCCGGAAGCTCTACCAGCTGAGCTATAGGCCCTTGCTTTGTGTAGATATCCTTGCAATAGGAACGGCTTTTTCTGTCAAGTGAAAATGGGCGACGGCTTCGGAATCCTTCAAAAAAAGACAGGCAAAAACAATTGATTTCAATATCTGTTTAAGCTTAAAATGTAGTGAGCTTCAAAAAAAAGCTTTACAGAAAATCGCTTGTTCCCATAATGGCACTTAGGAACCCTGTGGTTTCAGAAGCATAAAGTGTGACAATGGCGCGCGGCATTTTCCGATGCCCCGCTTAGATAAGATATGTATATGGTAAACAAACAGTTAACCAAACGAAAGGGATAAAAGGAGAAACCTTATGAAACGAACCCTTCTTTTCACACTGCTGCTGATTTTGGGCATCAGCATTTGCGGTAATGTTTATGCTCAGATCAATGTGACCGTTGGTGACGGAACAACTGCCAATGCCACAACTGGCGTCCCGACACCATACGGAACCTATTGGAAAAGTTTCCGACAACAGTATCTGATACTGGCTTCGGAACTGGAAGACCTTGGCGGAGGGGCGGGAAACATCAATTCGCTTGCCTTCAACGTGCAAAACCTGAACAATTGTTCCCCCATGCCAAACTACACCATTCGCATCAAATCAACATCCCAAACGGTTTTAACCACCAACTTTGAGGATGGCGACTATCAAACTGTTTTCGTGCAAGATGATTTTATGCCCACAGCGGGCTGGAATGTCCATGAATTCACCACTCCCTTCAACTGGGATGGCGCTTCAAACATCCTGGTGGACATTGCCACAAGTATTTTCCAAAGCACCTACACTCAAAACGCCTCGGTTTTCTACACAGCCACCGGTTTCAACAGCAGCCTGCGCTTCCAAAGCGACACTGCTGAAGGCCTCACCGCCACCACAGGCACACTTTCCATGAACCGCAGTAACATCCGGTTCAACATGGAAGCCCTGGTGGTAAACAACCCACCCAATCCGGCGATCATGATTTCTCCTGTCGATGGCGCGCAAAACATTTTGGGCGATGTTGTTCTGAGATGGGCCAGCGGGGGCGGAGCGCCTCTGGGTTACAAAGTCCATTTTGGAACCTCAAACCCGCCGCCCTTCGTTGAAGAAACAGCCGAAACCGAGTACGTTCCTACTGTTGTGAACGAAACTACCTACTATTGGCAGATCGTACCCTTCAACGCCGTTGGCGACACTCAAAACTGCCCGATCTGGAGTTTTTCAACAGCAGGACAACATACCATAATCGGCGCGGGAGACCAAGTGGCGCGAATGCCGATGGACTTCTTCTACAAATGCTCCCTCTTCGAAACCATCTACTATCCGGACGAACTGGGCTTCGCCAGCGGAACCATCACTGCCATTGGCTTTTTCAACAGCTTCCTGAGCACCACAACAATGGGCAAGGATACCCAAATCTGGTTGGGAAGCACAAACCAAGCTAATCTCGCGGACGCGTGGATCCCTTCCACCGAGATGAACCTGGTCTTCGATGGAGCAGTTGACTATCCTGCTGGAGCAAACACTATCACGATTCAACTGCAATCCCCATATATGCACACACCGGGAAACCTGGTGATGATGGTGAAACGTCCCATGGATGGATCATATTTCTCTTCCTCAGATAACTTCCTGTGCCAAACTGGAACTGAGATGAGATCGCGCAAGCTGCAGTCTGATTCCATTGATTATGACACCACCGCACCTCCCGTGGCGACAGCTGTGGCGCAATTCCCAAAAACTGCTTTCTTCTACAGCGGACAGCAGATTGAAAACGACTTGGGAGCGATCACCATCAGTGGAAACCAAACCCCCAGCGCTGGAACTGCCACAGATTATAACATCACCATCAAAAATAACGGCGTCAACACCCAAAGCAACTATCAGGTGAAGCTGTTCAAGGAAGGAGATGTCGAGGTTGCATCTGTAAACGGCCCCACCATCGAATCCCTGCAGACTTTGCAAGTTGCTGTTACCTGGACGCCAACCCAGACAGGTCCAACCTACCTGTATGGAAAAGTGGTTTTGGCCAATGATGAGATTCCTCAAAACAACCAAACCGCGAACTATGCTGTGGATGTGCAGGCTTCCGGAGCCACCATCGTCTCGATCGGAACCGGAACTGCGACAAACACCACCAGTGGTGTTCCCACTCCATACGGAACCTATTACAAAAACTTCCGCCAGCAATATCTGTGGACCGCCGACGAAATGTTTGCAGCCGGCGCGGCACCTGGGTTGATTACATCCATCGGCTTTAATGTGCAAAGCCCGAATACCTGCTCCCCGATGCCGAACTTCACCATCAAAATGAAGGCCACAAACCAATCTGTGCTCACCACCACTTTCGAGCTTGGAGACTACACAGAGGTTTGGTACCAAAACGACTTTGTGCCTGTGGCTGGCTGGAACATGCACTCACTTAGTCAGCCCTTCTTCTGGGACGGCGTTTCCAACGTCTTGGTGAATATACACACCACCGTCATCCCTGGCAGCTACACCCAAAATGCCTCAGTCTATTATACACCCACTACGGGTGTGAATACGTCCCTGCGCTATCAAAGCGACTCGGTCGACGCGGGAACCTATGCCACCGGAACCCTTTCCGTGAACAGGGCAAACGTGCGCTTTACCATGGTGATCGAAGATATGGCCACCCTGAACGGAACTGTGTCTTCAGAAGGCAGCCCCGTCGCTGGTGTTCATATCAATATCAACGAAAGCATCTTCCAAACCACCACGAACTCCCAGGGACAATACAACTTCCCCTATGTGCAGCCCGGAACCTACACCGTGACCGCCACCAAGCTGGGTTTTGAATCCATGACCCTGCCTGTGACCCTGGTTGCAAACGAAACCACCACCCTGAACTTCAACCTCATTCCTTCCGCATCTGTGAACGTAACTGGCTTTGTGGTTGGCAGCGATCAGCCCACTGTGGGATTGGATGAAGCTGAAGTTGTCCTCACCGGAATCATGAACTACAACACCGTAACCGACGCCACCGGACACTTCACCATCCCCGGCGTGCTTTCAGGAAACACCTACGGTTACAGGATTTCAAAGGAAGGATATCAGGAAATCTCGGGCTCCATCAACGTTGGAGCAACGAACTATGACATGGGAACCCTCATCCTGCCCGAAATTGCCTTCCCGCCCTCTCAGGTCGTTGCCACTGAAAACGTGGCCCAGACCCAGGTTAGCCTGATCTGGAGTTCGCCCACCGCCGCTCCGCCTTATGACGATTTTGAAAACGACGACGGCGGCTGGATCCCAACTGCAAGCTGGGATCCCGTTGGAGACTGGGAATGGACCAATACCTACAACGTTGCAAACTTCGTTGATAGCTATGGCAGCACTTCCGTGATCCCGCCCCCAGCCTGCTATTCCGGAACAGGAATGTGGGGAACCAAAATCAACACAAACTATACAAACTCCGGTGGCTCGAACTATCTGAGCAAAACCTTCAACCTCGCCGGAATCAACAACCCTGAGCTTCGTTTCTGGAGCTGGGAAAACGTGTTTGGCGATTTCGACTACTGTCAGGTGAAAGTGAACGGAACCCTGGTTTGGGGACCCTCCTGGGATTACACAAACACCCAGTGGAGAGAACGCGTGATCGATCTCAGCAGCTTTGCCGGACAGAGCAACGTTGTAATCACCCTCGAAATGTTTGCCACCACCGTGGTGAACTATGCCGGCTGGTATATCGACGACGTTTATGTGGGACCCGCTCTGGATCGTGCCGTTGCCTCCGCTCCAGCCCTTGCGCCGGTTTGGATGAACGGACTCACCGAGCTTGAAGCAGCCGCAGCGGTCGACCGCATGCCGGCTCTTACCTTCAGGGAAAAGTCAAGCTCTGCCGAGCCCCAGCGCATCCATGTTGGCTACAAGGTCTGGCGCCTGCTCCAAGGCAACGAAGAAAATCAATCCCAGTGGACACTGTTGACCGCTGCCACCATCACCGACTCCACTTTTGTGGACAACGCTTGGCAGCCCCTGCCCTCCGGAGTCTATAAATATGCCGTGAAGGCTGTTTATTCAAACGATGTGGTCTCAGCTGCGGCTTTCTCGAACGAAATCCACAAAGGCATGATGGGAACCCTCACTGGAAACGTGACCGAATTTGGCACCAACGTCCCCGTTGGCGGAGCCACCATCACAGCCGGAACCTACAGCGGAACTTCCAATGCTTCCGGACATTATGCCTTCTTGGTATATCAGGGAACCTATGATGTGACCTGCTCCAAGGCTGGATATCAAAGCTCGACCATTCCGAATGTCGGCATCACCGGAACCCAAACCACCACCCAGGATTTCGTGCTTACCGAAATCACCCTGCCCCCAGCGGATGTGAGCGCCACCGAAGCCACTCCAGACTTGGCAAACATTACATGGAACGCACCCGGTGAAGGTGGAGGAGAATGGATCTACTATTCCGATGTTGATTCAAACAACGCCATCGGCCTCACCAGCGGTGGATCTTTCACGACTGCCATCCGCTTCCCCGCGTCTGTAATGCAGGACTATGCCGGACAAAACCTCTATGCCGTGAAAGTTTGGCCCAATGAAGCGGCAAACTTCACCTTGAAAGCCTGGACTGGCGGAAATGCCAGCGCACCCGGCACTGAAGCCCTGAGCCAACCCTTCACTCCAGCCAGCTTGGATGTTTATAACACCATCATCCTGGACACCCCCGTGCCCATCAGCGGAACCGAGGAACTCTGGTTTGGATACGCTGTGAATCATACAGAAGGGACCTTCCCTGCCGGAGTCGATCCGGGTCCTGCCGTCAATGGCTTTGGAAACATGATCGAAACCGGTGGAACCTGGGATACCCTCTACAATCTGGCATCCTCACTGAACTACAACTGGTGCATCCAAGGCTACGTGGGCTATTCGGCTCCCTCAACCGCGGTGCCCATCACACCCATCGCAATCCAGGGAATCGGAAATCCCGTATCCTATGGCGAATTCTCTCTGAAAACAGATTCACCCCTGCCCGCCAGCCGCAGCATCACCAAGGCGCTTCCTTCCGTGGCATCCGAAACACCCAAATACAGCCGTGTTTTGAATGGCTACAGAGTCTGGCGCCTGCTGCAGGGTCAGGAAAACAACGAATCCGCCTGGATTCAACTCACCACTGCAACCATCACTGCCACAGCCTGGCAGGACAGCGGATGGGGCATTGTTCCCGACGGAACCTACAGATGGGCTGTGAAAGCATACTACACAGGCGATGCGGCTTCCGTGCCCGCGTTCTCGAACCCTCTGGCCAAGATCACCCAGATTGGAACAATTGCCGGTATCGTCCGCAATCAACAGAATGCCCCCGTCATGGGTGCCACCATCACTTGCGGTGATGCCACCGCCACCACAAATGCCTCGGGTGCCTACAGCATGCAGGTTGTGGCTGGAACCCACAACGTGACGGCTTCTGCTCAGGGCTACAGTCCCTCCACTCAAACCGGAGTGGTTGTGGTAACCGGACAGACCACCACCGTGAACTTCCAGCTTGCCCCAAGCTCGACGATCTTGGAAGAGGGCTTTGAAAGCTATCCCGATTTCGCCAACAGCTTTGCACCCTGGACCTTGGTGGACGTTGACCAAAGCCAAACTTACGGCTTCAGCGGCATCACCTTCCCGGGAACTGGCAACCCGATGGCTTACATCATCTTCAATCCCAGCGCCACCACACCAGCCACCACCTCGGTTGAAGCTCATGGCGGACAGAAGATGGCAGCAAGCTTTGCCGCCGTCACACCTCCAAACAACGACTGGCTGATCACACCTCCGCTCACGAATCCCACCGAGATCAAATTCTGGGCAAGATCCATAACCGCAGATTATGGTCTGGAAAGATTCAAAGTTGGCGTGAGCACCAGTGGAACCAACCCGAGCAACTTCACCATCATCAGCGGTGCCAACTACATTCAGGCTCCTGCTGCATGGACTGAATACACCTACAGCCTTACCGGCTACACCGGAGAGGTTTACATTGGTATTCAGTGCATTTCAAACGACGCCTTCATCTTCTTTGTGGACGATGTGACCGTTGAAGGCGGAGTATCTGTCGATGATCCCGGCGTGCCGGTTGTGGCAACCGCACTGCACGGAAACTATCCGAACCCCTTCAACCCTGAAACCACCATTTCCTACAGTGTGAAGGATGCCGGAGCCGTCAGCATCGAGATCTACAACGCCAAAGGCCAGCTCGTGAGAACCTTGGTGAACGAACACAAAGCCACCGGCAACTACAGCATCGTCTGGAACGGCCGTGACAACAATAACCAAGCTGTATCCAGCGGCGTCTATTTCTACAAGATGCTTGCCGGCAAATACAGCAGCACCAGAAAAATGATCCTGATGAAGTAATTCATCGGAGTCATAAACTTCAAAGATAAGCCCCGGATTTATTCCGGGGCTTTTTAAATAAGGAGCGCGCTATCATGTATTATGACGAGTCTGTTGGATATAATTCCACAAAGCTTCAAGTTATTGATTTTTCCTGCAGTTCAGCTTCCGACTACATCTCGGGAAAACGGACTTGGCAAAAGACAAAAAGATCGGGATAATTTATTTATTGTGTAAGTTTTGGCTTAATTATTGCTTGACTTAATATGCCATCCATTTTTTATGCGGATGTAGTGGAATTAAGATTGTTTTACTTGGTGATCCAGAAAACGAGTGCGGTATCATCAGAAGAACAATCGTGAGGTGTATCCAATCTTATTTAAGCATTAAGCATAGACATAACATTGAACCAGGTGGAGGAAAGGATGAAACAAACCATAATGGTCATCTTAGCCCTTGGCTTGATATTTTCCTTTGTTTTTGCAAGGGAAATGCAACCGGGATCAAACCTTAAAGTGTTGCCCACACCGCAATTGGATCTAAACAAGATCAAGGAGGCACCCCAATTTGGAAACATTGCCGTAAGAACCGCTCCACAATACACTTTTAGCGCAAATCCCACCGCGATAATGACAAGTTACTACGACTACATGATTGGCAGCTACAATGGCCTGCCTCTCAGAGTGATCCCTTATTCCCAGGGTGGTGGATATTTCATGACTTATAATGGACGCCGCGCGGCCACCTCAATCCGCCGCGCTTTCTTCACCCATGTGGACGCAGATGGCAACGTGATAAACAACAACGAGATTACCCCCTATCACACCAATGAAGGCTATTCCACCTTGGCTGTGGATCCTGTTTCCGGGAAACCCCTGTATGCCTGGCATGCGAACCACGATGCCGACCCTGAACTGGAAGTGCTATTCGCTTCCGACGCCTTCATCGGCGGCATTTCCGGTCTTATCAACGACGTGGAAATTGCCATCGACAATCCACAAACCGTTACCGCTCCCAACGGTTTGACCACTTACAACAATGAATTCATCTGGCCCACAGCCCAGATCGGTCCTTCTCCTGTGGACGGCAAAAGACGAGTTTACATAGCTGCCCGAAACTCGGTATCACCTTCATACGGTCCGTCTGAAAGCGTTATGATCGCCTATGCCGATTTTGACGGTGACCAATTCGAAGCGGGTGTGCCCATGGTTTGGTACCGCATCACCATTCCCGAAATGGATGCCTGGAACGTGGATTTCAACGAATGGCGCCGTCCCTTCTTGGCACTCACCACCGACAATGCCGGCAATCTCTATTATGTTGGATACCATTCTACAACTGATGGTAATGGACATAACACCATCATCGAGCCCGACATCGACATCTTCGTGTGTCCGAATTATGGTCAGGGAACCTGGAGCCGTGTGACTGACTATAGCTGGATTCAAGTTAGCAATCCTCCTGCAACAATTGGCGGAGAACCTTTTTTCCAAGATGACGGCGGTGCCGTTGCTGATGATGACTTGGTCTACCGTTTGGCAAACACCACTCACGCCAATGCCAGTGTTGATAATCTTGGTCGCGTCCACTTTTTTGGCGTTTGGGCGCTTTCCACCATTGACGGCGTCTATTGGCCTGCCTTCCAAGTTGTTAAAGAATTCGTCTTTGATCCTGCCAACCAAAGCATCATTATCAACGATGTGCACCCCAAAAGGCATCCCGACGACATTTTTAACGAAACCTTTGTGCCGTGGGATATGGAGGCACCCTTTGGCGAGCCCGAATACAGCATGGCAGATGATGGTAACTACTATCTGGATATCGCTTTGATCAACGGCCATCCCGGATTCACCTGGCCCTTCTCCCACTGGGACCAAACCGCCCACGACGATGCCATGATGTTCCATTACGGCAATACCAAAATCACCAATGCCAACGCTCAAGGCATGATGGCGGCGGTTTGGCAGGACAGTCAACGCGCCCGTTGGTACAATGTATACGACGATGTGGACTATATGGCGTATTCAAACACACCCGAGATTTTTATCGCGGTTTCCGCCAACAATGGATACACTTGGAGCGAGCCCATCAAGCTGAACAACCAGGAAGTCCCACAGCTTTCAGGCATCAAACCCATGTGGGTTTACCCCGCGGACCAGGTGATCTACACTGGCATGCAGGGTAATAACGTGGTTGGAAAGCTGGGTTTAATGTTCTACGACGACTTTACCTGGGGCGCAGATGTCCTCAATCCTCACACCTACCCCGATGGCGGCCGAGTCATGTTTATGGAGTTGGAAATAGTCTTTGCCACTTATGAAAGCATGACCGCCTTGAACGGCACAGTCACTTCGGATGGAACTCCTCTGCCGGATGCACATATCAAAATAGACAATGGCTTATATCACACCACAACGAACGACCAGGGACAATATCACTTTAACTATGTGGCTCCTGGAACCCACACTGTGACTGCCACAAAGCTTGGTTTTGAACCCCAAACCCTGTCCGTGACTCTGATTGCGGACGAAATCACCATCTTGGATTTCGACCTCATCCCTTCCGAATCTGTTAGCGTAATGGGATACGTTGTTGGCGGCGAGCAACCCACTGTGGGATTGGAAGGGGCGCATATCGTCCTCAGTGGAATCACGAACCACAGCGGTGTGACCGATGCCACTGGACACTTCAACATCCCCGGCGTGATTTGTGGAAACACCTACAGTTACCAAATTTCGAAGCAGGGATATCAAGAAATCTCCGGTTCCATCGATGTTGGATATACAAACTACGTCATGGGCACCCTCATCCTGTCCGAATTTGCTTATCCGCCCTCTCAGGTTGTGGCAACCGAAAGCGTTGACCAAACTCAAGTTAACCTTGTCTGGAGTCCGCCAAGCACGGCGCCAGCTTTGCGCGGCTTGGAAAACGAAGGCGTTTTTGTCGGTACTGATGTGGATTATGCCTCCAAAATCAGCCACGAATTCATAAAATCCACCCGTCCCACATTCCTGAGCATAAATCACGACAACCGTGAATACCTTGGCTACAGGGTCTGGCGTCTCTTGCAGGGACAGGAAAACAACGAATCCGCCTGGACTCAAATCACTTCTGAGACCATCACCGCAACATCTTGGCAGGATGATCAATGGAATTCTGTTGTGGACGGCACTTACAAATGGGCTGTGAAAGCCATCTACCCCGGCGATGAAGCCTCCGCTCCGGCTTTCTCGAACACTCTGTCCAAGGTCAACCCCAAAGGAACAATTTCCGGTATCGTTCTCAATCATCATAATTCCCCCATTGTGGGTGCAACCGTCACCTGTGGCGATGTATCTGCAACCACTTACAGCTCCGGATATTACAGCATACAGGTTTCAGTTGGAACCCACAGCGTGACCGCCTCAGCTCCGGGCTATGAAACTTCCACCCAAAGCGGCTTGACTGTTTTGGAAGGGCAGACCACCACCGTGAACTTCCAGCTTGGGCCAAATATGACCCACTACTTGGTGGACGGTTTTGAAAGCTATCCCAATTTTGCCACCAGCTTTGGACGCTGGACCACAGTGGATGTGGATATGAGCGAAACCTACGGCATCACCAATGTGGACTTCCCCGGAGCTCATGAACCCATGGCTTTCATGATTTTCAATCCCAGCGCCACAGTGCCGCCCTCGACCACAATCAGCGCACACAGTGGAGAGAAGATGGCTGCAAGCTTTGCTGCCGTCATTGGTCCAAACAACGATTGGCTGATCACACCAATGCTCTTGGGTCATGCTGATATTAGATTCTGGGCAAAGTCGCACACTTCCCAGTATGGACTTGAAAGGTTCAGGGTTGGCGTGAGCACCGGCGGAACCCACCCTAACCAGTTCACCATCATCAGCGGCCCCAACTACCTTGAGGCTCCCGAGGTTTGGACTGAATATGTTTTCTCCCTTTGTGGCTATACCGGACAGATTTACGTTGGCATTCAGTGCGTTTCAAACGACGCCTTCATCTTCTTTGTGGACGATGTGGTAGTGGACGTTATACCATCCACCGATGATCCCGGCGTGCCGGTTGTGGCAACCGCACTGCACGGAAACCATCCTAACCCCTTCAACCCTGAAACCACCGTCACCTACAGCGTGAAGGATGCCGGAGCCGTCAGCATCGAGATCTACAACGCCAAAGGCCAGTTGGTGAAAACCCTGGTGAATGAACACAAAGCCACCGGCAACTACAGCATCGTCTGGAACGGCCGTGACAACAATAACCAAGCTGTATCCAGCGGCGTCTATTTCTACAAGATGCTTGCCGGCAAATATAGCAGCACCAGAAAAATGATCCTGATGAAGTAATTCATCGGAGTCATAAACTCTAAATCAAGCCCCGGGATCTCCCGGGGCTTTTTTCCTTCAACTTGGATGATCAAACCCAGGCTTCATCTTTGCAACCACAATGTTTACAATCTGATCCAAGTATGCTTCGCCCTTGGCCCGTGCCCGGCTCCTGTTTGCTTCGCACCCGTTGGGCACCCGCCTATGGGCGGGAGGCTGAGGAATATCAGACAGGTGGAACATTGTTGGGGGTCAAGAAGGAGCCTGATTTGAAGACTTCAATCAATAAAAAAACTGCCATTTCTTAAGTCGGGAAGCACAGTCACAAGTTTGTAACAGTCAACTATCTTTGGAGCTTCCCATTTAACCAAAAATATCAATCAATTATTATGGTGATCCATGAATGTACTATCCTTGTTATTTGGAACAAAGTGTGCATTAGTCAATAAAGCTATATACAAAAGATTGTCTATAATGATTTTTGAAAGACAGCCATATTTGAAAATAATTGTGGAAAACAATTCCGCATCATGCTGGAACAAAATTAGTTATACGTTCCATTCATTCAAATAAACAGGATTTATTTATAAGGAACTACCGGATGAAGGATGCTCCCAATAGCCTTGGCTTGAACAAACCCGCTTTAGCTTGGTTTTTTGCCCCAAGAAATGTTGAAAATACGCCTGATCTATCGTGATGAAATTCGCAGTCTCATCAAAAACTTTGGATATCGCCTTTCAGGTCAATTCAATTTATCGAATCAGTTTGTTTCTTTTAACCCCCCAAGATTCCACAATTTGGCAAAAATTATATGCCGAACCCAACATAACCATCATTTCGATACTCTCACCAGTTTGGCTGAAAAAACCAACTCTTTTCGCCGGCTGATTTGGACTTAATCAACCATATTAGAAAGGAAGAAAAAACTTGAAAAGTCACATTCTCTTCTTTGCGCTTTTGCTGATGCTTGCCATTGGTTTTTGCGCACCGCTTCTGGCTCAGGCTGATATAACCATTGGATATGAGCCCTCTTTCAACAGTCGCTCCCAAGGCCCCACGCCTTACAGTACCTACCACTACAGTTTTCGTCAGCAATATCTGTTGCTGGCTTCAGAAATTGAAGATGCTGGAGGAGCAGCGGGACTCATTAATTCCGTGGCCTTCAACGTGCGGGCAGTGAATAACTGCTATCCCATGATGAATTACACAATCCGATTGAAGCATACGGAGCAAACTTCGCTAACCAATGCTTTTGAGGAAGGAAGCTATCACACTGCCCTCCAACAGGATTATTATCAACCTGTGACTGGCTGGAATGTTCACAACTTCAGCAATCCCTTCATTTGGGATGGGACTTCAAACCTTTTGGTGGAAGTGGTTACTTTCCTTAACCAAAGCAATTGGTCTTTCCACGCATCGGCTTTTTTGAGCTATACTGGCTTTAACAGCAGTCTGCGATTTGAAAGTTACAATTCTGAAGCAATCGAAGCCACAACTGGAACCACCGCCCTGACCCGTACAAATATGCGTTTTAATATGCAACCGGTTGAAGCTTCCACTCCGCCCAATCCGGCCAATGCGTATGCGCCACAGCAGGGACAAACCGGGGTTTCCCTATCTCAAAAACTGCACTGGGGTGGAACCGGTGGGGCTCCATTAACTTACAAAGTTCACTTTGGCACCACAAACCCGCCACCATATGTGTTGGACACATCAGACAATATGCATGATCCGGTTTTGGATGTGAACACAACCTATTATTGGCAAATCAAACCTTCCAACAACGCCGGAAATGCAGAAAACTGTCCTGTTTGGAACTTCAACACAGGCGGCCATGTAGCGAATATGAACAATGGATCTTTGCTTTTGACAGAAGGTGTGACATATTCTTTTTATGATTCAGGAGGACCGCTGGGTCAATATGAAACCCATGAAGACTATGTATATACTTTCACCGCAGCGCCAGGATCGATGATTCATGTCGAATTTTCAGATTTTGACCTGCAATATAATGACGCTTTTCTGAAGATTTTTGACGGTCCCGATGCCTCAGCCCCGCAGGTGGGTCCGGTCAAAGGATACTCTGGTGACATTGCTCCAGCCCAACTGTTTGGCTCGGATGCAGTTACTTTTGCCTTCACATCCGGCTCCAACTATCGACGCGATGGCTGGATTGCACAAGTGACAGCCTACAGCCCGGAACATGATTTGGGTGCACTTTCCATTCAGGGAAGTCAGACTCCCACAGCCGGAGAACTAAATTCTTACATTGTTAAAATCAAGAATAACGGTTCTCACACCGAAACTGGCTACCGCGTGAAACTGATGGATTCCGAAGGCACTGAACTTGCATATTCGGTGGGAACAGCAATTGCGCCCGGGCAAAGTTTGGATGTGAATGTTGATTGGAGCCCCGAGCTTGAAGGCCCCTTCACCATTTACGGTGAAGTTGAGCTGACCGGGGATGAGCTATCAATCAACAATGAAACTGATCGTTTCGAACTCATGATTCAACCCGAAGGAACAATCACCACCACCATTGGCAGTGGAAATGAACTCTGCAGAGTGCCAATGGACTTCTACATGAATGGTTCCAGATATTTGGGATTGTACTATCCTGAGGAACTTGGCTTTGTGGAAGGCACCATCAGCTCAATATCCTTTTACAACAGTTTTGAAAACAATCTGTTGGAAAAGCCCACCAAGATTTGGATGTACAGCACGGATCTTCAAGATCTTACCAGCGACAATCTTCCAATCGAACAAATGACACCCGTGTTTGATGGCGTTGTGGATTATCCTGCAGGTGAAAATACCATCCGCATTCCGCTGCAGACGCAGTTTGAGCATAACCATGGAAACTTGCTTGTGATGGTGGAAAGGCCCTGGGGTGACCTTTCTCAAGGTTTGAACAATATGTTTTGGGGTCAAACCGGCAATAAGTTCCGCGCCCTGCACCTGCTTGCCAGCTATGAGTCAGCCTGGTATGGATGGGATCCCAAGAAACAGTTTCCCAAAACTACATTCCACTATGTTGGTCAGCGCTTGATGGATGACCTTAGTGTGCTGTCCATCACTGGAAGCATCAACCCTGCCATTGGCATCCAAAACGAATATGTCGTAAATATTAGAAATAACGGTCTTAACGCTCAAAACGACTGGGAAGTAAAGCTTTTCACCGATGGAGGACAGGAAGTTGCCTTTGCAGCCGGAACTTCTTTGGATCCTAAACAGAGCATTGAAGTTACGCTTTCCTGGAATCCTCAAATCTCTGGCCATACGTTTGTTTATGCCATGGTACAGATGCAAGGTGACCAAATTGCAGCGAATAACCGCAGTGCAGACCTGAAGGTTTACGTGATTCCAGAAGGAACTTTCGCTGCCACAGTTGGTCAGGGTGGCGCCAATGCCCGCATGCCAATGGATTTTTATTGGAAACATTCCTTGTTTGAAACCATCTATCATGGCTCTGAAATCGGTACGCCGGGATTGTTGACTTCCATTCAATTCTACAACAACTTCTATAGTAACCTGTTAAACAAACCCACCCAAATCTGGATTGGAGAAACATCCAAATCAAATCTTCAGGAAGGATGGATCCCCTCAGATGAGCTTGTTCCTGTGTTTTCTGGTTTGATTGACTATCCTCGTGGAGAAAACATCATCCATATTCCTTTGCAGACGCCCTATGCCTATAATGGCGGAAACTTGGTAATGATGTTCAATCGTCCTTTTGAACATGATTGGTTTTCTGATAATGATAACTTTGTAAGCCAAACAGGAAATATTTCCAACCGCACACTTATTTTCAGAAGCGACGACATGCAGTCCGACACAGAGAACCCTCAGCCCGGTGAACTGATGTCCATGTTCCCCAAAGCGACGTTTGTCTTCATTACTGATGGACTTGGCGCAATCAGCGGAGTTGTCAGTGCGGAAGGAATGCCTCTTGAGGGTGCAACTGTCTTTGTGGAAGGAACTTATCTCACATACACAACTGGAAATAATGGTGTATTCAGCTTTCCTTACATCGAGCCCGGAAACTATGTTGTTACAGCTTCCAAGCATGGTTATTACAGTGTTTCCCACGGCGTTAACATCGAGGCAGACGAAACAAGTCAGCAGAATTTTGAGCTTGTTCAAATGCCTCGTGTAAACCTGAGCGGACGCCTTGTTGGCAGTGATACCCCCACTTTTGGGCTATCCAATGCCAGTATCGTGCTGGATGGATTTAATCATTACGAAGCCAACACCAACACTCAAGGTGAGTTCTTCATTTCCGATGTCTATGCCAACCAAATCTATAGTTATAAAGCCAGTGCAGAAGGCTATCAAAAGACTCTGGGTGAAGTTTCCGTGGAAGAATCAGACATCCAGATGGGCGATATTGTTCTTCTTGAAACTGCCAACCCGCCCTTACAGGTGACAGCGGTGGAATCTTTTGATAACATGAGAGTTGATCTCAACTGGCTTTCACCTGGAGAAGGAACCGGTGGAGATTGGCTGCATTATGACAACGGTGAAAACTATACCAGCATTGGAACTGACAGTGCATTAGAGCTTGATGTTGCCATTCGTTTCCCAGCTTCAGCCTTGCTTCCATATACCGGCATGAGTCTGCAAGCAGTAAAGGCATGGCCGTCTCATTATGGAACCTATTCCATCCGTGTTTGGACCGGCACATCACCCGAAGCTCCTGATCAAACGGTGTTGAATCAACCATTCTCCCCAGAAATTGATGCTTACAACACCATCATACTTAATAATCCGGTTCCCATCACTGGAGAAGAAGAACTTTGGGTTGGGTACAATTTCAACGTCCAAAACGGTTTCCCCGCTGGATGTGATGCCGGCCCTGCCGTGGACGGACTTGGTAATATGCTGAACTGGTTTGGAACCTGGATTCCTCTCACAGCCTTGGATCCCAGCTTGAATTTCAACTGGAACATACAAGCTTATGCGGGATACAACGCACCTGAAAGAGCTCCGGAGATCAACCTGCTGGCTCTGGATGCAAAAGGCGCTTCACGTGCCATGACAGGTTTCCAAGTTTACCGTCTCCTGGCTTCAAATACCGGCAACCCAAGCCTGTGGGAACTTCTGACCTCTGAACCCATCGAGGAAACCCAGTATTCCGACAACTCTTGGAATCAATTGTCTCCAAACGTCTATCGATATGCTGTGAGAACTGCATACACGAACGGAGTTTTTTCTGTCCCTGCTTTTTCCAATATTGTGGAAAAAGACATGATGGGCGTACTGACTGGAACAGTCACAGATTATGGTACGGGACTTCCCGTCTCCGGCGCCGTCATCAAAGCAGGCGAATATGTTACAGCCACAAACGACTTGGGACAATACTCAATGGCAGTTTACCAAGGCAGTTACACCGTCACCTGCTCAAAAGAAGGTTTCCAAACCGCTATCCAAACAAACGTGAATATCCTGGGACTTCAAACCAGCACTTTGGATTTTGTGCTGAATGAAGTGACCCTGTCACCTCAAGCTGTCACAGCCACCGAAGCTACGGACCATTCTCACGTTCAGGTGAGTTGGATAGCTCCAAACCATGATAACATGGGACAGTGGCTCCATTATGACAGTGGCGAAAACTATGACAGCATTGGAACAGGCGGTTCGGATGATCTTTCTGTGGCGATCCGTTTTCCTGCTGGAACCCTCACAGATTTTGCCGGAATGAAATTGCACGCTATGAAAGTGTGGCCTGCCGCCCATGGCGACTATTCCATTCGCGTCTGGATGGGTGAAAATGAAGAGAACCTTTCTTTGGTGGTGGATCAACCCTTCATACCCGTGCTTGATGAATACAACACTGTGATGTTGGATAATCCCCCCACCATCACTGGAAATGAAGAACTCTATATCGGCTACAACTTCAACGTTCTTGGCGGTTTCCCAGCAGGATGTGATCAAGGCCCGGCAATTGATGGACTTGGCAACCTTCTAAACTACATGGGAATGTGGCTCCCGCTTACGGTCCTAAACTCTCAACTTGATTTCAACTGGAACATCCAAGGTTTCGTGGGACACGTTCCTCCGTCTAAATTTACCGATTTGAAGCCCTTGGTTCTCAAACGTGCTGACAAGCCGAATGATCGTGCAATGACTGGTTTCCACGTTTATCGCTTCCTGAGGGAAGACATTGATAACGAAAATCTTTGGGACAGGATTACCGACACCCAAACCGATCAAACGGACTATATTGATTCCGACTGGCAAAACCTGCCTTCGGGAGCATATCAATACGCCGTTAAAACCGTCTATACAAACGATTTATTGTCTGCTCCGGCATTTTCAAACATCATTGATAAAGATATGATGGGACTTCTCGAAGGAACAGTTACTGATTTTGTTTCGGGACTTCCAATTGAAGGTGCAACCGTTACTGCCGGTGCATATCACGGACAAACAAATGAACAAGGATACTATTCCTTCAACGTTTATCAGGGAAATTACAACGTAACCTGTGCCCAAGCCGGTTATCAGACAATCTTGCAAACGGATGTGAATGTCGCCGGTCTTCAAACCACAACGCTGGATTTCTCACTTGTTGAAATGACGTTGCCACCGATTCAGGTGCAGGCTGTGGAATCAAATCCCAATCTTGTTGACCTTGAATGGCTGCTTCCCGGATCCGGCGATTATATCACCGAAGGTTTTGAAGGAGAAACGTTCCCTCCCTCTGGATGGAGCCAAATCATCACCGACAACAGCGAGCCCGCAAGTAATGGCATTTTGCCCACTTGGTGCAGCTTTGGCGTGATCGATATATATCCGGATCCTCCAATTTATCCTCACAGTGGGGAAAATCAAGCTGCCATTTGGTGGAGCAATAATCATCAGGATGAATGGTTGATCACACCGCAATTCCTGTGTCCTCCGGATGCAGCACTGAGCTTCTGGAACTGCGTATTTATGGGCAGCCCCTATGGCGACCACTATTGGGTAAAACTATCCCAGGACGGTGGAAATAACTGGACTCCGCTTTGGGATGCCAGTGCTCTCAGTGGAGGATGGTCTTTATATGAATATCCCATCCAAATTGATTTGAAAGACTATTCCGGACAGCTGATAAATCTGGCATGGCATGCGGAGGATTCGGCTGCAAACAACGGACTTTGGTTTGCCTGGAGTTTGGATGACATCTCTGTTTCCAACTCCAAGTCCATATTGAAGTTCCCCGCCAGAGATCTTGTTCGCAGCAGTTCCAATCCCAAAACCAAGGCCGCTGTTTCAACGAATAAAGCAAGTCAAGACATCAGACTTTCCAAGGGCTTGGCTGCAAAATTCCAGACAGCATCCACGGCCGCCAAAGTAACGCAAAACAAAAACTCACGCGGCTTGTCCGGATTCAAGGTTTGGCGTTTGCCCGCGGGACAGGAAGAAAATGAATCCGCCTGGATCCAGATTCTCCCCGGCAGCATCGAAGGCGTCACCTGTCAGGACACTGGCTGGGGCAATGTGCCCGAAGGTGAATACAGATGGGCTGTGAAAGCTGTCTATAGTGAAGTTCTGGAATCCGCTCCAGCGTTTTCAAATATCCTGTTTAAGGAACAGCAACAAGTTACCCCTGTGGAACTTAGCAGTTTTACTGCCACCCTCAGCGGTGATATGTTTGTGAACATCGCCTGGACAAGCCAAACCGAACAGCAGATGATGGGTTATCGTATCTATCGCAACACCAGCGATGATCAAAGCGGCGCCATTCAAATCGTTCATACTATGGTGCCAGCCACCAATACCAGTGAAAGCCATACCTACAGCTTGGTGGATACCAGCGTGATGATCGATCAAACCTACCACTACTGGCTGGAAGCTGTTGGATTCAACAGCAGCAACTTCCATGGTCCTGTGAGTGTTACCGTTCATGGCAACGTTCCTCCCGTGCTTCCGGAGATCACTTCGATGAAAAATGCCTATCCCAACCCCTTCAAGGCTGGCAACAGCACAAACATCGAAATTGCAGTCAAAGCAGGTGAAACCGGAACCCTTACCATCTATAACGTTGCAGGACAGGTTGTTAAATCCGTCAGCCTCACTGAAGGCAATCATATCATCAATTGGAATGGCCGTGACAACAAGGGTGCCGCAGTTGGCAGCGGTATTTACTTCTACAAACTGAGCACACCGAGTCTGAACCAAACCAGAAAAATGATCCTGATGAAGTAATTCATCGGAGTCATAAACTTCAAAGCAAGCCCCGGGAACTCCCGGGGCTTTTTTCCTTCAACTTGGGTGATCAAGCCCAAGCTTCATCTTTGCAACCACAATGTTTACAATCTGATCCAAGCAGGTATCTCTCTTGGCCCGTGCCCGGCTCGTGTTTGCTTCGCACCCGTTGGGCACCCGCCTATGGGCGGGAGGCTGAGGAGCGCGAAACGGCTGGTAAACCTGTGCGGGCCAAGGAAGAAGGGGATTGGATAGGGACTGATGCCGATTTTTCAGATATTTTGGGGCAGGGGTTTTCAAATCTCTGAAAAGAAGAGGGTTTTTGCTGCTCAGTCCTCCTGAACTCAAAAAAACCAAGATAGCGTAAACTTGCATTGGACTTCAAAATGGATAAGATATATATAGAACAATCAAGGGAGGAAAATTATCCATGCAAACAGACCAAGATATAGCGCGCAGCGTGAAATTGGAACCGATAGACGCGATTGCGGCAAAGTTGGGCTTGCAGCCGCAGGAACTTGAACACTATGGCGAATACAAGGCAAAAATCCGCTATTCCGCCTTGGAAAGGATCGAAAAGAATCCCACAGGAAAGCTGATTTTGGTTTCCGCCATCACGCCCACCCCGGCAGGAGAGGGTAAAACCACCGTTGCCATTGGACTTGCGCAGGCTTTGAACCAGATTGGAAAGCTGAGCACCGTTGCCATCCGCGAACCCTCATTGGGCCCGGTTTTTGGCATCAAGGGCGGTGCAGCTGGAGGAGGCTGGAGCCAGGTTTTGCCCATGGAAGACATCAATCTGCACTTCACCGGCGATTTTCATGCCATAACCGCGGCAAACAACACCCTGGCAGCGCTTGTGGACAACTATATCTATTACAACAACGAACTGAAGCTCGACCCGCGCCGCCTCACCTGGAAGAGGGTGGTGGACGTAAACGACCGCATGCTCCGCAAAATTGTGATTGGCTTGGGCGGCAGCAAGCAGGGTTTCCCCCGTGAAGACGGATTCGACATCACTCCCGCCAGCGAGATCATGGCCATCCTCTGCCTTTCAAACAACCTGGCTGAACTGAAGGAACGCATTGGAAACATTACCGTTGGCTTCAGCCAAGCCGGCGATCCGGTGCTGGTGAAACAGCTTGGTTTTGAGGGCGCCATCGCCGCACTTTTGAAGGATGCACTGCAGCCAAATCTGGTGCAAACCACTGAAAACACGCCCGCCTTTGTGCATGGAGGTCCGTTTGCAAACATCGCCCAGGGCGCAAACTCCATCATCGCCACCAAAGCTGCTCTGCGCCTTTCGGAATATGTGGTCACAGAGGCTGGATTCGGCTTCGACCTGGGTGCGGAAAAGTTTTTCGACCTGGTGTGCCGCTATGGAAAATTCTGCACGGATGCGGTGGTCTTGGTTGCCACGATCCGGGCACTCAAGCTTCACGGAGGCAAGAAGTTGAAGGAAATTGCCGAGCCGGATCCCGAAGCTGTTCGCGCCGGTTTGCCAAATCTGGCAAAGCATCTGGAAAACATCAACAAATTTGGCATGAAATCCATCGTTGCCATAAACCGCTTTCCCACCGACACGGATGAAGAGATCAGGGTTGTGCAGGAATTTGTTGCCTCCCAAGGCTTTGACAGCTCTGTGGCGGATTTTCACGCTCAGGGCGGCAAAGGTGGATTGGAACTGGCTCAGCAGGTTATCGATATGGTGGACAAGGAAGAGTGTCACTACCACGGGCTTTACAACTGGGACAGCCCCGTGAAAGACAAGATTTTCACCGTTGCAAACCAGATCTATGGCGCTGAAAATGTGGACTATACCACCGAAGCCAAAGCCGACTTGAAAAGAATCGATAAATATGGCTATGACAAGCTTCCCATCTGCATTGCCAAGACTCAGAAATCGCTTTCCGACAACCCCGACCTGATTGGCCGCCCCAAGGACTTCCTGGTCACGGTGCGAAATATCGTAATCTCCAGCGGGGCGGGCTTTTTGGTGCCCATCACCGGCGAAATCATGAGAATGCCCGGTTTGCCGAAAAAACCTTCCGCTGAAACAATCGACGTTGGAAATGAAGGAGATATCACCGGCTTGTTTTAGTCGCCATTTGTGAATGAATAAAGCCCCGGATGCCGGCTTAAATTCGGTTCCGGGGCTATTTCTTTTGCAGCGCAAAAAATTTCATTGACAAATAGGCGGCTTGGATTTCTTCTATTTTTTATCATGAACTGTGGTTTGGAGGATTGAATGACATTCAGAGGCAATCTGCTTTTTGGGGTTAAAAGGCTGGGTTTGTTCCTGGCTTTTTGCCTGGCGTTGGGGCTCATTTGGGCTGAAGCTAAGCCTTCAGCTCAGATGGCGGTTTTCCAAAGTGGAACAAATTATGATATAAAATACCCGCTTGGGTGGAAGGTTTTTGAGGGTTCAAACAAAGGTCCGGACTGGCTGGACGAGAGCCTTGCCGAGCAGGGAGATCCGCAAAAATCTGGTGCGCCACGAAGCGTTTCCTTGGAAGCTGGTGCAAGTCCAGCACGTCCAATTGTCCGTTCAGGCGTAAGCGAAGAAGATGGCCGTAGCCGCAAGGCATAGGTCAAAGCTCTTCTTAGCGGTA
>Ga0209312_1000119_pt1 | contig 87750 bp, 81 predicted proteins | sample BioC13SIPDNA_4_FD_185744 | JGI IMG/M metagenome (GOLD analysis project Ga0209312, IMG submission 185744) | Anaerobic biogas reactor microbial communites from Washington, USA - Biogas_R1_B C13 SIP DNA (SPAdes) (version 2) | ecosystem: Engineered > Bioreactor > Anaerobic > Unclassified | place... | reverse complement strand
TGCCGCCGCAGTGAGGACACGTCGTGTACGAAATCAGGAGACCGTGATCCCGAAGATACGTTTCAGCGGCCTCTTCATCATGGGTATATCGACCTAAGTCGATAAGGGAAACCACACGCTCACCTTCGTTCTCAGTATTTGAAGGTGGCACTAATTAAATAATCGCCAATATTAAAAGTATCGGTGGTCAAACGGCACAGATCTGCGACAGGCGGCCCGTTTTCCTGGATTTCTCACGTATTTCCATGTATTTTGAAATTTTTTAGCGCGGATATCGATTTATAAATCTTTTCTCCAAAAATATCGAAAATTTCGGCTTTATTCCGGAAAGGAAACGTTGGGGAGGGGATACCGGGTCAGGGCTTCCTCGCCCTCACCCCACGGGCAGCCCGGTATCGGTGACGCCGGGGGCCCGCCGGAGGACGTCTGCCAGGGCCGCCAGGTAGTCGGCGAAGCGGGCCTCGCCCTCCGCGGAGAGCCCCCCGCCGCGCCCCGCGTCCGGCTGGATCCCGATCAGGATCACCCGTGTCTCGAGATCCCGCTCGACGAACTCCATCACCACCGGGAGCGGGAGGACATGGACGGAGAAGAGGGTTGCCTCCACATCCCCCGGTTCGATGATCGCGACGGTTCCCGGGCGGGCTCCCATCTCCGCCGCGTCCAGGAAGAGAATGACCTCCGGCCGGAAGCGTCGCAGGGGGCCGGTCACGCTCTCGGGCAGCAGTCCGGCGAAAACGACCATGACCCCCGGGAGGCGCAGCCCCTCGATCTCCCGTGCCACCTCCAGCCCGAGACAGTCGAGCGGCGAGAGTTCGTCACCCACGCCGATGACAGCGACACGATGGGCCCCGCCCAGCCGTACCTTCAGAGTATCGGCGAACTCTCCCACCCCTACAGGGTGCATGTTACGACCTCGTCCAGGGTCGATCCGTTGATCGATTGTCCGTTCCTGAGGTGGATCGCATCTGCGGGGCAGTGCCGCTCGCAGAGCCCGCAACGAATGCATTGGTACAGGGCGATACTCGGCCTCTTCTTCCGCTCCAGCGTCCTTCCCTTGAACTCGACCATCCGGGGGCTGTCCACCATGGTGATCGCCGATGCGGGGCAGACCAGCGAGCACTTGGAACAGCCGATGCACCGGTCATCTGCACATCCCACCCGCCCCCTGAACCCGTCCGGGATCGGGACCCGCTCCGCAGGGTAGCGGGTCGTCACCGGCTTAGAAAAGAGGTTCCGCAGCATCTCGGACAACACGCTCATATGCCCACACCCGATGCCATCATGACCAGCACGATCCCCACCTGTGCCAGGGCGGCCATCGTGAGGTACTTCCACCCGATGGTGTTCAGCTGGTCGAGCCGGACGCGGGCCGTGGCCGCCCGGATGATCGACAGGACGAGAAGGATGGCGACGGTCTTGGCGAGGAAGAGGAGAAAACCCACGGTCGCACTGAGAATAGCCGATTCCACCGTCCACGGAAAAGCCAGTCCCCCGAGGAAGACGGCCGCGATGAGCGCACTCCCGACGACGGCCGACGTCTCGTTCGCGAGGTGCATGAGAGCGAGCCGCCGGCCGGTCAGCTCCGTCCAGGGGCCGGCCACGATCTCGGTCTCCGCCTCCGGGATATCGAACGGCGTCCTCTCCAGTTTCGCCTGGAGCCCGATCAGTGCGACGATGAACGCTATCGGCTGGAGGATTGCAAGGCAGAGGTGCTCCTCCTGCCAGGCCATGATATCCGAGATCGACCACGTCCCGGCCATCAGGGTGGGCATCATCAGCGCGAGGAAGAAGGGGACCTCGTAGATAAAGAGCATCGTGACCGCCCGGATCCCGCCCACGGCGGCGTAGATGTTCCGGCTGAGCCAGCCGAGGAGCATGAGGGCAAGAGTTGGAAGCGTGAGGAGGTAGAGGACGAGGACCAGATCCCCCTGGAACGCGAGCGGACTTGGTCCGATTATCGGGACGTAGAGGAAGGAGGTCATAACGGCGGCCAGCGCGACGACGGGTGCCGCGTCGAAGATCGGGCGATCGACGCCTCTGGGGTCGATCACCTCCTTTCCCAGGGTCTTGACGAGGTCCGCGAACGGCTGGAAGAACGGCGGTCCGACCCGGTTCTGCATCCGTGCCACGATTCGCCGGTCCAGGAACTCGAAGGTCATCGAGTACGCGAAGAGGAAGAGGAAGCCCGGGAAGAGGAGGATGTACGCGATAAGGAGGAACGGGTCCGTCATCGGGACCACCCTCTCGGCCCGTTCGGCGGAGGCGCGTCCTTCCCGAGATCTCCGCCGCTCTTGACGAGTGTGATCCGGGAGGTGCAGGAGAGGCACGGGTCGATCGCCGCGACGATGACGGGGACGTCCGCCAGGGGCCTCCCGATGAGACAGTGGGCGACCGAGGTCCAGTTCGCCAGCGTCGGCGTCCGTATATCGACACGCTCGACCCGGGCCGTTCCGTTGGTCCGTATGAAGTGGGCGACCTCGCCCCGCGGTGCCTCGTACCGGGAGAGGATCTCCCCGGGCGGAGCCGCCTTCGGCGCCTCGGCCCGGATCGGCCCACCGGGAAGGTTCTCGAGACAGTGGCGCACGATGCCGAGGCTCTCGGCGATCTCCCCGATGCGGACCTTCGTCCGGCCGTAGACATCCCCGTTCGTGTCGGTGACGACGTTCCAGGGGATCTCGTCGTACACGAGGTACGGGTCGTCCTTGCGGACGTCGTAGTCGACGCCGCTCGCCCGGGCCGTCGGCCCGACCGCCCCGAAGCTGAGGGCCTCCTCGCGGGAGAGAGAGCCCACGCCCCTGAACCGGGTGAGCATTGTCTCCTCGTCCTCGACCATCCCCACGTAGGCCCTGATCCTCTCCTCGAGGACGGGCATACGGGCCAGGGCAGCCTCCACCTGCGACGGGGAGAGGTCGAGCCGGACGCCGCCGATCTCGTTCATGTTGTAGTGGACCCGGTTCCCGCTCAACTCCTCCAGGGTGTCCAGGACCGCCTCGCGGTCTCTCCACGTCCACATGAAGAGGGTGTTGAACCCGACCTCGTGCGCGGCGACGCCCAGCCAGAGCATGTGGCTGTGCATCCGTTCGAGCTCGGCGATGATCGTGCGGATATACTGTGCCCGGGGCGGTATCTCGACACCCATGATCTCCTCGATCCCCTTCGAGAAGACCGTCGCGTGCGAGTGGGAGCAGATCCCGCAGACCCGCTCGATGAGGGGCAGCACCCGGATGAAGTCGCGCTGTTCGGCGGCCTTCTCGATCCCGCGGTGGCTGTACGAGAGGTTGAGCTCCAGGTCCACGATCCGCTCGCCGTCGGTGACCACCCGGAAGTTGACCGGCTCCTTCAGGGCCGGGTGCTGCGGGCCGATCGGCACAACGATACGGGTCATCCGGGTCCTCTCCTCCCAGCGCCCCCGTAGAAGGTGCCGGCTACCGGCTTCCAGTCCTTTCGAAGGGGGTGCTCGTCCCGGGGCCAGTCGTCGTTCAGGATCAACCGCGTCAGCCCGGGATGGCCCCTGAAGACGACCCCGAAGAGGTCGTGGATCTGCCGTTCGTAGAGAGCGGCAGAGGGGAGCAGGTCCGAGACCGTCTCGATCTCGGGTGCGTCGCGAGGCAGCTCGACAGTGACCGTCACGACCGTGCGATGCTGCCCTATCAGATGGTAGTGCAGCTCGATGGACTCGGTTGTATCCACCGTGCTGATCGAGACCAGGCGATCGCACGGGAGCAACCACTGAACTCTCCGAATGACATCCCGGAGGCCCTCCCTCGTCGTCCTCACCCGGATGCGATTTGTACTGGCCTTATCGACTGCACCGGCGACCCCCGCGACGGCGTTTGCCACCCCGTCCAGCGTCAATGGTTCGATCATGCGATCGCCTCCGCCACTGCCTCCGACGTCGCCTTCGTCCGCCAGGCCCTGCCCCCGTGCACCGCGTCCTCGGCCATGAGCCCGAGGCATGTGACCACGGCATTGATGATCTCGTCCGGGCGCGGCGGGCACCCGGCGACGAAGACATCCACCGGGATCACCTGGTCCACGCTCCCCACCATGTGATAGAGGCCCTGGAAGACGCCTCCCCCCGCGGCGCAGGCGCCGACGGCGATCACGTACTTCGGTTCGGGCATCTGTTCCCAGACACGGCGGAGACGGGGTGCCTGCTGCCGCGTCACGGCGCCCGTGACGATCAGGATATCCGCGTGCCGGGGAGACCCCCGCGAGAGGATCCCGAACCGTTCGACGTCAAAACGGGGCATCAGGCAGGCGATGATCTCGATGTCGCAGGCATTGCAGCCCCCGGAGTTGAAGATCGTGACCCATGGGGACTTTCCCCGCGCCCAGGTCATGAGACGCCCGGAGAACGTCCGATTCGAGACCGTCATATCTGAGTATCACTCCTGCCGTGCGACATCAACCTTTTCATCATCCCCAATTCTCCTGCCTTCAGAGCCAGGGCGCCTTCCGGGGCGCCGGTTCGGTCTCCCCGACGGTAGCGAACCTTCAGGCATATCACTGTTCCCACCTCAGCACGGTGACGGCCAGGGCGATGATGATCAGGTACGCGATGGGTACCGGGAGGGGCACTCCAGCCGGGACGATCGCAATGATCAGCACTGCCACGTGGACGACGGTAAAGAAGAGGGCCACGTAGAAGAATTCGTAACCCGGCAGATACGTCTGCGCCTCGCAGGCCTCGCCGCCGACGTAGGGCATGGTCCTGTCGCCATACGGCGAAAACCGGGGCGCGACCCTGCGTGCCCAGACATACAGTAGGTAGGCCCCTCCGAGAGCGAGGATCATGACCGCGAACGGGGAGGCCAGGATATCGACTGGCGTCATCTAGGGCACCACCCATGGAAAGAGGTCGCGGGACGCGTTGACCATCCAGTCGTATGCCTCGGGGAAGAGGCCGAGGTAGATCGTCTGGAAGGCCAGGACGGCCGCAACCAGGAGCACCATCCAGGGGATCGGGGAGCTGGCCGGGGGAACGGAAACCTCCCGCGCTGGCTCCCGTCCGGGAAAGAGGAGGATCGAGAGCACGGGAACGTAGTATCCCAGGGAGATCGCGCTGTTCACCGCCAGGATCAGGGCGAGGGCCGCGCCGGAGAGCATCGAGGTCACCATCCCTGCCTGCTCGAGGAGGAGCTTCCCGAGGAAACCCGCCGTGAACGGAACGCCGATAAGCCCCAGCACGAAGACCAGGAAGGAGAGGCCGAGCAGCGGGTGCGCGGCGCCCAGCCCGCGCATGCGGGCCACCTCCGCAGACCCGGCGCGGCGGGCAAAGGCATCGGCCGCGATGAAGGCCCCACTCTTCATTACGCTGTAGGCGATGGCGTAGTAGAGTCCGGCGGTGAAGCCGAACGGGAGGTTGTAGGTCAGGCCGATCCCGAACCCGAGCAGGATGTAGCCCATCTGGGCAACGCTCGAGTAGGAGAGGAGGTACCGGAGATCGGGCTGGTTGAGCCCAAGCAGGTTCCCGACGGTCATGGTCACGATGGCGATGACGATCACGAGCGCGCCCACGGTCGAAAGGATGCCCGACTCGATCGGAAGGGCCGTGAGGGAGAGAAAGAGGCCGATCAGGACCCCGGTCTTCGTGGCGCCCACCATGATGGCCGTAACCCCGACGGGGGCCTTCGCGTAGGCATCGGGGAGCCACGTGTGGAGAGGCACCATCGCGATCTTCACACCGTATCCGACGATGATCAGGACGGCGGAGAGAAGAAGGACCGACGGGGGCGCCCCTGCGAGCGCGCCCGGGAGCGCGTCCAGGCTGAGCGTTCCCGCATGGAGGTAGAGGAGCGAGACGCCCAGCAGGGCCGTGACGGTTCCGGCCACTCCCTGCGTCAGGTACTGCATCGCGGCAGCGATGGCCGATGGGTCCTCGCGGTGCCCGTACGCGATCAGCGCGTAGATCGGGATCGCCGATAGCTCGACCGCGACGAAGATCGTGAAGAGATCCCTGGCGAATCCGATCGCCACCCCCCCGGCGAGCGCAAGCAGGAGGAGGGGATAGTAGAGATGGATCGGTCCGTGCGGGTCGATGCTCCCCTGGGACGCGATCGCGGCCAGGGCTCCGATACCGGTGATGACCAGGCCGACAGTCACGCCGATGTAGAGGAAGCCCGGCGGCGACGGGTCTGTGAGGATCTCGTCTGCCATGACCGCGAAGGCGGCCAGAAGCCAGAGCGCCGTCAGGGCTCCCCCCCATTTACGGCCCTCTGGGGAGAGATTCCGGAGGACCACGTAGAGAACGCCGGCGCCGACCGCGATAATGAACGGCACGAGGCTGGCCATGTTCCAGGCGGTCACAGCCCCGCCCCCACGAGGACCAGCAGGAGCAGCGCGACAAGGACCGTTCCGAAGACCGCGACGTTCCAGTTCAGGTCCCGCTCCTCCATCCCGCCGGCGAGGGAGCCCGCGGCGAAGAGCCCCCCGGCGGCGCGGAGCGCCCCGGCGTACACCCGCGAGAACGCCCCCTCCAGGAGCCCCGCGCCCCGGCAGACCGAGCGCGCGGCGGCAACCCAGGCCAGGTCGACATCCCGCGGCGCGTCCCCGTGCGGCGCGAGCGCCCGCCGGCCCCAGGCGAAAAAGGCGATCCCGGCCGCCGCCAGGACGACCAGCGCACCGGCCAGGTGCTCCGGAGCGAACGGCTCGTAGAGCGCCGAGGCAGGGAGGAGGACTCCGAGGGCGGCCGGGTACACCCCGATCACGACGCAGAGGGCGGCGATCCCGAGCATCGCGGCCTGCATCGGGCGCGGCGGATCGGAGGCCTCGAGGTCGCCGGGCCTGAGGAACGCGAAGTAGCCGAGCTTGAGAAACGAGAGGGCAGTCCCGAACGAGGCGATTTCCAGGAGGAGCCAGAGCCAGGGGCTCGCCTCGCCGGCCGCGGCGAGCACCATCCCCTTCGAGACGTAGCCGTTGAAGAGCGGCACCCCGGCGATCGAGAACGCGGCGACCCAGAACGCCAGCGCGGTGACCGGCATCCGTCGCTGCAGCCCGCCGAGCCGGGCGAGCGACCCCTCGCCCGTCCGCAGCAGGATCGCGCCCGCGACCATGAAGAGCAGGGTCTTGAACAGGATATTGTTGATGGCGTGCGCCATCCCGCCGTCCAGGCCGAGCTGCCCGGCGGCGCTCGCCGCTCCCAGCCAGCCGAAGAGCCCGACCCCGGCCACCATGTAGCCGACCTGGGAGACGATGTGGTAGGAGAGGAGCCGGCGCATGTCGCTCTGGAGGACCGCGAAGACAACCCCGTAGACCGCCATCAGCGCCCCCATGGCGGCGACCCACTCCGAACCCGGCGCCGCCCTCGCGAGGAGGTAGACCGCGACCTTGGTCGTGTAGACGCAGAGAAAGACGCTCGCGGCGAAGTGCGCCCGGGAGTAGGCGTCCGGCAGCCAGACGTGGAGCGGGACGAAGGCGGCGTTCACCCCTGCCCCGAGCACGATCAGGACTGCAGCCCAGGTCCGGAACAGGGGTTCCGGGACCAGCGAGAGGGGGCCGACCGCGGCGGGGCCGCCCCCCATGTAGAGGAGGGCGATCCCCCCCGCGAGGAGGGCGCCGCCGAGCCCGTGGAAGAGGAGGTAGCGGTACCCTGCCCCGCGGGCGCCCGCCTCCTGCCAGATCAGGAACGTCGAGGCGACCGCCATCAGCTCCCACATCACGAGCAGGGTGATCCAGTCGCCGGCGAAGACGACGCCGAGCGCCGTGCCGGCGTACAGGAGGGCGTAGAGGTGGATCCGGGGCCGGGCGACGGCTGCCGCGTAGAGGAGGGCGAACAGCGTGATCACCCCGAAGATCACGCCCATCGGGTACGAGAGGCCGTCGACCCGGAGGAGGGTGACCGCGTAGCCCATGAACGGCAGGTTCCAGAAGACAGCGCCGCCGGCGGGCGGGGAGACGAGGAGCCCGCCGGGCAGGATGAGGACCTGGACGAGCCCGAGGGCCCCGGCGGCGACCAGGGCAACCTGCCGGGCCCGGCCGGAGAGGACCAGGACGAGCGGGGCGGCGGCCAGGTAGATCGCGAACGGCGGTACGGGCCCGGCGGCCAGGGCCAGGTTCAGGGCGGCGGAGGCGGTGTGGGTCACGTCCAGCGCGATCCGGGCGTCGAGCGCGAACGGCCCCCCGGGGATCGTGGTCCAGAGGCCGAGGAGCAGGGTCCCGCCGGCAGCGGCCAGGACCGGGCCGCGGAGCGCCGGGCGGACCCGGACGGGCTCCTCCTGCCCGGGCCGGGCGTATGCCCGCATCAGCACCGGGAGGAAGTAGGCCAGGTTCAGAACGCTCGCCGCGACCAGCACGAGCAGCATCCACCATCCGCCGGCGCCCTCGCCGGCGATCCCCAGGGCCAGGTACCACTTGGCGATGAACCCGGCTACGGGCGGGAGGCCGACCATCGAGAGGGTGGCGAGCGCGAACGCGCCGAACTCCCAGGGCATCCGCCAGCCGAGCCCGCCGAGCTCCGAGATCTTCCTCCGCCCGGTCTCGACCGCGACCGTGCCGGCGACGAAGAACATCGTGAGCTTCCCGAAGGCGTGCGCCGCGAAGGCGAAGGTCGCCCCGATCACCGCCGCCGCCCTCCCGGCGTCGGAGACCCCGGGGATCCCCGGTGGGAGGAGGACTGCGGCCCCGAGGATCATGTAGCTGAGCTGGCTCACCGTCGAGTAGGCGAGCCGGAGCTTGAAGTCGTCCTGGCGCAGGGCGAGCAAAGAGCCCACCAGGATGGTGATTACGGCGATGGCGACTACCAGGTCGTGTAGGCCCAGGCGGAGGGTCGTCTCCGGGCCGTAGAGGTAGAGCAGGAGGCGGAGGATGCCGAAGACCCCGGCGTTCACCACCGCCACCGCGTGGAGCAGCCCGCTGACCGGCGTCGGGGCGACCATGGCGGTCGGCAGCCAGCCGTGGAGGGGGACCAGCGACGCCTTCACCCCGAAGCCCGCCAGGAGAAGGATGAAACCGAGCACGGCGAACTCGGGCGCGGCGGCGGCGACGGCGGGGTTGCCCCCGGGCACGAACTCGAGCGTATCCCCTGCAGCGAGCAGGGCCATCATGCCGGCCAGGATCGCGACGCCCCCGCTCTGGGTGTAGACCAGGTACTTCCGCCCGGCGGCGAGGGCCTCTTCCGTCCCGGCGTGGGCGACGAGCGGCCAGGCGGCGATCGCCAGGATCTCGTAGAAGACGAAGAGCGAGAAGAGGTTCGGCGAGAGGGCGACCCCCATGACCGCCCCGATGCAGACCGCGAAGCAGGCGTAATACCGGGTCTGTGCGTGCTCACCCAGCCCGCGCATGTAGCCGATGCTGTAGACGGTCGTGATGACCCAGAGCAGCGACGCGATGGAGGCGAAGAGGAGCCCCAGGGCGTCGCCCGCGAGCTGCATCGAGAGCCCGGGCAGGACCGGGAGCGGGGGGGTGGAGGCCGGCACCGGCGCGGCGGCCGAGGGGAGGGAGAGGACGCACGCGAGAAAGGTCACGACGGCGGCGACGAGCGAGACGGCCTCGCGGGCGTCCGGCCGGCTCCGAAGAAACGGGATCAGGAGCGCCGCGGCGAACGGGATCGCGACCGTGAGCACGAGGAGCCATGCCGGCGGATCCATCACCGGTCCCCTCCCCTCGCGAGCCGGGCGACCGCGAGGCTGTCAATGGCGACCCCTGAACGCGCGAGCAGCACGACCAGCGCCAGCGCCACTCCGGCCACGACGGCCTCGATGGCGATGATGGTGAAGACGACCGCCTGGGAGAGGGCGACGTCTCCGGCGCGGTACCCGCCGAGGATGAAGAGGAGGCTCACCCCATTGCCGAGCAGCTCGAGACCGATGACGATCTTGATCAGGTGCCGGCGCGAGATCAGAGCGGCGAGACCGAGCGCGAAGTGGGCTGCCGCAACAGCGACGAATACCGAGCCCTCCAGGGGGGTCACGGCTCCCTCCGGACAGGGCCGATGAGGAGGAGAATGGCGAGCACGCCGGAGAGGAGGAGGAGCCCCTGATAGAGGACCTCGGTCCAGCGCCCCTCCCAGAGCGCGATGCCGGCGCTCCCGGCCGGCGGCGATGCCGCGGGCCAGAGGGTACCCCCGGAGACGGTCACGGCGACCAGGAGAACCAGAACGGCTCCTCCAATGACCGCTGCCCAGGCCGCCTGCCGGTTCATCCCGGCACCGCCTCCTCCTCGGCGCCGGTGAGGAGGATCGAGACCAGCAGGAGGACGACGACGAGCCCGGCCCCGACCGTCAGCTCCAGGGCTGCGGCATAGGGCGAATCGAGCAGAAAGAAGAGCGCGGCAAGGCAGATGCTCGAGACCGAGTAAGCCACGGCGGCGCGCACGAGGCTGGTATGTACCACCGCGATGCCGGCACCGAGTACCGTCATCCCCCCGAGCGCCACGATCACGAGCAGATACTCAGACGGCATCCGCGCTCAACCCCCCGATGTGCCCTGCCGTGTGGTATGTCGATGGTCCCACAACCCGCGGTGCCCGGCCGCAGGCGCGACCGTCGCGGCGAGAGAGACGGTCCGGTAAGGGGCGTCTATCCGGGTCTGCGGGTCCGTCCGTTCCGGTGGATCGGACGTACAACGAGATGATGGCCATCGTCAATCACGATCCTGCCTGTTCTCCACGTGATGGTCTGCGCTACCGGTCGCCGGGCGCCTCCCACGCAATGCCGCCCACGACCAATGCCCGTAACAAAACAATGCCACCATAGCGCAGGGTCATAGATAAATGTTCTTTTTATTCGGCCCATGCATACACACTCCCGGGACGCGCCATGAGGGGGATCCGGACGGGACGTCCCGGGACCCGGCAGCATTGGATATCGCACGCTCCTCCCCGGACAGAGGTTGTGCGACCGTCACCGCCTCGGTTCCTGTCCGCGAGCTCCCCCCCCCCGCGGGGCAGGGTGGTACGTGGTCAATGATAAATAGTGATAAAAACCAAAACTGCTGATAGAGTGGGTGTCTTTGGAGCTACTGCTGTTTCTCATACTCTTCCCGCTGCTCACCGCCGTTCTCTGCCTCGTCCTGCCCGACCACCCTATCAGGCGATGGGTGATCCGGGTATCCGGGGTCCTGATCGGCGCGGGCGCGGTGTATCTGCTCGTCACCAGCTACGATAGTGGGATGCGCCTGATCGACGTCCCCCACGAACCGGTGGGGATGATCATGCAGGTGATCGTGCTCGCGATCGCGCTCCTCGTCCTCTACCTGGGCGTCAGGTACCGGAAGCCGCTCGCCGTCGGGCTCATTCTCGTCCAGACGGCGCTCGTCCAGTACTTCGAGTTCCAGTACGCCCCGGGCCTCGCGATGGAGGCCAACCTCTTCGTCGACGAGTTCTCGATCATCATGGCCTTGATCATCGGGGTGATCGGGTCGCTGATCTGCATCTACGCGATCTCGTACATGCGGTGCTACCACGAGCACCACCCGGAGATCGAGGACCGGCGCCGGTCCTTCTTCTTCATCATGTTCGTCTTCCTCTCGGCCATGTTCGGGATCGTCTTCTCGAACAACCTCCTCTGGTTCTTCTTCTTCTGGGAGGTGACCACGCTGGCCTCGTTCCTGCTGATCGGCTACACCAGGACCGAGGAGGCGACGAACAACGCCTTCCTGGCGCTGCACATGAACCTGCTCGGCGGGATCGGGTTCGCGCTGGCGCTGCTCTACATCGGGGTCACCGGCGCCCCGCTCGGGCTCGACCGGCTCGTCGAGGGGGGTGCCGCCGTCGCCCTCGTCCCGGCCGTCCTGATCGCATTCGCAGGGCTCACGAAGTCGGCCCAGCTCCCCTTCTCGTCCTGGCTGCTCGGGGCCATGGTCGCCCCGACGCCGGTCTCGGCCCTCCTCCACTCCTCGACGATGGTGAAGGCCGGGGTGTACGCGATCATCAAGTTCGCCCCGGTCCTCTCCGGGACCGTTCCAGGGCTGATGGTCGCTCTGGTCGGCGGGACCACCTTCTTTCTGGCCTCCGCCATGGCGATCACCCAGTCCAACGCCAAGCGGATGCTCGCCTACTCGACGATCGCGAACCTGGGGCTCGTGGTCGCCTGCGGCGGTATCGGGACCTACGAGGCGGTCTGGGCCGCGATCCTGCTGATCGTCTTCCACGCAGTCGCGAAGTCGCTCCTCTTCCTCTCCGTCGGGACGGTCGAGCACCAGATCCACAGCCGCGATATCGAGGACATGGACGGGCTTATCGTCAAGATGCCGAGGGTGGCCGCGATGATCCTGATCGGGATCACCGGGATGTTCCTCGCGCCGTTCGGTATGCTCATCTCGAAGTGGGCCTCGCTCCGGGCGTTCATCGACGCTCCCGGCGGGCTGGTCTTCGTCCTGCTTATCGCGTTCGGCTCGGGCGTCACGCTCTTCTTCTGGGCGAAGTGGCTCGGCCGGCTGATCACCCGGCCCCTGGACGAGGAGAACATCGAGGGGCGGGTGAAGACCGAGGAGATATCCGTGCTCTTCGCGCTCTCGGCCCTCGTGATCGGGGTCTGCCTGCTCTTCCCGCGGATCGCCCACTCCCTGGTCGAGCCGTACGTCCTCTCGATCTACGGCATGGTCACCCAGCTCGGCCAGGACAACGAGATCATCATGATCCTGATGCTCGCGATGATCCTCGTCCTCCCGCTCACGATGCTCTACTTCGGGAACGGGCGTGACCGCCGGAAGCTCGACGTCTACATGTCCGGCCGGGCGACGACCCCCGACATGCACTTCAAGGGGTCGGCCGGGATCGACCGGCAGCTCTCACTCCACAACTACTACCTGGAGGGCTACTTCGGCGAGGGGAAGCTGATGCGGATCGGGGTCGCCGTCTCGGTGCTGCTGGTCCTGACCATGCTCGAACTGATCGTGGTCCCGGGGGTGCTCGCATGATCGCCTGGCTCTACGGGATCGCGTTCGTGATCCTGGCCCCGCTCCTCGGCGGGCTCGTGGCCGGGATCGACCGCAGGGTCACCGCCAGGATGCAGGGGCGGGTCGGGCCCCCGATCCTCCAGTCGTTCTACGACGTCGGCAAGCTCTTCGAGAAGGAGAGGGCGTACGTCCGGGCCTCCCAGAACTTCTACATCCTGGGGTACCTGATCTTCATCGCCTTCTCGGGGGCTCTCTTCTTCGCCGGAGGGGACCTGCTGCTCGTCATCTTCGCCCTCACGCTCAGCCACATCTTCCTGGTGATCGGGGCCTACTCGGTCACCTCGCCGTACGCGCTGATCGGGGCGGAGCGCGAGCTGATCCAGCTGATGGCGGTCGAGCCGATGATCATCCTGGTCTCGGTCGGGTTCTACCTGGCCTCGGGATCGTTCTACGTGAGCGAGATCGCCGCTTACGGGGGGCCGCTGATCCTGCTCCTGCCGGGGGTCTTTATCGGCTTTTTCTACGCGCTCACGATGAAGCTGCGCAAGTCCCCGTTCGACATCGCCACCTGCCACCACGCCCACCAGGAGATCGTGAAGGGCGTGACGACCGAGTTCTCGGGCTCGACCCTGGGGATGGTCGAGATCGCCCACTGGTACGAAGCGGTCCTGCTCATCGGGATCACCTGGCTCTTCTTCGCCTGGAACCCGCTCGTCGCCGTCGTGGCGGTGGCGCTCGTCTACCTGGCCGAGATCTTCATCGACAACACGACCGCCCGCGCCAAGTGGGGCTTCGCGCTGGGGAGCATCTGGCTCGTCACGCTCGTCTCGACGGTCGCGAACCTGGCGGTCTTCTACATCGGGGGGATGGCCTGATGGCCTACATGAAGCGGTCCCCCTGGATCATCCACTACGACGGTTCGAGCTGCAACGGCTGCGACATCGAGGTGCTCGCGTGCCTGACTCCCCTCTACGACGTCGAGCGGTTCGGGATCATCAACACCGGTAACCCCAAGCACGCCGACATCTTCGTGGTCACCGGGTCGGTGAACGAGCAGGGGCGTCAGGTAATCCGGAACATCTACGACCAGATGCCGGAGCCGAAGGTGGTGGCGGCGTTCGGGATCTGCGCCTGCTCGGGCGGGATCTTCCGCGAGTGCTACAACGTCGATGGCGGGATCGATCAGGTGATCCCGGTCGACGTCTATATCCCGGGGTGCCCCGTACGGCCCGAACAGATCATCGACGGGATCGTCAGGGCCCTGGGCGTGCTCGAAGAAAAACTGGCAAAGATGAAGGAGGATGGACGATGAGGCGCGAGGAGCAGCCGATAGAGGTGATCGAAATCGGGTCGCTGGTGGACCGTGCGGCCCAGAAGAAGGTCGAGGGAAACCGGCTGGTCGCGATCAGCTGCGCGGCGGTCGAGGGGAAGTACGAGGTCACGTACTCGTTCGAGGAGCGCGACCACCGGTTCACGAACCTCCGGGTCGTCGTGGAGCCGGGGGGAACGGTCCCGAGCGTGACCCCGGTCTACTGGGGAGCGTTTGTCTACGAGAACGAGATACATGACCTCTTCGGGCTCGACGTGACCGGGATCAACGTTGACTACGGCGGGCACTTCTTCGATACCAAGGTTAAGCACCCGTTCGCACTCACCCCGGCGACACGACCTCCTGAGAAGACGGAGGAGACGTAGATGTCGAAACAGATCGTGATCCCGTTCGGGCCCCAGCACCCGGTGCTCCCCGAGCCGATCCACCTCGACCTGGTGATGGAGGACGAGCGGGTGGTGGAGGCGCTCCCCTCGATCGGCTACGTCCACCGCGGGCTCGAGAAGCTCGTGGAGAAGCGCGACTTCCGGGACTTCGTCTACATCGCCGAGCGGATCTGCGGGATCTGCTCGTTCATCCACGGGATGACCTACTGCCACGCGGTGGAGGGGGTCATGGACCTGCCCGTGCCGCCACGGGCGAACTACCTCCGGACGGTCTGGTCCGAGCTCTCGCGTCTCCACTCCCACCTCCTCTGGCTCGGGCTGATGGCGGACGCGATGGGCTTCGAGTCGCTCTTCATGCAGTCCTGGCGCCTGCGCGAGCACGTGCTCGACGACATGGAGGAGACGACCGGGAACCGGGTGATCCAGGGCTCCTGCAAGGTCGGAGGCGTCCGGCGCGACATCTCCGACGCGAAGCTCCGCGAGATCGCGGACGGCCTCGAGGAGCTCCGGCCGCAGCTTGAGGACCTCCGGGATGTCTTCGTCCGCGACAGCTCGGTCCGCCACCGGCTCGGCGGGCTCGGCACCCTCACGGAGCAGCAGGCCTGGGAGCTCGGCGCGGTGGGCCCCGTCCTCAGGGCGTGCGGGGTGGCGAACGACATCCGGCAGACCGGGTACGCGGCCTACGACGAGCTCGACTTCACCCCGGCGGTGGAGACGGCCGGCGACTGCTGGGCGCGAACGGCGGTCCGGGCGGAGGAGCTCTTCACCTCGATCGACCTGATCCAGCAGGCGGCCGAGAAGATCCCGGAAGGGCCGATCGAGGTGAAGGTGACCGGGAACCCGAAGGGCGAGTTCTACGCCCGCTCGGAGCAGCCCCGCGGCGAAGTGATCCACTACGTGAAGGCGAACGGCACGAAGAACCTGGTCCGGTTCCGGGTCCGCACACCGACCTTCTCGAACATCGCGCCGCTCGTGGTTTCCATGAAGGGGATCGAGCTCGCGGACGTGCCGGTGGTGGTGCTCTCGATCGACCCGTGCATCGGGTGCGCGGAGCGGTGAGACCATGGGACTTATTACGATAGCGAAGACAATTTCGAGGAACGTGTTCGGCGGGCCCGCGACCCGGCGCTACCCGGCCGAGCCGGCGAAGCGCTACGACCTGACGCGGGGGCGGCTCGTCTTCGAGCCCGAGAACTGCCGGCTCTGCCGGATCTGCATGCTCCGCTGCCCGACCCAGGCGATCGTGGTCGAGCGAAAGGAGCGGACCTGGGAGATCGACCACTTCCGGTGCATCACCTGCGGCAACTGCGTCGACCTCTGCCCGGCGAACGTGCTCCACCTGGAGCCGGTCTACCGGGAACCCGAGGCCGACCGACCGGCGAAGGAGTTCCACCGGATCCCGGAGCCCCCGCCGGAGAACGCGGACGCCGGCTGCGAGACACCCGGGGTGTAGTCACCCTCTTTTTTCACAGTTCCGGTTCGGGCGACGCGCCTGCCGGTCTCCGGAAGCTCCCGCCGAGCGCGCCGCCGAGCGCGACGGCCGGCAGGACCCAGAACGCCGTGATAGCGATGGCGATGGGCCAGAGCCCCTCGGGAAACCCGTCTCCTGTGGCCATCGAGGCCTGCCGGATGAGGTACAGGGCGATGGCCCCGTGGCCAGGCCGGTCGCCGCCGGCAGGGCCGCCCCGTTCTGCATGGTGCGGATGGGGCCGAACGGGGGGAAATAACTTTCGAGGCGCTCCCGGGGAGGAGGGGGCGGGAAGGAACCGGGGCTCCTCCTCCTCCTCCTCCCCGTGGGGATGGCGGGGTACCGGTGAGTCCCGGAACACCCCCATGAGGCGAGACTTTTTATATTCCGGCTGGGATACGGTTCGCGGGGACGGGGCCGCCGCCCAGGACGCCCTCCCGTCCCCGGGTCACGCCCGGAGGTCAAGAGCGATGAGCGATCCCACCCTTCGCGTGGCCGACTGGCTCTCGGTCACGGTCCTGATGGACAATTACACCGACATGCTGACGATGCAGGGGACGCCGACCGTCCGGCGCCCGATCGTCCCCCCGCCGAACGTGTTACTGGCCGAGCACGCCTTCTCCTGCCTGGTCAGGGTCGGCGCGGGCACAGAGGAGCACTCGGTCCTCTTCGACGCCGCGGCGAGCCCGGCAGCCGTCCTGCACAACATGCGGCTGCTCTAGGTCGACCCCAGCGGGGTTGAGGAGGTGGTGCTGAGCCACGGCCACTTCGACCACACCCGGGGCCTGGCGGGGCTGCTCGCCCGGATGGGGACCGGCAAGCCAGTCCACCACCACCCCGACGCCCTCTTGGAGCGGCGGATCAACCTCCCGGTCCTGGACCGTCCGTTCCCGCTGCCGGGCCCGGACGAGGGGGCGCTCCGGAAGGCCGGCGCGGTTCCCGTCCCCGCGCCCGGCACCGTCCCGGTCGCCGGCGGGTTCGCGCTCGCCACCGGCGAGGTGCCCCGGGCCACCGGGTTCGAGCACGGGATGCCCGGCGCGGAGGCCCTGGTCGATGGTCGTTGGATCCCCGACACCTTCCCCGACGACCAGGCCCTGGTCGCGAACCTGGGCGACCGTGGGCTCGTGGTGGTGACCGGGTGCGCCCACGCCGGGGTGGTCAACACGGTCCGGTACGCGCAGGAGCTCTCCGGGACCGACCGGGTGCACGCGGTTCTGGGCGGGTTACACCTCACCGGGCCGGCCTACGAGGCGGCGGTCGGCCCGACCATCGGGGCGCTCCGGGAGATGGACCCCCGGTTCGTCGTGCCGATGCACTGCACCGGGTGGTTGGCGATGGCGCGGTTCGCGCAGGAGATGCCCGGACCGTTCGTGCTGAACACGGTCGGCACGACCTACGCCTTCTGATGGGGGTCCCTGAAGAAGCGGCCTATGCGGGCCCCAACCGGTGTCGGTGCCCGGGACCATGTCCGACGGGCAGATGGCCTGGGCGCGTGACCTTTCCTCCTTTTTTCTCAGCGTTCCATTTCAATCCGGGGCTTGAGATAGCTATAGGAAGCTCACGCCAAGCTCCACCGCATAGTACGGCGCCGATCGTCGGCCGGAGGGCAGGGCGAGGCCGGTCGCGAGTCCGCCGGCGAGGAAGAGGAGAGGCGCCGTTATGCAGGGCGGCAACGGGCGCTACGCGACCGGATGGATCATGCTGGAGCGCGAAAAAGAGGTTTCTGTGAGGGGTGGGTTAATCCATCCTAAACTCGGGATTAAGATCTCGACCAGCAAGCTGCCGTTCTCGACCCCGACCGGGTATACGGCAAGGCCGCCGGCAGGTCGCCATCGGCTCAGGGTTCGAGCAGTTCGAGCTGGTTGTATGCATAGACAAAAAGCACGCTCCCCTGCGACGGAAGGGTGATTGCGCCGTCCGGCAGGACCAGGTTTTTCACGTCGGTATACCCGGTCCCGGTGTAGACACCAGGAGCCGACCGGTATGCGGAGAGCGACTTGCTGCCGTGACTCGCGCAGATGTTGTGCGCGAGGTAGATCGTCCCCTGCGTGCTGGTATTTTTTGCGTCGATGAAGTAGAAATGCGCGTAATACGGGGTATGGGGGCTCAGTATCACGTTGTAGGTGGCGCAGAGATTGCACCACCCCCACTCGGTCCCGGCGCTCGAATTATGCCCGATGAAATTGCCGTGGAACTGGACGACCATCGGCCAGATCCCGTTGTAGCTGGCAGGAATGCCCGTCTCGTTCGGACCATACGTCATGTATCCGAAGCCGCCCGCTGTGTACTCGTCCTCGCCGCGCAGCATGTCGTTCCCGATCATCGAGACACCGTTCCTGCCGGCTGAGAGCTCGACCTCGTAGTAGCAGTCGTAATAGACATTGTTGCGGATGAACCTCGGCCCGAGCCCTGTTTCGGGAGTGTCGATGGCTGCCTGACACATCTTCTCGAAGTAGCAGTTTTCGACGGTGATCGTGCTGGACCAGACTTCGGGTCCACCGCATTCAGCCTCATTCTCGGTCGTGATGGCGTGCCGCCCGATGTTAATGTGGTAGTTGTTGCTCCAGAACAGTTGTGGTTCCCCCTCCCGAGGATGAGACCGTATCCGAGCCCTTTCCGGTAGACTGAGTCGAACAGGCACCGCTCGACGAAAGCGTCGTTCGTGTCCGTGCACTGCATCCCGCAGTTCCCGACATCGAGGAACTTGCAGTTCTCGATGTGAAGGTCGTCGACGCCGGTGACGTGGACGAGGTGTATTCGTCGTCCTCGTCCTCCGGGTCGGTCCCACTTCCCCCGAACGCGATTCCGTAGAAGTGAACGCCCTTAATACGGGCGCTGGACGAGGCGTTGATGTAGAATCCGTGACAGAACCGCACCCCGAACTGCCGCGGGAGATCTATGATGGTCCCGTCTTCGCCAGATAGCGTCAGGCTCTTGGACAGGTAGAGCGTGTCCTCGACGAGATACGGTCCCGCCGGGAAGAAGATGGCATCTCCGGGAGACGCTTTATAGAAAATTGTGTTGATCGCGTCGGTGTCGTCGTGGAAACCATCGGCGTATCAGCCCCCGTCGGTGACGGCGTTGAAGAACCGAGAACCATCCGTGTCAAAAATCAGGTCTCTCCGGTACGGGACGTGCCATTCAGCCGCATCGTCCTGTACCCTCGCTACCCTCGTGACGGCATTCTGGTACCGGAGACGGGCGTACGTGACGGGCTCGAACACATCCCCGGACGTCGGACCCACCACGCTCACGGCGTGGATGATATCGGCCGAAACGCCCCCCCCCGCCGGATTCTCCGGGGGGTGGTTTTTCCGATGGTGATGGAGCCGGGCCGTGCGCAGAGGTACTCGGTGAGCAAGTCTATCCCTCGGGACGGACAAGGACCATCTTCCGAAATTCTGGATAGCCTGCATGTTGCGGAGGAGGACGGGGTCGTCGACCCGGGTGAAAAACTGTCCTGGGAAGGGGTCGTAACAGGGCTCCCGCAGGACGGTCGACAGCCCGCCGGTACCCGCCGCCCCGGCACAGGGTGCCCGAGTGCGGGGACGGAGACCGGGATGGCCGCGACCATGAGTGCGAGCAGGAGAAGAGTCCCCGGGAGAGCCTGGGTTTTCATGGGGTCCGTCACCGGACCGTTCTGTGCGCACCCTGTCGCCGGCAGGAAATATAAGGATGACGGAATGAACAAAGCATCCCATTGTGTCCCGGTCACCGCCGACCTGCGCCAGTTCCCCTCCCGTTAGACCTCGACCAGGACCCGCCCGCCCTCGACCGCCACCCGGAAGATCCGCAGGTCGGCCACCGGGGCCCGTGCCATCTCGGCCGCCTTCTTGCGGACGAGCGCCCGCACCCGGGGCGAGAGGCCTGCGAGCCCCGGGAGATCCGCCATCGCCGGGCCGGAGATCGCCTTTCCCGTCTCAAGGTCGAAGCGCGAGCCGTGCGCGGGGCAGGTCACGACCGAGCCGTCGAGCCGTCCGGCCGAGAGCCGGGCCCCCTCGTGCCCGCACCGGTCACTCACGGCGTAGAATTCCCCCCGGACCCTCGCCAGCAGGACGCCGACGCCCCCGAGCTCGAGGCGGCGCATGCCCCCCTCGGGGAGGTCGTCCGCCCCGCACGCGTCGATCAGGACCAGGAGATCACCCCCGCCGCCATCGATCACCCGGATCGGCGACGGCGGGCTTAAGCGTGCCGGCCCGGGGCCCCCGGAGGGAAGGTTAGAGTCCCCAGGCGCAGTACCCTCCCGGTGCAGGACGCCGGAGATGCCGCGATGAACCGCTCATCCCACATCGACCCCGAACTCTGCCGCCGGTGCGGGCAGTGCTGCAGGACCTACGAGATCGAGTACTCCCGGGACTGGGACCCGGTGGACCTCTCCGAGATCGACCGGATCCGGGCGCTCGCCGGGTTCGGCGACCGCTGCAGCGTCCGCGAAGAGGAAGGCACGCTCGTGCTGGTGATCGATATCCCCTGCCGGTACCTGGTCGAGGAGGACGGGTTCTACTCCTGCAGCGTCTACGACGACCCGGGGCGACGCCCCCTGATGTGCGAGCACTTCCCGTACGCGCACACGACGCGGGCCGACTGCCCCCACGTGCGCGAGGGACGCTCCTGAGCCCTGCACCGGCCGGCCCGGGGCTGCCGCTCCCCTCATCCTCTCCGGCCCGGGAAGGATCCCGGGCACGGAGGCTCTCACCTTCACGCCCTGGTCCTGTCGGGGCCCATCACGCAGCGGCGGCGGGCGCCGCGCCGGGCCGCTCCCGCTCGAGCAGGGTCGGGAACGGGAGGGCGATCAGGTCGCCGATGACATAGGTCGCAAAGATTGCCGCGAGACCCCATCCGTAGGTCGGCACCGATCCAGCGACAGCCGCAGGCAGCAGGACGGCGAGGAACCAGAGTGACTTGTACCCGAGCTGCAGCAGCAGGACCGGGGCGTACTTCAGCGGCGAGAAGTAGCCCAGCACCGAGAGCAGGCCGAACGCCACGTAGACGCAGGCGACGACCCCGAAGAACATCGGGTCCTGCGCGGGGTACCCCATGGCAGCCTGCACCGCCTCCGGCACCAGGAGCACCGCGAGGCCGAACCCTCCGGCCCCGAGCACCGTCCAGATGTACATGGCCCTGAGCCACCCGTACCGGATGGCCGACTTTCTCTCTATCATCTCTTCCACCCTCTCTGTCCCATGAGTATGGGACGTATGCGGATCTATAAAGAAGCAAATAAGCGTATCGGTATTTAAACGGCCAGGCGTCCCTGGCAGCTCTCCCGGGACATCGGAAAGATTGAATCCAGTCCTTTTTTTAGAGCGAACAAACTGTGTGAAGCTTCCCTTATCGGATTCTCCTGCCGGGTTTCCCGGAAGAAGACAGGTAGATGGTCTCCCTGCCGCGACCCGCACCCGTCTCACCGGGATTCACGAGGAGCCTTGCTGGTGAGTGTTCCCTCGTCGTGACAGGGGGCACCGCCGGCGCTGCTCCCTGAACCGGGTAATCGTCTGTAAACCAGTGCAGCCGGTGACATGAAGGGCGGGCGTGTCGAATGGATGAATCGACAGGACCGATAACAGTAATCTATTCCATGTCAGGCTCCCCTTCCGGATTCCGTTCATCGGCGAGAACGTTGCTCCCTGAGCCACCAGGTGCCTGACCGCCTGTCATTCGACGATCTCGAACCCGCTTCCGGTCAGGGTGTACACCGTCCGGACGGGGAACGAGGAGGCCTCGACGCGCCGGGTGAGGGGAGCCTCCCTCTCAAGCCCGCGGAGCCATCCGGAGGGGACCACCAGGGGCCGATCGCCGTGGTCCCGTTCACCCACACCCACAGGGAGCTCTTCTCGATCCTGGACTGCACCCTTGTCGTCTATCCCGATCGATCCGTCCTGGCGTACGTCCCGACGGCCAGTAAGCCGGAGATGGAGCGGGGCCGGCGCGGGATAGAGCGCGCACCCGAGACACAACGGGTGGAGGCGCAGGAGCTATGGAAGGTGGCTGGCGGACCCGGGATGACGCGTCAGTCGTTCGATTCGATCGGGGTCCCGGAACGCCCATGGGAAGCCTACGGAACTTACTTCCGCGACGCAATCGTCTGCGTGCGTAAAGAAGCCGGCGGCGCCGCCGGCATGGAACAGGACATGGTCCGAACAATGGACGAGCCGCACACCCTGCGTATTGAACTGGGCACGTCCTTTTCGCCCCGGAACGCCCTCTTCTCTCTCGTCTAGCCCCTCCCCGCGACAGACCAGCAGATTTTTCCCACGCCCTCGCCTTGAACCCTTATGGACCGCCGAGCCGGGTTGTGCCTCCTCTGCCTCCTGCTTATAGCCCCTGCGGCGAACGCCCTCTGCCACTGGGACCCCGAAGTGACACCCCCCCCGGGTCTCACCGAGTGCACCGGAAGTTACGACTCCGTCCAGAAGCCATGGCCGCGGCTCCCAACCGACGCCGAGATCGACTCCGCGAAGGAGGCGTACGTAACATACCTGCAGGAACAAAATAAGCGGATCGACGAGGTTGAGGTCGTTAAATTTCACACCTGCGAAGGGAGATGGGTCAACCATGTCGAGATGGAAATCCATTGGTCCTGGTGGTGGGAGTCTATCACTGGTGGGGAGGGTGAATGGAAGAACGATGTGTCCCACACTTTTCTGATCTATACCCCCGAGAAGGAAGCGTTCGAGTTCGTCCTGACCTTTTCCCCAAGTCCGTTCTTCAGCGGGATGTACGGCGATCCCCCCATGGGCTTCGCACTGGGGGATTGTGCCGACGCCCCCGCCACCGCCTCCACTGCGCAGGGCTCCCCGACGCCTGCCCCGCCAGAGGACGATGGCGAGATCCCGTGGGTGGTCGTCGTAGGGGCCCTTGCCGTTCTCGGAGCGGCGGGGTTCGCGTTCGCGAAGCTCCTTGGTGGAAGGAAGAAAACCGGAAAAAAGGACAACAAGGAGGAAAAGAAGAAGGAGGAACCGGAGGAGAAGGTCACCTACATCCTCCAGCTGAGCAGCGACCGGCTCGTCGTCGGCCCCGAGCAGCCAGCCCCGCTCTCCGTCTCCGTCTGGAAGCGGGAAGGGAACAGTGCGCCCCAACCGGCTCCCGGAGCTTCAATCACCATCACCGCCCCGCCGTCATCCGGGATCCTGGTCGGTCCGCCCGCCGGGGCGAGCCCCCTCACGACGACGGTCTCAGCGGAGGGTGCAGCCCCGTCGACTCCCGTCATCCTCGAGGTGGTCGCATCCGTGGGGGGGACCTCAACCCGGGCGACCGTGACCGTCGAGGTGACGGGCGAGAGTCGGATGGAGTTCTACTAGGTCCCCACAGGGGGACGCGGGTCGCCCCTACCTGGTCGGGGCGCCGCAGGCCCCGCAGAACTTCTCGTTCGGCCCGATAGGGTCGCCGCACGACTGACAGAAAGCCGGCTTCGCATCGAGGGGAGGCGCCGGTGAGAGGGGCGCACCGCAGGTTCCGCAGAACCGTTTCCCTGGGACGGTCGCGTTCCCGCAGGCGGGGCACCGGGGACCATCCGAAACCGGGATGCCGCCTGCCGGACCGGCAACCCCCTGGACGGCCTGCTGCACACCGGATGTGACCGCCTCCTTGACCTCTGCCGTCACGGCGTTAACGGCACGGTCCACAACCGCCTCCGAAGCACGTTCTACGACGGGCTCGCCACCTGCCGGCAACGCGTCCCCGACCACCACCTTCCACTCCGCCGGCGGCCCGATCTCGAATAGCGAGACCTGTCCCGCGAGGTTCGCCGCCTCCTGGGCAACCGTGACCGCCCGCTCAACCGTGTGCACGGTGGAGACGGCCGTATCCATCACTTCGTTCGCGGTGGATTCGGAGGACGCCGGTATGTCGGACTCGAACCTGGCCCCGCAGGTCCCGCAGAACCGCTTCCCCGGGGTCCGGGGTGCGCCGCACCCCGGGCAGAACTGGCCCTTCGGGCTCATCGGTTCACCCCCCACCACTCCCTCTTCCTGGACCCATCCTCGCAGACTGTCCCGTCCATCGTCGCCACCCTGTCACTCCGCCGGTTGCGGGTGACAGATCGATTCGTCTCGTGATTCGTCCTCATGGTCTCACCCTGGTTATCCACCCACCTTGGGCTTCGCAAGAGTGAGGCTCTGCCAGCCGTTCGCCATCGCCTCGGTGAACGAGGTGATGTCCCCGAACCCCTCCTTTTCGAGCGCCCGGTTCGCCCGCTGGATCTCGGCCGGGTCCCAGGGATGTTTCGCCGCCTCGTGCACGGCGTCCGCTGCCCTCCGGAAGTTGTCCGGCAGGTCGGGGATCTCGTGGTTCATCGAGTAGCCGTTCCGGACCTTGTCGAGCATCTTCACCCCCTTCGAGGCCTGGACGAAGGCCTCGGGCGCCCCGAAGTTCCTGTAGGCGTCCCCGACCTTAGTCCGGTACATCTGGGCGATTCCGGGGGGATCGTAGAGCCGGCCATGCCCGGCCGCGACGCGAGTCACGTTCGACTGCATGGAGGGCTCCACGGTCCGGACGAACGACCCGGTTGCATCATCCCACCGGATATGCCCCTGGTCCTTGAAGTCCATGCAGGCCTCTTCGTGTATCGCGTCCGTCCCGAGCTGCTGCCGCTGCTCCGCCCACTCCTTTGCCGCCACTGGGTCCTTCCAGTTCGGGCACCCGGTCTCCCTCGCGAAGATCTCGTAGGAGGAGTCCTCCCACTTCGTGCGGGGAACCTCCCTGACGACCCTGGGAGTCCCGTCCGGATTCCACTCGAGCACCTCCACCACGCGGTAGTCGCGGTCGGTGTTCAATTTCTCCCCGGGTTTCGCTCCGGGAGTCCCGAACTCGGCGACGATGATGTCCTTCCCCGCATACTCCGGGTGGGCTGCCTTCAGGGACTCGACGAGCTGGGCGTCGTGGCGTTCGTAGATCTTCTGCCGGGTCCGTTCGAACCCGGCTCTCAGGTCGAATTCGCCCTCGCGGTCAAGCCGGCGCACCTGCTCGGGGTGGCGCATCAGGTCGAGCACGTCACCCTCCAGAGCGACCCACTCCCCGCCACCGTCCTTGTGAAGCCCTTTGCGGAGCCGGTTCCAGAGCATGTCGGCCGGCATCTGGCTGAGCGGCTTCGGAGGCCCCCGGGCCCCTGCACCACCCTGCCGCGTTGCCTTAACCCATGCCTCGTTGAGAGTCCGGTCACCGCTCGCGTTCAGGAACTCCTGGAAGACCATGGCGAAGGCAAGGTGCGCCATGTCCCAGGACGAGGCCTCGAACGCCTCGTAGTAACTGCACGCCTCCCCGTTCGGTTTCGGCCTCACCTTGTGGTAGACGAACTTCCAGATCCAGAGCACAACGAGGATCCGGACGCTGGGGTTCCGGGGGTCGAAGTTCACCATGATCACGGTGTCGACGCCCGCGACAACCTGCATCTCGAACCACCGGGCCCTGTTCAGTTCGTAGTATCTCCACCAGGCAGCCTGGAGGTCGTCCTCTCCGGCCTCGTACCGGTCCGCATAGAAGTTGAAGAACTCGATCAGCTCGTCCTTGAGGAGCGGGACGAACTGCTGGCTTGCGAACGAGGCCGCGAATCCGAGGTTCCGGGTGTAGTACCCGACCACGGCCATGAAGGCGAAGTCGCCGACCTTCTTCGCCGCCCCGAGCCCGGTAAGAATGGTCGTCTCCCAGGGCTTCCAGGTGAGGTAGTCCTGCTGGTCCTCCTGCCAGATCCGCTGCGCCACCTCCCAGATCACCTCGCGGATGATGGCGTAGTCTCTCGCCCCGGCATGCTTCTTCCCGAGCGCCGCGAGGTCGTGGACGAGGATGGAGTACTCCGGCCTCTCCCGGGGGATCACGTCCTCGATGAAGACCAGGAGGCGGGTCTGCTCCTCGGAGAGGGTGCCGATCTTTCTTGTCCGCCCCGCGGTGACGATCTCCAGCGGCACCGCGCATTCCCACGGCCCGGAGCAGGCGACGATGCCCGCGGGGTATGTCCCACCGTCACCGGGCACGAAACGCCTGAACTCGAACCGCCAAGCCCCTTCGAGGCCGGAGTACGGATCGGGGTGCCGCTCGGGTTTCACCAGGTCCCCCAGGGAGAAGAGGATCCGGGCCGGCTCGCTGTCGCTCTCGGGCCGCTCGAACGCGATCGAGTCGGCCAGCCGGGGGTTGTCCTCGACGCGGGTGCCGTTCCAGGTCATCATGGCGAACCGGACGAAGGCGACGCGGTGAGGGTCCTTCATCGGGAGATCCACCCGGAGGGGTACGGTTGTCTCGTGGCCCGATGTCTTCCAGCCCCCCCGCTGCCAGGTGTAGATGCGGGCGATGTACAGGCCCTCGAACGAGACGGTGACCGGGACGTCGGGGCCTCTCAGCACGAGGTCGCCAGACGTCGCCACCGGGTGGAGCAGGACCCGTCGCTCCCAGGCCCCGGTCCCGATCGGGGGTTCGGCCGGCGCGGCATCGGGACTGACGGTGACCCGGAAGCTCGCGCCGTCACCCGCTTCCTGCGGGCCGTCGACCACCACCAGGCCGCGGGCGTCATCGTCTGCGAACAGTTCGTAGGTCCACGCCCGCCCAGAGAACGTCGAGACCGCAAGGGAGACATCGACGTGGGGGGGCGCGGGCGCCCGGCCCTGGCGGTTCTCGGGGTGGGCCAGGAGAGAGACCTCCCCGGGAGAGACATCGAGACGTGCCTGGAGCCCGAGCGGGATGCGCACCGTGTCGCGCGTGAGGTCACTCCGTCCTACCGTCGCCACCACCTCGACCTCGACCGCGTCCGGGAGCCGGGTGTCGGCAGGACCCGTCACCCGGGCCCGGACCTCGGCCGCGTACCACCACGGCTCGTCGACAGCGTTCAAGGGGCGGCAGGAGACGTCGAGGTTGTCGACCTGCGCCGCCTCGAATCGGATGGTCGCGTTCCGTTCCCGGTCGCCGAGTGTCGCGCCAGGACCGGGGTCCAGGCGCGCGTCGATCACGACGACGCTCTCCGGGTCGAACGGATCGAGCGAGGTCCCGCCGCGGGGATCGAACGCCGTCACCAGCACGACCGACGGCGCCTCCCCGAGGTCCACGGCCACCCTGTGGGAGAACGACTCCCGGCCCATCCGGGCAGTGACGATGAGCCCGGCGGACTCCCCCGACGCCCCGCTGACCTGCGTCACCGTGCAGTCCACCCGCCCGGTCCCTTCCCTGACACTGACCCGGAGTTTTCCCGCCGTCTCCGCCGACTCCGCCACCGTGATGACGGCCTTCGGGACCGGCACCTCCTTCCGGGGTGCCGTCTCCTCGAGGAGACGGGCGTGGAAGGCGGCGGGGCGCCCCTGGGAGACCGAGAGGTGATCTTCCGAGACCCGCAGGACGTAGGTCTTCTTCGGCACGAGGGTGAGAGTTGTCCGCTGCTCGACCCTGCGCCCCCCGACCCGGACCGCGGCGCCGACGTCGAACGAGTCGTTCCCGGAGATACCGGGCCCGAGGCCATGCGCCCGGAAGAGGGCCCGCTTGCCGCCACCTTCCTTCGTCTCGGTGACCAGGCCGACCCGGTCGCCCCTTGTCGCGACCCGGAACCAGTCCTGCCTGGCGAGGCCGGCAATCTCGGCGTCCGTCGGGACGAGGAGGTCCGAAAACGTGAGGCGGGCTGTGAGCGCCGCCATCGGGGTCCCGTCGCTCGCATCGGGGACCGATTCGGGGGAGAGCTCGAGCGCCGCCGGGGAAAAATCAGGGGGCCCGATCACCACGACCTCGGTCATCGGCCCCGGGCCGGAGGGAACGGGGACGCCGATCGTCGGGACCGGCGCGGCGAGCGGGTAAAGCGTCACCGAGAGCCGGATCGGCTCCTTCCCGGCGACCAGGGCCTCGTACTCCCCCAGGGTGAACCGTCCCTGCAGGGCGACCGTGAAACGGACCGCCTTTCCCGCCTCGATGATCTCCTTCTCCGTGACCGTCACCCGGTCCTTCCAGGGGCACCCGGGTGCCACGACGACCCGGAAATTCGGGTTCAGCGGTACGGGCTCGACGTTCCAGCGAATCCGCGAGCGGATCACCACGGGCCTGACCGTGTTGCTCCCGGGATCATACGTGAATGCGAAGGACATCCAGTGTCACCTTCCCAAATCCACCCACCGGGTTGACATCAGTAGAACTCCATCGTGGGCGGCTCTCCGATCTCGATCGTGACCGTGGTCTCGGTCCTCCCTCCTGGTGCCGAGGCGGTCACCTTCAAGGACACGGTCCCGGACGGCGTGGAGGTTCCGGCGGCGATCGAGAGGGAGAGGTGTTGCTGACCGGTCGTGACCGGCGAGATCCGGAGCCCGCTGCCGACAGGGAGGGCAACTGTGATCACAGCCTCCGGGGCGGGCTCGATCGGGCCCTCGCCGACCTGCTTCCACGCGGTGATCTCGAGGGGGGTGGGCTGGTCCCCGGAGACCCTGACCGTGGCGGTACTCAGCTGCAGGGTGTACCTGACCTCCTCCTCTTCCTCCACCTCTCTCTCTTTCTCTTTCGCGGGCGGAGCGGGCCTGCGCCGGGAGACGACCAGCGCGCCCCCCGCAACTCCAGCCCCCACCACCGCAAGAGCCCCAATGACAATGGTCCAGTCGACGGGCTCCTTCGGTGGAACGGGATCGACCGTCGTCCCGGAGTACCGGTAGAGGTAGGCCGTGAACCCAGTGATCGCGGGCTGGCCAGCGATGTAGCTCGACCCGGCGACCCGGCTCGAGACCACCGTCTGGGCGGTGCCGCCGACCACGACGACGAGGTGCTGCCCGTTGGCCCCCTCGGGCACGGTCCAGATCACGTCCTGCGTCCCGGGACCGTCGCCCGGTGTGATGGAGACACCGTCGTCGACGATGCCCTTCATCTCGAGGTCGTCGAGCAGTGCGAAGGTGAGCGTCCGGATCCCGTCGAGCGACCCGCGGTCGTCGACGACGCCGACCTGTAGCGCGGTCGTCCCCTCGCTCTGGGCGGAGAAACCGGTCTGCAGAGAGGGGGTCCCAGAGTCCCGGTCGGCGATCTCGAGCCGGGTCATGATGCTGGATCCAGGTCTCAGTTCCGACGGAGGCGGGGTCCAGGTGTGAGAAAAATCGAGGGAGATCCCCGTCCCAGGGACCGATAATGACGATACGGCGGAGGGTCCTCCCGAGCGGATGTATGACCCCTCGGCGTCCCCGTAGATGGTCCCGGGGGTATCGAACACGCGGTCGGTGTAGGTCCCCGAGAGGGTCCACGAGCCGGCGGTGGCCGTGACGGGCAGGACGAAGAGGATGAGAGCGACCACCCAAACCCGAGTGTGGCGTTCCGAAAACGCGGATCTCCCTGTCCCAGAGTGCGCGTGATCGGTGGTACCGCGCCCGTCATGAACGGGAGAAGGGGTCATCCCTTCCTCTTCAGCACAGCATTGGTCGCATACCGTTCGATGAGGGCGACCGCGTCGTCGAAGTTCTCGTCCGCGGCGTAGAGCACGATCGGTCGGATCAGGGTCCGGCGGTAGAAGAGGAGCGAGCGGTCGCGCCGGTCCACCGTCACCGTCCGCACCTCGTCCCAGGACATCGACTCCATTTCGCGGCCGATGTTGATCAGGCTCCCGCCGGTACCGGCGAGAGAGCCGCCGATGGCGGACCCGGCGAGGGTTGCCCGGTTGAGCGCCCTCGACTCCTTCCCGGCACGGTAGCCGATCCCCTCGCCCGTGATCGCGAACTCGCCCATCGGCCCGCCCTTCGAAAAGAACTGGATCGCCGCCCCGATCACCAGGGCGAGGGCGACCAGCCCGAGGAAGATCCCCGCGACCCACGGCAGGGCGGCGTACGCCCCCATCGCCACCATCAGGAGAGCGACGAAGAGGGCGCCGGCCCCGAGGGCGAAGACGAGTTGCTTCACGACGACGGGGCTCGTTACGACCGGCATCCGGGCCGACCAGACGAGGGACCCGGGTCCGGGTGCCTGCAGGGACCCGCAGGACGGGCAGGACTCCGCCCCTCCAGGAAGGGGCGATCCGCAATCGGGACAGAATGCCATGACGACTGCTCCAGGTACGCTCTTCTGCCCCGGGAATAATAAAAGCGTCCCCGAAAGCTTCCCGGCACCCCGGCAGCGCCCCGCACCAGGTTGTCCGTGCCGCCCTGTCCCGGGCAGGATCGTGCCACCGTCGCAACACATATCCCTTGAGGCAGAATACGAATTACGATGAGATCAGAACCGCCGACGATCCTCTTCATGGCCGGACTCCTGCTCGCGGTGGCCATCACGAGCCCCGTCTCGGCCGCGACCACGGAGGACAGCCCGGTGCAGATGCAGATGACCGGCGTCCAGGACGGGCAGTACAACCAGGCAAAAATCCACTACCAGGCGGCCGGGGAGGCCTGGAGCCAGGCCTGGGGCGCCTCGGAGATCCCGCTGATCCGCGAGCACCTGACCCGGGCGAAGGCCGAGTACACCATCTGCCTGAACACCGCGAACGCGGCGAACGACCCGGCGAACGCGGCGAACCTGGCGCTCCTGAAAGGGATCTCGACCGCGTACATCGGCCTTGCCGACGCCGCGCTCGCGATGTACGACGGCGCGGACGCGAACACCGAGGGCCGGAGCCGGATGACGGCTGCGGACTATGCAGCGGCGGCAACCTCGTTCGGCGACGCGGCCGCGAAGTTCGAGAGCTCGAAGATACTCTTCTCACAGGCGACGACCACCCTCCAGTCCGTGGTCTACACCGGGACAGAGTTCGGTGACGGCACCGCGTACACGGCGGCCATCGTCCCGATCCTGAACGCCAAGGGGGACTACATGGGCGAGTTCTCGACCTACGCCGCGGGCTGGCAGCACACGGCGCTCGCCTTCCAGGCCATGGTGAGCGGCGACCAGGCGACCTTCCAGAGCGAGGCGGGCCAGGCGATGGGCCTCTTCGCCGCCCTGCGGACTTCGACTGCGTTCAGCGCCGACGCCTCGAGCAACTACGACATCCTGGCCGCGCTCGCCGGCGGCGTGACCCCGGCGCCGACACCGACGCCCACGCCGACGGTCACCATGACACCCATGCCGCCGGAAACGGTGACGCCGGTTCCGACCGTGACGAAGACGCCTGCGCCGACGATCACCAACACCCCGGTGCCGACAGCCACGAAAACACCGGTGCCGACAGCCACCACTGCCTGGTCGTTCGAGGGCCCATGGCTCGACACCACGAAGACATATTTCTGGTTCATGGCCCCGGAGGGGAACACGGTCCGGGGCGGATGGGAGTCCGGGATGATCGCTGGTGAGAGCGAGGGCTCCTTCACCGGGACGCTATCGAACGGCGGGAAGGTCCTGTCGGGTCCGTTCGAGACCATGTTCCAGGGCGGCAACTTCAGGTTCACCCTGACCGACGCGAACCACTTCACGGGGTACATGGACTCACCGTCGGGGAAGGTATCGCTCTCCTGCACGAGGATGGGCTGGTGAGATACGGTTCGACTCGGGCCGGGCCGACACCCGGGCCAACCCCCTCTTCACGAAGGCCGGCCGACTCCGCGCGGGCCACGGCGGGCCATTAAAGTTCCAGTGGAAACAAACGGGTCCGCGCCGGGATCGCCGGGACCGAGCAGGCACGCCCGCGCAGGCACCCGGGAGACCGGGCACCCGCCCCCTGACGTCCTTCCACGCGCCGGCACTGCCCCTTGCGGGAAGGAGACCCTCCACTCCCCGACGGCTCGAGTCGCCACGCGAAGGGGATGGACCACGGCGGTTCCGGTGTCCAGAGAGGGCCACATCGGGTCGGCGCGGGCCCGTCCGGATCGTCGAGCTCCTTAAAGCGCCGGTCCCGCCGTTCTCGTCCCCGGAATGAACCGGGGGGGACGCGTGCCGGATGTGAGCGGGGATGTTGCAGCCACCTCGCTTGTCACCCCCTGCTGCCGCGCCATCGAGACCCGCTCGGCAGGTCCGATCCTCTCCGACCCGAGATCAGTCGAGATCTCGACCGAACTGGACCGGGGCTCTTCCGGTCGGAGCACCGGCTCGAGAGGGACCTGGTCTCAGGTTGCCTCGACAGGAGGCCAGCCGTCCACATCGCCATCCGCGCGAAAGAGTACGACGAGTATGTCCGGGCGCATCTCTTTCGAGGTCTCCTGACGGTCTCGTGTCAACATCGGTTCCGGGGACGATTCCCTGTTCGACCGGACCGGTATCGGCCGCGTGGTCTTCTCCGATCTCGACCTGCCGGCCGCTACCCCCGCTCAACCGGCAACCCCTCGCCGCTAACGGTGGGCCCCGACCTACCCGAGAAAGAGCGCGGCGAGCGCGGCACCGGCGAGAACGATCGCCAGGATCATGACCGCGGCCGGGAGCAGGACGGGAAGCCCCCGTGCAACCGAAAACCCGAACCCGGCCAGGATCCCGAGGCCCATCGCGACCGCGAAGACCAGGAGCTGGGCGGCCGCGTGCCGGCCGGCGAAGGCGCCCCGCATGAGGAGATCGCCGGCCGCCACCATCCCTGGCAGGAGGATGGCCAGGTCCAGGATGTGGACCGGGTTCGTCAAGAGACCGTTCTCCGCGAGGGACGCAGGCGGGATGCCGGAGACGGCGGCCGGGACGACCTCGGCCAGCCAGAGGAGGCCGAAGAGGGAGCCGACGACGATGAGGTAGAGGGCCGTGGCACCCGACCACCGGTTCAGCCCGGGGGCTGAACCGGACCGGGTGGGGCCGGCGACGAGAAGGCCGCCGGCGAGGGTGTAGGACGAGAGGCCGAGGACCGCGACGTAGACCGGGAACAGAAACTGGAAACGGACGGCGAAGGCGTAGATCGCGAAGGCGTAGACGAGGTAGACGAGGAGGCCGAGCCAGGCGAGGTACGCCCGGAGCGAGCTGCGGCGGACGAACAGAGCCGCGAAGAGGAGCGCAACGGCAACGAGCAGGTTGGCGGCGTCCTGGCCGGCGGCCCGGGCGGCCCAGGACGCGGTCTCGCGGGCGCAGGTCTCCTCGAGGAGAAGGCCGCAGAGGCTGGTCAGGGCGGTGAGCGCGGCAACGATGACCGAGGTGCCGGTCCACAACGGGGGACAGAAACCGTGACCCGGCGGGCGCGGAAGGCAAGCGGAGGCATGTCGCACTCTCCTGCGACGGGCCGCTCGGAATACCTTGTTCCGCAACTCGACGCCGCCGGCCCCTGGCCCGCGGGGCGACGCCCGCGGGATCGGTGGAGCGGTCGTTGACGGACGGGGCAGGCAGGCTATGCAAGACCGGCCACGAGCGGGAGGTTCGGCGCGGGATCGGCCCTCCAGTGACCGTCCCGGGTCGGAGGCCGGCCCGGGACGGCCCATAGTCTCGGCAAACGGATGGCCGGGAGTCGGGAGTGCGCCCGTTCATCTGAGCTGGCGGGCGGGGCCGTTGCAGGATGCATCCCGATAGATTTATTATTGTTCCAGATTATCTCGGTGCATCCGGTGCGTCCAGGCGGACGTGACCGACCACGCCCTCCAGCTTCCATACCGCCTGAATCCCGGATGAGAACACAGAAGGAGACGAGGAATGTGACACGGTGGCTGATGCTGTGGAAGTTCAACCCGCTTGCGATCCCGGCGGACCGCGAGCTGGCCGCGAAGGTCCGGACGACCTTAAACGACATGGTCAGGGGCATGCTGGATGCGGGGACCATCCAGGACTGGGGGATCTACGCCGACTCGAGTGGGGGCTACGCCCTCTGGGACGACGAAGGAGACAATGAGGCAAAAATGATCCTGACCCTGGGGACGGCTGCCGGTATGATGCCGTTCGTCACGTGCGACGTGAGGCCTGTCCTCGATATCGACCAGAGCCGGGCGTCGATCCGTTGAGACCGATCCCCGGACAAGAGCGGCCCCGGATGAGGAACGCCCCGGTGCCGTTGAGGCCGTCCACCGGTGGGAGGGGGGATCCCCCCCATCTCCCGTCGTGCCGCTGTTCTTTGATGCACATCTGTCGGCCGGCGGCTCTTCCTCGAGGGGCCGGTGCATCCACCTCGAGCCGGTCCGGGGACGTGAGCGAGACGAGCCACGGCGGGACCGACGCCTGGCTGGTGAGCCTCGTCGCGATCGGCCGATGGTCCTGGCCGTGCCGCCCTCCTCGGCACTCCCGTCGATATGGACGTGGACTGGCTGAACGACGACGTCAACGGGAACGGCTGGGAGGACTTCGCGGAAGTCGTGCTGAACTTCAACCAGATGACCTGGATCGCCGGCAAAGAGCCGCTCGAGGCCTTCGTCTGCAACGGGAACGGCAGGATCGACTTCGCGGACGTCACCTGGCTGTTCAACAACCTCTGATCCCGATTTTCCGGGCGCCGGCTGCCCCCCGGCCGTCGCCGCCGTCTCGGCTCCGCTTTCCCGTGCAGACGGCGTCGCCCCTGTCGGTGCCATCGCCGTGCGTTATTGCCGGACGACGTCGGGTTGCATATCAATATCTGTACCTGTCGATGATGACTCTCCACCCCCGGACGCCCAGCGGTGCCAGGCCCGCGCAGGGCGCTGCCGGTGAGAACCCGGGCGACAGGCCCGGGGCGGGGGCGATCGCGCGGCCGGACCGGACCACGGGAGTCACCACGGAGACAGGTGCCGGGCCCGGGCGGGATTCCCTGCCACCCGCCACGGCCGGCCGGCGGTACCCGGTCGCCGCCGGCGACACCGTCGCCAGGCAGGACCCCGGGACGGGAACCGCGAGAGATGATCCAATTACGGATGGTGTATAGGAAATGATCAGGAATGTACTCCTTGTCCTGCTGCTCGCCTCCGCCGCTGTCGGCGGGACGTGGGCTGCGGAGGTTGAGCTGAGTAAGAACGCGTGGAACCCGGACGTCGACGGGCGCTACATCGTCTGGGAGGACCACGGCGGAGCGGTCTCACGGATCGCCCTGCACGACACCCGGAACGGGACTACGGTGAAGATCCACCCGCCCGCCCGGAGCACCAACCAGATCGAGCCCGCCATCTCCGGGGGGATGATCGTCTTCGTCTCCGTGGAGGAGACCGCCGGAGATGATCGCTACGAGGTCTGCCTCCACTCGATCTCGGACGGCACGACGAAGGTGATCAGGTCGAACGGCAACGTCGTCAGCGAGCCGGACGTCCACGCCACGCGGGACCGGGTGGCCGTCGTCTGGACGGAGTACGTCCAGAACGACCCCTACGGGGCGCCGAACAGCGAGATCTGGTTATATACGATCAATGTCGGGGGAACCCTGCCGGTCTCGCCGAAGGTCTCCCAGGTGAGCGACGGGCTGTACGAGAGCGACCCCCGCATCGACCGCGACTGGATCGTCTGGATGCACAAGACCGAGACCCCTGGCCTGGACTCCTACCACGGGCCGTACGACGTGTACGCGCGGACGGTACGCAGCGGCACGCCCGTGCTGGTCAGCACCACCACGGCAGGGGAGCGGAACACCTGCCCCGACGTCTCGAATGACCGCGCCGTCTGGATGGCCGCCCAGGAGATCGACGGCTACGGCTCGCGGGTGCTCTCCTCGAGCCTGCCGCCCGGGGCGGGAGAACCGGTCGTCCTCGAGCCGGCCGGATCGGGCCCGTCCGGGGGGGCCACGGGATACGGTGACCCCGCGCTCTCCGGGGACACGCTCGTCTACGTCTACCGCGACTACGTCTCGGGCGAGCACCGGGTGATGCTTGCCGGGCTCGTGAACGGGGACGAGTATGGTTTGAGCGCGGACGCCGTGGTCGAGTACTTCCCGGTCAGGTTCGACGGGAGTACCGTGGTCTGGGTGGACGGGCGGTCCGGGACCTGGGACGTCTACATGGCTGCCACGGGGTCGACTCCGGTCACGGGCTGCACCGTGATCGACGCGCCCGGGTACTACGCCGTCGCGAACGACATCCTGGACAGCGCGTGCCCGGTCGCGATCGATGTCATGTGCTCGGACGTCCTCCTCGACGGCCAGGGCCACCTGGTCGACGGCCTTGACACGGCCGGGACGGCCGGCATCCGGGTCCAGGGGAGCGACACGGCCCCGATCGCGCGCGTCGCGGTCCGGGACGTCCGGCTGACGGACTGGGGAACCGGGTTCTCTGGCACCTACTGCAGCGACAGCGCGCTCTCGAACCTCTCGGCCACGAGCGGCGGGCAGGGGATCAGTCTCTGGATGGAGTGCCACGAGAACGCCCTCGCGAACTGCACGGCCTCGTGGAACAGCGACTCCGGCATCGATCTGGGCGACGACTGCGGCCTGGCCATGACCGGCTGCACGGTCGAGGAGAACGACGCCGGCGGCGTAATCGCCGGGGAAGCCTGGATCGAGTGCCTCGGCAGCCGGATCGCCGGCAACGGGGCCGGTTACTACGGCGGCGGCGGATTCGAGTTCTGGCACGCCGGCGGCGACATCCAAGATACCGTCGTCAGCAACAACCAGGGCGCGGGGATCCTCTTCTTCGGCGACTCCGCCGGTTTCGGCGCGACGATTACGGGCTGCTCCATCACCGGCAACGACGTCGGGATCGGGGATACGAACTACCCGGGCGGGATGGGCGTGCGGACGATCTACAACAACGTCCTCAACAACACCCAGAACGTGGAGACGAGCTCCCACTGCACCTGGAACGTCACCGAGCGTGCCGGCCCGAACGTCGTGGGCGGCCCGAGCATCGGCGGCAACTACTGGGCCCAGCCCGACGGGCTCGGGTTCTCCCAGACGCACGACGATACCGACGGGGACGGGTTCTGCGACCAGATCTACGTCGTCCTGCCGGCGGACATCACCCCGGAAGCGGTCGACTACCTCCCCCTGGCGGAGGTCGGGCCCCCCGTGCAGCCGTTCCCCGGCACTACCGAGCCACCGCTCGACCCGGACGCGGACGGCATGTACGATGACGTCAACGGGAACGGCCGGAAGGACTTCGCGGACGTCGTGCTGTACTTCAACCAGATGACCTGGATCGCCGGGAACGAGCCGCTCGAGGCCTTCGACTATAACAACAACGGCCGGATCGACTTCGCCGACGTCACCTGGCTGTTCAACAACCTCTGATCCCCCTTTTTCCGGGCGCCGAGTGTTCCGTGCCGCCCGGGATCAGGGAACGGCCCGGGTATTCCGGCACGCCCGGCACACCGCGACCTCGAGCGCTGCCGCGCCCGGGGCTGCCGGGCCGCGCGGGGACCGGGTCCGGCGCGTCGCGGAACGGCGGGCGGAGAGGATCGAGATCCACCCACCGACTGTCAACGCCGTTAAAACGGCCGGCGTCACGGGCGGGCACTGCCCGCCGGCGATGGAGGAGTGGACACCAGCAGCGTCCGCCAGTGCTCCGCACAGGTCGCGGTCGCGACGACCGTCCTGGCCCGTGCACCCAGGGCGGGGAGACCCCCGGCGATCGCCGCCCGGAACGCCTCGCAATAAACGCCGAAGTCGCGGTGGATCGGGCGGTCGCGAAGGCCGGCCGTTCCCCGCCATGGGATCCCGGGATGCCCGTCGCGAGACGCGGCCGGACGTTCTCCTCCGCCTCGCCGGTCACGGGGAGGAGCCGTTCCGCCGCCGCCCGATCGACGGGGAGCCTCTCGAGGCCCCGGCGTACGACCCCGGTCGAGCGGCGGTGACGCGCGGACCCGCGCAGTTCCCGGGTACCAGGCCGTCACGCGTCTCCCGAATCCATGCCGGTTATCTCTTTTCCCGATAACGTCCTGAGCATGGCATGGAGACCCGTGGTCCCCGACGCGCGACCCCTCGCTCCCTCCGGTCCACGGGGCCGGGCGCCCCTCGTCTCGCGGGCGGACTCCTTCGCCGAGTCCGTGATCCGGGAGATGACGCGGCTCGCGCTGGAGCACGACGCGGTCAACCTCGCGCAGGGCTTTCCCGACTTCCCCTGCCCCCCCGAGCTCAAGGACGCGGCCTGCGAGGCCGTCCGCGCAGACGTCAACCAGTACGCGATCACGTGGGGGGCGAAAAACCTCCGCGAGGAGCTCGCCCGGAAGGTGGGGAAGTACAACGGGATCGACCTCGACCCCGAGACCGAGATCACCGTCACCTGCGGCTCGACCGAGGCCATGCTGGCCGCGATGCTCGCCCTGGTCGCTCCTGGCGAGGAAGTCGTGGTGCCCGAGCCGTTCTACGAGAACTACGGGCCGGACGCGATCCTCTCCGGCGCGGTGCCGCGCCACGTCCCGTTCCGCGACGACCTCTCGATCGACGAGGATGCGTGGACGGCGGCCTTCTCGGCGAAGACGCGAGCCGTCATCCTGAACACGCCGAGCAACCCGACGGGGAAGGTCTTCACGCGGGACGAGCTCTCGTTCATCGCGGACCTCTGCATCGACCACGACGCGATCGCGATCACCGACGAGATCTACGAGCACATCCTCTACGACGGGCGGGAGCACGTCTCGATCGGGTCGCTCCCGGGCATGGAGGACCGGACCGTCACGATCGGGAGCTTCTCGAAGACCTACAGCGTGACGGGCTGGCGCGTCGGGTACGCCCTGGCCGACGCGGCCCTGACCGGCCGGATCCGGAAGATCCATGACTTTCTGACCGTCGGTGCGCCGGCCCCGCTCCAGCAGGCCTGCGTCGCCGCCCTGGGGCTGCCGGCAAAGTACTACCGCGATCTCGCCGCGGACTACGACCGGAAACGGCGCCTCCTCCACCGGGGGCTGCAGAAGGCGGGGTTCTCGTGTGAGCTCCCCGGGGGCGCGTACTACCTCTTCGCCGAGATCGGCGAGTTCGGGATGACCGATACCGAGTTCGCCCGCCACCTGGTCGAGACGGCTGGCATCGCGGCGGTGCCGGGGAGCTCGTTCTACCACGACGGCGGTACGGACAGGCTCCGGTTCACCTTCTCGAAGAGCGACGAGACGCTCGAGGAGGCCTGCCGGCGCCTCGGGCGCCTCTCCTGAGGCGGGCCCCCCCCGCCCAGGACGCACCCGTTCGTCTCCTTTGGCTGTGCGCAACCGGTCCCGGCCATCCGCCGGGGGCGCCGGGCATCCCGATCCGGCAGCACGAACAGGGGGCTGGCGGGTCCTCCAGCGGCATACGCCCTGCCCGCCCGTCTCCTGTCCGCGTCCGCCGGACTAACGCGGAACGTGCACTCCTGCCACGCTGCATTCTCGAACCGCCGTCGCCCCGTCCGTGCCGGGGGTTCCCTTCGACGGGGTGTACGACGACGTGAACGCCAGGGGCCGCATCGACGTCGCCGGCGTCGCCTGGCCTTTCAACAACCCCTGATCCCTCTTTTCTCCCGGGACCGAAACGGGAGGACGCGACCGGGCCCGCCGGCATCCGGGCGAGACCGCTCCTGCGCCCCTCGATCCGTCTTCCCCTGCGAAACCCCGGGCCGAGCCCGGACGGACGGCGGATGTCTCCCGCCCTGCCCCCCGGCAGGCCCGTTCCGGGGACCCGGCACCACGGGCCCGGGCGGGATCGACTGGTGGTCCCCGGTTAGGAACGCCCGTCAGAGCTCGATGATCTCTCTGGTCTCGCCGTTCACGAACCAGGTGCCGGCGGTGCCGTTCATCGTGAGGCGGGCGCGGGAACGAACCGTCCCGTCGGTGCACCAGGACGAGACCACTGCGGAGGTCTCGAGGTAGCGCCGCCCGCCGGGGGCGCCGGGAAGTACAGGGCGATCAGTCGCGCTCAGACCGCCGTAGTTGTCGATCACGAGGATCGTCTCTACATCGGCACCGGACCGGGCGTCGATGAGATACCCCAGCTTGTCGTTGTAGAGGTACACGACCCCGCCATCGATCGTCGCCATGATGGTACTGTCCGGGAAGTCCATGCGGCGAAGGGTCCGGTTGTCGCGTGCGTCCACGACATGAACCGTGCCCGGGTGGGGCGCGTTCGAAAAATCGACCACCGCGACCACGGCCGTACGTTCGTCCCGCGCGATCAGCACCCCGTCCCCTCTGCCCGGGAGGGGGTACGCGAGCCCGGGAGGAGGATGGGGGCCGCTGCCGAACCCGGTGGAGGGTTCTGGCAGCTCCACGCTGGTCCGATCGAAGTGAGGCAGGATGGCGTACGCGGTGAAGGACAACCCCAGCAGTATGCAGAATACGGCAGCCCCCGGGACGAGAGCTCCCCTCATACGCTGTCCGCGACACCGGGAGGCGCCCGCCGCCCCGGCGACCAGCGGACCGCCCAGGAAGACCAGGCCGGCAAACGGGTAGAACAGCCGACCCGGTTCGTCGAGCAACACGATGTACGCCAGGCCCACAGCGACGCCGAAGAACGTGCCGGCCACGACATCCGTCGCTGCAGTCGCCATCCGAACGGACTCCATTCGCCTCCCCCTTCCTCGTATCGCTGTCATCCGCAATCAATCGGCATGCCACGGCGGGGCGGCACGGGAACGGTGCGGCGTCGCCGGCGCCGTCCGGCCCGCCGGGCGCCCCGAAGAATGAACCGTGCCTTCTTCTCGTCGATGGTCCGCCGTCCCCCCCGTCGAACCGGAGAACGGGGAGAAGGTTGCCGGGCAGGCACGGCACGACCCTCTCAACCCGCCCGGAACAACGACGTCCCCCGACCGTCCAGGTCGCAACCCGGCTCCTGGAGAACACTCCCCCCTGGGCCGACCGGCAAGCCTATAAGTCTCCACATTTCGAGAGGGAACGTATGACCGAAATTCCCAGTACGACCTCTCCCGGCGGGCAGAATCCCGGCCCGGGCACGGACGGGGAGAGCGCCGCGCTCGAGAAGATCGCCGGGATGCCGGGACCGTACCGTGCCATGGGCGAGCGGCTCCATGCCGTCATCCTGTCCAGCGCGCCGACCCTCGCGCCGAGGACCTGGTACGGGATGCCCGCGTACGCCCGGGACGGGAGGGTCGTCTGCTTCTTCCGCGGCGGGACTCCCGGGAGTCCCGAGCGGTACATGACCCTCGGTTTCACCGAGGACGCCGTCCTCGACGACGGCGCCATGTGGCCGGTGGCCTTCGCGCTGACGGAGCTGGATCCCGCCGTGGAGGCGCGGATCGCCGCGCTCGTGAAGGGAGCGGCGGGCTGAGGGGGGGGACGCCGTCCCGGGGCCCGGCCAGCTCTCTCACCCTGCGGACCAGCCGCCTCCGGCGGTCCGCGGTGGAGAAGCCCCCGGGCCGAGAGTCCGGGATCCCTGCCAGCCGGTGCCGGCGGGCTCGCCGACGATGTCGACGCCGATGGCGCCCGGCCCTTCACCTGCCTCCCCCGTCCCCCGGCACCTCTCCCGCGCGGCGCGTCCACTCCGCCCCGCGACCGCCGGAAGCGGATATATTTGCCAAACTATATCTCCCAGGAGGCGATAGTGATGGATAGCGGGAGTTGTGCTCCGTGAGGACTCGGTCTATCGTCCTGATCCTGCTGCTCCTCGGCAGCAGCGTGCCGGCCTTCGCGGCAGGCGAGACGTACCTCTTCGAGAGGGGATGGGGCGGCCTGGGCACGGGCACGGGCCAGTTCAACTACACCTGGGGGATCGCGGTGGACGGCAACGCGAACGTCTACGTCGCCGACTTCTACAACCACCGGATCCAGAAGTTCGCGTCGAACGGGACCTTCCTCGCGAAGTGGGGCACCTACGGGTCGGGCAACGGGCAGCTCAACCACCCGACCAGCGTCGCGGTGGACGGCACGGGGCACGTCTACGTGGCCGACTACTACAACCACCGGATCCAGAAGTTCACCTCGACCGGCGCCTTTATCGCGAAATGGGGGGGGATCGGGTCCGCCGATGGGCAGATGACTTTCCCTTACGGCGTCGGCGTCGACCGTGCCGGCAACGTCTACGTGGCCGACTACTATAACCACCGGGTCCAGAAGTTCAGCCCGACCGGGGCGTTCCTGGCGAAGTGGGGAAGCAGGGGGACCGATGACGGGAAGTTCCAGTTCCCCTGCGGTGTCGCGGTGGACAGCCACGGCACCGTCTACGTGGCCGACCAGTACAACCACCGGGTCCAGGTCTTCGCCCCGAACGGCACGTTCATCGCGAAGATGGGCGGCGACGGGGCCGCGGACGGGGATATGCACTACCCGACGCACATCGCGTTCGACGCCGCGGACAACGTCTACGTCTGCGACCACGGGAACCACCGGATCCAGAAGTTCACGCCGGCCCGCGTCTTCGTGACGAAATGGGGGACGCGGGGGTCGGCGTGGGGGGAGTTCTACTCCCCGACGAGCGTCGCGCTGGACGGCGCCGGGACCATCTACGTCGCCGACACGAACAACAACCGGGTCCAGGTGTTCTCGAGGCAGGGGGCGGTCCCCACCCCGAACACCACCCCGACGCCGAAACCGACGCCGAAACCGACGCCGACTCCGACGCCCGTGCCGCAGGAGCCGTATCCCGCCCCGCACGCGCCTGGGGACGCGATCCGGGCGGAGGACTTCGATACCGGAGGCGAGGGCGTCGCGTACCACGACCTCGAGCCGGCGAACCTCGGCGGGGCCTACCGCCCGGCGGAGGGGGTCGACATCGAGACGGTGGGTGGGGTGACGAACGTCGGCTGGATCCGCGCCGGCGAGTGGCTGCGCTACACGGTCGACGCGGTTGCCAACGGGAGCTTCGGGGTGGTCCTCCGCGCCGCGAACCCCGACCCGTTCGCGAAGGCCGTCCGGGTCTACCTCGACGGCGTCCCGGCCGGCGAGGTCGTCGTGAATGGCACCGGGGGCTGGGGGGCGTTCGCCGAGTTCGCCGGGCCGGCCCCGGTAACCGTCTCGAAGGGCCGGCACGTCCTGACTCTCGCCTTCGAGGGCGTGGAACGGCTCAACCTCGACCTGCTCTCCCTCCCGGTAACCGGACCGACGGTCACCCCGACGCCGACAGTCAGTCCAACGTCGACGGCCGCTCCCACAATCACGGTCACCCCGACACCGACGGCCAACATCACGCCGGCGGCATCGTTCGAGGCGAACAGGACCTTCGGCGAGGCACCTTTCGCCGTCGCCTTCAAAGACACGTCGAAGAACGGTCCCACCTCGTGGACATGGGACTTCGGGGACGGCGTGGGCTCGTCGCAGCAGCACCCCGTCCATCTCTACACGGTCCCCGGCACCTTCACCGCCGGGCTGACGGCGACGAACGCGTACGGATCGAACACCTCGGCCCAGGAGATCGTCGTTGTCGCCCGTCTCCCCTACACCCTCCCCATCCCCGCCGACGGCTCGCGCATCCCGCCGAACACCACGGTCGGGGTCGAGCGCGGTTCGACCCACGGGATCACGGTCGACGCGATGGAGTCCGCGATGGTCCTCCGGAAGAACGGCACGGGAGAGGTGGTGAACGGCTCGTTCGTTGACGGTCGGATCAGGACCTACACCGACCCCCTCGGGAGGCTGCTCGGGTCCCGGGGGTGGTTGAACCGGTCCTACGAAACCCTCGAGAACGGCACGCAGTACGACCTCTACTACGGCACCGACCTGGTCGCGTCGTACACTGCCGTGGAATACCCCGTCCTCGCCGTGCCGGGATGCAACCAGGTGCCCCGGGACGGAGACCGGGACGGGCTCTTCGAGGATTTGAACGGGAACGGCCGGCCTGACTTCGCGGACGTCGAGCTGTTCTTCGACCAGATGGCGTGGATCGCGGAGCACGAGCCGTTCGAGGCCTTCGACTGCAACGCGAACGGGCGGATCGACTTCGCGGACGTCACCTGGCTGTTCAACCATCTCTGAGGGCGCGGGCCGGTCGGCCCGCCGCCCCCCACCATGCTTCTGGCCGCTGAAGACGACACTCCATCCCGAAGGCCCGACGGAGTTCCCATGCAGTCCCGAATCATCATATACCTCCTTGCCGCCGCGGCCCTTCTCGCGGCGCTCGGCGCGTGCCCCGCCATGGCGTCGCCGGACGACGTCACCTCCGGGCCGGGGGGCGAATACGCGGCCCACCGACTGATCGTCACCTTCTCCCCGGTCGCCGTGGACCGCGCCGACCTCGTGCTCCTTGCCCACACCGGCGCCGGCGCGGTGGTCTCGCGGGACCTCGGCCCGCTCGGCCTCCCCGGCCGGCAGGTCGTCACCCTCCCCGATGGCGCCGACCTCGAGGAGGCGGTGGCGCGCTACCGCGCGGACCCGTCCGTTCTCCGCGTCGAGCGGGACTGGGTCGTCCGGCTCGACCGCACGCCGAACGACCCGGGATACGCCTCGCTCTGGGGCCTGCCGAAGATCGCCGCCCCGGCCGCTTGGGACCGGACGACCGGCGGAACCGGGGTCGTCGTCGCGGTGATCGACACAGGGGTCGACGCGGCGCACCCCGACCTCGCGCCGAACGTCTGGACGAACCCCGGCGAGGTGCCGGGCAACGGCCTGGACGACGACGCGAACGGCTACGTCGACGACGTCCACGGCTGGGACTTCCGTAACGGGGACCCGGTCCCGGACGACGCCTACGGCCACGGCACCCACTGCGCGGGCACGATCGGAGCGGCCGGCGACAACGGGATAGGCATCGCCGGCGCCGCCTGGACGGTCCGGGTGATGCCGCTCAAGTACATGCAGGGCAACGACTGCGGCTTCGTCAGCATCGCTGCGGAGGCGATCCTGTACGCGAACCGGATGGGCGCGGACGTCATCTCCTGCTCGTGGTACGAGCCGGAGAGCCCGCTCATCCGCGACGCGATCGCGGCGAGCCCGGCCCTGGTGGTCTGCTCCGCCGGGAACGAGGGCAGGGACACGGACGCGACGCCCCAGTACCCCGCGTGCTACCCGCTCGACCAGGTCATCTCGGTCGCGGCGACGGACCCGGCGGACGCCATGGCCCCGTTCTCGAACTACGGGGCGACCTCGGTCGACCTGGGCGCGCCGGGGGTCTCGATCTACTCGGCGATGCCCGGCGGGGGCTACGGCTGGATGTCGGGCACCTCGATGGCCGCGCCCCACGTGGCGGGGGTGGCGGCGCTGGCCCTCTCTCTCGACCCGTCGCTCTCGACCGCCGAACTCCGGCGGGCCCTGCTCGAGGGCGCCGACCCCGTCGCGTCGCTCGCCGGCCGGTCCGTCTCGGGGGGGCGGCTCAATGCATCGAGGACGCTCGCGCTCGCCGCCCCGCCCGTCCCCGCCGTGCCGCCGTCGACGCTGTCACCGACGGACACCGACACCGACGGGCTGTACGACGACGTGAACGGGAACGGCCGGGAGGACTTCGCGGACGTGGTGCTCTACTTCAACCAGATGACCTGGATCGCCGGCAACGAGCCCGTTGCCGCATTCGACTACAACGAGAACGGCCGGATCGACTTCGCGGACGTCACCTGGCTCTTCAACAACCTTTAGAGGCTCCCCCGGGACCTCTCGATTTTCAGACCACCGCCGGCCCTGTCGCCCGTGAAAGAGGACAGGAGGCGGATGCCGATCACGATGATCGCAATGGCGTCGATCGCGATCGGGAGGAGGGACCGGTTCATGGCACGTCTCCGCGTCTGGATGCACTGCGATTCGGTCGACGGACCCGGGGCCTATCCATATCAATCGCGGCGGACGGGAACCGGGCCGTGCACCACCGGCCCGGGCCCGGTGTACTCACGGGGGTCCCGGTCACCGCCGGGTTCGGGGTGCGGTTCGGCTGCTACCATGCGATGGTTTATCAATGCTACAATCACCTTTTGTTATATGAAGGTGCTGCTGGTCCCGATCATCCTGCTCCTCCTGGTCGCCTGCCAGCCGGTTGCAGGGCTCGACAATCCGGTCCCCGTCCCGCCGAACGCACAGGCGCCCACCGACCCGGACGGCGACGGGAAGTTCGAAGACCTCAACGGCAACCTCCGGCAGGACTTCGCGGACGTCGTCCTGTACTTCAACCAGATGACCTGGATCGCGACGAACCAGCCGGTGAGCCTGTTCGACTTCAACGGCAACGGCCGGATCGACTTCGCCGACGTCGTCTCCCTCTTCAACGACCTGGGGAGCAGCCCGCCACAGGCACGTGTCATCATCTCCGGAACGGTCGCGCCGTCGGACGAGGACCGGGTCCTCAGGGGCGACGGGGTCAACCTGACGGTCCCGGGCGGCGCCCTGAACCAGACCTCCGCCGTCCGCGTCGCGACCGTCGCCAGTCCCCCGGCGCCGCCGGAGGGGACGTCCAACCTGACGGTCTACGACGTGACGGTCGGCACCCAGGTCCGGTTCATGCCCGGGCTGGTGATCGAGATCCCGTACACGCCCGCCATGATCCCCCCCGGGAAGAGCCCCGCCAGGGTACTCCAGGGGATCCGGTGGGACGAGGAGACCGGGGCGTGGCGCGAGATCCCGACCGCCGTGGACACGTCCCGCAGCGTCGTGGTGCTCGAGACGGACCACCTCTGCGTCGCCGGGTACACCGCGAAACTCGCGCCGCCGCCGATGACCGAGATCTACAGCCCGCCGTTCGTCATCCACTTCGACCCCTCCGATGATGCCGCGATCGCCGCGGCCTGGAAGGGATGGGGGAACATGACCACGGCCTATGAACTGGCATATTATGTGAAATACGCCCTCGATGACGCCTACGACCTCCACGTGACGAATCATGGGTTCAAGAAGCCGGTCCCCTCGCGGTTCAGCCTCGACAACTACATCCATGTCTATGTCGGTGACTACTACGAGAGCGAATGGCACCAGTTCACCAAGACGATCACGGTCAGCCGGGAACCATTTCTCCGTGGCCCGGGGGCTGTGGAAAGACTCTTCGAGGAGATGAAGCACGAGCACTTCCACGCGGTGCAGAACGCGTACGTCTCGACGGCCTGGATGCACTTCAACCGCTGGTGGACCGAGGCCACGGCCGAGTACGCCGCGACCGGCCTGTATACAGGGGAAACAAGCCCCTCGTTTCCGCTCGACGGCGCCTTCTTTTCCGAGCCGCTCGACACCGTTAACGGAAAACACGAGTACCAGGCCGCCCACTTTGTCGATACACTTGTGTTTGGAGGCGATGAGTTCCGATCGGTGTGGGAGACCACGGTCTCAGCCTCAAATGTCTTCAGTGGCATCAGGGATCATTGTGAGGCGAGAGGGACATCGCTCGGGGCCGTCTACGAGGACCTGATGGCCCATTCCCAGCTCCTGGAGCTGGTATGGGCGGGCGATACCGGGTCCTACCTGGTCCGCAAGTCGGTCCTTGACGGGGCCCTGGATCTGGCCGAAACGAACGAGATCTCGTGGTCATTGATAGCTATTGGAGAGGGCACCGTCTCGACCGCCTTCAGGGTGAGTACCACGGAGGACTCGGTGACACTGCTCGAGACGCTGGAGAGCGGCGAGTCGACGCTGCCGGGCGACTGCCACGTGACCCGGTACCACGTGCGGCCGTCCGGGTGGCACTCGACCGAGCACTTGACATCTTTCAGTACCCATTCTGCGCGCGACGGCGATACCATCGTCTATACGATCGCTACCGGGTTCGATACCTTCATCGACGCGATCATCCTGACCACGCCGGAGGCCACGATCGAACCAGAATCGATCGAGGTGCCTGAGGGTGCGACGGTCCAATACACCGTCTCCATCGAGAACATACCGTCCGGTACCCCGGTACAGGTCGTCGACTTGAACGGGAAAGTCCTGGCCTCGGGGACTGGGCCGTGTTCTTTGCAGTTCTCGGAAGAGTTCCCGAACCGGGGATTGTATGGCCGTGAGTACAGGGCGATGACGGCAGATGGGAGATGGGGCAAAAAGTTGACCACATGGGTTAAGGTCATCGAGATTTTTTCGTAATCCCGGCGCCCTCTTTTTTGCTCGAGCACTCTGACGCCGCGAGTGCGTCCGTGAGGGTGTCCACGGGCGAACGTGCGGTCTTCCTGCCGGCCGCCGGCTCTCTCCGGCCGACGCGTCGCCCGTCCGACGGGGCGTCGATGCCGCCGGACCTTCAACGGTGAGGGGCGGCGCCGGTTCAGGCCCCCTCCCCCTCCCTCCCCCGCCGCCAACCTTTTGCCGGCCGGCGGCGATAAACTCCCTGACCGGCGATGGAGACCACGATCTACTACTTCACGGGCACGGGGAACTCGCTCGCCGTGGCCCGCGGCCTCTGCGAACACCTGGGCGACTGCCGGGCCGTGCCGATCGCCTCCCTCCCGGACGAGCTTGGGCCGGTCCGCCCCGCTGCGGAGCGCGTCGGGATCGTCTCCCCCGTCTACTTCTCAGGCCTGCCGTCGATCGTCGCGGAGGTCGCCGCCAGCCTCGACCTCTCCGGGGCTCAATACGTCTTCGCGGCCTGCACCTTCGGCGGCTCGGGTGCCGCTCCCTCCCTCCGCCAGCTCGACCGGGTCCTGCAGGAAGGGGCCGGCCGGAGAGGCCTCGACGCCGGGTTCGCGGTCCGGATGCCCGGGAACTACATCCGGCTCTACGACCGCCTGGGGGACCGGGCCCTGGAGAGGACCCTCGCGTCCGCCGCCCGGCGGGTGGCCGCGATCGCGGAGGCCGTCGACCGCGGCGAGCGCACCATGCCCCGGTTCTCTCCCGCCGGCTCCCTGTTCCACCGGCTCTACTACCCCCGGTTCATCGCCCGGGTCCACCGGGCCGACGAAGAGTTCACCGTCGACGACCGCTGCACCCGGTGCGGGACCTGCGAAAAGGTCTGCCCCGTCGGCAACGTCCGGCTCGAGGACGGCCGGCCGACCTGGCTCCACCGCTGCGAGCAGTGCATGGCATGCATCCAGGTCTGCCCGACCGGGGCGATCCAGGCCGGCCCGAAGACCGCGGCGCGGCGGCGGTACCGCCACCCGGAGGTCACGGTCGAGGCCCTCGCGGACCGGGACTCCGGGTGAAACGCCCGGCGGCACCTCCCCGCGGCGCCCGGGCCGGCAGGGCACCACCGGCCCCGGCCCGCGGCAAACCCGGCTCCACCCCGTCCAGCCCCTCACCGTGAAAAAAGCGGGCTGTCCCTGACCATGTCGTCGACGATTCTTTCCTTTCCGTACCGCCGCAGGTAGTACCAGCAGCCCGCGGCGACGATGAGGGAGGCGACGAGCACGAAGAGCATGTCGGTCATGGTATCCGTGTTGCTCCCCTGCATCTGGCCGGCGAGCGACCCCCCCAGGAGGGAGTCCACCAGGAACTCCCAGACCTCCCAGACGTACTCGCAGAACGTGCCGAACAGGACGATGAAGAACGCGCAGAAGGTGGGATCGAGGTTGAGGTTCCGGGTCCTGTCGAGGTACAGGACGAGGAGGAACCCGAGCAGGGCCACCATGGTGCCGGAGACGGTGTGCGCGAGGACGTCCCAGTACGGGAACCGGAGGTACCGCTCCTGGATGTACCCGGAGGTATGGATGAGGAGGGCGAACGAGACCAGGAAATAGACGAACCAGGGAAAGGCGATCTTCGCTCTCCAGGCGACGACGTAGAGGGCCATGCCCGCCAGGAAGAGGAACACCCCGATGACGAAGTCCGAGGGCTTGAACAGCAGGGCGAGAAGCACGTTGACCCCGATGAGCGCCTGTGCGAGGTAGGCGAGGAGCATGCCGGGCGACCGATCGACCATGGCACACCATCCACGATGAGAACCATCAATGTTTTGATCCATGCCGGGCGAATCGTGCCGGCGAGAACGCGTGGAGTGGTGTCTGGGAGGGGTCGAGGGGGACCAGTCCGTGAGGGGGTGGCCGGCCACCGTCCCCTCGGGTCGGCGTACCGCGCCGCCTCACGCCGTCCCCGGCGCGTCACCATCGAACTCGTCCTCGACGATCCGGCCGTCCCGCAGGTAGAGCACCCGGTCGAAGTACTGCCGGTGCCAGTCCTCGTGCGAGACCATCACCACCGTCTGGCGGAGCTCGCGGTTCAGCGCCCGGATCAAATCCAGGATCAGGACCGAGTTCCTCGAGTCCAGGTTCGCGCAGGGCTCGTCCGCGAGGAGCAGGGCCGGGCGGTTCACCAGCGCCCGGGCGATCGCCACCCGCTGCTGCTCGCCGCCCGAGAGCTCGCCCGGCAGGAACCCCGCCCGGTCCTTGAGGCCCACCTGGTCCAGGATCTCGCGGCAGACGAGGGTGCACTCCTTCACGGTCATCCCGCGCACCTTGGATGGTAGGTACACGTTCTCCTGCGCCGTCAGCTCGGGCACGAGCGCGTAGTCCTGGAAGACGTACCCGAGCCGCCGCAGCCGGAAGACCTCGCGCTCGCCCTCCGAGAGGCGCGTCACGTCCACCCCGTCGATTACCAGCCCGCCGCCCGTCGGCCGGTCGAGCAGCCCGAGCAGGTGGAGCAGGGTCGACTTCCCGCTCCCGCTCGCGCCCATCACCCCCACGAACTCGCCCCGCGCGATCTCGAGGTCCACGCCGTCGAGAGCGCGGACCTCCACGCTCCCCATCCCGTAGACCCGGGTCAGACTCTCGCCGCGGATCATGTTACCCCCTGATCGCGTCGAGGATCTCCTCGCGCGTCGTCAGCCACGAGGGCAGGTAGCCCGCGATCAGGGAGGCGGCGTACAGGCTCGCCACCGACTGCACCACCAGGCCCGGCTCGAGGGCCGGCGCCACCGGCCCGCCCGGAAAGACGATGGGGTTCCCCTCCAGGAACTGGAGCACCGCAAGCAGGAGGGCGCCGCCCGCGAGCGTGCCGCAGGTGCAGATGAAGAGCGCCTGGAAGAGGTACGACTTGATGATGATCGACCTCCCGATCCCGATCGCGCGGAGGATCCCGATCTGCTTCCGGCGGTACACGATCCCGATGAAGATCACGATGAAGATCACCACCACCGCGATCACCAGGCTCACCCCCGTGCTGATGGCGTTGATGATCCCGAACGAGCCCACGATCGACTCGAGGAAGTCCGCGGACTTGTCTTCCCAGGTCCAGATCTTCTCCTGCACGCCGTACTGCATCAAAACCAGGCGCATGGCGTCGTCGTTCCCGGTCGTCTCCGTCCGGACCAGGACCGTGTTCGCCGGGTCGGCCTCGCCGAGCATGGACGCCGCGTCCCGGCGCGTGATGAAGACGGCGGAATCGACGCTCGAGGTGCCGGCCTTGAGGATCCCCTTCACCCGGAACTGGCGGGTCACCCCGTTCGGGAGGGTCAGGTCGACGACCCGCCCCACCTCGACGCCGCCCAGGGTCGGGGTGCTGTCCCCGCCCGGCGTGCCGGTCCCGGCGAGGGTCTCGCCGACCAGGATCTGGCCCGTGTCGGCCGGGCCCAGGTAATCGCCGCTCACGACCCTGGTGTGGACCTTCAGCACCTCGCGCTCGCGGTCGGGGTCGATGGCCGTGACGAGGGGCGAGGTCGACTCCCCCCCGTAGACCACCGTCCCCCCGGTCGCGTACCGCGGGGTGGACGCCACCACGCCGGGGATGCCGTTGATCTTCTGGACGAGCTGGCCGGGATCGGCGATCCGGAGCGCGCCCTCCTTCGGCTCGACGACGAGGTTGCCGAAGCTGTAGTCGATGGTCTGCTGGTTGAAGAGGACCACGACCCCGGCGATGATGGAGGGGAGGAAGATGAGGTTGACGAAGACCAGCGCCAGGATCATGATGGTCAGGAGGAGGGTGCCCTTGTTCCCCCGGGCGATCAGCCGGGCGGCGAGGAACAGGGCGACCTGCTCATCCTCGAGCATCGGCGCGGCCCGCCCGCTTCCGCCGGAGGTACCAGGCGGCGCCGACGACGGCGAGCGCCAGGACGATCACGGCCAGGAGAGGGAGGGGCGAGCTCCCTCCCTGGACGGTCAGGCGCAGGGTCTCCTCGTGGGTGTGGACGCCGTAGTCGTCCTCGTACTGGACGGAGAGGTTGTAGGCGTAGGTCCCGGGGTCGCCGGCCTCGAGGGCGTAGACGGCGGGGGCGTCGTTGTTCGGCTCGATCCGCCCGACGAAGGCGTCGAGGCTTCCCGGGAAGGGGAGGTCGACCGAGGCCTTGACCGAGTTGGCCGAGTCCGTGCCCGTGTTCTCGAGCCGGACGACGAGGGAGACGGGATCGCCGGCCGCGATCCGGGCCGGGTCGGTCGAGAGGGAGGCGATGCCGAGGTCGGCCCGCCCGCGGAGCCGGGCGCCGATCGTCTCGGTCTGCGAGACGGTCGTGCCGTCGGGGCTGGCGTAGGTGATGGTCAGGACGAGGGGTGTGAGGCCGAGCGGGGCGCGCCGGTCGGAGGAGAAGACCATCTCGAGGGTCGTATTCCGGCCGCGGAGAAGGGTGCCGAGGTGGTAGGTGCCCGGCGTCCTGGGCATGATGGAGGTGGAGGTGGAGTTGACCGCGACCGTGACCTGGTCGGCCCGGGCGAGCCCGTCGTTCCGGATGTCGACCCGGATGGGGATGTCGTCGCCGGGGTTGACACTGTCGGGAACGGTCTTCTCGACGGTGAGCCCCGGCTTCTTGAGAAGGGCGATCTGGGTGTTGACGTTGAGAGGGACGGACCTGCGGACGCTTCGGCCGTCGGTGACCTCGATCCAGATCTCGGGGAAGTAGACGCCGTCGGCGGCGGGGGCGCGGACGAGGAAGGTGACGGGGACGGACTCGCCGGGGCCGATGGCGCCGATGCGAGTGCTGTCGCCGGAGAGGACCTCGACACCTCTACCGCTGAGCCGGACGCGCTCGATGTTGACGGTGATGTCCGTGCTCCGGGTGCTCGTGATGCTGCCGCCTTCGGGATCGTCCAGGTTTTCGGTCTCGGTGATGCTCGCGGTGGATGCCGTGTTCCGGATGGTGGCCGTGATCGTCCCCAGGTCGCCGGGCTGGAGGACAGCGGGGCTGACGGCGTAGTCGGCGACGACGATGGAGGGGTCCTCCGCAACGGCGGGGACGGGGACGGTGAGCAGGGCGAGGAGGCAGAGGGCGGCGAGGAGCCGCGATGGGGGCGCTGCAGTACGGCGCATCGAAAAGATCTCTTATCGTTCCGGCCTACTTAAAGTTTGAGTCGGGGCGAAACGACTGCCTTGACGAAAACGCAGGAAGAACTCGGGGGAGCGTTCGGGGGTGCGACGGAGGAACCGGCACGACGGACCCGTGGCACCCCCGCTACAGAGGGCGCGGCGGGACGGTTCGTCGGCCGACCTTCGCCGACGTCGTCCTCTCCGTTAACTGGACGACCTTGATCAAAGAGACGCTCGAGCCCTTCGAATGCAACGATAACCACCGGATCGACGTCGCCGGCATGGTCCGGCTCTTCTTGAACCATCGAAGCCCGGGCCGCCTCCCCGACCCTCCGCGCCGAACAGACGTGTTAATAGTCAGATTGCTGCATGACGAATCGCGGACCTCCGCCCCAGGTGATCACCATGCGCCATCCCCTGCTCTTCGTCCTCCTCGCCTGCCTGCTCCTGCTGCCGCTCGCTGCGGCGGCCTTGCCGCCGGTCTTGACCGACCGCGCCCCCGTACCGCCAAACAGCACCGTCGGATCGCTGGAGGGGACCCGGGGCAACGACAAGCTCTCGACCGACCTCGTCCGGCTGGTCGAGCCGTCCGCGCGCCTCCCGGGCCAGTCCCGGGCCGACCTCGCCCGGAGCCTCCACGGGCGCGGTGCGTACCGGGGCTCTCTCGATCCCGCCGACGCAGGCGAGGTCTACGTCTACGTCTCGCTCGAGGAGGGAGCCGCGACCTCCCAGGTCGACCGGCTCGCGACCGTCGTCGCCCGCGACGAGGCGCGGGGGCTCGTCTCGGCATGGGTCCCCGAGAAGCAGCTCCTCCCGCTCTCGGCCCAGCCCCGGGTCCGCTCGGTCCGGACGGTGAACCCCGGCGTCGTGGGTACCGGTTCCCTCACGAGCGAGGGTGACGCCCCCCTCAGGGCTGATCTGTTCCGCGCGGCAACCGGGTGGTCCGGGGCGGGGATGAAGGTGGGTGTCATCTCCGACGGCGTCAATACCTGGACCGCGGCCCGGGACTCGGGCGACCTGCCCGCCGATTTCCATGTCCTCTCGGATATGTATGACGGTGACGAGGGGACGGCCATGGCCGAGATCGTCCACGACATCGCCCCGGGCGCCTCGATCTATTTTCACGATGCGGGCGGCGCCGTGGACCACCTCCTCTTCAACCAGGCGATCACCGCGCTCGCCAACGCGGGTTGCCGGGTGATCGTGGACGACGTCTCCTGGCTCGACACCCCGCACTTCGAGGACGGGATCATCGCCCAGACCGTCGCAGGGGTGATCGCCTCGAAGGGGCTCGTCTACGTGGGCAACGCGGGCAACTTCGCCCGGCAGCACTACCAGGGGCAGTTCCGGGACCAGGGGGGCAGCCTCGCGGGGTGGCACGACTTCCGGACCGGCGGGACCGGCCAGTACACGCAGGTGTACGCCAACCTCCCCCCGGGCGGACATGCCGGCGTCTTCCTCCAGTGGGACGACCGTTTCGGTCACTCGGGAAACGATTACAACCTCTACCTCTGCACGATGGACGGGACGATTCTGGCCTCGTCCATGGACGTTCAGAACGGGAACGACGATCCGCTCGAGGTGGCCGGGTTCACGAACGAGGGCGCTCAGGCCCTGGACGTCGTGGTCTGGGTGAAGAAGACCGCGGGGGAAGCGCGCGAGCTCGAGGCGTATATCACCGCGAGCAACGGCGCGTGGGTCTACACGGAGAACATCGTCGCCGCCGACTCGATCACGGGGAACCACGTGGTACCGGACGAGATCGCGGTCGCTGCGGCCGACGTCGCGAGCCCCTCGACACTCGAGGGCTTCTCGTCGCACGGTCCCGCCACCATCCGCTGGCCCGCTCCCGGGGTCCGGCAGAAGCCGGACGTCGCCGGCCCCGATGGCGGCGTGATCAGCGGGGCCGGGGGCTGGGGATCCTGGGACGGCCTGGCCTACCGCTTCTATGGCACGAGCGCCTCGGCACCGCACGTCGCGGCGCTCGCCGCCCTCGTCTGGAGCGGGAAGCCGAACGCCACCGCGGCGGAGGTCCGCGAGGCCCTGCTCGAGACGGCGCAGGACCGCGGGCCGTTGGGCTGGGACGCGGGATGGGGGTTCGGCTGGCCCGACGCGACCGGTTTTGCCGAGCGGCTCGGGGCCACGCCGTCCGTGCGGGCCGTGCCCGGCGGGGTTGGCCTCCCGACGGACACGGACGCCGACGGGCTGTTCGATGACGTGAACGGCAACGGGCGGAAGGACTTCGCCGATGTCGTGCTGTTCTTCAACCAGATGACCTGGATCGCGGAGAACGAGCCGGTGGCAGCGTTCGACGACAACGGCAATGGCCGGATCGACTTCGCGGACGTGGTCTGGCTCTTCAACCACCTCTGAGCTGCGGGATCCCGTCCCTTTTTATCGACGGCGACGGTCGGGCCGGACAGATCTCGATGACCATCCCCGTGTCCAGGCGCTCGCGCCCGGCAACGACACGCTCTTCCTCCCGACGCCACGTACGTCCGGCTTGACCCGTTCGTTCGTCGTGACTCGGGACGGGCTCCCGCATCTCCGGCCTCCGGATGCCGCCGGCATCTGGCCCGGCCACTCCCTACCGCTTCACGCCCTCCGCAAGTCGCCGGCAGAGCCGGCGGAGCTGGGGAGAGATATCGTCGGGCGCGAGGACGACCTCGAGGACGGAGAGCTCCTTCGATTTCCGCGCCTCTGCCAGGGCCGCCGCGAGCTCGTCCTCCGTCGTGACCAGGTACCCCTTCCCCGAGCCGAGCAGGGTCGGGACGAGGTGGTACCGCCACTGCGCCACGTCGTTGAAGGACCCGTCGATCATCGGCCGCTCCGTTCCGAACCCGGCGTTGTTCAGGACGAACACGATCGGGTTCATCCCGTACCGGGCCGCGATAGAGACCTCCATCCCCGTCATCTGGAAGGCCCCGTCCCCGACCAGCACGAGCGGCCGGAGGTCGGGGCGCGCGGCCTGGACGCCGACGGCGGCCGGCACCGCGAACCCCAGGGACGAGTAGTACACCGGGCAGAGGAACCGGCCCGGGGCCCGCGTCGTGACGTCCATGCTCATCATCACGGCGTCCCCCACGTCGGCGATCAAAACCGTGGTCTCGTCGACGAAGGCGTTGAGGGCGAGGACGAGCCGCTCGGTCGTGAGCCTCGCCGGCGTCGGGGCGAAGGCGGGCGTCCGCTCCCGCACGGGCGTCGGGGCGGTACTCCGGTCGTGGACCCGGAGGGACCTCCGGGCGAGCGCTGGGAGGAGCTCGAGGCCGGGCACGGGGCAGGCCTCACGGCCGATGCTGCAGCCCCCGGCCGAGAGGGAGATCATCCGCTCCGGGTCCAGCACGGCCGTGTTCCCGCCCAGGTTCACGTCGGTCAGGAGCACGCCGAGGAGCAGGAGGCAGTCGCTGGACTCGACGTACTCCCGGACGGCCTCGTCCCCGACGGCCCCCGAGTAGACGCCGAGGTACCGGGGATCGGTCTCGTCGACCGCCGACTTCCCGAGGAAGGTGGCGACGATCGGAATCCCGGTCCTCGCGGCGAGCTCCCGGACGGCCGGCTCCAGGCCGAACCGCGCCACCTCGACTCCGGCCACGATGACCGGCCGTTCAGCTCCGTCGAGCACGGCCGCGACACGCTCCACGACCTCGTCCGCGGGGCGCCCGTCGCGGGCGGCGGCGACCGGGACGGGGGAGGGGAGGTCGCCCACGGGGACCATGTCCACCATGTCGCGCGGGAGCTCGATGCAGCCCGGCCGCTTCGTGCGCACGATCTCCGCGATGACCCGGTCGATCTCCCGGAAGGCGGTTGCGGGGTCCCGGTGGTGGAGGAGGGGGTGCCGCTCCCGCTCCCGGTATCCGGGGGCGCCGGCGATGACCAGAACCGGGGACCGCTCTGCGTAGGCCTGGGCGGTCGTGTTCAGGAGTTTCAGCCCGCCGACCATGTACGTGGCGCAGACCACGCCGAAGCCCTGCATGCGGGCGTACGCGTCGGCCGCGAACCCGGCGCCCTGCTCGTCGCAGGTGTTGATGACCCGGAGCGGGCTCCGGTCGAGCATGGCGTAGAAGTTCAGGACGTAGTCCCCGGGCACGCCGAAGACGTGCCTGCACCCGGTCTCGCGGATCCGCCGGATCAGGTAGTCGCCGATGCTCGGCCGGGAGGCCCCGGAGAGCTCAGTCATAGCTGAAAAAACGTGTCTGGCGGTATTTACCTTTTGTTATGGCCCCGCGGCCCCGCCTGCCGGGCAGAGGGGTTCGAGTGGCGGGAGGCACAGGGACCTGCCGTACCCGGGGCGGACCGGGACGGCCAGACCTGTCGGTTCGTCAGCGAGTTCGTGCTGCGCTCGGAGGGCCGGGAACTCCCTGCGACCGATACCGTCACCGTGGACGACGGGTACACCGCGACCGGATGGCCGTACGGCGACGCCCGGGCCCCGGGTCCCCCGCTCGCGGCCACCGGCACCCTCGCGGCCACCGACGGCACCACGTACACGGAATCCGCCGAGCTGGTGGTGAATACGTAGGACGGCGCCCGTCCCGCGCCCCGGCGGGAACGGCCCGCGGCCTACTCCCCGGCGACCCCGACGAGCACGCGCCGCCGCCGGGGCCCGTCGAACTCGCAGAGAAAGACCCCCTGCCAGGTGCCGAGCGCCGGGCGCCCGTCGATCACCGGCACCATGGCCGAGAAACCCACCAGGGTGGCCTTGACGTGGGCGTCCGAGTTCCCCTCGGCGTGCCGGTAGTCGCCTCCGGCGGGGACCAGGCGGGCGAGATCGGCGAGGATGTCCCGGGCCACGTCCGGGTCCGCGTTCTCGTTGATCGTCAGGCCGGCCGTCGTGTGCGGCACGTACACGTGGCAGGTGCCGCTCGCCACGCCGCTCTTTCCGACCTCGTCCGCCACCGCGCCGGTGATCTCGACGAGCTGGGTCCTCGAGCCGGTCGATACGTCGATCTGCGTCCATTTCATTCTTCACGCCTCCGTCGTCCCGCGCCCGCGGTCACGCGCCGTCCCTCTCCGCCCGGGCGGCGGGCAGGGGATGCCGGGAGAGCCGCGGGTGCCATGGCCACCAGTGGTGGCCGGATCGTGATAACGGTGATCCCCGGCAGGGGGCGCGTGCCCCCACGGGGACAGGGCGGCCCCGCGGGTTCATTTCCGCCCCGCGGTCGCAGCGTTCATCTGCCCGAACCGCCCGATCCCCTCTCATGGACCCGGACAACGACGTGGAGCACCGGAAGAACGGCCTCGCCTTCTGCCTGGAGCTGATCGACGGCTACGAGGCCGACGAGCTCCGGGACCGTGGGCACGCCCCGGTCCGCCCCCGGACAGAAGAGGAGATCTGGCGCGAATGCAACCTCTACCGGTGGTGGGCGTGCAGGACCTGGGGCTTTCCCGAGCTGGCCGACCGCCTGGTGGACGGCCCCTCCCCCGGGCCGTGAGCGTTTATTTATCGCGGCCCCCCCATAGCTCCGCGGCACACGCCCCCCCGGCACGCTCTCTTGTTCGAGGAGACACCACGAACGAACCAGGAGGCGCCGGCATCGTCGCCGGCGGAATCGCCGTCACCGCGGGCGGCGGCGTGGGCATCGTGGCGGAGGGCTGGCCGCAGGCCGCCCTCGTCGCGCTGGACGTCGGGGCCGCGTTCGGCCTCGGGGCCTGGGGCAGGAATCGCCAGATCTCGGCCGTCATCTCGGTCGTCCGGTCGTTCTGCGAGGAGATTGCCACGTACTACGTCGCACGGCATGACGGCGAGATCACGGACGCGGAGGCCCGCGAGATCGCCGGCTGCGTCGGCCGGTTCGTGGCGGACCTCGAGGCCCTGGCCGTCGAGCTCTGCCGGCGGGAGGAGCCGTGATCGTCATTGCAGCGCGGGACGCGCCGGCGGCCGATCGGAACGCCGCGGATGTCGTCTGCGACGGGAAGACGGACGTGGCCGTCCTCGCGAAGGCCCTCGCGGTCCCGGACCGGGAGGTCGTGCTGACGGCCGGGACGTTCGACGCGAACGCGGGGTTCACGTCGGCCGGGAACCGCTACCTCCGGCCGGCGGAGGGGGTGACGGTCCGCGGCGTCGGGCCGGGCCTGACCCGGCTCATGGCCGGCCGGGAGCCCTGCCGAATCGCAGTCGAGGCGCCGGGCGTGACGCTCGCGAACCTGGGCGGGTACGGCTACGTCGGGGTGCAGGACACGGCCGACCGGTTCGCGTGCGAGGACGTGTACCTGATCCACTCGCTCGACGGGAGGTCCTACCTGGACTTCGGCCGGCGCGGGGGGTGCAAGGCCGCGTTCATGGTCTGGGGCCGGAAGGGCCGGACCGTGCGGGACCTGACGTTCCGCCGCTGCTCGGCGGAGCGGTCGTACCACCACGGGTTCTCGATGAACCTCGCCGGCGCGAACGAGGGCGGCGGGTTCGCCGACGTCCTCTTCGACCAGTGCCACGCGATCGCGGCGGGGTCGGTCATGGAGCGGTGGAGTTGCGGCTTCGACATCCCCGACGCCGGCGACATCGTGCGGATGACGGTCCGCGACTCCCAGGCGACCGACTGCTGGCAGGACGGGTTCCACCTGGACGGGAGCTGGGACGGCCACCGGCAGCGGGCCGTCGACGTGCTCTTCGAGCGGTGCCGGGCGCAGTCGTGCGGCTGGCGTCCGGGGACGGGGCCGGCCGAGCTCTACCAGTCCGGGTTCTACATCCAGTCTGCCACCCTTGTAGATTGTGTCGCCGAGCGCTGCCGCAAGGCCGGCTTCCTCTGCAAGAACCAGGAGCCCGGCGGACTCGTCCTCGAGCGCTGCCGCGACACCGGCTCGGCGTACTCGCTCGTGATCGAGTACGGCGGGAACGGCGCGAAAGTGAAGGGCTTCGTTTCCATTGGAGCGACGCGGCGGGCGCTGCAGATGGTCGGGAACAATGCCGACGTCGGGATCACGATCCTGAACTTCGCCGGCGCGGGCCGGCCGGTGCTGCTCGGGGTCACCGGGCGGCTCGAGTTCGTGGACGCGCCCTCGCACGTGGCGGAACTTGCTCGGTACCGCGCCCGCGGATACCGGATGGTCAACAACCGGATCCATATCGTGACCGACCGCGACGCGGACCTGGTCGAGGTGCACCCGCCGTCTCGGGGACAGTGGACCTGGGCGGGCTGACCGTCGAGCGGTGCCCGCCGGCGCCGGCGGTGGGGTGATTAGAGGAACGAAACCGGACGGCGTTCCCCCAGAGACCAAGCCGAAAAAGCTGCCGTCCGGTGTCCGACCGGCATCTAGTATGTACACCGACTGTGGTGTCGTGGGTGGCCTTTCAACGGCGAACGTGGCGATACCCTCAGGGGGGAGATGCTCCCCCATATAGGGTCCGTGCCAGTCCCACGGACCAGATGTGGGGCTGTGCGGACAGAGAAAGGTTGGCAGGACTTCGTTGCCTGCCCGAACTCTCTCCATCTCCTAGACCCTTCTGTTGGCATCGTGAATCCGGTCACTTCTCGAGATGGATCTCACTCAGGTAGATGACGCTCCCGTTCGGGTTCTCGTTTCGTGAACTGACCCACACGAAACCGCCGATCGTATGGCTCAGGTCCCTGCCCGCGAGGTCTATCGTGTACTGTTGCCATTCTGTCGATAACGTCTGCATCCCGGTGCTCTGGACTGGTTGCAGCGAATCGGGGAATTCTCCCGTGATACCCCCGATCTTGAACTCGGCCCTTTCACCGCCCTTCTGGCCCCGTGCCCAGACGGTGAGGCGGGTGAAACCGGTCAGGTCGTATCCCAAAGGATAATCTCCCCAGTTGCTGTCCGGGAACTGCCAGTAGATGCCGGCCCATCCAGCGCCGTTGCTCTTCTTCGCTGAATATCGAATCTCGATGGCGGATTTTTCTTCACCATGCGGTGGGACAGCATTGGAAACCGGCTCGTATGCGATATCACCGTGATCTCCCATCCAGCCGGACGGGAAGTAGTAATCAGAAATATCGAGGGTCCTCATGGCCTCGAACGTGCCTGGATCTCCCCCGGGAATTGTTGAATTGGAAATATTGGAGTACTCGCCGCCTTTAGGGGCTATCTGGATATTGACACTGGCCGTGTGTTGCTTGCCATCCTGCCCTGTTCCGATAAACTCCACTCTGTGACTGCCCATCGATACCTCGGAATCGAGTATTATATGGGCCGTCGAGCCGTATGCAGGAACTGGTCTGACAGTCAAGGGCTCAAAGTAGACAGTGATACCGGGGAGAGAAACTACGCTGAGACTCACTTCCTTATCATACCCCCCCTCATTTGCCACGATAACTGTCACCTGCGCTTTCTCACCGGGCGCAAATTGCCCGGCTAGGGGTCGGGGTTGTAACGAAAAATCGGGTTCGGGAAAAACATCGTGAATTAGACCAGGTCCAAATATTAGGGTAATAACTGCAATTACCGCCGCGATCCCCCCGCCCTTTAGCCATGATTTCAAGCTTCCCATAAAGATCCCCGCACCTCATTCATAGTAGATATCGTCAAGATAGATGGTGCAGCCCGAGGGGTTTTGCGCGGCCGCACTGACCCAGCAGAATCCGCCCATGACCCTGCTCAGATCCGCCCCCGTCAGAGCGATCGAGTGCTCCTCCCATTCTGTCGAGAGCGTCAGCACTCCCGTGGTGAGGAATGGGAAGAGCGAATCCCGGTACGTGCCGTCGACTCCACCGACCTTGAATTCGACTTTTTCGCCGCCCACGGCGCCTTTTACCCAGAACGTAAGATGGGTATATTCCGAGAGATCCCGTCCGTCATCGAAGGTGCCCCAGTTGTTGTCGGGGTAGAGCCAGTAGATACCCGCCCATCCCATTCCACTCGTTTTTTCTGCCGAGTAATGGATCTTTATTGCATCGGGGCCCGAGTGCGCAGAGTCGGCGGAATTCGCGGCGTACTCGATATCGTTCGTGTCGCCCATCCAGCCACTCGGATAAAAGAGGGAACTCATGTCCGCTCGAGAGGTCCCTGACGGGGTCTGAGAGGGCGTGGAAGGCGTTGTGACCGCGTCCGTGGTGACCGCCGTTACGACCGTCGATGTTTCCGCAGGGGGTGCCGTTGTCTGTTGGACGGTCGTGACGGTGGTTGGAAGACCGGCAGTTGTCGAGGATGTGGACGCAGGTGTCGATGTTGGTGCCGGCATCCCTTGGTGATCTGTACAACCGCAAACCATGATGCTCATCACGACGACGAGTGCGATGAACACCAATGAGGACATCGTGTGCCCTGACATAAAGCTGTATCATTGACAATAGTATATAAAATACACAGGTTTGTGTTTTTTTGGGGGGTGATCACAGCGGTTTTTTCCGGTTTATCGCCTCTTCCTGCCGATCTGGTTCGTCCGGAAGAGACACATCAGCGCGTGACTGCCGTGATCAGGTGGACAGATCAAACTGGTTTCATGAACATGCAGGAAACAGAAGGTTCAGATCCGCGGAGAGGCGAAAGAAAGCGCAGGACCTCCCCTGCTCATCTGCGTGGGAGCCGATAATCGAGGCGATGATACCAGGAACGGCATGCAGAGGAAGTGAGATTTCCCCGGAAACCCCCCGAACACGGTCGTTCTGGAAGGAGAAATGGCAGATATTATCATCTCTTTCGCCAATTTTGTCGCATGATCGATCTGATCCGACCGATCAGGAGTCTTCTTCTGGTAGTCGCGCTTTTTCTCGCTATCCTGGTCGTCGCCTGCGTCACGGTTCCCGGCCCCGCGACAGAGGAGTTGGATGAAGAGGGTGCACTGCACCTTTCAGGCCTCTGCTTCGGCCCGTACCTGGACGGCCAGAGCCCGAGTCTGACCGGGCCGCTACCGCCTGAACAGATCCGTGAACTGCTTGCCGTCATCGCGAACTCGACCGACTCGGTCCGCTCGTACGGGAACGATAACGGGCTCGATGCCATCGGCCGATACTCGCACGAGATCGGAAAGAAGGCTGCGATCGGGGCGTGGCTCAGCCGTAACAGGACGTTAAACGAGCAACAGATCGACACCCTTATCCAGATGGGACAGTATGGGGAGGCGGACGTCCTCATCGTCGGAAGCGAGACGTTGCTCCGCGCCGACCTCACGAAAGCCGAGCTGCTCGGATACATCGAACGGGTCAAAAAAGCGGTCCCCGGCGTCCCGGTCACCACGGCCGAGACCTACGGCATCTACCTCCACAACCCCGAGTTGTTCACGGCCGTCGACCAGGTCTATGTCCACATCCATCCATACTGGGATGGAGTCGGGGTCGACACCGCCGTCGACACCGTGGACGAAGCCTACTCCAGTCTCCTTCAGCGTGCCGGTTCCAGGCCCGTGGTGATCGCGGAAACCGGATGGCCGAGCGCCGGGGAACCGAACGGAGCCGCCGTCCCGTCCATGGAGAACGCGGAACAATACCTCCGCGCGTTCACTGCCTGGGCGGATCGGGAACAGGTCTCCTACTTCTACTTCGAGGCCTTCGATGAGGCCTGGAAAAAAGACAGCGAGGGGGAAGTTGGGGCGAACTGGGGCCTCTGGAATCATGATGGTCAGCCCAAGTACGGATTGCTCGGTGGACGAACCACTGGGGTGACCCCCATGTCGGGCTCATCGTTCACCAGGACGACGGGGGGAATTCCAAAGATGACGATCTCCGGCAGGACGTTCGTGGCAATCGGGCCGCTGCCCACGTCGCTGGAGACAAGCCGGAAATGGTGAATCGCCCTGCCTGTGGGTCGGTGGGCCGGTGGGCCGGTCTGACCTCTCCGAGACCGGAGCTGGAGCGTGGACGGGCATCCCTGCCGGCGGACCCTTCGGAGCCTGTATCGCTCGGCAGGTGCGGCAGGGGCTTATATGAGAAAAGGCAACGTGAGGACGGATAGCGCGGGGATCCCGGGCATTTTTTTAGGTATACAATGCCTTTATTTTCATCCAGACTATACCAGTATTTCGGTGATCTCTTGAATCGAGCACTTCCGATCCTGATCCTTTCACTCCTCATCGCAACCCCGGCAATCGCCTACGGTTATTCTGTCCAGGCCGGCATCTCTTCCAGTATCTACCAGGGAACCGCAACCTACGACCAGGCCCTCGCGTACTACGAAGCCGGCGGGCAGGCCTGGAGCCAGGCCTGGGGGGCGAGCGAGGTCGGAAAGATCCGACAGCACCTCATCACGTCGAAGACCGCGTACACGAACTGCCATGCCATTGCGACCGCGCTCGACGACCCCGCGAACGGAGCGAATATCGCCCTTTTGAAGGCGATATCCACTGCGTACATCGACCTGGCCGACGCCGCGCTCGCGATGTACGACGGGGCCGACGTCTACACAGCGGGGCGTGGTCAGATTGCGGCGGGAACCTTCGCGGATGCAGCTGCCTCGTTCCAGGATGCTGACGAGAAGTTCACCTCTTCGAAGACGTTCTTTTCCCGTGCGACGACCGGGCTCCAGTCAGTCTCGTACGCCGGCACCGAGTTCGGCGATGGAACGGCCTACACGTCTGCCATCGTCCCGATCCTGAATGCAAAGGGGATGTACATGGGCGAGTTCGCAGCGTACGCCCGAGGATGGCAACACACGGCGCTGGCGTACGGAGCCAGCGCAAGTGGCGATCGGACGACTTTCGTCAGAGAGGCTGCCCAAGCATTGGATGCCTTCGACGAACTGCGCACCTCCCCCAGCTTCGGCAGTGATGCTGCGAATAATTACGAGATTCTCGCGGCACTCATCCCACCAGGCGAAATCATTCCGTTAAAACCGACCGATGATCAGACAGTTACAACGACCCCGACTCCTACGCCGACGGCAACCCCCACACCGACAACGGAACCCATCGATTCCTCGAGAATCGATGTGACCACCCATTTCATCCCGAGTGGCTGGATGGGTGACTATCCGGACATCACCTACATCGCGAGTGATACCTCAAATCCTCACTCCGGCAGCGATTCGATAAAAATTGTATATTCTGCTGCCGGTTCGAGAGGAAATGGATGGGGCGGTATCTACTGGCTATACCCTGAAAACAACTGGGGATCGGTGAACGAGGGTCGGGACTTATCGGGCTGTTCCCGGGTAACATTCTGGGCTCGGGGAGAGCAGGGTGGCGAAAAAGCAGAGTTCAAGGTCGGCGGCGTGACAGGCACGTACCCGGATTCACTTTCCCTCCGTTCGACTGGTGTGGTCGAACTGTCAGACCGCTGGAAAGAGTTCTCAATCAACATCGACGGGGCCGATCTGAGTCACGTGATCGGGGGATTCTGCTGGGTAACAAACGAAGATGAGAATCCGACAGGATGCAAAATCTACCTGGACGATATCTACTATTCCTGATTTTATCCAGTCCCTCCTCTTTTTCAGGAGTCTCTGGTCCCGCATGCAACGCGGACCATCGGTCTATTCAATGACATGTCCTCAGGGAGATCTCCGAATAGGCGCTCAATAACAGTGCGATGCTCGTTGGTAAAAACAGTATGAAGAGTCCCTCTCATCGAGCATATCAATCGATAGCACGAAGAAGAGATTGGCTTCATTACTGGGGTAGTGTCTCAGAATTGCTGTAATTTCCTCGAACCCGGAATCCGTGAATCTGCATCACTCCTCCATCGACAAATACCTTTTTCCTGTGACCCACTCCTCATTGATGTCCCTGAGGATCGATCCCGCCGATCGCAGGAGCGCGTGCTCCGAAGGAAACGCTCCCATCACGCGGGTTCTCCTCTTGAGTTCCTTGTTGATCCGTTCCATGCCGTTGGTCGTCCGGATACGGTTCCAGTGCTCCTTTGGAAAAGCCGTGTAATTCTGGAGCCAGGGCAGAAACCGTTCAATCGTTGTTGCTGCTCTCGTGTATCCTCGTCCAGCGAGGTCATCAGAGAATAGCGACAAACCCCAGCTCACCTTTATCCACTCTTCGATCGATCTTTCTGGATGAGCACGTTCGGGAACTTTTTTCTCCACCAGGAGTATGCGTCCATCGCCGCCCGTGGTGACCCTCTCAATGAGATCGAAGATTTGATTGACTGGGAGCTGTTTCGTCCCCGGTTGTCCACGCTCTACCAGAGCGACACCGACCAGGGCGGTCGCCCGCATACCGATGTGATCGTGCTCATGAAACTGCTCGTGCTGCAGCAGTGGTATGGTCTCTCCGACTACGAGCTCGAACGGCAGGCTGGGGACCGGATCTCATTCCGCCATTTTCTTGGGTATCCTGCCACGATCCCTGACCGTTCGACGATCTGGGCGTTCAAGAACCGGTTGGTCGACGCCGGCATGATCGACGACCTCAGGACCGACCTCCAGCAGCAGCTCGATGCCCGTGGTCTCACGATCCGCCGCGGCGTGATCCAGGACGCCACATTCATTTCCGCGGACCCCGGTCATGCATCGGCTGATACGCCCCGCGGCGATCAGGCACGGACCCGGCGGAGCCGGGACGGCACCTGGGCGAAGAAAGGGAAAAAGAGTCAGTTCGGGTATAAACTTCACACCCTCATCGACAAGGAGTGGCAGTTGATCCGACGGGTGGCAACAACGACCGCGTCGCTGCATGACAGTCGTATTGACCTCTCGAAACCGGGAGAAACGGTCTACCGGGACAAAGGATATTTCGGCGTCAAACCGGCGGCATCGATGGACAAGACGATGCACCGGGCAGTCCGGGGTCATCCGCTCTCCATCAGGGAGAAACGACGAAACCGGGCGATCAGCCGTACGAGGGTGCTGGTGGAACGACCCTACGCCCTGCAGAGGGACATTTCTTTTCTCTCGAGGTGGTGAAAAAAAGCACGAACAGGACGACCGGGATCGGGACTGACCAAATGAGCACCATTTGCTCGCTGCTGGAGGATCACCCTGTCTCACCCTCCAACGGCGCATGCGCAGGCCCAGCAGGCCCAAGGGCGTGTGCGGCTGATCCGTCCCCCCCATCGATACGGTAATCGATGCCATCCGCAGATCGCTATCGAACCCCACCAGCGAGGCACCCCGCCGGTCGTTATGCGGGCGCAGGACAACCTCGACGTGAACCGGGGCGATGTTACATCGAAGCACATTTATGCCATTCTGACCACCACTCGTTCCTTTACTCGACAGTAATGTATAAATCCGTACAGATCAAGGAATGAACATGCAGAACAAGATCCACCTTGACGAGGAGCAGATGCCCCGTCGGTGGTACAACATCCAGGCCGATCTGCCCTCCCCGCTTGATCCGCCACTCAACCCGAAGACGGGAAAACCTGCAACACCCGGGGACCTCTCGGCGATCTTCCCGATGGAGCTGATCCGCCAGGAGATGGCGAGCGAGCGGTTCATCGACATCCCCGAAGAGGTGATGGACATACTCCGGATCTGGCGACCGAGCCCTCTCTATCGCGCCCGACGCCTCGAGCAGCACCTCAAGACCCCGGCAAAAATCTACTATAAGTACGAGGGGCTCAGCCCTGCAGGGAGCCACAAGCCGAATACGGCAGTCCCGCAGGCGTTCTACAACAGGGAGGCAGGGATCGAGAGGCTTGCGACCGAGACAGGCGCCGGTCAATGGGGCTCCGCACTCGCGTTCGCTACCGCGCATTTCGAGATGGAGTGCACGGTCTACATGGTCCGTGCTTCGTACGACCAGAAGCCCTACCGCAAGCTTATGATGCAGGTCTGGGGGGCGGAATGCCACCCGAGCCCGACGAATCTGACAGCGTCCGGCAGGGCCGTCCTCGAGAGGGACCCGGACACTCCGGGGAGCCTCGGTATAGCGATATCCGAGGCCGTCGAGGATGCGGCGACCCACGCCAATACCAATTACTCGCTCGGCTCTGTCCTGAACCATGTCTGTCTGCACCAGACCGTAATCGGGCTTGAAGCTCGCGAGCAGCTCGCCTCGATCGAGGAGTACCCGGATGTTGTTATCGGATGCGTAGGCGGGGGCTCGAACTTCGCAGGAACGGCATTCCCGTTCGCCGGGGATAAGCTGAAGGGTTCGCACCCCGATGTGGATATCATCGGCGTGGAACCGGCAGCATGCCCCACGCTCACGAAGGGGCTCTACGCGTACGACTACGGGGACGAGGCCGGTTTGACGCCGATGCTGATGATGTACACTCTCGGCCACGACTTCGTGCCCCCCGCGATCCATGCCGGCGGCCTCCGGTACCACGGTGACTCGCCGCTGGTCTCCCGGCTGGTCAGGGACGGGGTTGCTCGAGCGGTCTCGGTCTACCAGAACGAGGTCTTCGATGCCGCCCAGACCTTCGCCAGGACAGAGGGGATCATTCCGGCCCCCGAAGCGGCCCATGCGATACGGACCGCGATTGATGTCGCCCTGGAATGTCGCAAGACAGGGGAGGCGAAGACGATCCTCTTCAACAACTCCGGCCATGGACACTTCGATCTCACCTCGTACGAGGCCTACTACGCGGGTCGCCTCCCTGATTACGACTATCCCGAGGATCTGATCCGAGACGCCCTCTCGAGATTACCAAAAGTCGCGTGAACGTGCCGGCGTTCCGCAAGATCGGCGTCGTGGTCAACCCGGTCGCGGGACTTGGAGGCCGCGTCGGGCTGAAGGGAACGGACGGCCTTGCTGCCCGGGCGCTCGCCCTGGGGGCGGAGCCGCTCGCACCCCGCAGGGCTGCACAAGCCATCGGTCCACTCTCCGGCAGTGGGGTCGAGTTCGTCACGGCGTCGGGATTCATGGGCGAGTTCTCGTTACGCGAGGCGGGTATCCTCGATCTCTACTGCTTGTACGAACCGGATGACCCGTCGTCCGCGGATGATACCCGGGCCGTGTGCAGAGCATTCCTGGCCGCAGGGGCCGATCTCATCCTATTCTGCGGTGGTGATGGAACCGCCCGGGACGTTGCGGACGCCGTCGGGACCGCGATACCCATCCTGGGCATCCCGGCGGGGGTCAAGATGTACTCCTCGGTATTCGCGCTCGACCCGGGAGCTGTCTCCCGGATCATCCTCACGGAGGGACCCCCACACCTCACAGACGCTGAAGTGATCGACGTGAACGAAGAAGCATACCGGGGAGGCGAGTTCCAGACCGAGCTTCACGCCGTCGTCAGGACCCCGTCTGCGCCGGGCCTTGTTCAGGCGGCAAAGCAGGTCTTCGAAGAAGCCGACGAGGAGAGGGCACGGAACGCGATTGGGGCCTTCATCGCGGACGCGATGCGGCCAAATGTTCTCTACGTACTGGGCCCGGGGACAACCACGGCTGCGATCACAGACAAATTGGGTCTTGGAAAGACCCTCCTTGGGTTCGACGCGGTTCTTGACGGCCGGCTCATCGGGACAGATCTCACCGAGTCCGACCTCCTCGCCCTGCTCGACCATCACCCCGAGGCCCGTCTCGTCCTCTCCGTTATCGGAGCGCAGGGGTTCATACTCGGGCGCGGAACACAGGTCTGCTCGCCGGAAGTCCTCTCCAGAATCGGTATTGATCGCCTGATCATGATTGCTACCCCGGGCAAGCTCGCCCGTACGCCCCTTCTTCACGTCGACACAGGCGATTCGGTCCTCGATCGCGCTGTCGGCAAATTTGTCAGGGTAATAACGGGTTACGGCACCGCCCAGCGGAAACCAGTGGGCCTCATCGGCGACGATCCGATCGAGCCCTGCCATGAAGAGAGTCGTCTTGCCTGGAAAAAAGAGGGATGAAACGGGGAATAGTAACGCAGAGGGGATCTGAATGCGTGGGGGAGGGCGAGATGAATGATGCGGCACCATCGAAGGCATGCGTGGAAAGCACTGTGGCTATTGTCTCGTCGGGACTGACAGGCACAGGGGTGATCCGTGGAAAAGCCGTATGTAGTATCAGGACAGAGCAATCGTCATCATGATCCGCCCGCTTCTCTTGCTGGCCCTTGTTCTGCTGACACTCTTCGCCTGTGCCCACGCCATATCCATCACAGGTCCTTTCGTTGTCACAGAACCCGGCTCTTACCACCTCGGGGCGGATATCGTGGGATCAGGTGAGAACGCGGTGATCGAGCTCATCGCATCGGACGTCGTGATAGAAGGAGACGGCCACACCATCTCCGGTGGCGGGACAGATAAACCTGGGATATGGGTTAGAGGGTCTGAGGATAGACTCGCCGACCGGGTGCAGATCAACAACATCACGGTCCAGAACTGCTTCTACGGGATCCACGCGACGGACGTCTCGAGCCTCGCCCTCAGGCAGATCACCGCGCGGGAGAATCTCGACCACGGTATCTACCTATTCACCGTCGTTCACTCGGAGGTGAGCAACTGCACGGTTCGAGATAACCAGGGCTCGGGGATCGTTATCTCGGACGTCAGCGAGGACAACCGGATCGAGGCGAACACTGTCGCGGGAAACGATCACAACGGTTTGATGCTGATCGTGTCGAACAGGAACCGGATGCTCGGGAACACGGTCCAGGATAACGGGGCATTCGGCATCGACTGCTTCATGACAAGCCACAACATTATCGCAGATAATTTTTTCTCGAACGTGAACAACACCCGGGTCCAGGACCTCGACAGCAACACCTGGTCGCTCCCGGTATCCGCCGGCCCCAACATCGCGGGGGGGCCGTCCCGCGGCGGAAATTACTGGGGTTCCTCGAAGGGGAGGGGTTTCTCGGATCTGACGCCGGACGCAGACGGCGACGGGTTCTGCGACTCCCCGTACATTCTCCATGGGACTAATATCGACGAGCTCCCCCTGAAGGGGTCGGGTAACTCCCTTCCGACCCCGACGGGATCGCCGGGATTCGGATGGCTCGTCTGTCTCGTCGCTCTCGGGTTCGCCCTTGATCGAGGCCGACGTTAGACCACCAGGCGCCTTCTCATCAACCGGACCGAGAGGAGCATCACCAGGCCCGTTGCGACAACCAGCCAGGACAGGCTGAAGAACGCGAACGGCGCCGTCGAAGGCAGGGTCAGAGCCCTGGCGAGCGAAACCAGGTGGGCGAGCGGCAGGAGCGCGAACGCAATGTACTGAACGGTGGACGGCAGGCTGTCGAGCGGAAAAAAAGTCCCCGAGAGAACCATCATCGGCGTGATAAGAAGGAACGAGGGGTAGTTGAGCGTGTCGATCGACGGCGTCCATGCCGTGAAGCAGAGGCCGATCGCCCCGAAGAGGAGCCCTCCGAGCAGCCCGAGCGGCAGGAGGAGGAGTGAACCCGGCAGGCTGATCACCCCGAAGAGCGCGAGGATCGGAAGTATCAGGGCAGTGTAGATGACTGCTTTGGTCCCTCCCCACAGGATCTCCCCCACGATCACCTCCTCGATCGTGACAGGGGTCGCGATCAGCGCATCGAACGTCTTCTGGTAGTACATCCGGACAAACGAGCCGTAGGTCGTTTCGTAGTACGAGGCATTCATGATCCCGATGGCCACGATCGCGGGCGCGACGAAGCGGGGGTAGTCAACGCCACCGATGTCCTGAACGAATTGACCCAGCCCGTACCCGAGAGCGAGCATGAAGAATAGCGAATCGAAGATCGGCGGGAGAAACGAGACCTGCCAGGTCCGCAGGAAAACGTGGAAATTCCTCCCCCAGACGTGAACTACCCGGCGCGAAACTGGACCGTGCATCATCTTATCAGCCTCCTGCCGGTCTGACGGAGAAATACGTCCTCGAGGGTCGAGTTCCGTACAAGGAGACGCTGGGGGGTGCAGGCTGCCACGATCCTTCGTACGAAATCTTCCGGGGTGTCTGTCGTGATCTGGAGAAGATCCCCGTAGACTTCGTACGATATACCCTCCTGATCGAGCCAGGCCCGAACGTCTGGTTCGTTCATGATCTCGATAAGGGCCCGGCTCATTCGTTCCGAGATGATCTCGCCGGGACTGCCCGTGAGCAGTATCTTCCCCCGGTCCAGGATCACGAGACGATCACAGAACCTCTCCGCCTCCTCGAGGTAGTGGGTCGAGAGGATGATAGTAGCGCCGTCTGACCGGAGTGCCCTGAGCCGTTCCCATATCAGGGCACGGGCTTGCGGGTCGAGTCCGGTCGTCGGCTCGTCCAGGATCACGAGGGAAGGACGGTTAATCAGGGCCCGGGCAATCGTGAGACGTCGCTTCATCCCCCCGGAGAGGGACTCTATCACCGTATCACGCTTCTCGGAGAGCCCGAAGAACCCGATCAGTTCGTCAGCCCTCCTTGATGCCTCAGCCCGGTTGATCTCGAAGAAACGTGCGAAGACGGTCAGGTTCTCGTAGACCGACAGGTCCGGGTCGAGGTTGTTCTCCTGTGAGACCACGCCGATTCGGGCCTTGATATCGCGAGGAAACCCGTCAACGGGGAGGCCCAGTACTTCGAGCCGACCGCTCGTCACGGGGGAGGTGCAGGATATCATCCGTATGATAGAGGTCTTCCCCGCCCCATTCGGCCCGAGGATACCGAAGACCTCCCCCTCGTCGACCCTGAACGAGACACTGTCCACGGCCACGAGATTGCCGTATCTCTTCACGAGTCCGTCGGCGAGGATGACAGGCGAAGTCATCCCCGAAACATTAGGCATGAGGAAATAAGCGCTTTCCGAAGGGCGACCCGGGAAAAACATGAAACTCTCTCACGGCCAACGGGGATCGATGGCGGTTTCGTTTGTGTGCACGAGTTGTGGACGCTGCTGTTCCAGCCTGGGCAGATCGATCTCTATCGTCCGCCGGGTGACCGGGCGGCATTTCGACTGCCAGGAAGCCGTGCGCCATGAGTCCTTCCGGGCCGAGATTGCTGACGAGTATCGTGGGTCCGTGCCCTCAGGTGAGGCCTGTCCCTTCCTGGTCAGAACCGCATTGGACGAGGCGATCTGCGCCTGTTACCAGACCCGCCCGAGGCTCTGCCGTGAATACAGATGTGCCTCGATGCGCGTCTTCGATTCCGGCGGCGTCGAGCGAGGGCACGTCGGAGGACGCCGTTCCCTGTTGAGCGACGATCCCATCCTGGTAGCACTCTGGGACAGCGGCGACGGGGAGAACGACGCGACGTGGCGAAAGAGGATGGATGCCGCGATTACGGCGGTCGGATACCGGGCGGACTGGTATGACTGAGGCGAATCACCGGGAGCTCGCGGTGGTCGACGGAAGAGTCACGTGCCGTCCTGGGGTGCACGTCGGACTTGACCGTTGCCGATTCTGCGTCTCGTCCAGGGCGTTCCTGGAGAACGGCTCCTGGAAAGAGTCCCCAGCCCTCGCATACTGCATGGTATGCCGCACGACCGAAGATGTCGACCTCAAAAGAGTCCAGATGGTGCGCTGCTCAGACAGAAAAGGCGAAGGCTTTCGCTCGATCATGAGCATCATCTCCTGATCACAGAGAGATGAAGATGGGCCCGACCGGGATCGAACCGGTGATCTACGCCGTGTAAGGGCGTCGTCATGACCGCTAGACCACGAGCCCTGTGCTAGGAAACATCGGTGAGTACGCTATAAAAGGGTGGTGGAGAAGGAGCGAGCGGCGGAGTCTCGAATTCATTTCACTCACAGGACCTCATCCATGCTTGCCCTTTTTTCCCTCTTTACGGCATTCAATCGACCAGTAACGAATCGGGATTAGCAACATCCCCGGGCGGCGGAAATCTGAAACCCTTCCACCGGTCATGATGCAGGTCATGGGGGATGTCACCCCCCCATCCACCGATCAGTATCCCCGAATTCGAGGTCGAGCCTGTCGTCAATCCGCGGATATAGTTCTTACCGGGCTTGATATGCCATGTGTTGTGGAACTTGAGGAACCTCCCCGAGACATAGTGTAGGATCTCATAATTACTTGACACCCGATGAGACCGGGTGAATGCAGAAGTTGGGGGCTGATGATCCCGGGGAGATTGTCTCCTCCTATCATCGTGGCGAGGATGTCTCGTCCATCGCCGCACGTTACCACATCAGCCGCGAACGGGTCTATCAGATCCTTCGCTACACCCGGATCCACGGATGCCCGCCGGTCCTGCAGCGTCCCGGGCGGCTGCCACGACCACCGCCGTGGGACGCGGTTTTCGTGATCCCGGTCTATCGCCGGATCGCCCAGATCGGACCCCGTGCCCTCTTACGGCATATCGTCACCGAGACCGGTCGTGTGATCCCGCAGACGATGCTCTATCGCATTCTGCGTGAAAGAGGGCTCATTACGGCTCAGAAACGACGGCCTCCACGACCGACATGAGTCCGCTTTGAGCGGACCCGTGCCCAGAGCCTGCATCAGGGCGACTGGAGACAGGTGACCATCGACGGGCTGACGCAGTGGCGGATCGCGTTCCTCGAGGATGCCTCCCGGCTCATCACGTGCAGGGAACTCTTACCGAACGCGACGACCGAGGCGACCATCTTGGTCCTCGAGACCGGGTTCGCGCGATACGGGGTTCCGAACCAGAACGGCTCCCAGTTCGTCTCGAACCATAAGGCGAATACCCCGCGTCATACATTCGGACGGTTCCTGGAACACTATTCCATTCGGCAAATCGTCGCCAGGCGGAACCATCCGCAGACGAACGGGAAGATCGAACGCTTTTTCAGGGAGATCGAGCGGTTGATTGCAGCCGGCTTTAGCATGGACGATGTCGTCAACTGGCAGAATAGGATCAAACCTCATGCCAGTCTGGACGATAAGGTGCCCGAAACGGTCTTCGTTGAACGACTGCCACCGGAACGGATCTTCGGGTACGCACAGAGGTGGTTGTGTGAGTGAAATGAATTCGAGACTCTACAGGTGCGGTCCCGCGAGCATATGCTTATCAGATCCCGGGCGTCATTGTTAACGCATGGTTAAAAAGGAAGACGTTCCCGTTCCATCCTCCAACGCGGTCTTCCGCGAGGAGTTCGACGAATGGGGGCTCCTCTTCGACCCCGACACCGGCGAGGTCGACGGGGTCAACCCGGTCGGCGCCTTCATCTGGAAGCACCTGGACGGGCGCCGGTCGGTGGAGGAGATCGTCTCGCTCGTGGCCTCCTCGTTCGAGGAGGTCCCGGAGACGGCCCCGGAGGAGATCTACAGGTTCATCGAGAAGCTGGCGGCGAAGGGTTTCGTCGCGGCCGGGGCCGGCTGACGATGCCGGGAGTGATGCGATCGCCCCGCAGCGTCGATATCGACATCACCAACCGGTGCAACCTCCGCTGCGACTACTGTTATCACTTCTCGAGCGAGGGCGACGTCGAGGAGGACCTCCCGGCCGCGGAGTGGCTCAGGTTCTTCGACGAGCTCGGCAGGTGCGCGGTGATGGACGTCACGATGGCCGGCGGGGAGCCGTTCGTGCGGGACGACCTCTTCGACCTGATCGCGGGGATCGTCCGGAACCGGATGCGGTTCTCGATCCTCTCGAACGGCACGCTGATCGACGATGCCTGCGCCCGGCGCCTGGCGGAGACCGGGCGGTGCAACACCGTCCAGGTCTCGATCGACGGGTCGTGCGCCGCGGTCCACGAGACCTGCCGGGGGAGGGGGACCTTCGAGAGGACGGTGGACGCGGTCCGGGCCCTCCGGGAGCATGGCGTCCCGGTCGCGGTCCGGGTCACCGTCCACCACCGGAACGTCCACGACCTCGAGGAGATCGCGCGGTTCCTGCTCGAGGACCTGGACCTCCCGAGTTTCTCCACCAATGCCGCCTCCTACATGGGCCTCTGCAGGGCGAACACCGACACGGTCTCGCTCACGGTCGAGGACCGCGTGGAGGCGATGCGTGCCCTGACGGACCTGGAATCCCGGTACAGGGGCCGGATAAGTGCCCAGGCCGGCCCACTGGCCGACGCCCGGATGTGGGGGGAGATGGCCCGGGCGCTCGAGGCCGGAGAGGCAGATCTCCCCGGGGGGGGCACCCTGAGCTCGTGCGGGTGCGCTTTCTCGAAGCTGGCAGTCAGGGCCGACGGCGTGTATCTCCCCTGCTCGCTCCTCCCGATGATCGAGCTCGGGCGGGTGAACCGCGACTCCCTGCTCGAGATCTGGCACCACCACCCCGAGCTGGTCCGCCTGCGCGAGCGGCGCTCGATCCCCCTCTCGCGGTTCCCCGGGTGCCGGGGATGCCCCTACCTCCCCTACTGTCGGGGCGGGTGCCCCGGGGTGACCGCGTCGTCCACGGGGGATCCGTACCTGCCCGGCCCGGACGTCTGCCTGAGGCGTTTCCTCGGGGATGGGGGTTCCCTCGATCTCCGGTGGGCCGGGGAGTGAGGGTACCCATTGCCCCGGGCCCCGGCGGCTCCCGGCCCGGGTCGGGTTTCTCCCGGTGAGACGAGGGCGCCATCTCCGCCGGGGAGTCCCTTTTTTATTCGGCGGGTGACGGGCGGGTTTCCGGGAGAGTCGGCGACCTGACGCCGGCGAATAGTCCCGGTCGGGCCGGCATGGCCCCGCGTCGCGCCCGAGTCGATGCGATTGGGGGGTCGCCGACGCGGGCCCCGGGAGCTCGCATCACCACCCGTCGCGACGCGATGGGGGTGCCTGGCGCCGTCCCGCGCCACGGGACCGGCCGCGGAGAGGGGTCTGCGGGGGGTCCCCGGACCGGCCGTTTCGGAGGGCATCCCCCGGGCCCGACGACCATGAATCGACCGGCCCCCCCCCTTCGATGGCGGAGGGCTTTGTCAACGGGCGGCGGACTCCAGGCGCGGCCCGTGGTCTCGTGCCGAAGAGGGTTGGTGGGTCGTGGACCGGACTCCAGCCGGTTCGTCGCCGCCCCGAACCGGGCGACTCCCGGCCCCGGAAGGCCTGGGGGCGACCTGGAGCCCGCGTCGACGCCCGGGCCAGGTCCCCAGGTGTTCGGGACGGGCGATGGCGCCCTGCCGCGACCGGTTGTCGCCGCGGACGCACGGTTGCGTCGCCTGCCGGCAGCGTCCCCGGGGGTCGACGGCGTGCGGAGATCCTCGAGGTCCTCTCGACCGTTTTTCCCTGTCACGGCGTCCGGGCCAGGATCCCGCCGGCTCGCGGCTCCTGGCCAGGCGGAGACCGTGAGGGGGCGAGCCCGTGTCCTCTCGCCGGCCCGATCCCCCGGGCTCCGCACTGCCTGGCAGTGCGTCCCGGGACGGGGCCGTGCGCGGACCCACGGGAGGGAAAGGCGTGTTGACGGAGTCCCCGGCAGGGAGCTCGGGGCGTCTCTCCCCGGGACGGAGGTGGTTGCCCGCGAACCCGGTATCACGCCGATGGCACCGGCCCCGCACGGCGGCACCGGTTCAACGGGTGCGCCTGGTCTGGTTCCCGGGAGCACACGGAGTGGGGTGTATGGATTGGGCTCCGGGACGGAGCCATTTCAATAATACCAAACATTTATCTCAATGTAGTCCAAAAATATGGAAACATGGTTAAGTACGCCACGCCGGACCTCATCGACCTGAGCGATTCGGCCATCGGATACGGTGCGAATTGCGACCCGGGATCGGCCCCGACGGGGAGCTGCAACCCCACCGGATATGCCGCCTCTCCGAACTGTGACGGAGGTCAATCTGCGACCGGCAACTGCGCTCCTACGGGTGGTTCGGCAAATAATCGGTGTAACACGGGCAGCGGTGTCACAGGCTGACGGGGATCCGTTCTATCCTTGACGTCCTACTTTTTTTTCCAGAACCCCGGCATCTCTATCTCTTTCTCGGCCCTTGACGGGACCTCGGAACTTCTCGAGGAGCTGGCGAGTCTCCTCGATCTCGCTCCCGCCCGGCTCCCGGGCGACGTGGAGGTGGTCGTCTACTCGTTTCGAGATCCCCCCCCGGAGGTCGAGACCCTCCTGATGGCCTCCGGGGGCGCCTCCGCCTGGCGTTCACAGGTCGTGCGTGACGGCATCCTGATCCACGAGAGCCCGGACAGGACCCGGTATCTCTGCGGCATCATATTCTCTCCGCTGTTCTATGCCAGGAGAGAGGTGAAATGGCGCGTCATCTCGTTCATGGTCGGCAGCGTCCTGGGACTGCTCTCCGACCGCCTCCTCCTGATCCACGGCGCCCTGATCGCGGATGGAGAGAAGGCCCACGTGCTCACCGCCCCGAGCAACGTCGGCAAGACCACGGCGGCCTCGCGCGTTCCCCCGCCCTGGCGCGCCGTCACGGACGACCTGGTCGCTGCCGTGAAGACGCCGGAGGGCTACGCGCTGCACCCGCTCCCGACGTGGAGCCAGCTCTTCCTCGACCCCGACACGTTCCGGCGCGTCGACCTGGACAGGCCGTTCTCTCTCCACGCGGTCTATCTCCTGGAACAGTCGGCGGCGGACGCGGTCGAGGACCTCCAGGCGAACCAGGCCATCACCCGGCTCTTCCTCTACTCCTACCAGGCGTACATGGTGTACTTCGAAGACTCACCGCTGGACGTCCGGATCCGGTTGAAGCAGGAGATTCTGATGCACGCACGGCAGATCGTCCAGACGACACCCTGCCGGGTGATGAAGATCTCCAGGGACGGCCGTTTCTGGGAGCACTTCGTCCCGGCCTGACCGGTAAAGGAGGGAACGGGGTCTTTTTTGCTGGATCAGTCCGCCCGTTCGATCAGCCGTTCCTCCGGAAAGAGCCCCGCCTCGTGGGCCCGGCTGCAGAGCCAGAACGGGGACCAGAGGTCGCCGGTCTGGGTGTAGTTCTGCGCCAGGCAGTTTCCGAGGCAGTGGTTCCTGAAGACGCACGACCGGCAGACCCCGGTCAGCCGCCGGGGGAGCCCATCGCGGATCTCCCTGAGGACCGGGTGGCTCCGCCAAACCGTCTCGAGCCGGTCGGTCGCAACATGTCCGAAGACCATCTCCGGCACGGTCTCCCCGATCCCGCAGAGCGCGTACGAGCCGTCCCCGAGGACGCCGATGATGGTCTGGATGCCGCAGGTGCCGCACCCGCACCCGCCCTCGCCGAAGAGCGTGTTCATCGGCTTGAACGCGGCCGGCACCGAGAAGAAGAGCCGTATCCCGTGCTCATTCGCGAGGGTCTTCGTGACCCAATCCCCGATCGAGAGCACCTCCCCGATCTCGAGTCCTTCCCCGTCCCGGTAGACCTGTTCCCCGCGCGCGCTCGGCTGGACGATGTTGAACTTCACCGAGCCGGCCCCCATCTCTTCTGCCATGGCGATGAGCCTCTCGACCTGGTCCGCGTTCCGGCGGAAGAGGCTCATGATGACCTGGGGACGGATACCGGCCTCGACGAGAGTGCGGAAGCCCCGGCACGCCGCCTCGAAGGACCCCCTCACGCCGCGCACCCACTCGTGGGTCTCGGCGTCGACACCGTCCAGGCTGACAGAGATCGAGAGGTTCTTGCATCGGGCGAGCGACCCGGCGATCTCCGGCGTGACCAGGATCCCGTTCGTCTCGACCGAGACCTCCAGGTCGCGCTCCCGGGCGATCTCCAGGATCGCCAGGATCTCGGGGTGGAGGAGCGGCTCCCCGCCCGTCAGCTTGATGCCGACGAGACCCAGGGGTATCGCCTGCTCGATCACCGACTCGAAGAGGGGGAGGGGGAGGTAGTCGGTCGCCGTGCTGACATTTCGGAACCGGGGCGCGATCCAGCAGTGCCGGCACGCCAGGTTGCACTCCGGGGTCAGGTAGAAATAGACCGATCTCAGCGGGATCTCGTCGTTCTCGGCCATGAGCAGTTCCTTCAATACCGCTGTACATCGACCCCGGGGGGATTATATTTTACCGGGGGTACGGACGGGGCGCCGGGCAGACTCTCCGGTCGTCGGCGAGAAGGCCTGGAGGGATGGCCCGGGCAGAACCCCGGCAGGAGACGGGCACCGTGCGCCGTTCGCGACCCGACTTCCGGCGGCGCCCGGCCGGCAACCGGGGGACGGACCGACACCCGGTCCCTCCCTGCGATCCTGCCACGGACGCCCCGCCCGTCTTTCCGCGGTGGGGTTCAGGCGGAAGGCCCGGACGACGATGCAGCCCGCTCGACACGGACCCGGCACTCGTCCGGGTGACCGGGAGTCCAATTCCCATGGGGGAGGGGCAGCGGGCGGGGGGCTCTGTATCGCCGAACGCGCGCCCCGCCGGGGCTGGTCCCGTCTCTGTCCGTCACCCCGTGAGGGAACAGGCGACCGGCGCGCGCGTCCCCGTCGAGTCGGGGGGATCCAGTGAGAACCGGGCCGATACCGGCGGGCCAGACGACGGGTTATCCGCCCGACCTCCGTCTCCCGGGGAGGTCCGGCAACGGCCGACCTCTCCGGGACGCCGCCTGCCCGCACTCGGCGACCGGCTTCTTGAAGCCGTAGCCGATAGATACGGTAGATGGAAGGAGCCTCATGACGAACACGCCCACGACCGCCGGCACCGCGAGCGCGCTCGGGGACGCATGGGCCGTCATGACGAGGGCCGTCCGGCTGGTCTTCTCTCTCGTCCCGGGCCTGACAGTCCTCAACTCCGTCCTTGTCGTCGTCCAGGGGCTCCTCCCGCTCGCCGCCCTGTACGTGATGAAGCTGATCATCGACGCCGTGACGGCGGGGGTCCCGGGACCCGGAGCGGACGTCTCCGGCCTCGTTCTCCTGATCGCGGTGGCCGCCGGGATCGGCCTCCTCACGGCCGCCGTGCGCGCGCTCGCCACCTACTCCGCGGAAGCCCAGTCCCTCGCCCTCTCCGACCACGTCGCGGACGAGATCCACGAGCAATCGACCCGTCTCGACCTCGCGTTCTTCGAGAACCCCGCGTACCACGACACCCTCCACCGCGCCCAGTCCGAGGGGCCGGGCCACCTGGGACTGGTCGTCAACCACATCCTGGCGGTCGCGCAGAGCGCCGTCTCGGTGGTGGCCGTCGGCGGGTTCGTCGTCTCGGTCTCGCCGGTCGTGGGGCTCGTCATCATCGGCGCGGCGTTGCCCGCGGCCGCGGTCCAGGTCTGGTACTCGCGCCGGCGCTACGATCTCCGGTTCCGGCAGGCGGCGGCCGAGCGGAAGACCTGGTACTATCACTACATGATGACCAGCGCGCACCACGCGGGCGAGGTCAGGCTCCTCGGCCTCGGCCCGCTCTTCCGCGAGCGCTACCGGGACCTGCGCCGGTCGCTCCGCGACGCGGTCCTCGCGCTCTCGAAGTCACGCTCGGCCTGGGAGGTCCTGACCCAGGGACTCGTCACCCTCGCGGTCTTCGGGTCGTTCGGGATCGTCGCCCTGCGGGCCGTCCGGGGCGAGCTCTCGGTCGGCGACCTGGTCGCGTTCCTCGCCGGGTTCCAGCTCTGTATCGGCTACGTCCAGTCGATCTTCTCGAGCCTGAACGCGCTCTACGAGGACCAGCTCTTCCTCGCGAACCTCTTCGCGTTCCTCGACCTGGAGCCGTTCGCCGGGCTGCCGGGTGCCCCGGGGACGGAGCCGCCCGGCTTCTCTCGCGAGGTGCGGTTCGAGGACGTCTCGTTCGCGTATCCCGGCTCATCCGGGCCCGCCCTCAGGCACGTCAGCCTCGCCCTCCGGCAGGGCGAGGTGGTCGCGCTGGTCGGCGAGAACGGGGCCGGCAAGAGCACGTTCGTCAGGCTCCTCTGCCGGCTCTACGACCCGACCGTGGGCCGGATCACGATCGACGGCCGGGACCTTCACGAGATCGACCCTGGGCAGTGGCAGCGGGGGACGACCGTCCTCTCGCAGGACTTCGTCCGGTACCACATGACCGCGCGCGAGAACATCTGGCTCGGGAATATTGCCAGGCCTGCCGGATCCCCGCACGTCGAGGAGGCCGCGCGGGAGGCCGCGGCAGACGCCGTGATCGGGCGACTCCCGGACGGTTACGAGACCCAGCTCGGGAAGATGTTCGACAGCGGCCACGATCTCTCCACCGGCGAGTGGCAGAAGATCGCGCTCGCCCGGGCGTTCTTCCGCGACGCCGGGATCGTCGTCCTCGACGAGCCGGCGAGTTCGCTCGACGCCATCGCCGAGGCCGAGATCTTCGACCGGTTCAGGGACCTCGTCAGGGGACGGACGGCCGTGCTCGTCAGCCACCGGTTCTCGACCGTGATTCTCGCGGACCGAATCTTCGTCTTCGCCCGCGGGGAGGTCGTCGAGCAGGGGAGCCACGCCGAGCTGATGGAGAAAGGCGGGCTCTACGCGCGGATGTTCCTCGCTCAGGCCGGCCCGTACCGCTGAGACGTCCGCCGGCGGGCCGCGGGGCGTCCCCGGAAGGCGACGGGCGAAGAACGGGAAGCCTGCCTGCGCCGCCACGGACCACCGTCGTCGAGATGCCCTCCACGGCCCGCGGGAGGCAGGGGAGACGGTCACGCCCGGGGACCACCGGGTTTCGCTGCGGTGAACGGGGGGGGCGCCCGGGCTGCAGTCGGATCCGCGTCCCCCGTCCAGGGGGGTGAAAAAAGATGACTCCCATCCTCCCGGAGGGTCGGACGGGGCCGGGTGGAGCGGGGTGGGGACCGGGTCAGGACTCGACCGAGACCTCGACCACGAACAACCCGCCGTCGGCGGTTGCATTCTCTCCCGGGCGCTCGGAGATCCCGGTGATCCCCTGGAGCCCCGGCGCGATCGCCTCCATCTCCCAGCGGTGGGTCCCCTCGGCCCCGACGACGTCGGTGCTGGTGGCCGGCGTGATGTACCTGTCCGAGACGACCCGGAGCCCGTCCGTGGCGGTCAGGTTCCAGGTGTAGCCCGTCGACGGGTTCTCCACGAGCTCGAGGGCGAACCGGGAGTTCAGCTCCACGACGACGGCGGACTCGTTCATCTCCTCGTTGATCACGGTCTCGATCCCGAAGGGAGCCCCTGTCCCCGAATCCGCGGGCGTATCGGTGACGGTAACGATATCCGACCCGGTCGGCGTGCCCGCCGTGGTGGCAGCCGACGTCGCCGCGGTCGTGCCGGGCGCGGTCGTCGCCGGGGTCGTGGCGGTAGTCCCGGTCGTCGGGACGGTTGTCGGCTGGGCCTGGTCGCCGTTGGATGTGCATCCCGCGACCAGCAGGGCGGCCGCGGCGAGCCCGACGATCAGCAGGACCGTTCGCATTCGTGTCATAGGTGTCACTCATCAGTGGAACGGCAACCTATTTGGGTATTGCCGCGCCCGGCGGGATTTCCCCTTCCCCCCGTTCGCTCGCGCCATCCGCTGGCCGTACACGGTCCCCCTCCGGGCCTTCCTCCCGTCGCTACCACGCCACCTCCGGGCACGCGTGCCATAGAGAAGGGCATCGGGTGACGGACAGGCATAAGCCTCTCCCGGATAAAAGAGATCGCAGGGAGTGTCATGCTACGTCCGGCCCTGCTCTGTCTCCTCTGCCTCGCCCTGGTCGCCCCTGCGCTTGCAACCGCACCGCTCTGGACCCACTCGTCCCCCGGGGCGGTCCGCGCCTGCGCGGTCTCGTCCGAGGGATCGCTCGCCGTCACCTCGTCCGACCTTATGCGATTCTTCGACCGGGACGGGACGGAGATCGCCTCGACCTGGCGCGCCTCAGATATCGCCGTCGGTCCCAAGGGGAACCTGGTCGTCGCCGGCACCGCCGGAGGGGTCTCGGGATACGCCAGGAACGGCTCGCTCCTCTGGACCGTGCCGGTGGACGGCGTGACAGCGGTCGGGGTCTCGGGTGACGGGAAGACCGTCGCGTCCGCCGGGTCCGGCGGCCGGGTCACGGTCGCAACCTCGACCGGCACGCAGGTGGGCTCGCGGACGACGAAGGGCGGCGGGGAGGTCGCGGACCTCGCGGTCTCGCAGAACGGATCCGTGGTCGTCGTGGCCGACAGAAGCGGGGTCCACGCCTTCACCCGGAAGGCGTCCCGGCGCTGGTCGGTCGATCTTCCGGACCCGAACGCCCTCGCGGTGAACGGGAGCGGAGACCTGATCGCGGTCGGCGACATCGGCTCGGTCAGGTTCTACAACGCCACCGGGAAGCGGGTGGCCCAGGTCACGACGACCTCGGGGGTACGGGCGCTCGCCATGACCCCGTCGGCGAACCTGACAGTGGCCGGAACCCAGGACGGCACCGTCACGGCCCTCGACCCCGCGGGCGGACTGCTCTGGACCGCGGCGGCAGGGTCCTGGGTGAGCCAAGTCGCGGTCTCGGCGGGCGGTTCGGCGGTCGCGGTCGCCTCGAACGACCGCAGGCTTCACCTCCTCGACCGGGACGGGACGGCGCTCTGGCGCGCGGACCTCCCGGGTACCCCCCGTTCGCTCGCCCTCTCCCCGGACGGCACCAGGGTGATCGTGGGCTGCGACGACGGGACCACGCTCCTCTTCGACACCGGCGTGAGGGCCCCCGCCGCGACGACTCCCGCCAGGACCATGAAGGCGAGCACCCCGTTGCCGAAACCGTCTGCCGCCACTTCCGCGCCGAAACCGTCTGCCGCCACCCCCGCGATCACCACCGGGGACGCCGTCTCCGCGTCACCGACCACCGTGCAGGTGGTCACGGTCGAGAGATCGGCGGGGGCGGGCGGAACCGCCACGCTCGGCGCCGTCTCGGTTCTCCTGCTGCTCGGGGCCTGGGCCCGGTTCCGCCGGCGGGGCTGAACGGACAGCGGGTCCACCCTTCCCGTGATTGATACCGTCAGGTGCGCCGGCGGGATCGGGCCCGCGGCAGGAGAGTCGTCGTTCCGCGACGAGGAGGCCGCCGGGGCGAGGGACCCGGAGCACCGCTCTCGAGAGATACCGGGGAGTCGCCGGGACGGTGCCAGTGGTCGTCCCGGGGGAGGGCAGGCTCCCCGGTCACCGCGGGCTGTGACTGTTCACCGGCGTCGGAAGCCGGCCAGGATCCAGACCACCGCGGAGAGAACAGGGACGACCGTCCCCGCCGCCTGGGTTGGCGCCGGTGTCGGGGTCGGTGGTGGGCCCAGGGCGATGTTCTTCGAGAAGACCTGCTCGGCGTTCTCCAGGATCGTGATCTTCATGGACCCCCTGGTCACGCCGCGGACCCGGAACGAGATCGTCGAGTCCGCCGGGCCGCGCTTGATCCCGGTCAGGGCGAGCGAGGTCCTCACCTCGGTCGCACCCGGCGCCGCCGTCCCGGTGAGGCTGATCTCGTCGTAGGTGCCGGCGCCGATCGAGATCTCCCGCTCGACCTCGAAGGCGCCTTCGGTCGAGCCCCCTGACATCGTCACCAGGGCGTCGCCGCGCTGCACGACGAGCTCGTTGGTCTCCGTCTGTTCGAGGGAGGCCGTCACCTGACCCTGCTCGAGAGAGAACGGCATCGAGAGGTCCACGGTCCTGAAGGCGAACGTGCCCGAGGGGCTGGTCTCGACGGAGCCCTCGAGCAGGAGCGAGAAGACGACGCCGTCGGCGAGCCGGCCGATCTCGATGGTGACCGTCTCGCCGTCGAGGATGCGGTCGGGCTGGATCTCAACCGAGGCGGCAGTCCCCGTGGTGGCGAGCAACAGGAGAGCGAGTAGAGCGACAGGGAGGCGTTTCATCAGGATCAGGAAGAGTATTCGGACCTACGGGTATAAGGAAGGAGCGGTCGAAAAAGGGGTTCAGCGGCGGCCCAGGACCGCCAGGCCCGCGAGCCCGATCCCGACGAGCGCCAGCAGGGGGAACGGGGCGGCGGGCGTCGGACTTGTCCCGGAATCTCCCCCGGTTGTCCGGGTCACGTTCTCGTTCTCGACCGGGGTCGACCCGGGAGTCGCCGTCCCGAGCGGCGTGGTCGGTGTGGTCCCTGCCCCGGACCCGTCCTCGCCAGGCGGTGTGCCGGGACCCTCCCCCCGCGTGGTGGTCGGGACCACGATGCCCGGGTACGAGTCGGAGTCATCGCTGTACCCCGGCGCGTAGGTCGGGAGCGGGCTACCGTCGGGTTTCATCGCGTCGATGGTGAACCAGTCGTGAGCGGCGTGGCGGTCGTCCTCGTAGAAGTCGACCTCGACCAGCATCGGGTTGTAGGACCAGATCGAGGTGTTCTGGGTGAAGTCGACCGGGCCGGAGAGTTTCGTGCCGTTGATCCAGAAGATACTGGTCACGATCGAGGCGCCGGGCGCCGGGGTGGCGAGCCAGCGCGAGAAGTACGTGCCCGTCTGGTCGTATTCGTATGCGAAGGTACGGTTCCAGGTGGCGCGCACCACGCTCCCGTCGAGTCCGAAGACGTCGCTCGAGGTGCCGTTGAAATAGACGTCCTCGTACCCGCCCCCCCTTGCCGGGGGCCACCAGTGGCCGATGTACACGGAGTTGACGGTCGTGTTGAAGTTCGTCATGTTGAAGGAGTCGTCCTCGTGGGCGAACGGCCAGGTGACGTTGTTGTTCCCGAAGTAGCTCGGCGATCCCGGCTGGATGAACTGGTGGAAGGTTGTCTTCTGCGAGAAGTCGACGCCGTCAGCCATGTTGGAGACCACGACGGGGATCGTCTCGTTCGACGCGAATTCGTGCTTGTACACGCTCAGACTCAGGGGTGAAGCGTGGACTCCCGCGACGAAGAGGCACGCCAGGAGAGCTACCGCCAGGAACTTGCAGGTCGTTTTCATCGTAACCACCGATTCATCGCAACCACCGGGCCGCTTCCCGCTGGCGACGTGAATGACATGAAAGGTAGTGATCTCTCTATTCAGGTAAACCTGCCGGTCCGTCCCTGGCTCCTGCCGGGTAATCTCCCCGGAGCCGCTCCTGTACCGTGATCGGAAGCCGATATCCAGCGGGATTACGGGTGCTCCTGGCAGGACAGGCGGGACCGTTTACTGGGGGGCGGATCCCTCCTCGTTCGCCCGTTCCCGGGCCCGGCGACCGCGGGTCGCTCCCCGCCGGACTGCCGGTGACCCGAAAAGGATGGCTCGAGATCCAGAATCCGCCCCGGCCCGCCGCCACGGGGATCCCCGGCGTTCCTGGCCGCACCCCGTTCCTGCCAGGTGCGACTCCCCTCAAAAGGACCGTGATCCGGGGCAGATGGGTGTCCTCGGCAGACGGTGCCGGCATCAGCGGGGGAAGAGACTGGCGCGGAAGGCGACCTGTCTCGCCTTAGGCCTGCGTCGTGGTTCTTGACGGACTGCGATGTGCCTTCTGCGACGAAGTCCGAGAAAAAGAGAGATTGCTGGGGGGATCAGAGGTTCGCGTGGTAGTCGAAGAACCGTGTCCGCGAGACCCTGTCGGAGATGATCTGGACGTAGTCCGAGCGCTCCACCGTTTCCTTGGATCCGTCCGTGTACTTGATCTCCACGAGCGGCGACTGGAAGCCGGAGGCCCAGCGCGGGTAGTAGAAGTTGGGGTTGCGGAGGCGCGAGTTCCAGGTCTTCAGGTGATCGTCGGCGTCGAACGACCACCAGACACCCTGGTCGAAGTAGCCGGTGCCTGCCGCGACCTTCTTGCCGCTCGCCGGGATCAGCGTGAAGGAGATCTTGTTACCGACCTTCAGGACATCCGGGATCGCGATGAAGTACGCCCCACCGACGTCGTCGAGGGTGATCGTTTCGCTGCTCACCAGAACGTCGTCGGCAAACCATTCGATCGTGACATCGGCCGGGTTGACGCTCCAGAACGAGGTCTTCTCGACGAAGTCCTCGGGCCCGGAGAGCTTGGTGCCGTAGATCGTGAAGGTGCTCGTCACGGTGTCCGCACCGCTCTCGGGCTTGCTGTACCAGGTCGTGTGGTAGGTGCCCGTCTGGTCGAACTCGTAGTTGAACACGTCACGCCACTTGCCATTCACCGAGTTGCTCTGCCAGAGCCCGTCCTCGTACCCGGACTGCGGGTCCTTCCCGTCCGCCGGCCACCAGTGCCCGATGTAGACCTTGTTGGAGAGGGTGTTCTCGTTCGTCATCACGAATTTATCGTCCTCGTGAGCGAAGGGCCAGGTGATGTTGTTCGCTCCGAACGCGCTCGGCATCCCGGGCTTGATGTGCTGGACCACCGTGATCTTCTGCTCGTAGTGGACACCGTCAACCATGTCGGTAACGGTTGCCGTGATCTCCTCGTTGGAGGCGAGGTCTGTCTTGTCTAATGAGATCGAGACTGCCCCCGCGCCCGCGACAAACAGGCATACGAGAAGCGTTCCGATACTCAGAGTTTGCCATCCTTTCATCTGAATCACCAATCTTTCATCTGAATCACCAATCGTCGAGGCTTTTTGTCGGCAGCTGTTCCCGATCACCGCCTCCTCTTTGACGTGATCACTTTCGTCTTCACAAGTTTTTAAACCTTGCGTTTCATCCGTGCGGCTGTAGAGTCTCGGATTCATTTCACTCACACAACCACCTCTGCGCATACCCGAAGACCCGTTCCGGAGGCAATCGTTCAAAGAAGACCGTTTCAGGCTCCTTGTAGTCCAAACTCGCATGTGGTTTGATGCTGTTCTGCCAGTTGACGACATCGTCCATGGTGAAGCCGGCGGCGATTAACCGGTCGATTTCCCTGAAAAAGCGTTCGATCT